>Ga0256839_1006294_pt1 | contig 10489 bp, 10 predicted proteins | sample 354166metaG_FD_185968 | JGI IMG/M metagenome (GOLD analysis project Ga0256839, IMG submission 185968) | Hydrothermal vent microbial communities from Mid Atlantic Ridge, Atlantic Ocean - 354-166 | ecosystem: Environmental > Aquatic > Marine > Hydrothermal vents | place: Atlantic Ocean: Mid... | reverse complement strand
CGCGCATCACCATCCAGTCGGTCCCGATCGCTCCAGTCGGCGTCAGAACGTAAGTGAACGTCGAGCCAGAAGTGGAATTGCCAACGGGTGTCCCCGCTGGATAATTCTGAGGTACGGTTCCGCTCAACGTCAGCCGCCAATATGTCCCGGGCGTCTTGTCGATATTGGTGATCCTGCGCGCATTCTGCTGCGGCTGATCAGATGCATCCGGCTTGACATCCCACTGGATGTAGGAGTAGGGGCTCGCGACCTGATACCAATCGACAGGCGGCGGAACAATATCGACGTAATTCTGGCCGGCGTTAGCAGCTGCATACAATGTCGTATCACGCGAGGGGTCACGCCAGCACTCGTGGATATCAATAAACTGCTTGTTCCTATCGTAGAACGCGAGACCGACGTACGCCTGGGTATTAGCATTCTGCCCCTTGAGCGCGGCCTGTATCTCATAATCAGAGTTCGGATCTATAGGGATGAAGAAATCGCTCTGCGCAGTTGTCCCCCCATTCGTATGCTTGAACGACCCGGGAGAGCGATAACCGACGGGGTCATACGTAAACAGCGAGAAGTTCGTATTGTCGCCGAGCTGCGCTGACCCGTTGACGAACATGTTCCCGGGATAGGTATATGTTGCGTTTTCTTCCGGGATGCCGCTCCCAGAGACATCGGTCTTCCAATTGTTGATATTGATTTTTCCGGTCGTTGCGTCGATATGCACGCCGGGGACTGATGCGTTCTGCGCAAAGACCTTGATGCCGGTGTCATTGATCAACACACCCTGACTGTTCGCGGATCCATCCCCGACTGTTGGGCTGGTGCGCAGGATGCCACTTGTGGAAATTTCATAAACCGTGTTCTGGATCTTGCCGCTGGCGAACAGTGGCGGGCTGCCGTCGGTCGGGATCCTGAAGGTCGTGCCGAGGATTGCGTCAACGCCGGTGATACCGCTGGCGTCCATGCGTACATAGGTCGATGCATCGGGGCCGGCCTGGATGCGGGAGTTGGCCGCGTCGAGTGTGACGTTGCCTTTAGAAATACTATTTTGGGTAATACTCCAACCGCCAATCAGCCCTAATGTTGCAGTAATTCCATTTTGATCTAGGCGCGCATAACTGGAGTTATCGGGACCCGCCTGGATGCGGGAGTTGGCCGCGTCGAGTGTGACATTACCCTTGGTGATGCTATTCGCGGTAATGGTCCAGCCGCCGATCTGGCCGGCGGTCGCTGTCACAGTGCCGGTGAAGCTCCCGTCTATCGCGGTGATCAGGCCCGTTGCCGCATCGAGGCTGAACTTGAGATTGCCTGCTGTGTCGTAGCCCTTGATGCCCTGCTCTGTGACTTCGACGCCCTCACCATTTGTGGTCTGCCCTACGGTCGGGCTGGTCCTGATGTAGTTTCCGGGCTGCAGGACGACGCCTCCTTTAGCCGTTGCAACGGTATATATCGTGGTGATGTATTCCTTGGACTCGACGCCGAAGATCGACACCGGCCGGGCACTGATCTCGTATTGTGTGCCGTCCATCGGCACGACAATCACAGCCTCCGGGCTAGTGGGGCCTACCAGCGTCCAGGGCACCTGGCCAACGATACGGTAGTAGATGTTGGAGTGGCTGTAGTTGCCGTCTGACGGCGGTGTGACCGATACCTCGAGCGTGGCCAGGTTCTCCGCCGGTGTGGGCGGCTGGTTCTGGATCTCTGTGACATTGATCGCCGTTGGGACGGAGGTGGTTTCTGGGACGTCGGGCTGTGGGGTCAGGTTTTCAGGCAAATACTGCCAGTGGAAATTAGATAATGATCTGTCATTTCCATTAATACCTGTATAGTAGCTGTAATATGGTGGGTTATAATCTGGATCGCCAGGTGATAATCTGTGTGGTACAGGATATTTTAACCGTGTACCGGTAACCGGTGTCTGTCCTTGGTTTGCGGTCAGTTTGTTGGACGGAACTACTGATGTATTGCCGTCCAGCAAAAACAATAAGGCCCCAGGAGCACCGCCCGCACCTGAGCCAGCATACATGCTAGGGTATAATCCGCTTGCGCTGCCTGCGTACTGACCAGGCAGACCGTCACCACCACTTAGGTCTACATTGCCTGTCTGGCCAAACTCAGCGCTATGTGATACAACGAGAAGGCCTGCACCACCTGCGCCACCCGCACCACCTGACAGTGAAAAGTCTAAAAGATTCTCACGTAGTGACTCATACACATATCCGTTATGACCACCACCACCAGAAGTCCCTCTCAGGTCTGAAGGAATACCACGTAATGATGTCCCATTATTTATGATAGTCAGGTCAGGAAATGTTGCATTTTTTCCTTGTGTGACAACTGCCTCTATACTTTTGATATCCCCATATCCACCCTCTTGGTCTTTTGTCCATCCACCACCAGCCTGCGTACTGCCAATAAAGCCCGCAGTACCACCTGCCTCTGGCGTTGATACACCTGGGAGTCCACGCCCACTGCCGTCAACCTTCCCATCTATCTGCAGGTGCCCATTGACGCGCAGCTGCACATTGTCTGTGATGGTGACAGTGACGCCACTGTCGATCTGCAGCGGTGCATCGTAGTAGTAGATGGATCCCGATGCATTGACATCCGCACCACCAGGCAGGGTGCAGTCAGCGACAATATGTCCGACGCCACCCACAATGGAGAACGCCCCGGGATAGTTTGTGTCCAGGTAGGATTTGAGTTCTGTGCCGGCGGATGTGTAAAACGACGGACTGAGTGCTGTCGTGGCAGTGCTCAGTGCGATGGCGCCAGCCTTTTCCGCCGAGCCGAAGAGATCGAGACGGAGGTTCCCGGTGACCCAGTCTGTGGTAATCCCCTGGACCTCGAAAGCCCGGTCGATGCTGGTGGTTCCGCCGGTATAATCACGGACATTGTCAAGACTGACACGGACGATGTCGCCGACCTCGAGGTCATTGAGGCTAGGCAGCACATTGAGGGTGATCAGCAACGGCGGGCCGGCGTGGCGACTGCGTAGTGTGTCGATGCGCTGGGCGAGCATCTGATCCGTCCAGCGACTGCCGTACAGGCCGCGGTATTTCAGCGTCAGCAGGGGCGCTGCGCCGTGCTTGCTGATCGATGCGGCGTCGGTCCTCAGTAGTGATCGCGTGAAACGCTCCGTTACCGGATCCCAGTTCCAGTCGATCTGAAACTGGTTGTGTACCTGGCGCATGTCGTGGCGCAGGGCGCTATATGAGACGACGTTGTCTTCATTGAGCTCCCTGACATGGGCGGCATCAGAGATGACCACCGTCATGCGCTTGAGGCCCAGACTGCCGTCACTGTAGATGGGGTTGAACGCGCCCAGCAGGCGGTTGATCTGCTGCTCGATAAAGCGCTTGGCATCCTGCTTTTTTTCGCCGATGAACCGTACGATGACACCCTGTGTATCGTCGTTGGGATCCCACCAGTCTGTGCCGATGCCGGTAAAGTCCGATGTCCTGATGTATTGGGGATCTATCCCCAAGTGCCACTTGGACGGGAGTTTCTTGCCGGCCTGGTTGTAGAGGTCACCCGTGAGGATGGCGAGCGCCAGTTTCACGGCCGGCATCTCGAGGTAGACCACTTCCTCAACCTTGGGCTTGCGGTCATCATCGACCGTAGTATCGACCTTGTGTTCTACCGGTTTCGTTCCAAGCACACCGCGGGAAACACCCGTGAACTGGTTTGCCTGGATGCCGCTGACAGGACAGCGAATGATCTCATCACCGATCTTGAAATAGAGCACTTCGATATTCGGCGCATCCGAGTAGCTAGCGCCATGTGCGAGCGCCTCGAACCCCGCGGTGGACTTCACGGGGATGGTGGTATCCGTAGCAGAGACAGTGGCCGTGAGGTTGGTCGCGGCAAGGTCGAAGATGTCCTTACGCGCCGAGCGCTGGACATCAGCACAGCGGATGGTATAGCCGCCTTTGGCGAATTCCACCTGGTCGATAATCTGGGTCTGGACTAGCTCGTAGTCTGCCCAGGCAGTATCCTTAAATCCGACATAGACGCGCAGGCGTTTGCCGCGGAGGCCGTTGCCCGAACCGAGTTTGTTGCTGATGACAGACGTGACGCTTGCCGAGAGATCAGCCAGGGTCACATTGATGGTACCGATAGTAGACCTGCCTTCAATGGGGTTGAGTTTCTGGCTGGTGCTGGTGACCTTGGCAACTGATCCAGAGACGGACGACGCCCCACTTGGCAGGGCGGCATCAGGGTGGGATGTGAAATAGTAGAGGTCTGTGTTGGCAAAGTCGAATGATACCTCGACCACAAGGCGAGGCTCTTTCGCCGTGGCGCGGTTGACCTCGGAGAAATTGGTGTTGTAGGTGCGCACTCAGACCTCCCGGGCCTGGAACTGCAGTCTGTAATGCATGGGACCTGCACGACGCGGCCGGTAGCCGCCACCATGGAGGATGACAGACACGGGATCATCCGGGGTGTATTGTGTGCCGTATGGATCGAGCGTAAATGTTTCTCCACCCTCTACGGACGCAAGAAATTCGAGCCAGTATTTGAGCTCCGACTGCGCGAGTAACACGGTATTAATGGTCCATACCCGATCCGTGCGTCGGAGCATAGTCTCAGAGGACCCGGAAAGGGCTGTCTGGACGTCCCGTACAGGCCTGCGCTCATAGTCGATTTCTGCACCCTTCTCCAGGGTGTAACTCTCACCAGGACCATGCTCATATCCCTGAATAGTGATGATCCCGCCTCCTGCTTCATCGACCAGGTTTTCACTGACAGTAATCTTGTTTCCCGTCGATGTAGCAGCGACCTTGTGCCAGCCGTTGTTTGCGCTGTTGCTAAATCCACTCACCTTGACGTAATTCCCAGTGGAAAGGCCAGAAAGATCAGTGCTTGTGCTGTTGTATGAATCGTCAGCCGTAGCGGCTGAGATATCGCTGCCGGTTTTGCTCCATGTCGGCGACAATGGAACAATCTTGCGCTTGGCCGTATATGTAATAACTGGCATGATCAGCTGATGAGTTCGCGAGCGTTCCTAGAATCACGCGAGATAAGGACGACGTCACGGTTGTCAACGGCATCCTTGATGCCTTCGACGACTTTCTCCTGGATGAAATCGTCCCATCCATAGACATCCCCTTCGATCACGACCTTTACTACGGCGCCGCCCGGGTCACGAGGACTCTCTGGCAGGCCTGTGATGGGGCTGGCGTTGAATGTCGGCACTGCAGCACCGCCACCACCCAGGCTGCCCGCACCTCGGCCGCCACCACCGCCACCACCAAACTTAGCAGATCGAATGGCGTCCACCTGGGCCAGCCCGGCGGCGAGGTGCGCTGCAGCCATAACACCGGACAGCGGCCATGGGTACGCGCTCAGAGTCTCACTGACGCCCTCGTAGGTATTGATAATGGCATTGGCGATACCTGCAGCCTGATTTATCCTGAAAATTGCCTTATTCTGGGTGGCAACGGTGCTGGTGATATTGAGCAGTTCGCCGGCAATGGTTTTGGATTGTGCCTTAAATGACAGACGCGTGAATTTCTCGATGTCCGACAAGCCTTTCTGTCGGACTTTTGCGATATCGTTCATGAGATTCGCCTGCATGGTCACCAGCAGGGCATTGGCGCGCTCTTCTGTGATGAGTTGCTGGCCCAGGGCATTCTGGACGATTTCGGCGCGGCGCGCGTACGAGAGCGCGAGCTGTTCCTCTTCTGACATCATGGATTCCTGGAGTTGCTCAAACCGACCCTGGATTTGTTGCCTGAGCTGATCCTCCTGGGCGCGGATTGTCTCTGCGCGCACTTTCTGTGCGGCATTCTCAGCGGCTTGGCCAGATAATGACAGATTTGCTAATTGACTGGTTTGAACCTGAACACTCTTCAACATCTGCCCTTTAGCTGGGCTGAACTCACCGAATTTCTTCTCTTCTAGAATTATTCCTGCATACGACAATCTAAGCTCGTTCATTGCATTCATCGTTTCACGTAATTCCTTGCGCACGTTTGCACCAGGAATCGCGTCCAGGAATTCAAGCATTTTCAGCTTTGCCCCAACGAAAAATGCCTGGAACTCGATCATGGACTTCGAGGCAAAATCTACAGCTTTTGGGAGCCCTGATGAAATGGTATTGAGAAACTCAACGATTGTCGGCCCCACCTCTACAGCTAGGGTATTTCCAACACCGAGAAAGGCATTGGACAGATTCGCCATGGCCTCCCTGGCGTCCGACATGGCCTTCGCCTGATCCGTCGATAGTGTGAGCCCCATTCTGTCCGCCTCCTCGCGGACCCTTTTGATAGATGCCGCGCCACCTTCCATGGTCTGGAGTAGTGAAACACCTTCAGAGTCGAACAGCCTCATGGCCAGGCGGACGCGGTCGGACTGATTTTCGACGCCCTGCATGGCCTCGGCAATGGCCTCGAACTGGTCCTCAGGCTTGAGCTCCTTGAGTTTCTGGACATCGAGACCCAGCTCCTGCAGGGCACCCTTTGCCTCACCGGTGCCCTGCGCGGCCTCTGACACGCGGCGGGTCATACGCTGCAGCCCCATCGTGAAGGTCTCGAAACTGATGCCAGCCCTGTCTGCCACAAGACGGTATTGGGAAAGGGCTTCGGTCGATGCACCGAGGCGAATGGAGAGGCGGTTGATCTCGTCGCCCGCCTGGATGGAACTCCTGACGATGGCGCCAAATGCGCCAACACCCAGAGTAATCCCCAGTGAACTAGCAACCTTTGTCGCGGTATTGCTGAGGCGGTTCAGTTTTGCCTCTACATTCTTGAACGCGGCCTTAGTGCGGTCGTCTGCGGTGAGTACGAATCTTGCGACAGCAGTTGTCATGACTTTTCAACCTGTGCGTCGATGGTTTCCATGGCTTCGAGGTAGATGTTGGGCTGTTCCATCAGGCCGCCGGCGTAGGGCAGCCAGCCGCTCCTGTAATGCCGGTACAGGCGCATGAAGGACATGGATCGCTCCGTAATCATGGGCAGCAGGCAGACCCTGGACTCGATGACGCCGGGAATAACCCATTTAGCGAAGGGCGCCGGACGGGACTCATCACAGTGGCGCCCCCAGGTGCAGTTCGCGCAGTCGAACTTGCCGCTGTTGCGGTAGACCTCGACTGCGATGATCAGTTTTTTCTTTCGTCCTCCGTGAGCGTACCCATGCGGATGATCTCCATGGCCAGGTCGAGCCGGACACTCAGCGGTAGCAGGCGATGGTTGCCGGGCGTGCATTTGACTGGGCCGCTGCCGTCTTCCACGCCATCCCAGTCTTCCAGGCAATAACCCAATGCCAGGTCGATCCCTCGACCCGTGATGTCCATGTTGCCGTCTGTCGTAACGCCGATCTCCTGACGCAGATAGCCCATCTGGGACCCGTCGGGGCGGCGCAGTTTGAAACGGGCCGGGTTATCCGAACGCTTTTCTGAAGGTGGTGTGTACCAAGTGGACTTCAGGTCCTCGATCACGGTAATGGTCATGTGTCCTCCTTAGTCGAACACGATGGAGACTTCGTCGTCCGTTGCGGACTCCACGGCACCGAACGGCACGCTGTAGGTGCGGATGCCGTCGCGATCTTCTGGCGAGACGTCCCGGTAATAGATGGCCGGCATGGAAATCTTGTAGCGGTTGTACTGGGTGGCGCCGATGCTGCCGAAGCTCAGCGCCATCTCCTGCCCGCTGCGCAACCGTCCCACGAAGTCGTGGGTGGCGACGGTGACGGCCTGCGGGTCCAGCGACCCATTGACGTCCCGGCCTGTGATGGTCACCTGTCCGAATCCATCGCTGGCAGAGCTGTCCGGCGGCGTAGTGACGGTATTGCCCAAATCGAAAGCCAGGGCATTGATAACTGCGCTGAACCCGCCCACGCTGAATGCGCTGCCCAGGACCTGTGGTGGCTCGGCGGTGTCGAAGGTTGGAGTCGGCAAGGCCGCATCGACCGGTGTGGCCACGTGCCCGGTCAGGGTGACGCTGATCATCCCGGACTTGCCAGTCTCACCGTTGAAGCTGATATTGCCGCGGCAGCCGGTGAGCTTGAACAACACGCCGTCCTGGTAGTAGTAAACGGTGACGGATTCGTGGCCCGTGCTGGCAGGTGTGTAGGTGATCTTTTCCACACCGGCCGTGGTATCCACAGCGGCGGCCAGGCCACAGGCCCGTAGGATGGCGTCCACCTCGGGCCGGACACTCGCGCTGTAGGCCGCCCCGGCGCCCTTGAGCTGCACATCGAAGGTGACGCTCATGAGTGTGCCGCCGAAGAGTTGCTTGAGCTTACCCAGGCTGGGCCGGGTGGCAGGCTGCTCGTTCATGCGCAGACCCTCGTGAGCCCAGGCCAGGTTTTCGACCAGCACTGCGTCTGCAGACGCAGTAGGCGCGGCATCCGTGTTGTAGGTGGTCTCAGGCTTGATGAGCAGCACTTCGCGGCTTGTGAGCATCTTTCCTCTCCTCGGTGGTCTGGTTGGTTCTGACGACGGTCAGGCCGCCTTTCTTCACCCGTACCTCTTTGCGGCGTGGTTTCATGTCTTGCTTCTGCATGGCATCCTCCTACTGGCTGGGGTCCGTAATGGAACGCCGGTACTTGAATGAGAACTGCATGGTCATGGAACCTGTGGGCTGGTCGCCGTCTCCGTCGAGGTTGGGTTCCGATGAGCCGGCCTCCATGGTGTCGATGACGAACGCCAGGCCCTGTGTGCGATCCGCCTTGAGGGCGATGGTGACTTCCTTTTCGATCTGCGCCAGGGTCTTGTCGATCTGAGTCGTGGCGCTTTTGACGGTGGCCTCGATGTTGATGACTAGTATCCAGTCCGAGAAGGCCATGTTCTGGTCGGCATCGGCCACGGGCCGGTTCTCACCGCGGTAGATGGACAGGTGCGGCAATGCCTGGGCCTCGATGTTGTACACCCTGCCACGGGTGATGTTGGCGCCCGTGGTGGCCAGGCCGGTGAGCTTGGCCACCACGGCATCCATGATCTGTTCCGCCTTGTGGTCCGCCATCATGGTGCCTTCAGGATCAGTGTGGTTGTGAGGCTCCGCTCATCCGGCTCGACGCCGGTCACGGTATAGGTGATACCGTTTACGGTGAGCTTGTGGCCGTGGCGTGCGCCACTGACGTCACTGGCGATGCAGACCGCTGCTGGAGATGACGACTCGACGCTGGCGTTGTCATAAAACGCCTTGGTGAGAATGACATTGATGTTTCGCTGCCGTGTCAGATCATCATAGATGGCCTGGTCCGCGAATCCTTGCTCGTCATCGAAAAAATCCCCGACATCGACCTCGAAGGACATGTCAGTGCTCCAGTTCCCGCCTCATGAAATACCGCACCTCGTTGGGCCAGACTTTCGACCAGCGCTCATCGGCTACCTTGTGCATTGCACGCTTTATTGCCTGTTTGATGAACACCCGCGTGATGGTGACGGTCCTCAACTTGATGATGGGCAGACGCTGACGACCCTTGCGTTTGACCACGATGCGGCCGCCCTGCGGCATGGTGGCGATGAACGCGCCCGGTATGAGCCGCCGTTTCCCTTGTGTCCGATAGGTGACGCCCTTCCGGGTCTGGCGTGGCTTGAGGCGCGTGACAGATATACGCCGCTGGCCTGGCTTGGTTTCGATGCTGCTGTAGAGCGTCCGTAGCGTGGCACGCTTCAGCAGCAAATGTTCCCGGATCGTCTTCTGGGTCACGCCGACGTCCTTTGCGATGAGACGGACGGCTTCGGCCTGAACACTCCTGGCTGCCTTGTTCAGAGTGCTCCTGGTCGCCTTTGGCACGACGCGCCGCCCGATGCCGCCGAGCATGCGCTCGACCTCGCGGACATCGAGGCGGACGTCGAGTTCGATGGGCATCGCTTACGCCTGCTCCTCGCTTTGCCCTTCGCCCGGGACACTGCTCTGGGACTGATTTTCGGATTGCTGCTGGCCATTCTCACCACGCCGGCGATTGGCGACCTCACGGGCCTTGCCCATCGCCAGCAGGCGTCTGGCATCCGCCTCGCTGATGTCTTCCGGCACCCGATAGGTCTTGCCCTCGAACACCTCACGGCCGGATGCAACGGTGTTTCGAATCATCTTGATCTTCATCGTTTCCTCCTGTTCAAAAAACCGAGGGGGCCGAAGCCCCCTCCCAAGTGGCTGCTGCTGGCGGTTAGACCGTGATAGCGTCCTGCATGGCAGAGAAGGACTCTGGGTGACGTATTGCGATGTCCACCATCATGATGCTGGTGACTTCAACCAGGCCCTGCTTCTTCATGGAATAGGGATCGACGATCAGTTCGATCACACCCCATTCGCCCATGATCAGGTCAGCCCAGTTGCCGAAGATGATGGCGCTGAGGTTGGTTCCAGTACCTTTGGTGAGATTGCTTGGCACTTGGTTGCTGACACCGGCCCGATAGCCATTCAGCTCGCCAAAGCCCGGCTCGGCCATGTTGTCACCCCAGACGAACTGCGCGGTGCCACTGGCCTTTTCCGTCTCTTTGAGCTTGCCGCGGACCTTAGCGTTGGTGAGATAACCCAAGGTACCG
>Ga0256839_1006293_pt1 | contig 10494 bp, 11 predicted proteins | sample 354166metaG_FD_185968 | JGI IMG/M metagenome (GOLD analysis project Ga0256839, IMG submission 185968) | Hydrothermal vent microbial communities from Mid Atlantic Ridge, Atlantic Ocean - 354-166 | ecosystem: Environmental > Aquatic > Marine > Hydrothermal vents | place: Atlantic Ocean: Mid... | reverse complement strand
GGCACCGCGTCGGCATTGCTTTGAGCCAAGAATCCCAGCGGTATGTCGATGCGAAAGACATCCAGTTCGTCGTACCGCCCATGGTTCAATTCCTTGCTGACGGTTCCATGTCAAATGCAGACGAGATCGGCAGTTTCGCGCGAGCGTGCGAGCGGCAACGTGATGAGTATATCCGCCTGCAGGAATCCATTGTCGCTGAGATCCAGCGGAAGTCGCCTAACGTCAAGTCGCTGACCATGATCAAGAAGCGCGCGAACGAAGCAGCTCGCTCACACCTGCCTAATGCCTGCGAAACGCGCTTCCTTTGGACGACCAACATGCGCCTTCTGCGCCACTTCCTCTGGCTTCGCGGCGGCTCGGGAGCAGATCTCGAAATCCGCCGGCTCGCTAACGAGCTTCTCGCCGTTGCGCAAGACACCGCACCGGCTGTCTTCAACGACATGACGTCTTCCATCAATGATGGCGAGTACGGCGTACCAGTGATTGTGAGCTCCAAGTGATCCAGGTCTACGTCGAAAACGCTCACGGAATCGTCGAGGGGCTCGGGTATGACGACGCGCGGTCTCTTGGCGACCGCTTAAGCACCGAAGTCGAGTACCAAGGCAACAGGATCAAGTTCGTTCCCACACGATACGCCTTGGACCTTCTCGTCTCGGAATATGGGGGAGATACTTTCCATCCCGGGTGCCGTTTCGCATGGGGTCACTTCTACAAAGACAAGCCTAAGCAGGAAGTCGAGTTCGAGTGGGTAACTCAGCCCTACGACCACCAGAGAGAGTGGTTCGGTATCATCAAAGACATGCCTTACTTCTCGCTTGAATGGGAGATGGGTCTAGGCAAATCTAAGACAATCCTGGACGTCTGCCAGTGGGCCTATGCGAAAGGAGAGCTTGACGCGTTGCTCGTCGTAACCCTTAACGGCGTTCACCGTAAGTGGGTGGAAAAAGAGGTGCCCACACACTTTCCGAAAGGAAAAGCACACGCTGCTTTTTGGAACACTGGTCGCGTGGATTCAGGAATGTGGTATGGTCCGAACGCACGCAATCGGACGTCGATTGTGGACAGTGATCGCTTCGCCATTGCGACCATCAACTTTGAAAGTGTCCACCGTGCAAAAGGGCTCAAATTCTGCGAGCGCTTCTTGAGGTCGAGGAAGTGTGCCATCGTCGTTGACGAGTCGCAATATATCAAGACCCCCGGTGCCGCCGTAACTAAGGCGCTACTGAACCGCTTGAAGAAGCTGTCCACGCGCCGCTGGATCACAACGGGAACGATGTCCACAGGATCTACGCTTGACCCTTGGGCGCAGTATTCTTTCCTGGATTCCAATATCGTTGACAACATGAAATTCCACCAGTGGAAGGCCGAGTTCGCGGTGCAGGAGCAGGTCGGGGACAAGACATTCGAAGCATGGGAGTACGACAAGGTCCTGAAAAAGTCGGTCAAGGTGCTAAAACCTGTGATGACTGTTACCGGGTTCAGGAATGAGGACAAGCTCTGCAAGATGCTGGACCCTTTCAGGTCCCGCCTTCTGAAAGAGGACTGCCTCGATCTGCCACCTAAGATCTATCGGATGCGTTCATTCGAGATGACCGACAATATGCGCCGCGCCTACATGCAGATGAGCAAGGACTTCTTGGTCGAGATTGAAGGCGGTCGGACGATGACCGCTACCATGGCAATGACCAAGATGGTTAGGCTGCTTCAGATCGCCCAAGGATACGTTGTCCCCGACGACGCCGACCCTCTCGACGAGAATGTGCCGGGCATACCCCTCGACGACAAGAACCCGCGTATCGAGGCGCTTATGCAGGAGATGGAAAAGGTCCGGAACAAAGGTATCATCTGGTCCTATTCCCGCTACTCGCTGGGGCTGATAACTGACGCGTTGCGCACGGCATATGGCGAGAATTCCGTCGTCGAGTATCACGGGGGTGTGAGTGCTGACCAGAAGTCAAGAAACCTTCTGCTTTTCAAAGAGGACCGAACGCGTTGGTTCGTCGGAAACCCGCAGTCTGGTGGCGTGGGTCTCGACTTGGTCGAAGCGGATCAGATGGCTTACTACAACAACTCCCACAACCTCGGCTTGCGACTGCAATCAGAGGATAGGTTCCACCGCATCGGACAGGAGTCTGACTCATGCACCATCACCGATATAGAGTGCCTCGGGACGATTGACCGACCGCAATTGCGAGCTTTGAAAGAAAAGCGCGACGTTGCTTCCAAAATATCAGGGGACATCCTTAGATCGTGGTTGACCGAAGCAGTCTAAACACTTACAACGAACGCACAACGGAGCAAAACAAAATGCCAAGAGTCTTTATCGTAAACGAACCGGACGAGTCCCGTGTGCCTGTAGGCAGGGCTTCCTGGGACACGTCGCCTGCTGCTCACTTCGGTGAGCTGGTCTATATCTTCACCGCGGACAGCCCTCCGCCGGTGCGTGACCGGGACCGAGCAATCGAGCGTGCCCATGAGGTACTCGAAGATGCTGAGCAAGGCGACTACATCGTTTGGGCCGGTGGCGATCCTTTTGGCATGATCCTTGCCGCGTCCATCCTCGCTGACTATACGGACGGGGTGTTCAACTACCTTATGTGGGACCGCATGGCTCGCGCCTACGCTCCAATTGATGTGGACCTACTGTTCAATAACGGAGAAGACGACTATGAATGACCTCGACGAACTCGCCGCCGAAGGTGAGAAGGTTGCATCGACCGATCTCAAAGACGTGTCGGCGCTCGCCCACAAGCAACTCGAACTCGAAGGAAACGTTGCGCGTATCGAAGCGCAGCTGAAGGAAGCCAAGGCAGAGCTGGCCAAAATCCAGTTGTCACAGCTTCCCGCCGCCTTGAAGGCCGCGGGCATTCCTTCTTTCACGCTCGACAACGGCATGACCGTGTCCTATGCGGAAGACATGAAGGTGTCTGTCCCGAAGGCACGGAAGGGAGCCATCATCAAGAAGATGCAGGAATGGGGTTACGGCGGAAACGTGTCGAACACCCTCACCATCAACCTTGGGAAAGGTGACAACACTGGCGCGGTCATCAAGGCAGCGGCGGAAGAATTGGGCGTCGAAGTTACTGAGGTTCAGGACATTCCTACGGGCACGGTCAAGAAAGCGCTCAATGCGCGTGTGAAGGAGGGCAAGAACGACGACCTTGCATTCTTCGGCGCGTTCTCATTCACCAAATCAACGGTGAAATAATCACCAGCCGTAGAGGAGACCTTACATGGCACAAGCGAAAACCGCTTCGAAAGAAGTCGCGAAGAAGGAAGAAGCTGGCCTCCCGGCCGAGTTCATGGATGAGCTCGCCCAGGCTGGTGAAGAGCACAAGGAAGCGCTCGGCAAAGACGACATGTCGATTCCGTTCCTGCAAATCCTGCAATCCCTGTCCCCGCAGGTGGTCAAGGGCGAAGCCGAGTACATCAAAGGCGCCGAACCTTCCGATCTCCTGAACACCGTCACCCAATCCCTGATCAAGACGCAGGACGACGACGCCAACCCGATCCCGGGTTGCCGCGTTCTTCCGATCTCTTACAAGCGTTCTTTCATCGAATGGGTTCCGCGTTCGCAGGGCGGTGGTATCGTCAACGAGTACTCTGTCGAAGATGGCCTTTCCATCGTGACGCAGCGTTCTTCCGAGACCGGCCAAGACATCATCCAGGCGAACTCGCCGCTGGGCACGCCCGGCAACCAGCTGAATGACACTCACACTCACTTCATGTTCCTGATCAACGACGACGGAACCTGGGAGCCGGTTGTGCTGACCATGTCCTCGACGCAGATCAAGCCGTCGAAAGACCTGAACAACATGGTGTCCAAGCAGGTACTGCCTGACGGCCGGAAAGCGCCGCGCTTCTTCGGTATCTACGATGTGACAACGCAGCGGCGGTCGAACGACCAAGGCTCCTGGTACATCTGGAAATTCGAACGGGCGACCGACGTTCTGGCCGACAACAAGATGGACATGTTCCGCGAGGCGAAGGAGTTCGTTGCGGGCATCGAAGCCGGCGAACACAAGGCAGACCATTCGAAGGCCGGTGGTGAAGTGAATCCAAGCACGGCCGACACCGCCGGCTCGAAGGACGACGACGAAGTGCCGTTCTAGGAAAACGGGTGGGCGTTTAAACGTGCCCACCCAGACGTCTGGCAGTCCCTGCCGGCGCCCCTAACTCACAGGGAAAGCACAGCCGAGTAACCAAAGCGGGCCCACGCTTGAGTAGTAGAAAGCCAAGGAACAAAGTGAGGAGGACGAGAGTCCCGCGTCGATCAGAACCTGGTCGACTTTAATAAAACGCTTAAGGAGAACGGCGTGAGCAACGGAAAAAGGTTTGCCCGACTATTCAAAGGGCACCCCGCGCGCTATGGGCGGTATGACATAACGGGGGAGGCAGTAGCCGAGGAGAAGGTTGCGGGTCGGGCTCGGACAGTTGATCAAGAAATCAAGGAAAAAGATTACTCCGATCATGTCGAAGGCAAGGTCGGTATCGGTGTTATACCTCTTCAAGGGAAGGCTAAGAAACCCGGGCGAGTGAACTTCGCTGCGATAGATATTGACGTCTACAAGCAAGCGGACCAGGCAAAGAGGAACCTCACTCACAAAGACGTGGCGCTGACTCTGATGCAGACGCCTCTTATAGTTACGCAGTCGAAGTCGGGAGGTATCCACGTTTGGCTCTTTTCCGAAGGAGGGGTCTCGGCAAAGCTGGCAACCGATTACCTCAACGCACAAGCAGCCAACCTAGGTGTTGCTGGGTGTGAGGTGTTTCCGAAGCAGACGGAGCGCTTTTCGGAGGAGGATGTGGGTAACTGGATCAACCTCCCGTACTTTGGTGATACGCGCAAAGCAGTTGTCCCGAGCAAGGAAGGTGCGGTTATTGACTACATCGAACCCGACCTTGGTCAATTCCTGGACATAGCTGAGCAGGCAAGTGCGGTCGTCACCGACGACTGGCTGATCGACAACACTACCCTACCTGCCAGTCAGCGCGACGACGATCAAGAGGAAGAACTGTTTTACGACGGTCCTCCCTGCCTCCAGCGACTGATAATCGGCGACCCGAAACGTGTTGCCCAGCTGGAGGCAACTTTCAGACGCAAAAAGCGAGACGCGAAGTTCGAAAGTGAAGCTGCTGAGAAACGCGCCGAGGCTTGGCTGAACAAACAGATCTCAGCTTTGCGCCCTCAGAACATCGAGAACAACCGCAACAATGCGTTCTTCGGTGTAGCAATGTATCTGCACCGCAGACTATCACCACACGACCCAGACGCTCGTCTTGAAGGCGAAGCTGCTGCGAAAATGGGGGAGCTGCTTGACGGAATCCATTTGAAGTGGTGCCAACATACTGGAAATAGCGGAATACTCAGCGAGATACCGACACTAAAACGTCAAGGCGTGCAAGGCAAATGGGGGTATGCCTGCACGAAAGAACCGTTGAAGTCCTATTGTGATCGGAGGCTCTGCTACAAGCGAAAGCACGGTATCGGAACGGGCGCGAAAGACTCGCCATTCTCGATCTCTGGTTTCACCATCGTAGAATCGGAAGAGCGCCAGTACTACATGACGGTGGGAGACAAGCGCGTCCACATACCTGACGCCCAAGCTCTGCTGTCGCAATCGTTGTTTGCACAGCATGTACTTAACCAGGTCGACCGCGTATGGAGGCCGCTCCAAGATTCGAAGTACAAAGAAATGATGGACGCTTTGCTCGAGAAGGCGGACCGTATCGCGCCGCCGCCAGAGTCGGATTCTATTTCGATCTTGACCAGCTGTTTGTTCGAGTTTGTCCACGACAACCGGATTGCCAAAGGGCAGAACGACATGGCGTTCTTCCAGGGTCGCGTGATATGGGGCCAGGACGAGCTTACCGCAATATTCAAGCTCGACAAATTCATGGACTTCCTCAGGTCGCGTGGGCACACTCAGTTCACCGCTAAAATGGTTGCCAAGCGCCTCGTCCAGGATATGGGTGTGATCGGTCGCGGCAATACCGAGGTTGGCGGGCGCCAAGTTCGCCCCTACGAAGTAAACTTAGCGAACCTCCTCCAGCGCGTGGAGGGTGGTGATGGGGAGGATTAAACCCACGTTGATCTTAGGAGGTCCGGGATGCGGCAAGACGACTGCGCTGCTCAACATCGTTGAGAAGGCGTTCTCCCGTGGCGTTGAACCCGAACGGATCGCCTATGTGGCTTTCACACGGAAGGCCGCAGAAGAAGCGAAGGAGCGCATGGGTGAGAAGTTTGGGATCGAACCCGACTCGATACCTTATTTCCGCACATTGCACTCCTTCGCCTTCAAACATATCGACGCCGAGACGAGTCAGATATTGACCGACCAGGTATTGAAGGATTACGCGAAGGCGGAAGGTTTGCAATTGTCCGCTCAATTCATTGACGAGTTCGGACAGACAGTTCCACAACCTTCAACCCCCGACGAGAAAGCTCTTGCAGCACACTCGCTGCAACGATTGACCAAGCGCTCCCTTGAGGATATAACGCTTGAAGAAGGTATTCCCACCAACTTCGCTTCACGCATCATTTACGACTACGAGGAGTTCAAAAAAGACGCCATCCTATACGACTTCACCGACATGCTGCAGAAGTTCATTGACGAGGCGACGCTGCCTGAGTTCGACTTGCTAATTGTTGACGAAGCACAAGACCTTTCCAAGCTGCAATGGCAGATGGTAGAGAAACTCGTCGAGTACTCGAAAGACGTCTACTACGCGGGTGACGACGACCAGGCAATTTACACTTGGGCAGGCGCGGACATCGAATACTTCTTGCATATGGACGCCGACCGTGAAGTTCTACCAACATCGTACCGACTCAAGTCGAATGTATTTGACGCGTGCCAGAAGGTTATCCGCTATTGTGATGATCGCTACCCAAAAGATTGGCAGCCCCACGCAGAAGGCGGTGAGGTTGAGTTCGTCAGTCGACTAGAACCGCTTTTCCTCGAAATGCGCGAGGGATCTTGGTTCATTCTAGCGCGCACCAACTCGCTGGTAAAGTCGCTGGCTAAGCGTATGCGCGAGCGCGGATTCGCTTTCTGGCATCCGAGCAAAGAAGGGCTTGTGTCGTCGGTCAAAGCTCCCCCCGTCCAAGCTGTCCTTGTCTACGAGAACCTTCGCAAAGGGAAGCAGTTCACGGGCGAGCAGCTGCGCATCGTGTGGCATTACATCTCACCGCGGCTTAAACCGAGCTCAGTCCCCGTCTTCGAGCCAGAGACGCTATACGGTATCGACGATCTACGCTCGACCGGGTTTGCTGCTGACGGGTCGTGGCTAGACGTTCTTAGCATGTCGGGTTCTATGAAGGCCTACATCCGTATGCTGAGGTCGGAAGGGGAAAGCTTGATCAAGCCGCCACGCATCACGATATCCACCATCCACGGTGTGAAAGGTGGCGAGGCGGACAACGTCCTGGTGTGGCAGAAATTGTCGTCTTTGACCCACAAGAATTGGACGAACCACGACCCACAAGAAATCAGAGCCTTATTTACCGCTATGAGTCGCGCGCGGGATCGACTTATATTCCTGGACACAGCAACAGCAAAACAGTATCACGTTGAAAGGATGCTTAGATGACCTCAATAATTTTGGACTGTGACGACGTGCTACTCGACTGGATCGGCGGATTCCGGCAGTATGCCGCAACACGATTGCAGCGTGCCGTTAAAGGAGAGCCACAATCGTGGCACATGGGCGAGTGGCTCGGCACTACCGACGAAGTAGCTTTTGAGCTGGTCGAAGAATTCAACGCGTCGGAGCGTTTTGGTAACCTTCAAGCGGTAGAAGGCGCGCGTGAAGTGGTGAGGAGCTGGAAGCTTCTCACGCGTGAGCGAAGCGCAAACTTCAATCTTCACGTCGTCACGTCCTGCTCGTCTGACCCCAAGACCGTGGCCATGCGCCGCGCCAACCTTGAGCGCCTGTTCGGTCGCTACACGTTCGAGACGATCCACTGTCTTGATCTCGACCAGCCCAAGAAGAAGCTTCTGCAAGCCTGGTCGAGCGACTCTGTCTGGGTGGAGGACAACTACAAGAACGCATTGATGGGAGCCGACCTTGGGTTGGCAACCTACATTCGTAAACGCCCGCACAACGCGGAATACCAGGACCTCCACGATGAGCGATTGTCTTGGTTTGAACACTGGTCTGAACTCGAGGAGTACATCTGATGCCATATCGTTCAACGAAAACCTATCCCGACCTGGGACCCGTCGCATATCGGCAGTGGCGGGCGGACAGTCACTGCAACTTGATACATGGCTATTCCCTGTCCTTCAAGTTCACGTTTGAGGCGGACGACCTCGACGCGCGGAACTGGGTTGTTGACTTCGGGGGACTAAAGGAACTAAAGGAGCTGTTGGAATCGCAATTCGACCACACCTTGCTTGTGGCCGAAGACGATCCGCAGAAGGCTTGGTACTTGGAGGCACAGAATCGCGGTATCGCCAAGGTTATAGAATTACCTCGCCTCGGCTGTGAAGGTATTGCGGACATCGTGTTCGAGTACGTCCGCGACTGGCTAGCCACAGACGGTGGGTATGGCGACCGAGTTCGTCTTGTCGAGGTAGAGGTGTTTGAGCACGCCAAAAACTCGGCTAAGCGAACCGCGTAAAGAAATTATTTTCGGTCCTGCGTAAATTTCTTGTTGACGCAGGACCTATAAAGCGCTTATACATGGCACAGCAACAACGAAACAACGGATGCTAACATGTCTTTTAAAGTAGAATACCTCAACGAATCCGGCGACGTTGTCTCAACGGCTGTGGTTGACGAACTCAACGATGAAATGACCAACAAAGTTCTCAATGTCATGCAATGGCCTGCCGGTCACCCGAAACGCGTCGTTGACTTCAACATCATTGAAGGCACTCATGTAGCACACCCTAGTGCTCGCGGTGCTGCCATCTTTACCCCCGCATAAACCAACAAAACGGAGACTACAATGACCGACCTTAACCTTCATACCCGCGAGACGAAACTCAGCGACGAAGAATTTGAACTTCTCCCGCGCAATGACGACGGCGACGTGATTGACCTTTCCGTCGCTTTCATCTTTCTTACACCCGACCAAGTCGAACAACTTTCTTCCGACGACTGGTCGCGGTACGACGACTACCAGGAAGAAATACGCTGCCTGATGGCCGAATTTGGCTGAAACCCACAAAACGGAGACTACCGCAATGACCAATTCTCAATTCATCGCCCACGCCGAAAAACCGCGCACGTTCGCATCCGCGAAAGGCGCAAAAGCAGCAGTGAGGCGTGACCTCGGCAAGCACTGGGACGTCCACGGGGACGTTCTCTTCGACACCGGCTTTGACGTGAAACCCGCTGGCGACTCCTTCGGCGTGGTCATCTACTGTGACCTGACCCCGCCGGCGGCAAAGAAGCTTGTCGGGTCCGAGCTCCACGGCTATGTGATCGAACCTCAACGGAAGGAGGAGACTGTGAAGAGAACAGAGACTACCGGAACCCCCGAACCCAAGAAGACATCGCGGCGCAAAGGTCAGGTGTCTGTAGCCCCGACGACCTATAACCTCATCCAGTGCCGCGCCGGCTCGAAGCAGCAGCGCATCGTCGATGTACTCGCCTCCGGTGCCGTCTGGGACACCCTCATGACTTTCGAAACCAAAGACGGTCTCGTTGAGGGCATGGCCTCGAAAGTCGGCGGCGCTACCATGGATGATCTGCGCCGTGTCTGCATCCGGAAAGACGGTGTCACGCCTTGGGACGACAACTCTATCCGTTCGGCACTCTACTACGACCTGAAAGACAAGGGCTACGGAACTTCGACTCGCTTCGAGAACGGTGAACCGGTCTACTCGCTCGTCCTGCCCATGGGCGTGGATGAACCGCTGCCGCCCAAGGCTCCCAAGTCCTAACAACGTGCTTGCGCCCGTCGGGGCGAAGCATATATCGTCACTGGGCTGGTCGGGCGCTCGCGTCCGACCATTTCAATGACCCCGCGCGTTTAAACGCGCACCTGTGATGGATCAACCAGGAAAGGAAAACCATCTCATGACCAGCAAAGCACTCGTCGTCCTGTCGGGCGGCCAAGACTCCACCACCTGCCTCCACTGGGCAATGCAGCAGGGCTTCGATGAAGTTCATGCTGTCGCGTTCGACTACGGACAGAAGCACAGTATCGAACTCGAGATGGCAACTGTGCAAGCACACAAGCTCGGAATCCCGCTCGAGATCGTCGAACTCGGTCCTATCCTCAAAGGCACATCGCCCTTGGTCAATCCGGACGAGGAACTCGAGCAGTACGAAGACGGCGATCTTCCCAGTGGGCTGGAAAAGACCTTCGTTCCGATGCGCAACCAGCTCTTCCTGACCATCGCCGCGAACCGCGCCTACTGCATCGGTGCAACGAACCTGATCACCGGCGTCTGCGAAGCCGATTCCGGCGGCTATCCTGACTGCCGGCAGAACTTCATCTGGGCTCTGCGTGATGCGATCAACCTTGGCACGTTCACG
>Ga0256839_1006292_pt1 | contig 10495 bp, 9 predicted proteins | sample 354166metaG_FD_185968 | JGI IMG/M metagenome (GOLD analysis project Ga0256839, IMG submission 185968) | Hydrothermal vent microbial communities from Mid Atlantic Ridge, Atlantic Ocean - 354-166 | ecosystem: Environmental > Aquatic > Marine > Hydrothermal vents | place: Atlantic Ocean: Mid... | reverse complement strand
TACTTCAGGCCGTTGGATGGCCCGATCAGGAAAGCGGTCCAGCACTGGAAGCACTTTGCACCGTCGGCAAATGTGTTTGGCGGCAAGCACTCTACACCAAGGTCCGTCCCGTTCAGTACCGCGGAAACTATGCCGTTGTCCGCCATAACACGCACGGTGAAGTCGATGAGCGGCTTATCAGCCGGGACGTTGAACGTCAGCGATTGCGTCCAGTCCTGAGCCGGCCAATCCGTGTCGCAGTTCGAATCGGGCGCCATCCATTTGCACACGCCGCAGTCGAACCAGACATAGCACGGTTCCCATGATCCGGCAGGGCACAAGCACCACGTGTCGCAAGTACCCGTCCAGTAAAGATCCTTGTCTCCGTAGTTCTGTAGCCCATGCCCAGTAGGGTATAGCCCGTAGTCGAGCGGATCGCACGTATCACAGCAGCACGCCGGCCCCTTGGCCAGCTTGCCGTTGCGAAATAGCAGCTTCCCGTTCCACCAGTAAACGCTCATCAGTACACCAGGGCATTCACGCCGCAAGATTGTGCCGTCGTACTCGGACGCAACGCATCCGCAAGCCGTGCTCGAAGCTGGTCGTGGTCCGGCCGCAAGCACAGTACCGCCTTGCCGTAACCAAACGCAAGCGGCGCGGCAAAGTCAACCTCGCCAAGGTAAGCGTACATGGCACGCGCGACCTCCGGCCATTCCTTGTTGAACACGTCGTCTACAAATACCACACCGCTCTTGCACAACGTAGCAAAACAAGCGATCAAATCATGCGTCGTCTCGTGATACGAATGCCCGCCGTCGATATGCCAGATCCGGTACAGTCCACCCGACCATTGCATGTAATCGCTTGCGTCCGTCCGCCGCGCGTCCGCCCGCTTCACGACGACATGCTCCATACTGTCGAGCACCTTGCCCGCGTTCCGCTCGAACTCCTCCATGCTGTTCTTGCCCGGAGTGTACCCCGACCCCGAGGTGTTCCACTCCTGCGCGTCGAAGCAGTCGATACCAACCGCCCGCTCATCCTCGTTCGCCAGCAGGCATAGCGGTATGAAGCTGCGCCCGGTGTACACGCCGATCTCGCCGATGTGCCCCTTCACGCCAAGCGCCCGCTGCACGCGATCGACCGCATCGAACAGCTTCAGGCAGCCCGTGTTGAACCACCCGTGCATCTCGCCCTCGTGCTTCATATACAACGCAAACCTCTCAGGCACATCATCCATCAATCAGGCTCCTCAGACGCGATTCTAATTTTGCACGCATTGGATGCTTCATCACGCAAAGCCTAGGCGTTAATTTGCTCCACTTGCTAACTCCAAGGTATTCAAGTATAGCAATCGCAGCATCGACAGGCGATTTCTTTATGTCCTCAGCAACAAGTAGCAAATGCGGACGAGACTCGAAAAATTGAGCCAGCTTCTCATCCATTGCGTTTAGCCATTTGTATGTCCTTAGTAAGTCGTCGTCGGCGATTTGCTCTACAAAACTCTCGTACTTTGCCTTGAGACTCACTGCATTCTCTCTGTAGAGCCACACACCACTTTTTTTTGCAAGCAAGAAGCTCGCAGTCTGAGCTATCTTGTCGCGCCGCGTCAAGTATACCCAACGCAGACCAGGAATGGCATCCTCAATCACACCGAAATCCCAGTGACCAAAATGCGCGTTGAACTGCTCTGGGAACAACTTGCAGTACTTTGGCGGCGACTTCGGCATTTCGTCGAATTGGGTGGAGTTATACCACTCCCAAATAATTGGGGCGAACATTCCAGTCTGATTCAGCATGTCACACACGACCTGCGAACATGTCCGCGCCGTCGCAGCAATCCATAGCGGTGTCATTTGTTCAGCACCCGAGTTAACGTTGTCATGTTAATGCGCACATAATCTGACCGAAGCGACTTGAATATGTCCACAAATGAGTCGTGCTCCGGGTGACCAGGAATGTGGACTGCCCTCTTCTTGTACTCGGATTCACTCCATGTCCCCCAGTTCATCATTGCTGAAAAGCGTATCTCGTCGCAACCAAGCCGTTCGGCTATCTCAATAGCTTTCTGTGCCTCTCTGTAATTGTTCGCCTGCAATACGAAAATGAGCGCAACATGCTCGAATCGATCTGTCGCAAAATCTATGCCTGAAAGCACATCACGCCATCGACCTCCCCTGCGATTGATCTCGTATGTCTCTTTTGTTCCTGCGTCAATGCCTATGAAACATGTGACATGGAATTCATCGGCATTTGGAAACTTCGCCCAATTCTTTCTCAGCAATGTTCCGTTCGTAAATAAATGGATGCGATTGCGTGAATTTGCATCCGTCTTGCGCACACAAGACAGAAACAAAAGCGACGTACGCTGCGTCATCGGCTCTCCGGATCCAGACAGCATTACCGTCATGTCGTTTCTTTTGTTGAATAGATCGGCCACGTCGCGCGTTACTCGCTCACGCGATTGATCTAGCTGCTTTGCGCCAACCAACTTGTTCCGGCACGCAGGACACGTCAAGTTGCATGTTGATTCAAGGCTGAGCATTATCAGCCGCAATTCGACCGTGTGCTGTTTTGTATCCGCACCGTTGCTTTTAGGAAGATGCTCAAGGTGATGAAGCATCGGGCATACTTTTCTATTGCAATACCTGAAGCTCCATTCTGTAATGCTGTTCCTCACATCATCAGCATCGGCACTCTTCCATATCTCATCAAGCGTTTGACGGCGCCAATCTCCAATCGGCTTTCTTATCCATCCAGGGCAACACGTCTTGACGCTTCCATCGACATTGAGCTGCATGTGGTGAAAAGGTCGATCGCAAAACATCACAACACCCTACTGATCGCATCCGCAACACTAGCCGCGAATACACTGCCGTCCATCCAAATCTTGTCCATCGCGCGAAGGTACTCGTGCGCCTCAAACACCTTGCTACGCAACAACCCGTCGATCTCGGCAGGTTCCGTGAAGTACAACGGATAATCGCTGCCTAGGTAGTCCACAACGGCAGGATGACGGTTCACGATCAACGGCGTGTTCCGCGCAATGCAATCGATCACGACGTTGTTGGCGCTCGCGTCGAATACCTCCGTGATTATCACGTTCTCGCACAATAGCGTATCGTACATGCCGTTGCTCACGTAGCCGACAGTCGCGACAGACGATACCTCCGATCTGCCGTGCGTGCTCCAGTACTTGCGAACGCTCTCGTCCCATTCGAAAACGTGCTGCTTGCGGGCAAGCAACCGCAGTTTGGCGATGTTCGGATGGATGTTCGCCTGATGCAATACCCGCGTGTTGCGCAAATACCAGCCCAACGCGATGATCATGCGGTCGTCGCCGGATTTCCACTTGTCCGGCTTCCAGCCGTTCATCGGGATCTCGCAAGGGTGCCGTATGTACTCGACCGGGCACGGCAGCTTCTTACGAAGCCAATCGGCGAGATGCTTCGATAGGGCAATCGCCAGCTTCAAATGTTTCTGAGCCTCCTTCCACTCGCTCGTTTCGAATACCCGCCAAAGCCATTCGCGCTTGTTGCTGAAGCTCGGCGGGTTGGGCGGATGATGGAAGATGCCGACCCAAGGCTCATCGTAGATCACAGGGTCCGGCGAATAGCACCAGTTCTGTTCGATGAAATCGTCCAGCACGATCCCGTCCGGACCGGATAGCTGCCCCAAGGATGCGTAGGCATACGGCCAGCCCGACCGGTGATGGCCCTTGCCGATCGGCACCGGCTTATGGACCAGGGAAAAAGGGCTCTTGTTTGCCGGCTTGCGCTTTTCGCAACGCCGGCACAGATGCACCTCCTCGTACTTGGACGGCACGTAGACCGTGCACGTCGCATTCTCGCCGTCCTCCATGAACTCCGGGTTGGAACACCAGAAAACGTCCGGACCGCAGCCCTTGCATCCCATGAACAGCTCTTGCCGCTGTTCGAGCGTCAAAGGCTCCTCGCTGCGATATATGCACTGGAAATCGACCTCACGCGACGAGCGCCATTGCACCTCCTTCGTGTAGACGCGCTGCTGCGCCGCACGCTCTGCCCGCCGCTTTAGCCATCGTTCGCTCGGCATCGCTACGCCCCCGTGCCCGTGCCCGTGCCCGTCTCGCAGTCCGTGCCCTCAAGGACAATGCTGCTCGAAGTCCCGTACACGCACAGCACGCATATATCCATGAAGTCGCCCCAAATGTCCGTGCCCTGCTGATAAACGTCCGTCATCACGGTTTCAACAGTACCCGTCAAGATCGTTGTCCACCCGAGGTCCGAACACGTATCGTCGAATATGCAGCACTGCTTCTTGCGTGCCTTCACCGTGCACGCCGATCCCGTCCCGCCGGTGCCACAGTCTACGGCAATGTCCGAAATGAACTCCTGCGAGTAGAGCGTGATCGCCGATTGCCATGTCGGCGTGCAGTCGCACGCTTGGATAGCGACCTTCTCGTACACCTGCCGTTCGATCGAGCACCCGTTCCGCCGAACGTCCGACATGATGCGGTCTGCGATGCAGTGTGTAACCTGGATGACGTACCATTCACAGTTGGCCGCGTCGAACCCGATTAGCACCTGATCGCCCTTCTTCCCTACTAGGTTGAACGGGTTCGACGCACTGCTCGGCGTTACAGGCCACTGCGTTATATCCTTGTACTCGACGTTGCTCAGGCTCGCGCCGCCGCCCGTGCACATGTTGCTCGCAAGCGTTGCAATCGCCATGTTCGGACGCGGGGCGCTCGGCACCTCCCAGCAGCACATGCCCGGCATGAGGAACGCCTTCACGTCCTCGTACGTGTCGCAGGCAAGCGGACGCTTCGTGTGATTGACGATCTGGATCGTGCACGATGTCGGCTCGAACACGCAGGTCGATACCGTCTGCGGGCCAAGGACCGTCGCGTAGCCCATCGCGCCCGGCTCGATCCTCGTCGATACCCGCACCTCGCGGATGTTGCCGTACGGGTAGACCGGCGTGTAATAGGACGACGTAGAACAGTCGCACAGCGGACGCTTGACCCAAAACACCTCCTCGGCCAACGCGAAGATGTAGCAGTACACGTCGATGATCTGGACGTTCTCGCCCGTGTCCTCGTACGTGCCGTCGCTCTTGTACCGCATCAGCCGGACGGTCGATATCTGCCCTGGGTAGATGCAGCTCAACGCCTTGACCGGCACCAGATCGCCGCAATCGTCCCATCGCACGACCTGCGCCTTCTCGCCGTCGTAGTCGCCCCAGACGAGGAACCCGCACAGCCCTTTCCATAACTGATACGAGTCCTTCTTGGCGCCGAACGTCTGGCCGGTGCAGTCCGGGGCCTCGCCCAACAACGCCAATGCCGGGTAGTCGTTCGTGCCGATCCGCGACCGCTTGCCGACCTTCACGACGCACGGCCCGTTGATTAGCAAAGGGCAGGGCTCGTCCTTGGTCGGACGCCGCACCTTCACAACCGTTGGCCCGCCGCTCGGCGTCTGCGTAGAACTCTGCTCCGGGCGATAGTGGTCCACCACCTCGACAACGCCATGCGCCGGAATGTCCGTAGACCCGACGTTCTCGATCTCAATCCACCGCTGCCTGCGATGCGGTGCCTGATCCGGTCCGTGCTGAATGGTCATGTCTCACCCTGGCAAATGATCGCAGTTCATGCTCGCCCGCGTCTGCGATGTCGTACCGAAGCCAACCCTGTAGCTCACCTTCTCGATCACACCGTTGCACTTCACGCCGCTGTTGATGCCCGCATACACCACGTCCTTCTGGTCCTTCGCCCCGTCCCACTTCTGCTTGTGGACGTTCAGATAGACCTGCGCCTCCTGCTGGATAACCGAGTCGTTGCTGATTACCTGATTCCTGTCCAGCTTGCCGTCAATATACGGGTTGATCCGCGTCTCCCAAAGCTCCTCGCGCGAGATGTTCTCAACACCGCTGCCTTCCGTCCTGGTAATGGAAAACTGCTTGCGTACGTAGAGCATATTCTGCCAATCGCGCAGCCTGTAACTCGTTGCCAGCCGAAGATTGGCTTGCCCGACGCAGGACGCACTGTACAGCTTGAACACCGGATGATCGAATATCACCATCCGGTTCTCCTTGTCGATCTCGAACGGACCGTTGTAGCGGTAGTCGTATCCAGAGTTTACCGGGTGATCCGAAAACGGCCAGAAGGCGCCCTCCACAAACGCCGGTATCTCGTACTTCTCTTCGTCCGTGCCCCTCATCTCGACGAGCACATCGTCCAGCTCGATCTGCAAAATCGTGCCGATCTCGCCGTCGTAGAGCGGGATCGCCTGAAGGGCGACGCGGTAACACCGAAACACCGTGCGCAGCGCCAAATCGCGGTACCGAATGTCCACGCCCGACATGAGCGTAGGCCACTCCATCTCCCATCCGGTCGCCGGCTTGTAGGAAAGATCGTCGATCCGCTTCCACTCGCCGTCGGTGTCCATCCCAACCGCTTCCAGGTTCAAGTACGATTGGAACAGGGTCGGCGCACAGGTGACGTAGATCGTCTTCGGACCGCGCTCCGTCGAGCACGTCTTGTCCTGGAGGTACCGATACGGACCTGGCGGCGGCGGCGTGCCCGTGCCAAGCGCGTGGATGGTGAACTTGTCGCCCGACTCGTAGCAGATGTCCATCGCGTAGGCTTCGCACGCCTCGCTGATGGCCTCGACCCCTGGCTTCGCCTCGTACTTGAACTGCGGATAGACGCCGGACGGCGGCGAGCTGACCGTCACGTTCTGCTCGCCAAGGACGCTCATAATGTCCTTGAGAACAACGTCCGGCTCCTTCTTCGACCCGGTGCGAATCGTGCAGTCGCGCCACCGCTCGTTCGCGTTGGCGTAGACCTTCACCCCCTCCCAACTCTTGCGGCGGTCGTGCACAAGCAGCGTCCATTGCGGCTCGCTGCGCATCGCCTTGCCGTGCCGGAAGACGTTGCGCTCGTGCTTCACCGTGCGCAGGTCGGGGATCACGCCGTCGAACGAAATGCTGGCGTTCCCGTCCGAGACCGTGAGCTGCGTTGCCGACGGCGTGATGTCGTCCAGATAGGCAAGACGTATGCGCGAAACGCCAGCCCGGGCGCCTCTGGGTACGTTGATCTCAGCGCCTACTACACCAGGAACGCCCTGAAGATCGACTCGCGGGTACGCCATTACCGGATATCCAACTGCATGTACGCCTTGCCAACGGCCGCCTGAACGCTCGATACGCTCGCCGCGTCATTGACCGCAATCGTCATGCGAATGTCGAGCAGGTCGCCTGGATCGACGGACGCAGCATCGAGCGTGAACGTCTTTTCAGCGAACGTCAGCGAATTGATCGTCTGCGCTACCGTCGTAATCAGATCCGATCCGGTCACACCGCCCTGCCCGTCGATCTTGTACGCCTCGAAATCGATCGTTGCGGACGTGTCGGCAACCGCACCCTCCATGCCGGCGAACGCAACAAGCTGGATCGTCTCGCCGTCGTCGTAGTCGTAGGGGATCATAAACCCAGGGAACCGGGCGTACAGCGAGACAGAACCGACCGCCTTCACGTCGTAGGTCATGATCTGCGGCGTGTTCGTGCCGAACGTGGCTCCGTACAAGCCAAGATCGTCGGCAGCAGACGGGTTCGGCAACAGAGTCCAAGGCTCGTCGTGCTTCGTCCAAAGATGAAGCGGAAGATTCACCTTCGCAAGCGTCTTCTGCGCAATCGCATCGCGCGGAATATCGTTGGCGAAGTCAGTTGACGAAGTAGGCAGCGTGAGCGTGCCGCTTACCGTCAACCCTGCTGAACATGTTACCAGTGCACTGTGCGTAGTCGTCATGTCGGATTCTCCTTATACAGAACGCGGAAACACCTCCGCGTAGCCTGTCTTGTAGAATGTAAAACTCCACTCGAACGGGTAGTAAAACAGGTCCTTGCCGACGCGCTTCGCTGACCCAGGCTTCCATATCGTCTGCGTCGGGTCCAGCTCCGCATATGGGATCAACGGCTGCCACGGGTAGATGATCCAGTAGCCCTCCAGCCCGACCGCTCGCCCGCGCTGGATGAACTTCACCGGGGTTGCCGGGTAAATCGTCTGGAACACCACCCCGTCCTGCGTCGCCTGCAAGGCAATCGCCGGATCGCCCGTGCCGTACCTGATGACCTCCTCCTGCCAGTACACGAAGCTACTGTCCGCAAAGCTGTCACCGCCGAAGATTCTGCCGTCCGGGGCGTACAGGACCGTCTCTACCTCGATCACAAACGCACGCCGCGTCACATGCTCCTCTGGCGATCCGCTCGGGTACGTCAGGAACCGTACGCGCGGCGGGATCACCGTGTCCGGCGCATTCGCCCAAAAAACATGCCGCGTCGTCGTGTTGTTCGTATGCCATAGGATCAAATCCCGACCGTTGTACGAAAACGCATCCTCCATCAACGCGATCTTGTTCGTAATCTCGTACTCGTCGCAGCCAAGCAGCTCGCCCTCAATACGCGCACGCTTGACCGCAAGCTCGCGGCATCCGCGAGGCGAATACTTCATGCGCGTCTCGAACCGCACAAACGTCGCCTCGCCAAGGTCGAATGTGTAGTTCCCATATGTGATATACATTACGCCATCATTTTTTCGCTTATCTCAATCTGCGCAGAGATGTTTTGCACTTGCGCCCTGAGCCCCATCATGGAGTCGGCAATCTGTTGCAGGAGCGTGCCTAGCTCGTAGAGCATGTCCTGGTATCGTTCGGCAGTATCCCGCGCCTGATCGAGCAGTGTTTCCTCGTACCCCTTATCCCGCTTCGTGTCCTTCTCCTCCGCCTCTTCCATCGCCTTCTCGCCGAAGATATCCTCGATATCCACGATATCCGGCTGTGTCTCCCACCCGCGGATATCCTCCGGCTTCGGCTTGCCGTCCGGCTGCCACTGTGGCGGCTCCTGCGGCGGCGTGGGCGGCGGCGGCTCCTGCCCAAACTCCTCTGGCGCGTCGATTCTGGGCTCAGGTTGCCACTCTGACGGCATTTCCTGCGGTATGACAATCGGAACGTAGGGCTCTTCAGAAGGCGTCTCAGGCGGCCGTTCTGTTTGATCTGGCGTGAATTGCGGCTTCGGCAGCTCCGGCACCTCGGGCGGCGGCGGTTCTGGCGGCTCCGGTGCCGACGCCGGCTTCTGCGGCTCGGGCTGCCATGTCGCCGAAACATCGCGCGGAGGAGGGGGCGGCTCGGGCTCGATCGGCGGCGGAACTGCCGGACGCTGACTAGCCGGCTGCCACGTCGCTGAAACGTCGCGCGGAGGCGTCGGCGGCTCAGGCTCTAGCTCCGGAGGCTTACGCTCCGCCGGCTCGGCAGGCTGCCACGTGCGCTGCGGCGCCGGCGGAACTGCCTCCGGCTCCGGCTCCTGTAGGATAGGCGGTCTGCCGTCAGATACGCGCGGGCGAAAATCCCCACGCACCGGCTCGCCGCGATGCCGCTCGTCCGGCTCGTCCGCACGCATGCCAGAATCCAGCTCCTCGCCGACATACGATTGCATCGCGAACAGAAGCTGCTGCACCTGCCGCTCAAGGGATTCAATGCGTAGTACAAGTTCGTCCTTACTCATGTCACAGAAACCACGTTGGTGACCGTAAATTCAGCCGCGCTCGCCGTGCCGTAGGTGGTCCCGTTCACGCGGAACGTCACCTCCTCCTCGTCCTTGATGTACGGGCTTTCGGGCGGTACCTTGAAGTTGGCAATGTCGAACTGCGTATAATGCGGATTCAACAAGCCGGATTCAAGGTAGCCCATCTTCACCTGCGCGGCCGCGCCAGCGTAGCTCATGTCGTAAAGGTCGTCGTTCGTCGCGTCCCACGGCGCGTACACGTCGAGCTTGATCGTCCTGCCAGTCGAGAAGATCGCCTGCGCCGTGAGCGAATTGGCGTACTTGACCTTGAGGTGGTTGTCATACGTCAGACGGAACCCGTAAATCTCGCGAGTCGATCCGTTGATCGTCACGCCGCCGTACGTGCCAGCGTCAAGGTCCTGGAACGTGTACGGGTAATAGGACCCGCCGGACGGCACGTTCGGCTCCGGGCTCGGCCAAGCCGTGCCCTTGTTCTCGTCCTTGGCAATGACGTGAACCGTCAGCGTCAAAAGGTCCGGCTCGCCGCGCTCACGAAACTGCGGCGCACGCCCTTCAAGCACCCACCCGGCAACGTAGCAGTCCTTGTACTCCCATGCCTCCTTGTCGCGGTAGACAAGCACGCCGAACGGGTTCGGGCAATCCTTGGCTGTCCATACGTCCGTCACCTCGTCGCCTACAAGGTAGTCCAGCAGCGTGTCGAGATCGCCAGGAGACGGGTTGAGCGTGAACTGGCCATAGCAGTAGTATCCGCCCTGCCGCACGCGACTGGACAGCTTGCGCACCAGACCGGATATCCCCTGCCCGCCGATCAGCCTGCCGTGCTTCTGAATGTTCTCCGCGGCAGGCCCTTTCGTGACGATCACGTACCGCTCGCTCGACGCATCGAACGTATGTGGGCTTGCACCTGGCTCGATCAATAGTTTCCCGTAAACACCAACAGCAGGGCTTCCACTGCAAG
>Ga0256839_1006291_pt1 | contig 10497 bp, 13 predicted proteins | sample 354166metaG_FD_185968 | JGI IMG/M metagenome (GOLD analysis project Ga0256839, IMG submission 185968) | Hydrothermal vent microbial communities from Mid Atlantic Ridge, Atlantic Ocean - 354-166 | ecosystem: Environmental > Aquatic > Marine > Hydrothermal vents | place: Atlantic Ocean: Mid... | reverse complement strand
ACCTCGGACGACGCCGAAAAGCTCGTGGACGACTTCGCGGCCTTCCTCGCGTGACCCTGCTCGCGGCCAAGGCGCTGCTGACCCTCTTCGTCGTCATGGACCCGGTGGGGTTGGCGCCGGTCTTCGTCGCGCTCGCCGGGGGACGCCCCGCCGCGGATCAGGTGCGCATGGCCCGGCGCGCCGTCCGGGTGGCCGGTGGGGTGCTGCTGGCCTTCGCCCTCTTCGGGCCGGCGCTGCTCGAATACCTGGGGATCAGCCTCGACGCCTTCCGGGTCGCGGGCGGCCTGCTGCTCTTGAAGATCGCCGTCGACATGGTCTTCGCGCACCGCGAGCGCGAAACCGACGAGGAAAAGGCCGAGGCCAGCCTGCGCGAGGACATCAGCGTCTTCCCGCTGGCCATCCCGCTGCTCGCGGGCCCCGGGGCCATGACCAGCGTGATGATCCTCACCGCGGAATCGCGCGACGTCCCCGGCGGCTTCTTCATCGTGCTGGGCGCAGTGGTGGCCGTGCTGCTGCTCGCCTACTCCGCGCTGGTGCTCGCCTCCCGCCTGGCGCGGCTGCTCGGGCGCACCGGCGTCAACGTCGTGACCCGGGTGCTGGGCGTCCTGCTGTCCGCCCTTGCCGTGCAGTACATCGCCGACGGCGTCCTCGACTTCCTGGCCCTGGCGTTGGGCTAAACTCCTAAGAGATGGAGCGCGTCTACGTCCCCGCAACGCTGGCCAACCTGGGCAGCGGCTTCGATGCGCTTGGGGTCGCGCTCGCACTCTACCTGGAGGCCGAGGCCGAACCCGCGGAAAGCGACCGCTTCCACTACAGCGGCGAGGGTTACGTCCCCGACACCCCCGACAACCTGGTGCACGAGGCCTTTCGCGCGGCGTTCACCCGCGCCGGGGAGGCCGCACCGTCCGTCGAGATCCGCCTTTTCAACCCCATTCCCCTGGCGCGCGGCCTTGGCTCGAGCGCCGCAGCGCGCGTCGCCGGCGCGGCGCTCGCCGACCGCCTGCTGGACGGCCGTCTCGGGAAGGAGGGCGTCTTCGCGGTGGCTACGGAGCTCGAAGGCCACCCCGACAACGTCGCGCCCGCGGTCTTTGGCGGCTTTCAGCTCGCCCTCGCCCGGCCGCTGACCCACGTCCCGCTCACGCACCCCGACGGGTTGCGCTTCGTCGTGGCCGTACCCGGACAGCCGCTGGCCACCGCCCAGGCGCGGGCCGCCCTGCCGGCGCAGGTGCCCCATGCCGACGCCCGTTACAACCTTGCGCGGGCCGCGCTCTGGGCCGCGGCGTTGGCGCAAGGCCGGCTCGAGCTGCTCGCCGAGGCGGCCCGCGACCGCCTGCACCAGCCCTACCGCCTCGAGCTGATGCCGGGGGCGGCCGAAGCGCTGGAGGCCGCGCGCGCCGCGGGCGCGCTCGCCGCCTTCGTGGCCGGCGCCGGGCCCAGCGTGGCGGCGCTGACCCGCGCGGCCGCGTCCGAGGTCGTCCGCACGCTCGCGGACTACGCCGGACCCGAGGGGCGGCTGTTGACCCTTAGCATAGGAGGGGGTTTGACGTGGAAGGCAACCTGAGCACGATGCCGCTGGTGGACCTGCTCGAACTGCTGCACGCAGGCCGCAAGTCCGGCGTGCTGCGGATCGAGGGCCGCCCCCCGCTCGTGCTGCGCCTGCAAGCCGGGGAGGTGGTGGGCGGCGGTATCCTCGACTGGGAAGGGCTCGAGGCCATCGCCGCCTTTGACCTGCACACCCCCGAAGGGGCCTTCCACTTCGAGCCGGGGTTGCAGTCGGGAAAGGTGATCCGCCCCATGCAGGCGCTCCTGGGCGAATGGGCGCGCCTCAACGACGAATGCCGCCGTTTCCTCGAGGTCATCGACTCCCCTTCGCGCGTCTACGAGGGGCTGGGCGGCGAGCCCCCCTACGACGTCTTCGTGGGCGGGCGCAGCGTCCGCGGTGCCGCCAAGGCCTGGGGCGTTCCGTTGATCATCGCCATGGAACGCGTCTGGACGGCGCTTCGCAGCGGCGACCTCAGCCCGCTCGGGCGTTACGCCTGGTACGGCCTGCGCATCCGCCACCCCCAGGCGCGCAGGAAACCGCCCGAGGACGGCGACCTGAGCCGGTTGATGGACGGCCGCGCCAACCTGGGCGACTTGGTCGCCGCGGGCGTGGAGCCGAACCGGCTGCGGCGTTACCTTATCGAAGGTATCGCCGCCGGCGACCTGCTCTTCCCCGGCCGCGGCTGGCTGTTGCGGGACCTGACCTGGGAACTCGAGCGCACCCCGGCGCCGCCTTCATGACCACTTTTTGAATCGGGTATACTATCTGCATGCAGGGCCTTCGGGAACGCCAAAAACAGCGCCGCCGCGAGCGGATCCTGCGCACCGCCGTCGAGCTCTTCAAGGAGCGCGGGTTTCAGCAGACCACCGCGGTGGACATCGCCAAGGCCAGCCACGTCTCCCGCGGCACCTTCTTCAACTACTACCCCTACAAGGAGGCGGTGCTGCTCGACTACGGCGCCGAACTGCTGGAGCTCGCCTGGAGCGAGGCCAAGGCCGCCCTCGAAAACGGCGTCCCCCCGGTGGAGGTGCTCGAGGCCTTCTGGAACCGCTTGGCCGAGCTGAGCGAACAGGAGCTGGGGCGTGAGCTGCTATCGCACCTGGCCTACGAGCTCGTCAACCCCGATCCGGAGCGGGCGCACGCCGCCTACGAAGCCCTGCCCCTGGCCCAGTTCGTCGCCGAGATCCTGCGCCCGCTGGCGCGCGCCGGCCGCCTGCGCACCGACCTCTCCCTCGACCGCATGGCCAACTCGATCGCCGACGCCTTCCTGCTCGCCGTGCTGCGCTGGGCCGGGCATACCCCCGACCGCAGCCTCGCCGGCGAGCTGCAGAAGTTTCTGACCATCGTCCTCGAGGGCGTGCTCGCCCGCCCGTGAACCGCTCCTGGGCCTTCCTGGAAACCCCGATCGGACTGCTGCGCGTGGAGGCCAGCGCCGCGGGCCTTACGCGTGTGCACCTGGCGGGGGCGCCCCAGGACGAGGCGGAAGGCGCCGGCTGGGCGCACGTGGCGCGCTTCCTCGACTTCGCCGAGCGCTACTTCGCGGGCGAACCCGCCGGCTACACCGGCCCCCTCGACCTGAGCGGGGCCACGCCCCGGCAGGCGGCGCTGTGGCGCCACGTGCAAACCATTCCCTACGGCCGCACCCAAAGCTACGCCCAGGTAGGGCGGGCGTTGGGGCTGCACCCCCGGGCCGTCGGCGCCGGAATGCGCGCCGTTCCCTGGTTGCTGGCCGTGCCCGCCCACCGCGTCATCCACGCGGACGGCCGCGTGGGCGGCTTCGCAGGGATGGAAGGCGTCAAAGCCTGGCTGCTCGCGTTCGAAGGCGTCAACCCGGCGTCAGGTACTTGCTGACCACGTCGAGCAGACGGTCGACGTTGCTGCGGTTGTAGCGCTCGATCTCGGGCCGCCGCGGCACCCGCGGCGGCCCGTGGGTGTCGTGCAGCTCGGTGCCGAGGGTCTGCCCCAGGCGCTGGCCCCAACGGCTGCGCCAGCCTTCGGGCAGGCGCTCGGGGATCCGCTGCCCCTTGAGCAGGAAGTAGAGCAGCGCCCAGACCCGCACCGCGGCGTCGAAGGAGTACCCCCCGCCGAGGGTGAAGAGCACCCGGCCTTCGGTGTACTGCTCCGCTCCCTCGAGGATGCGGGTGAAGATCCGCTCGTAGGCGCGGGTGGTCAGCATCAGGTCGGCCAGCGGATCGAGGAAGTGGGCGTCGGCCCCGGCCTGTACCAGGATAACGTCGGGAAGGAACCAGGCCAGCGCCTTCTCGAAGACCCGCTCGAAGCCCTCGAGGTAGCAGGCGTCGCCGGTGTAGGGCTCGAGCGGCAAGTTCCAGCTGTATCCGGTACCGCCGCCCTGGCCCAGCTCGAAGACGCCACCCGTCCCCGGAAACAGGTAGCGGCCCGACTCGTGCAGCGAGAGGGTGAGCACCCGTGGATCCTTGTAGAAGATCCACTGCACCCCGTCGCCGTGGTGGACGTCGACGTCAACGTAGAGGACCCGCATCCCCGCTTCCAGGAAGTGGTGGATCGCCACGGCGAGGTCGTTGTAGACGCAAAACCCGGAAGCGCGGTCGAACTGGGCGTGGTGCAGCCCGCCGCCCAGCTGCAACACCCTGCGGGCGGTCCCGCCGCTCACCAGCCGCGCCCCGGTGAGCGTCCCGCCCACCAGCCAGCGCGCCGCGGCGTCCATGCCAGGAAAGACCGGGGTGTCGCTCGTCCCCAGACCGTAGTCGTCCAGGTCGGCGGGCGGCGCCCCCCGGCTCGCCGCCTCCACCCGGCGCACGAACCGCTCGGCGTGGACCGTGAGCACGTCCTCGCGCCGCGCCTGGACAGGCGCAACCGGGCCCCAGGCGGGGTCAAGCTCCGCGAGCAGCTCGGCCAGCATGGCGAGCCGCTGGGGGCTGAAAGGGTGCTGCGGCCCGAAGTCGTAGGTCAGGTACTCGGGCCTGTAGACTACCGGGACCATGGTTTTTCGGGCGGCCAGAGCACCTCGAACCCGGCTTCCCGCAGTTCGCCGGCCAGCTTGCGGGTTTCCAGGCTGCCCACGCGCAGGACGTTGCGCACCCAGCCCGGCTCGTCCGGATAGGTGAGCAGCGAGTGGATGTTCACGCCCCGCTCGGCGAAAAAGGCGGCCAGCTTGGCCAGCTTCCCGGGCCGGTCGGGCAGGCGAACCTCGATGCGGCCGCTGGGCAGCCGCGCCCCGGTAAGCGCCACCAGCGCATCGAGCAGGTCGATGCCGGTGATGATGCCCACCAGCTCCCGCCCGTCCACGACCGGCAGGCAGCCGATCTTGCGGTCGCGCATCACCCGCGCGGCCTCCTCGACGGGGTCGAGCGGGTCGGCGGTGAGCACCGGGGTGGTCATCACCTCCTCGACCCGTGCCTGAGGGGTGAAGGGCATCGGCGAGAGCTCGCTGGTCGCGAGCCGCACGTCACGGTCGGTAAGGATGCCGACGATCCGCCCGCCCTCGACGACGGGCAGGTGGCGGATGCCCTGCTCCCACATCAGGGCGTTGGCTTCTTCGAGCGTGGCTCCGGTGGAGACGGTGATCACCGGGGAGTGCATCACATCGCGTACGAGCATCGTACCTCCGTTTTCCCCAGTCTACCGCCCGGACTAGAAGGGGAAGTCCCAAGGGGCGGTGCCCTTGAGGCGCAGCCGGTGGAATTGCTCAACGGTCTCGGGGGGCGCCCCCGGCCCGATGCGCGCCATGAGCGCGTTCTCGATGTGGCCGGCGATCTCGGGGTCGTCGGTGCGCCAGACGCGGAAGCCCACCTTGCGGTAGAGCCGGATCAGGGCTTCGCGGTAGGTGAAGGGGCTCACGCCGGTGCGCTCGGTGTCGTAGTGCCAGGAGAGCAGCTGGGCGATCACGACCTTGTCGTCGAAGAAACCGGTCGCAAAGGTCCGTTCCAGCAGCTTCTGGGCGAGGCCCCGCCCGCGCCACCCGGGGGCCACCTCGACGGCCCCCAGTTCCCAGATACGGCAGGTCGGGTCGCAGCTCCAGCGCTCGAAACGTTCAGGCTTCTGCAGGGCCACGTAGCCGACCGTCACCCCTTCCGCGAAAGCCGCGCTCACGCACCCCTCCCCCGAGCGAACGAGCCCCACCAGGGCCTCGTGCTGCCGCTCGGGCGGGCGGAAGACATCGAGTTCGGGATGGAAGGGGTGGCGTTCGAGCGTCTCGGCGTCGCAGCAGATGCACAGCTCGGCGGTCTGCGGCGGCGTCCGGTCCTGCGCGTCCGCGGGCTCGCCCACGCCTAACCCCCACCGCGCATCGCCGAGGCGCTGATGCGCTCCGCCCAGCGGCGCGCCGCTGGGCCGCCGACCTCGACCTCGAGCCGGCCGGTCACGAGCCCGCCCACCACCCGCGGGGGCAGCGCGCGGAAACGCACCCAGGCCCCGTCCACGCACCAGCCGTCGTCCGCCTCGAACGCCCCCCAGCGGCGCAGGTAGTCCGCCAGCAGCCAGGGCGAGACGCCGCCCAGCTCGGCGCGCCAGACCCCCTCGCGGTCGGGCCCCGAGAAGCCGAGCGCCCCGCCGGCCACGGGCGGGAAGAGGTCGAGCACGTCCTCCGGCCCCACCGGCGTGGCCAGGCCCTGGAGGTAGCGCACGTCGCGGCCGTTCACGAAGACCGAGACCCGCTCCGAAAGCACCCCCGGGGCCTCGAAGAGCTCGTCCTGCATCTCGGGGTGCTGCGCGAGCAGACGCTCGATCACCTCCCCGACGGTGGTCCCGTCCAGCTCCAGGTGCTTCACCCCGGCCACGTCGCGGAAGGTGGCGTAGAGGTTAACCCGCACGGCGCCGCCCCCACCACCAGGCCGCAGCCAACCCCAGGACGAACCCCAGGGCCAGCGCGGCCAGCAGGAACCAGGCGGTGGCCACCTCGTGCACCCCGAACCACCAGAAGCGCGTGCGCTGGGCGAAGTTGAGGCCGACCACCACGGCCAAGAGGAGCAGCACCACCAGGGTCAGGTAGAGCCGGACCTGCACCCACCACGGCGTGGATTCCATGCGTTCATGATAACGCGCCCGGCGGTTATAATCGCCTCGACATGAGCCCCCGAGACGAAACCGTGTTCCAGCTCATCGAGCTCGAGGCGCACCGCCAGGCGGAAGGCCTCGAGCTCATCGCCAGCGAGAACTTCACCAGCGCCCAGGTGCGCGAGGCCGTGGGCAGCGTCCTCACCAACAAGTACGCCGAGGGTTACCCCGGCCGCCGCTACTACGGCGGCTGCGAGGTGGTTGACCGCATCGAGACCCTGGCCCTCGAGCGCGCCCGCGAGCTCTTCGGCGCCGAGTGGGCCAACGTGCAGCCGCACTCGGGCTCGCAGGCCAACATGGCCGTCTACTTCACGCTGATGGAGCCGGGCGAGGTCCTGCTGGGCATGGACCTGGCCGCGGGCGGGCACCTCACCCACGGCTCGCGGGTCAACTTCTCGGGCAAGCTCTACCGGGTGGTCAGCTACGGGGTGGACCCCAAAAGCGAGCGCATCGACTACGACGAGGTCGAACGCCTGGCGCGCGAGCACCGTCCGCGCGTCATCGTCGCCGGGGCCAGCGCCTACCCGCGCACGATCGACTTCGAGCGCTTCCGCGCCATCGCCGACGCCGTGGGGGCCTACCTGGTCGTGGACATGGCCCACTTCGCCGGGCTGGTGGCCGCGGGCGTGCACCCCAACCCGGTACCCTACGCCGACGTGGTGACGAGCACCACCCACAAGACGCTGCGCGGCCCCCGCGGCGGCCTCATCCTCTCGCGCGACCCCAAGCTGGGCAAAAAGATCGACAAGACCATCTTCCCGGGCATCCAGGGGGGGCCGCTCGAGCACGTGATCGCCGGCAAGGCCGTGGCCTTCTTCGAGGCCATGCAGCCCGGGTTCCGCAGCTACGCCCGTACCGTCGTCGAAAACGCCCAGGCGCTCGCCGAGCACCTGGCGCACCGCGGCTACCGCATCGTCTCCGGCGGCACCGACAACCACCTCTTCCTGGTGGACCTGCGCCCCGCCGGCCTGACCGGCGCCGAGGCCGAAGACCGTCTGGGCCGCGCCGGCATCACCGTCAACAAGAACGGGATCCCTTTCGACCCTCAGCCGCCACGCGTCACCAGCGGCATTCGTGTGGGCACCGCGGCGATTACCACCCGCGGCTTCTCCCCTGAGGAGATGGCGCAGGTGGCCGAGTTCATGGACGCGGCGCTGCGCGGGACCCGGCCCGCGGAAGAGCTGCGCGAAGGGGTGCGCGCCTTCGCGCTGGCGCACCCGATGCCGTAGCTCCCGCCCCTAGGCAACGCCGCGCCCGTACGCTAGACTAAGGTTTCGGGCCGGGAGTCCCAGGATCATGCGTAAGGTCGTCATCGTCGGTCGCCCCAACGTGGGCAAGTCCAGCCTCTACAACCGCATCCTCGGCCGCCGCGACGCGGTGGTGGCCGACGAGGCCGGCGTGACCCGCGACCTCAAGGAGGCGGTGGTCGAGACCGAGCGCGGAAAGTTCAAGCTGGTGGACACCGGCGGACTCTGGTCGGGCGACGCCTGGGAGCCGAAGATCAAGGAGAAGGTGGACCGGGCGCTTGCGGAGGCCGACCTGGTCCTCTTCCTGGTGGACGGCCGCGCCGAGCTGGCCCAGGCCGACTACGAGGTGGCCGACTACCTGCGCCGCAAGAACAAGCCGGTGCGCCTGGTGGCCACCAAGGTGGACCACCCCAAGCACGAGGCCTACCTGGGCGAGCTCTACGCCCTGGGCTTCGGCGACCCCATCCCCACCTCGGTGGAGCACCGCCGCGGCCTGGAGGAGCTCGAGGACGCCATCTGGGCGGCCCTCCCGACCGAGGAGGGCGCGGCCGAGGTCGAGGTCCCGCCGATCCGCATCGCCATCGTCGGCCGCCCCAACGCCGGCAAGTCGAGCCTGCTCAACGCCATCCTGGGCGAGGACCGGGTCATCGTCTCCGATCAGCCGGGCACCACCCGCGACAGCATCGACGTCGAGCTCGACTACGGCGGCACCCGCTTCGTGCTGGTGGACACCGCCGGAATCCGCAAGCGGCCCGAGACCGCGGTGGAGCACTTCGCCATCCAGCGCGCCCACCGGGTGATCCAGGAAGCCGACGTGGCGGTGCTGGCGGTGGACCCCTTCGAGCTGGGGGACCGCGAGCTGAAGATGGCGAACGAGGCCCTGGACGCCGGCAAACCGGTGATCCTCGCCGTCACCAAGTGGGACGCCGTGCCGAAAGAGGAGCGGCCGCAGGTGCGCCGCATGCTGCGCGAAAAGCTCGCCCACCTCGAGCACCTGCCCACGCTCTTCACCTCGGCGGCGACCGGCCAGAACATCCACAAGATCTTCCAGCTGGCGACTCGGCTCTACCACAAGGCGCGCGAACGCTTCGACACCGCCGACCTGAACCGCTGGGTGCAGGTCTGGCTCACCAAGACCCGGGTGCCCAACTTCCGCGGCCGCCCCCTCAAGATCTTCTTCGTCACCCAGCCCGAGGTGGCCCCGCCGCTCTTCGTCTTCTTCGTCAACCAGCCCGACTTCGTCACCCGCGCCTTCGAAAACTACATCAAGAACCGCATCCGCGAAGACCTGGACCTGCGCGAGGTCCCCTTCCGGCTCGCCTGGCGCGGGCGCAAGGCGCGCGGCTAGCCTACCTCTCCAGCTCCAGCTCGAAGACGAGGGGAAGGTCCGTTCCGTGCGGCGACTCCGCCAGCAGCTCGCCACCGGAACCCACGACCATCGCGCCTCCAAAGCTGGGGGCCGCGCCGCCGGGCTCGGGCTCCTCGAGCGCGTTCACGACGAGCGCAGGAGCGCCCACTGCACGCACCGCCTCGAGGTAGACCGCCCGCTCCTCCCGCCGCCAGCGTTCCGGATCGGGCGAACGCCCGTCGAAAGCGCGCGCCATGGGAACGAGGACCAGACGCAGGTCCCCGGGGAGCCGCCCTAGCGCTCCTTCGGCGAAGAGGTCGCCGCAGGCGAGCGCGACGGTCGTCCCCCAGCCCGGGTCGACGTGGGTCAGCTCGCGCCCGCGCACGTAGGGCGGCGCCTCGGAAAGCTTGCGTTGCCGCAGCAGGATGCGGCCGCTGCGGTCGATCAGCACCGTGGCAGCGGCCGGCCCCGCGGGCGCGGCCTCGATGAGGCCGAAGGCGACGTTTGCGCCCAGTTCCCGCGCAAGGTCCGCGAAACGATCCGTAGCGGGACCGGGGACGGGCTCGGCGAAGCGGGCCAGGTCTTCGGCCTCGTAGAGGTAGCCGGTGAGCGTGCTCTCCGGAAAGACGATCAGGTCCAGGGGCTGCCGGGAGGCCGCCCCACGGGCCGCGGCGAACGCCCGAAGCGCGTTCGTTTCGGCGTCACGTGGCCGCGTAAAAAGCGGCAGGAGCGCGGTCCGCAACCTCAACCCTCCGGATTCAGAAGCGCGCCCAGCCCTTCCGCCGCACCCGTACGCAAGGAAAGGTCGGCGAGCGGGGTGAGGGGGGTGGGCTCCGGGTTGACCTCGATCAGAAAAGCGCCCGCGGACTTGGCGATCCGACCCAGGCTGGCCGCCGGCTCCACGACCGCGCTGGTGCCGACGACGAGGGCCACGTCGGCGGTCATGAAGGCGCGCTCGGCGCGCGCCAGCAACCCGGCGTCCAGGAACTCGCCGAACCAGACCACGTCGGGCCGCATGCGCCCGCCGCAACGCCGACAGACCGGCGGCGGGGTGAAGGCGTCCGGCGGCGGCAGCGGCTGGCGGTGGCCGCAGCGCTCGCAGCGCGCCCGGGCGAGGCTGCCGTGCAGCTCGACCACGCGCCGGCTGCCGGCGCGCCGGTGCAGGCCGTCCACGTTCTGGGTGACGAGCAGGAAGCCCTCGCCCTTGCTGCGCTCCAGTTCCGCCAGATGCAGGTGCGCGGGGTTGGGCTCGGCCTCCATCACCTGGGCGTAGCGCCGCGCGTACCAGCGCCACACCTTCTCGGGGTCGCGTGCGTAGGCCTCGG
>Ga0256839_1006290_pt1 | contig 10497 bp, 8 predicted proteins | sample 354166metaG_FD_185968 | JGI IMG/M metagenome (GOLD analysis project Ga0256839, IMG submission 185968) | Hydrothermal vent microbial communities from Mid Atlantic Ridge, Atlantic Ocean - 354-166 | ecosystem: Environmental > Aquatic > Marine > Hydrothermal vents | place: Atlantic Ocean: Mid... | reverse complement strand
CTGGTGATGTAAACCTTAAGACGATGCAAGGAGAGATCCTTGCACAGGCAAATCCGCTCCACTTTTCACATGAGATGGTGGAGTTAGACAGCAAGGTTGACATCAAAGCGCGTCTAAACGGAGAAAACACCGACATCAGCGGTAAGGTTACGCTCCTTGGCGGTAAGGTACATTACGACCTCTCTGCACAGACATTTCCTAGCGACAGCGATATCCTCATCGTTCAGGAGATGAAGAAGAGGGAGCCCAGTCCCTTTATGGATCACTTGACGATGCAGGTACAGGTAGATACCCAAAAACCCTTAGTCTACAAAGATGGACCGGTCGATGTCAAGGCGAGAGCAGAGATCTTTATCAATAAAGCGCCTCTCTCCGCTCCTATTGTTACAGGGGCAGTGAATATTGATGACGGCAGCAGCTATACCTTCCAGGGTAAACGGTTTGTATTGGAGCGAAGTCACATCTTCTTCACCGGAGATCCGACCAAGCCTATGCTCGATCTGACTGTGAAGTATCAGGCGCTTCGTTACCTCATTACCATCAATGTTACAGGTACACCCGCGGTACCCAATATCCTCTTCTCCTCCGTTCCCAGTTTGACCAAGGAGCAGATCCTCTCTATTATCCTCTTTGATTCAGAGGAGGCGGCAGGCAGTAACAATGCCAATGATATGATGAAGATGATGGGCGGTGCGATGGCAAAGTCTGCACTCAATGATCTTGGTGTCAAGATCGATCATCTGGTTATTGGAGAGGGCAGCAGCGTGGAGGTGGGTACGAAGCTCACCGACAAGGTTACCGTGATCTATATCAACGCAGATGTACCAAAGATGCAGATGAAGTATGAGTACAGCCCCTCTATTGAGGTGGTATTGGGGGCCAGTGAACAGTCCGAGTCACTTGATGTCATCTATATCAAAGACTTTAATCTTGATAGTAAAAAGGATGATGACATTGTGATTAAACGCAAAAAATAATGCCGTAGGGACAACCTTCGTGGTTACCCTCCATAAACACCCTATGACAACCGATTTTTAAAATCTTCATACCCAAACTCCCGTACCACTTTGATCTCTCCGTTTGTTCGCTGTATGGCGATGCTTGGCAGTTTGATGCCGTTGAAGGTGGTGGCTTTGACCATGGTGTAGTGCATCTGATCTTCGAAAATGATACGGTCTCCGATCCGAAGCGGTGTATCGAAGCTGTAGTCTCCCATGATATCACCTGCCAGACAGGTGTTGCCCGCCAGACGGTAGGTATAGGCTTTCTCTCCCGCCTCTGCTGCACCTCTTACCTCTGCACGGTAGGGCATGATGATGGTGTCGGGCATATGTGCTTCGGCGGAGGTGTCGAGGATGGCGATATCCATACCGTTGTGGATGATGTCAAGTACGGTTGCCACCAGTACACCCGTCTTCCATCCGATCGCCTCTCCGGGTTCTAGATAGACCTCTATGTCGTTATATCGTGCCCTGAACTCCCGTATCAAAGTGATCAGCTTGTCGATATCGTAGCCTTTGCGCGTAATATGGTGTCCCCCACCGAAGTTGATCCATTTCATCTTGGGGATATAGTCTCCAAACTTTGTCTCAAAGGCTTCCAAGACCGCCTCAAGTGCCTCACTTCCCTGTTCACACAGTGCATGGAAGTGCAGTCCCTCTATCTGAGTAAGCAGGCTCTCGTCGAACTGCTCAAGGGTTGTGCCCAGTCTGGAGTAGAGCCCGCATGGGTTGTAGATCTCTTTTGGGGAGGCAGAATATTCCGGGTTGACTCGTAATCCCAGAGAGAGTTTAGGGTTAATCTTTTTTGCTGTGGCGGCAAAACATTTGAACTGTGCGGGTGAATTGAAGACAAGATGATGAGAGATCCGAGAAACCTGTTCGATCTCCTCCTCTTTGAACGCCGGCGAGTAGGTATGCACCTCTTTGCCATACGCTTCGGAAGCAAGCAGTGCTTCGTGCAGTCCGCTGCCACAGCACCCGTCAAGATAGGGACGGATTTTATCGAAGCTTTTCCATAGCGCATAGCCTTTGAGAGCAAGTAGTACTTTGGCACCGGTTGCTTCTTTGATCTTGCGGATCGTCTCAAGATTGTCGATGAGTTGACACTCTTCAAGCAGCCAGCATGGTGAGGGTAGTGTGTTGAGATCGTTGCTAAGCATAGCGCATTATAACAGTTTGAGCTAAAGGAAAGATAGAAATATTTTGATATAATGGTCATACTTATGTTCTATGGAGTGTCTATGAGAGAGAATGAACGAAGAGAGAATGAGAGCGGCAGACGCAATACCCGTTTTTCTGGTAACGATATTGCACTTGCCGCAAAGATGTTGGATGAACTGTCGACAACAATCGAGATTGTTTACTATCTGATGAACCGTGGAGAGGAGCGATCTTTTGTTGTGATACTGATTACTGCAGATAGTTGTGAAGTGAAGCGTATTCTTCAGGAGCAAAAGCGTGATACGGATATTCTTTTTACGCTGGATCAAGAGAATGATATCTATGCGATCATCTGTCAAGACACAAAGATCGACGGTGGATACCATTTTGGTGAACGAGTGATGCATCATATGAAAAAAATGAAGCGACAGATCCCTACTGTATTGAACTGGAAGTTCGTAATACCACCTATGATATCAAGTATATTATCTTCCGTTTGATGGAGATGTTTATTGCTGCCAGAGAAGACAAAAGAAGTGGAGAGATCGTTTTTAAAACACTAAATTAGCTTATATTAAGTCGTATTTAGATAAAATCGCGTCCAAATATACCCATGCTACTGTGGGAAATACACAGAAGGATCTTTGATGAAAAGAACATACCAACCCCATAATACACCAAGAAAAAGAACACACGGTTTCAGAACAAGAATGAAAACAAAGAACGGTAGAAAAGTGATCGCTGCAAGAAGAGCGAAAAGCAGAAAGAGACTGGCGGTATAATCACATCGCAAAGATCAAACATTTTACTCGGATAAAAACCAGTAAAGAGTTTAATGGAGTCTATAATCGCTCCACAAAGACCTGGCACACTCCATACTTTGTGCTCTTCTATCGTAGATTAGAATCGTATAAAGTAGGCTTTGTCGCCAGTAAAAAAATAGGAAATGCAGTTCAGCGAAACAGGGCAAAGCGTTTGCTTAGAGCTCATTTTATTGAAAACATAGACCGACTTGAGAGTGGTTCATATGTTCTTGTCGCCAAACCGGCGATTTTTAGTGAGGCATATCCAGTGATCCGAAAGGCCTATCTACGAGCACTTAAAAAGTGTACTGCACTGATTCAAGATTAAATTAACACAGTAAAGATTATACTATACATCCAATAGATATAAAGGTACTATTTTGGAACAACAAGATTTAAACAAACGACTACTTCTGGCACTTGCACTTTCTTTTCTCGTGTTTGTGGGCTATAGTTACCTCTTTACCCCACAAAAACCCCTTCCTCCTACCGATGAAAAGCGTATCACTTCTACAAATACAGCACCATCTGTATCAACAAAAAAGAGGCTTTCGTCAGGGGAGAGTGTAATACAAACGGCGCCGGCAACAAGTTCACATACACTGGTAACTGTAGTGTCGGATACTTTCAAGATGAAGATCGATGAACTAGGGCGTATTGCGCAGTTTGAGCTTCTTGAAGAGAAGTATCACAATGCCCAGGGACACAATATACAGATTCTCGGTGTGGATAAGACTAAACCACTTGAGATCCGGTTTGTGGACCCGTTGTTAAATGAAGAGGCATTCAAGAGACCCTACCGTGCATCTCTCTCTGGCGAGATAGATATCAAGGGTGAAGCTGTCACGCTAACACTCACGCAGGAACTATCTGACTTAACATTGATCAAAATAGTAAAGATAGAGCCTACAGGAGCGTATAGTGTTGATCTCCGACTGAGTCGTCCCGCTCGATATTTTATCACACCTGGGCATAGACCGATGGCGGATGACTCGATGTATCTTCTTGTGCGTGGTGCGCTGGTCAAAAAATCTGATGGTGTCATCGAAACGATCGAAGATGGGGATGCCAAAGGTGATGAATCATTTAAACATGCAATGATCGCTTCTGCATTCGATCGTTATGTAGCAACGATGTTTTATAATTTCAAGGAGGGGATGAATGTCTCTATTCTCAAGGAAGGAGAAGGTGATCCACTTATCTTTGTAGAAGGAAAACCAGACTTCCACCTTGGTGGATATATTGGTCCCAAAGAGTATAAAATATTGACAGAGATCCATCCGGAGCTCACCGACACAATTGAGTTTGGATGGTTCACATTCCTTGCTAAACCATTTTTTAAGGTTCTGTTGTGGCTGAATGATATGATCGGTAACTGGGGATGGGCGATCATTCTCTTTACACTGCTGGTCAAGCTGGTACTCTTCCCGCTTTCCTATAAAGGGATGATGTCTATGCAGAAGCTCAAAGATCTCGCCCCAAAAATGAAAGAGCTGCGTGAGAAGTATAAAGATGATCCTGCGAAGCTCAATATGAAGATGATGGAGATGTATAAAAAACACGGTGCCAATCCGATGGGAGGATGTCTACCGATGCTGCTGCAGATCCCTGTCTTCTTTGCACTCTACCGAGTACTTCTCAATGCCGATGAGCTTCAGGGAGCAGCCTGGATCTCAGGATGGATTGACAATCTTGCCGGTGCGGATCCGTACTACATTCTCCCTGTTCTCATGGGTGTAACAATGTGGTTCCAGCAGAAGATTACGCCAAACAACTTTACCGATCCGCTTCAAGAGAAGATCTTCCAGTGGTTTCCAGTTATTATAGCACTCATGTTTATCATCATGCCGTTCCCATCAGGTCTGGTACTCTACTGGGTGGTCAATAACATCTTTACCATTGGTCAGCAGTATGTGATTAACAAAGCCTATGCGAAACACAAAGCAGAGGCAGCAGCTGCACACAAAAAACAGAAGGAGGGTTAAATGACCAAGGTTGAAGCACCTACCCTTGAAGAGGCGTACGAGCTTGCCGCGACACAACTCTCCTGTTCTGTGACTGAATTACAGTACGAGATTGTACAGTACCCCTCTAAAGGAGTACTCGGACTCTTCAAAAAAAAAGCGGTGATCGTCGCGACAAGAAAGGTATCCGCCCCTGTTGAGACACCGGCTGCCGAAGAGAGAAGCATCGAAGAGGAGACTGCATCCGAGATACTCTCTACACTCAATGAATCATCCGATGCCGATCCTATAGCCAATGGGAATCTTCTTGAAGATGAGGAAGTGACAGCACAGCTAAGCGAAGATGCTATTGTGGACGGTTTCTTTGAAAAAGAAGAGTATGCTGATGAAGCATCTTTTGTCGATACAGATTTGGCACAGAGTATCGAAGAGAGCCTCAAAAGACTCTTTGAAGTCTCCTGTTTTGACATCGATGTGGTTGAGGTAGATGTGGTGGACAATACTGCGTTGATCTTCATCGACGGAGAGGATGCCGCACTGCTCATAGGTAAAGAGGGGTACCGTTACAACGCACTCTCCTATATGCTCTTCAACTGGCTGTATGGGAAGTACCAGCTCTATATCAAGCTTGAGATCGCAGCGTTCCTGACCTCTCAGCAGGAGATGATACGCAACTATATCCAACCTGTGATCGAAAATGTCAAGAAATATGGTAAAGGAAAGACCCGTTTCCTTGACGGTATTTTGGTGCAGATTGCGCTGGAGCAGCTTCGTGAAGCGTTTCCCGACAAATATGTGGCGATCAAGACCGCGAAGTCTGGCAAACGATTTGTCGTGATCAACGAATTCCTCACAAAGCCCCATGTCTGATACCATCACAGCCATCGCTACGGCACATGGGATCTCTTCGATCTCCATTATCCGTGTTAGCGGTGCGTTGGCACTCAGTGTTGCCAAGAAGATCTCAAAAAGAGAGGAGATCACTCCCCGATATGCCCACCTTACCTCTCTTTATAACTATCAGGACGAACTGATTGATCAAGCGATCCTGATCTACTTTGCCGCACCCAACAGTTTTACTGGAGAGGATATTGTGGAGTTTCAATGCCATGGAGGGATGATCGTCGCACAGGAGATCCTCGATACGGTGCTCTCTTTGGGGGTAAGGTTGGCAGAGCCAGGGGAGTTCTCTAAGCGGGCGTTTCTCAACGGTAAGATCGACTTGAGTGAGGCCGAGGCGATCTCCAAGCTGATCGAAGCCAAAAGTGTCGATGCGGCAAAGATCCTTGCTAAGCAGATGAAAGGGGAGCTTAGGGAGTTTGTTGACAAGAGTAGGGAGGCACTGCTGCGTTCACTGGCCTACTCTGAAGTGATGATCGACTATGCCGAAGAGGATATTCCCGATGATATCATGCTGAGCATTGTCTCACAACTCGAAGGTCTGGCGGAGCAGATCGAGCAGATCGTTGCCTCCAGTCATCGCAGACGCGGTTTGATCGAAGGATTTCGTGTCGCAATCATTGGCAAACCCAATGTGGGTAAAAGTTCGCTGCTCAATGCGCTGCTCTCCTATGAACGAGCCATTGTCAGTGATATTGCAGGGACAACCCGCGATACGATTGAGGAGCAGGTACGCATCGGTTCGCACATTATCCGTCTGGTCGATACGGCAGGGATACGCGACTCGGAGGATACCATCGAGAAGATCGGGATCGAGCGTTCGATGAGTTCGGTGGAGGATGCCGACATCATCATTGCACTCTTTGATGGATCGCGTCCCTTCGATACGGAAGATGAGAAGATCCTATCTATTGTGACAAACTTGAGACAAAAACATGTTATAGTAGCGATCAATAAGTCTGATCTAGATTCAAGGCTTGAGAGAGAACGACTTGCCCCTTTTGAGCCCATAGAGGTCAGTGCCAAGAGAGGTTTTGTAAGATTGACCCAAAAACTGAAGGTTTTGCTGGATGCCATTGGAGAGGGAGAAGAACTGATGCTTGTTTCGACCCGTCAGATTGAAGCAGTTCAAAAAGCACGAGATGCCATACTGTCGGCAAAAGTGCCTTTGATGAACGGGGAGCTTGAATTCTTCTCCTATCATCTGCAGGAGGCAGTCAAGGCGATCTCATCGATCTCAAAACCTTACGATAGTGAAGAAATACTAGATAAAATGTTTGGAGAGTTTTGTCTTGGAAAATAGTATGTCTTGGATCAAATCGTTGTTGACCTGTGAAGAGCGTGAAGTGATCCTCTTGGGTGTACTAGCACTTTTTACCCTGTGGTTCATTCGTAACACGATCAATTACTACTACGGAGAGAAGCGGAAGCTCAAGCATATGCACCGTTTCGCCAGAGAGGGTGATCTGGAGGCACAGCGTCATCTTGCAAAGCGCTACCGAAAAGGGGATATGGTCAAAAAGAGCTGCGAACAGGCGGCTTTTTGGTATCAGAAGGCTGCCTTTGCAGGAGATGAAGAGGCAAAAGGGTTTTTACAGAAGTTTGTTGAAGGGCATCGAAAGAAGTGTTAAAGTTGTTGGGGTAATAGAGGCTAATAATACTATTGTATACTACGAATTTCAGAAAAAGGAGAGAGAATGAAAAGAAGTTACAGAGTTCTTACGGCAGCACTGTTGATGCTGTGGCTAATGACCGGATGTGTACAGAGAGGGCTTCCTCAGCTTCCGGGTGACAGAAGCGGATATGGACAGCAGTGGGGCAACAGCAGTGAAGAAGATAAAGAAAATATTGATATTTCCGATATCGATCAGAATCTGACAGAAGGTGGAACGGTGATCGATGAGTCATCTCAAAAGGTTGCACGTATTCCTTTTCCTGTAAGCGAGTATAACCGTTTGGCACGTACCGGAAAAGGGACGGTCAAGGGACAGATCTATGTAAGTGACGGCTATGACCGAAAGGTCTACGGCAAAGCGACCAGACTCTATCTGAACCCCAAGACAAGCTACTCTGATCAGTGGTACAAAGAGAGCTATATTGGCGGACGAAAGATGCAAAAAGCCGATGACAGACTCTTTAACTATCTGCGCTTTACCTCGTCGGATGCCAATGGGAACTTTGCTTTCTACGGGGTACCGTCCGGGAGCTACTATCTGATCGGTACGGTCAAGTGTGGTCAGGAGTGTGGCTATGAGAGTCCCAAGAGTATTCGTATTGCAACGGTTGTTACGGTCAAAGGCAATGAGATCGTACAGAAGGATCTTGTAGGCAATATGTATTGATGTCTGGAGTAGGGTGCACATAGCTGTGCACCAAGATGGGTAGGAATACCCACCTTACATTATTATGTCTTAGACGGAAGGATACGCCTCTTCAAGCTTTTGGTAGAGCATTTGGGGTGTGATCTGCGGTTCTTCATCGAGGATGCGTTGCATGGTGACATTGTCTTCCTCACCGTTCCATATCTTGATGTAGTTTCCCTCTTTATATCCATGATCCTGTCTGAACTGATTGAGGATATTTTTACCGATATAGAGTTTGTAGAGGCTGTCGAGGTTGAGTCCCGATTGCATTGCTACTTCGAAAAAGTCTGTCAGGATCTGTGCCGTATCGGCATCGCAAAAGAGGCTTTTCATCAGGGTTTCGACCACTTCGATCTGTGCGTAGTAGTCCCTGTCCGTCGGGGTATGCGGTGCTTTGAAGGCTTCGAAGTTGGAAAGAGAAGCGATGTGGCGTGCCAGATCTTCTATGGTGCCAAGCCCCTCCTGTTTGTAGTCGGCAAGTGCTTGTGACATGATAAAGTGCCAGATGTCCACCGCTTCGATCTTGATGTTCTCGTAGTCAGGCTGGGCATCGATGCTCTTCCAGTGCTTCCACGGATAGCTCTCGATCAGCTCAGCACACTCCAGATAGCTGCAGCGTCTCCAGTCGATCCGCTTGCCGTTCTTGGTGAGACCTCTCTCCCATCCTTCGCCGTTGGTCGCATCGTTGAGCTGCTGCTGTAGTGTGAGCATCTGTAGAACCGTGTTCATTTCTCTCCCTCGTTTTTTGATCCTATAATGATACCATGTGCTCCCATAAAAAGCCCCTCTTTAGCACCTTTTTACTATAATATGAGTCTTATTTTACCCTCACACAAGGACACTCTCTATGTCACAACCAGTCGAAAATCTAGACGAAGTGCTCAAGGCGCATAAGCTAAGCAAAGAGGAGTATGAGGATATCCTGCGTATTCTTGACGGTCGTCATCCCAATCTGGTCGAGATCGGTATCTTCTCTGCGATGTGGTCGGAGCACTGCTCCTACAAATCAAGCAAAAAGTATCTCAACGGCTTCCCCACCAAAGCACCGTGGGTCATCCAAGGGCCGGGTGAGAATGCTGGAGTCATCGACATCGGTGATGGCATAGCGGCGGTATTCAAGATGGAGAGCCACAACCACCCCAGTTTCATCGAGCCCTTTCAGGGGGCTGCGACAGGCGTAGGGGGGATTCTTCGTGATATCTTTACGATGGGAGCAAGACCGGTAGCCAACCTCAATGCGTTGCGTTTTGGAAAAGTACGCGGCAGTGATGAGACGGCAAAGTATCAGCGTCACTTAGTACGCGGTGTCGTGGATGGCATCGGGAGCTACGGCAACTGTATGGGGGTACCCACCATCGGCGGTGAGGTGAGCTTTGATGAGAGCTACAACGGTAACATTTTGGTCAACGCCTTCTCTCTGGGGCTTGTCAAGTCCGATGAGATCTTCCTCGGGGTTGCTTCGGGGGTAGGCAATCCGGTGATGTATGTCGGCTCCAAGACGGGGCGTGATGGTCTTGGCGGTGCGGTGATGAGCTCGGATAGCTTTACCGAAGAGTCCAAGTCTCTGCGTCCGACCGTACAGGTGGGTGATCCCTTCACCGAAAAGCTGCTGCTTGAGGCGTGTCTGGAGCTCTTCAAGACCGATGCGATCGTCGGTATTCAGGATATGGGAGCGGCAGGATTGACCTCCAGTTCGTTCGAAATGGCGGGCAAGACCGGTGCGGGGCTCAGACTCGATCTGGACAAAGTCCCTGCACGAGAAGAGGGGATGACCCCGTATGACTTCATGCTCTCGGAGTCTCAGGAGCGTATGCTTATCTGTGCAAAGAAGGGCAGAGAGCAGGAGATCATCGATATCTTCGAGAAGTGGGAGCTGGATGTGGCTGTCATCGGAGAGGTGACAGATACGGCACGCATGGAGCTCTACTGGCATGGTGAGAAGTGTGCGGACATGCCCATCGCACCGGTGAGCGAAGAGGCACCGATCCTCGATCGTCCGACCAAACGACCCGCCTACCTTGACGAGGTTCATGCCAAAAGTGTCGATGATTTTGCCAAAGTCGATGACCAAGAGGCGTATGAGAAACTGCTGGCATCACTAGAGGTGGTGGACAAGGCGTGGGTCTACAACCAGTATGACTCGATGGTGCAGACCAATACCACCAAACATCCCGGAAGCCTCGATGCTTCAAGCATCCGTGTCAAAGAGAACGGCAAAGCCTTGGCGATGAGCTCTGACTGTAACCCGCGCTACTGCTACATCGATCCCAAGGGTGGGGCGGCATTGGCGGTTGTAGAGTCGGGA
>Ga0256839_1006289_pt1 | contig 10499 bp, 9 predicted proteins | sample 354166metaG_FD_185968 | JGI IMG/M metagenome (GOLD analysis project Ga0256839, IMG submission 185968) | Hydrothermal vent microbial communities from Mid Atlantic Ridge, Atlantic Ocean - 354-166 | ecosystem: Environmental > Aquatic > Marine > Hydrothermal vents | place: Atlantic Ocean: Mid... | reverse complement strand
GCCGGCCGCCTGATCGTCACCGAACGCGGCGCCGGCTACCGCTTCACCGCGGGGGTCGAGGTCGTCGACGATCAATGTTTGCCCGGTGCCAGCGGCACGCCGCGCCGTTCCCAGTGAATGTAGGCCTCCAGGGCGATCATTTCGTCGCTGTCGAGGGCCAGCGGCTTGCCTTCCAGGGGATTCTGCAGGCACCAGTTGATCATCTCCCGCAACGTGGCCACCTTACCGAGCTGTTTCTGGAACTTGGGATAGGTTTCCGGGTGGGTGTTGGCGCCGTTGGGATGGCACTGGTCGCAGGAGACGTTGTTGCTTCCCAGGGGCGAGTGGAACAGCTTCTCACCCCGTTCCATGACCTTCATGTATTCCGCCTTCCAGCGTTTCAGGTCTTCCTCGGTGAACTCGTCCCCCGGCGCCGGGACGGCCAGGGCGGCGAGCAACAGCCAGACGGAAATGCGTTTCATGGTGACCTCCTCGGTGTCAGTAATGGAATTGCGGTGGGATGCGTTTGTCCGGGTCCTGATATTTCAGGTCCACCGGATGTTTGAGCTTGAAGTCGAACGCCACGGTGCGGTTTTCGTTCATCCACAGTTGGTAATGGTTGGTGATCGTGCCGCTGTCGAGGTCGAGGATGTCCCAGCCGGTGCCGTCGCGTTCGTGGAAGGGATCGGCACGGTTCATGAACACCGTCAGCTTGGGCACCTGGTTGGGCTTCTGCACGTAGCTGACCGGATACGGCCAGGGCCAGGCGGTGGCCATCATGGCGTAGAAGGTGATGTTGCCGATCTGGTTGTAGAGCACCTGGTGAACGTGGCCGTGCAGGACCGTGACTCGGTGGAAGCGCTGTAACAGCTTCTGCACCTGTTCGGCGTCGTCGGTCCAGAAGTTCCAGGGTTTGAAGATCTTGTAGAGGGGGGAGTGGGACAGTACCACCACCGGGACGTTGGCGTCGTATTTGGCCAGGTCTTCCGCCAGCCAGCGCAATTGCGCCTCCCCCACCAGGAACGGCGATCCGTGGGGATTGTCCAGGCGGGCCATGTTGGCCATCCGTTCCTCGGCCGTCGGCCAGCGGGCGATCCAGTCCTCGTAGGTGAGGATGCTGTTGAGGACCACGAAGTGGACCCCCTTGTGGTCGAAGCTGTAGTGGAGGGGGCTGATCTTGTCTTCCCAGTAGCGGCCCATGTCCAGGTAGAAGTCGTGTTCCCCGATGACCCACTTGATGGGCGGGCGCAGGGCCGACAGCAGTTCGAGACCGTGATCCAGCTCCTCCCGTTTGCCTAGTTGGGCCAGATCGCCGCCGTAGACGACGAAGTCCGGTTTCGGGTCCATGAGGTTGACTTCCATCACCGCCTTGCGCAGCCCCTGATCGAAATTTCGGGTGAAGCGGGTGCCGCCCAGGTGGGTCAGGTGGGAGTCGGAAATGTAGGCGAAGGTGAAAGATTCGTGCTCGGCGGGCTTGGTGCCCATGGCGAAGCTGATTTCCACCAGGCTGAAGGGCAGGGTGGCGCCCAGGCCGGCCAGCCCCATCCCTTTGAGAAATTGTCGGCGTTTCATGACGTCACCTCCCGGTCGTTGCGAAACGTGAACTGGTAAGGGATTTGAGAAAGGCCACCAGATCGGCCTTTTCCTGCGCGGTCAGCCCCAGTGGGCGGATGCCGCCGTCGAGCATGGGATTGGCGAAGCCGCCCCGGTCGTAGAAGTCCACCACTTCTTCCAGGGTCTTGAGGCTGCCGTCGTGCATGTAAGGTGCGGTCAGGGCGATGTTGCGCAGGGTCGAAGTCTTGAACTTGCCGAGGTCGCTCACGTCGCCGGTGACGGCGAAGCGCCCCAGTTCCGACAGCGCCTTCTGGGAGAGGACCGCCTCGTCCACCGGCTTGCCGGTGGCTTTGGCCTTGCGGAAGGCGGCGATGATTTCCGGCAGCCGGTCGGCGATGCGTTCGAACCCCACCCCCAGATTGTGGAAGTCGTTGTCGGTGAACAGCGCCGTCGACGATTCGATCACATGGCAGCTCACGCAGCGTCCCTTGCCCCGGAACACCGCCAGGCCGCGCACCGCCGCCGGGGACAGGGCGTTCTTGTCGCCGCCGTACAGGTAGCGGTCGAAGGGGCTGTCACCGGCCACCACGGTGCGCTCGAAGCTGGCGATGGCCTGGGCCACGTGATCGATGGTGATCTGCGCCGGTTTCACACCGAAGGCGCGCTCGAACGATCGTCGGTACGCCGGGTCGCTCCGAACCACCCCGACGATGGGGTCGTGATTTTTCAGACCGTGTTCGATGGGGTTGACGAAGGGATCCTTGCTCTGGGCCTCCAGGGTGGGACGGCGGCCGTCCCAGAACTGGGTGGTGTAGTAGGCGGCGTTGATGATCGTCGGGGCGTTGCGAGTGCCCTTCCGGCCGCCGATGCCCTCCGACACCGCCAGTCCGTCCTGGAACGCCAGCTCGGGCCGGTGGCAATGGGCGCAACTGATGGTGCCGTCGGCGCTGAAACGGCGGTCCTCGAACAGTTTTTTGCCGAGAACCGCCTTTTCCAGGGTCAAGGGGTTGTCTGCCGGCACCGGCACCGGCGGCAGCCCCAGCAGGTCGCGCTCCTTGGGCAGGCTTACCTCCGCCGCGTTGACGGCGACGGCCAGGCAGAGGCCGGCTGCGGTCGCGGAGATCGGTTTCCTCATTGCCTGGCCTCCTTCAACGGTGATGGATGTACAGGGTGACTTCGAATCCGAGGCGAAGGTCGCGGTAGGCGGGTTTTTCCCAGCGCATGGTGCCATCTCCTTCCAACGGTTGAACACGACTCCAGGATAGTCCCGGTCGATTACCGGAGAATTGCGGAAAGGCGGCGAAAAGTTACCGTTGTAACGATTCACCCCAGGGGAAGTGGATGCGGAAGACGGTCCGGCCGGGACGGCTTTCCACCTCGATACGGCCCCCGTGGGCGTGGACGATGCGCTCGACGATGGCCAGCCCGAGCCCGCTGCCGCTGCCCGTCGGTTTGCCGCTGGCGAAGGGCTCGAAGATGGTCGACAGCCGCTCCGGGGGGATGCCTTCGCCGTCGTCGCTCACCGCCAGGATCACCCCTGCGGCCGTCGCCGTCAGGGACACGGTGATTTCCCCGTCGCCGCCCACCGCATCGGCGGCGTTGCGTACCAGGTTGACTACCACCTGCTGCCATTCGCCGGGGCGTCCTGTGACTTTTCGTTCCGGCGGAAGGCGATTGTCGAAGCGCAGCCGTACCCGGCCGGGCAGGGCGGGGCGGACGAAGTCGAGGGCTTCGGACACCACCGGCCCCGGCGCGAACCGTTCGCTGCGACCGCTGCCGGGTCGGGCGAACTGGAGCAGGCGGGAGACGAGTTCCCGCCCCCGGGCGACGATGGTTTCGATGCGGCCGATGGCGTTGGCGGGCGACTGGCCGGCCTTGAGCTGTTCCCGGCCCAGCACGGCGTAACCCTGGATGGAGGTGAGCAGGTTGTTGAAGTCGTGGGCGATGCCGCTGGCCAGGGTGCCGAGGGCTTCCATCTTCTGGGCCTGCAGCAACTGGCGCTCGGCTTCCAGGCGCCGGTGCATTTCCGCCTGCAGATTTCGATGGGCCTGGTGCAACCGAGCCAGGGCGAGCAGCAGGTAGCTCAGGAACGCCAAGGCGGCCAGATATAGCCCCAGACGGAACCCATCGGCGCGCCGCTGCAGCCTTGTCTGGGCGGCCAGGTGAACCTGCGCCAGCCGGCGGGCGACCGTCCCCAGCGGCGTGTTCAACAGCTCGCCGAGGGTCGTTTCCAGACGGGGAAGCCGTTCCAGGATCAGCTGGACGTGGGCGTTCAGGGAATCGAATTCCCCGCCCGGGGGCAATCGGGACAACTGCCGCGTCACTGCCTTTCGCCGGCGTTCGTCGGGATGGCGCAGGAAGCGCAGCAGCGACGCTCCCAAAGCGGTGACCGCCGGATGGCGGCGGGCCAGGGTCTCTTGGAGGTGGATCGTGTAGGCCAGGGAATTGCGCACCAGGGCGTGATCGCTCTTGAAGGCTTCCAGGCGTTCGCGTTTGTGCTGCGCCAGCAGCCCCAGGGCCGCCACCTCCGGTGCCAGTTCGCCGGCCGCGGCGCTCAGCGCCGTCAGATCGGTCCCGATGGCGCGGATGGCGGCGTTGACGGTGTCGTAATGGGGAAGATCGCCGTGGCGCAGCCGCAGCAGGTCCCGGTTGAATTCGGCGTCGTGGAGGCGCAGGGCGGTCAGGGCGGCGGCGAATCGGGCGGCGTCGGCCGCTTCCAGATCGGCGTAACGGTACAGGGCGGTCAGACCCGCCAGGCACAGCGCCAGCAAGATGCCGAGAAGCAGAGATTTCACGGCCGGATCCCCTCTGGTTTCCAGCGTCCCGTCAGGCTGTGGAGGAAGGCGACGAGATCCTGGATTTCCGCTTCCGTCAGGCGGATGCCCAGTTGCAGTTCCGCCATCAGGGAGACGGCCTTTTCCAGGGTCTTCACCCGACCGTCGTGGAAGTACGGAGCGGTCAGAGCCACGTTGCGCAGGCTCGGCACCCGGAAGACGCCCAGGTCTTGGGGGCGTCCGGTGACGGCGAAACGGCCGGGATCGTCACTGGGATAGCGGCCGAAGACCCCCAGTTTCTGGCGCAGGTTGCCGCCCACGTTGACCCCCTGGTGACAGGCGCTGCAGCCGAGACGCTTGAACAAGACGTAACCGCGGCGCTGGCGGGGCGTGAGGGCTTCGGTGTCACCGCGCAGGAAACGGTCGAAGGGGGCGTCGGGGGTGACGAGGGTGCGTTCGAAGGCCACCAAAGCGGCGATCACCGCCGTCTCGCTCACCCCGCCGTAAAGACGGCGAAAGGATGCGGCATAGTCGGGATCGGCCGACAGGCGCGCCAGCACCGCCGGCCAGTCCACCTGCATGTCGCGCTGCAGAGCCACCCGTGCCTGTTCTTCCAGGGTGTCGAGATCGCCGTACCAGTGCAGGTAATGGTTGTAGCGGGCGTTGAACACCGTGGGGGTGTTGTGGGGATGGGGGCCGGTGGGCAATGGCGGCCGGGGACGATCGTCGTCCCCGCCCCTGTCGAGGCGGTGACAGTGGGTGCAGCTCAGCCGTCCGCTGCCGCTGAGACGGGGGTCGTGGAACAGGCGCCGACCCAGACGGGACGCCGGTGTCGCCGCCGGACGGATTTCCGGCAGCGGCAGGATGGGCTCGGCGGCGCCGGCGCTCCCGAGCGTCAGGAACAGCAGCAGGGTGAAGAGGCGCATCGGGATTTTCGGTTGCCGTGATTCGTCCGGTAAATCGCGGGGTCGTCGGGTCGCCTGCCACGAAGCGGGAAAGCCCCGGCCTTTCCTCCTGGCACGGCCGCCGCTATAGTGAAGCTTTTTCGACGAAACCGCAACGACCATGCCCATCGCCACGCTGACGCTCAATCCGGCCGTCGACGTGACCCATGAAATCCGGCGCCTGGTTCCGGATCGCAAGGTCCACGCCCTGGCGACCCGTTACGATCCCGGCGGCAACGGCATCAACGTCGGCCGGGCGTTGAAGCGCCTGAACGTCCCGGCCCGGACTTACTGCGTCCTGGCCGGGGAGACCGGTCAGTTCCTCGAACGGCTGCTGCGCCGTCACCTGGACGATCCGGCATACGTCCACGTTCCCGGCGAGACCCGCATCAACTGTACCTTGTGGGAACGGGAAACCCGCAGCCAGTACGAGGTCAGCGGTATCGGCCCCCGTCTGGACCGCGCCCGTCTCGCCGAATTACTGGATGCCTACACCCGCCATGTGGCCGACGGCTACGGCGTGGTGACCGGCTCGGTGCCGCCCGGCGTTCCCGATTCGGTCTATGCCGATCTGGTCGCGACCATCCGCGCCGCTGGCGGCCGGCCGGTGCTCGACGCCCATCACGAACTGCTGCGCCAGGGAGTCCGGGCGGGGCCGTTCCTGGTCAAACCCAACCGTTACGAAATCGAGCAGCTGGTGGAGCGAAAACTGGACGGGGTGAAGGACGTGGTGGCGGCGGTCCGCCGTTTGATCCGGCGTTCGGGAAACATCGACTACGTCTGCGTGTCCCTGGGCGAGGAGGGGGCGATCCTGAGCTGCGCCTCGAGGACCTGGCGCGCCTTGCCGCCCCGGGTCGAGGTGCGTTCCACCGTGGGGGCCGGCGACACCTTGGTGGCGGGACTGGTGGCCGGATTCGCCCGGGGGTGGGACGAGCCCGAAATCCTGAGGCTGGCGGTGGCTTGCAGCGCCGGAACGGTGGCGCAGCCGGGCACCGAACTGTTCGATCCGGCCGATTTGTCCCATTTGATGGCTCGGGTGACGATCGAAATCCTGAATTGAGTCTCGGAAAAAATTCATTTAAGGAGGAGGGGTGTCATGCTGTTTTTGTTCAAAGCCTTCGTCAGTCTGCTGATCGTGGTCAATCCGATCGACAGCCTGGCCTATTACTTCGCCCTCACCGCCGACCGTCCTCCCCGGGAGCGTCAGGCCATCGCCCGGGTGGCGACGTTGGCGGCGACGGCCTTTCTGCTGGCCGCCATCTGGCTGGGATCGTTGGTCTTGGACCTCTTCGGCATCGGTATCGGTGCTTTCGAGGTGGGCGGTGGCCTGATCCTGCTGCTGATGGCCATTTCGATGCTCCAGGCCCGCCCCAGCGCCATGGCCCGGACCCAAGCCGAGGCGGAGGAGGCGGCGGAGATGGAAAATATCGCCGTGGTGCCCCTGGCCATGCCGTTGATGGTGGGGCCGGGCGTGATCAGCATGGCCATCCTGCTGGCGGACGAGGCCGGCGGCATTCTGGGGCGGATCGAGCTGACCGTCATCGCGGTGCTGGTGATGGGGATACTCTGGTGGCTGCTGAAGAAGGCCGAACCGGTGGCCGACTTTCTCGGGGTCACCGGTGCCAATATTCTGCTGAGGATCGCCGGCTTGATTCTGGCCGGGATCGCGGTGCAGATCATCGCCAACGGCCTGGTCACCCTGTTTCCGGGACTGGGTCCGGTTCAATTGGACTGAGAGCGCCGGGACAGCGATGCCAGGACGATCGCCGAGACGGTCGTGATGGCGGCGGCGCACAGGAAGGCCGCGGCGTGTCCCCGCCATTGCCACAGACCGCCGAACAGCAGCCCGCCGGGCAGCGCCGCCAGTCCTGCCGTCATGTGGTACAGGCCGAAGGCGGTGGCCCGGAGGCGAGGAGGGGCGTCATCGCCGATCAGCGCCCGTTCCGGCCCTTCGGTCAGCGCCAGGCTGGCGGCATAGCCGAGAAACAGTCCCCAGGTCAGCAACGGGCCGTCGCCGGCGGTCGCCAGGGCGGCCAACAGGGCCACGCGGACGCTCCAGCCGAAAAGCAGGACCGGCAGCCGGCCGGCGCGGTCCGACAGCTCACCTCCCAGCAGCGCGATTGGGGTCTTGACCGCACTGGCGCCGGCCCACAACAGGGGAGCCCAGGCGGTCGCCAGTCCCCTTTCGCTGGCCCACAGGATCACGAACGTTTCCGGCGCGGCGGCCAGTGACAGCCCGCCGGCCGCCAGGATCAGCCCCTTCAGACGGTCGTCCAGGCTCCGCCAGCGGAGCGGGGGTGGCGGTGTGGCCGCCGGACGTGTCGGTTCCCGCACCCCCAGGGCCAACAGCAGCAGGACGCAGACGCCCGGGATCGCCGACCACAGGAAAACCTGCGACATCGGCAGCTGACGTTGCAGCAGGGCGAAGGCCAGCAGCGGCCCTACGACGGCGCCGGCATTGTCCAAAGCCCGGTGGAGCCCGAAAGCCCTTCCCCTGAGTTCGGGGGGGGTGGTGTGGGCGATCAGGGCGTCGCGGGGGGCGGTGCGGATGCCCTTGCCCACCCGGTCGAGAAAACGCAGCGCCAACACCCAGGTCCAGGCGCCGGCCAGTCCGATCAACGGCCGGCAGACGTTGGACAGGGTGTATCCCGCCAATACCAGGGGCTTGTGGCGCCAGCCCCGGTCGGCCAGTCTGCCGGAGACGATCTTCAGAAAGCTGGCGCTGGCCTCGGCGACTCCTTCCACCAGTCCCAGGGCGGCGGGGCCCGCCCCCAGCACCCCCGTCAGGAACAGGGGCAGCAGCGGGGTGATCATCTCGCTGGCGGCGTCGTTGAGGAACGACACCAGGCTGAGGACGATGACGGTGCGCGGCAGTCCCATGGCGGGTCAGCATCCGCCCGCTTCACAGCATTGAGACACCAGGGGGCAGAGGCGCTTGCGCAGTACGGCGAAGGAAAAGTGGCGTCGGGCCAGGCGGTAGTTGGTCTCCACCATCGCCGCGGCCTTTTCCGGGTGGTCCAGCAGTTCCCGGACCGCCTTCACGATGCCGTTGTCGATGAAGTCGTCGAAGGCGATCACCTGGAAGCCCTTGGGCTGGATGTCGGTTTTGAAGGTCTCGTAGCGGCTCATCAAAAGGGGTTTGCGATAGTAGATCGCCTCCAGAAAGGCGTTGCCGAATCCTTCCAGCGTGGAAGGATAGGTCACCAGGTCGGCCTCATGATAGGCGTCGGCGAGGGAGAAGATCGGGCGGCCGTCGGCCGTGACGCCGCGGCGGTGGTTGAAACGCTCGGCGGCGAACAGGACCCGTACCCCCAGGAGCTCGGCGTATTCCGCCAGATAGCGGCGGTAGGCGTCGCCCTCGTCGCCGCTGGAATGGGTGATCAGCAGGCAGCAGGGGCGCTCCAGTTTGCGGGCCAGTTCGATGGCGCGTTCGATGCGCTTGCGCGGCACGATGCGGGTCGGCTGCAGCAGGAGGACCTCGTCCCCGCCGATGCCCAGTTCCGGCCGCAGGGTGGCGGTGATCTCGTCGGGCGGGGGCGGCGGGGTCTCGAAGGGCATCACGTTGGGAATCAGCGCCGAACGCATGCCGGTGCGCAGGGCGACCTGTTCGGCGGCGTAGGAGTTGATGACCACGTGCTGGATGAAGGACATGGCCGGGGGAAAGGCGGCCTTGAGGTAATCCTCGGCGGCGTGGAGGGCGTAGCGGGGCCGTTCCCAGTAGAAATCGTGATGGTGGGCGATGGCGGGAATGCGGGTCTCGGTGATGTACTCGGTCAGGGCCAGGCCCAGGGGAACGTTCATGGGCAGGGACAGGGCGTTTTCGACGATCAGCAGATCGATCCCGAAGCGCTCCACGAAGCAACGCACGTGCTGTTTGAGGCGGCGGCGTAGGGCGGAGACGGTTTCCGAGGTTGACGGGGTGCGGTAGATGTCGTCGAACAGGTCCTGGTTGATGCGCGCGATCAGGGGATGTTTGAAATGGGCCTCGGGCACCGGATAGCCGAGCTGGGCCGGCCGGTCCAGTTCCCCGGCGAAATAGAAGCATCGATGCCCCGCCTCTTCGAGAACCTGGGACCACTTGGCCGATTCCAGCGAGACGCCGTCGGTACCGGCCAGGCGGGTGGAGATGAAACCGATGTGCAGCTTGGCCATGGATCCGTCCTGGATTTTTCTCCATTTTAGCCCAGGCGGGCGGTGGATTTTGAGCGGGAGGGTGCCTTTCCAAGGGGGCGGGATTGTGAGAAATTGAATAACGGCCTTGGGATTTTTGATGATCATCCGCATGGAGGTAGTGACGAAACGATGCAATACCGCAAACTGGGTACCACCGATCTCGAAGTCAGCGTCATCTGCCTGGGCACCATGACCTGGGGGGAGCAGAACAGCGAGGCCGAGGCGTTCGAACAGCTGGACTATGCGGTGGATCAGGGGGTCAACTTCATCGATACCGCCGAGCTCTATCCCATTCCGCCGTCGGAGCGCACCTACGGCCGTACCGAGACCATCATCGGCAACTGGCTGAAAAAACGGGGGCGGCGCGACGATCTGGTGCTGGCCACCAAGGTGGCGGGCAATACCAAGGGCTGGGTGCGTTACATCCGCGGCGGTCCCCGTCTCAATCGCCGGCAGATCCATCAGGCCGTCGACACCAGTCTGAAGCGGCTTCAGACCGACTATATCGATCTCTACCAGGTCCACTGGCCCGCCCGGACCGTCAACAAGTTCGGCGAACGGGGCCTTTGCCGGATTGAGGCGGAGACGGTCGAATCCATCGGCGAAACCCTGGAGGCCCTGGACCAGTTGGTCCGCGCGGGCAAGGTCCGCTACATCGGGATTTCCAACGAGACCCCCTGGGGTCTGATGCAGTACCTGGTTCTGGCGGAAAGACACGGCTGGGCCCGGGTCCAGTCGATCCAGAATCCCTACAATCTGCTCAACCGTCTCTTCGAGGTGGGGCTCGCGGAGATGTCCCTGCGCGAGCAGGTGGGGCTGCTGGCTTATTCCCCCCTGGGGTTCGGAGTGTTGAGCGGCAAGTATCTGGACGGGAGCGCCGCCCCCGGCGCCCGGCTCAACCGCTTTTCCGAATACCGCCGCTACTCGGGGGAGAACGCGGTCCGGGCGACCCGGGAATACGTCGCTCTGGCCCGGCACCACGGCCTGAGCCCGGCCCAGATGGCGCTGGCCTTCGTCAATTCCCGCCCCTTCGTGACCGCCAACATCATCGGCGCCACCACGCTGGCGCAACTGC
>Ga0256839_1006288_pt1 | contig 10501 bp, 2 predicted proteins | sample 354166metaG_FD_185968 | JGI IMG/M metagenome (GOLD analysis project Ga0256839, IMG submission 185968) | Hydrothermal vent microbial communities from Mid Atlantic Ridge, Atlantic Ocean - 354-166 | ecosystem: Environmental > Aquatic > Marine > Hydrothermal vents | place: Atlantic Ocean: Mid... | reverse complement strand
TAATTTTAAATTAGAGATTTATGATAGATACGGAAATATAGTTTACGAATATCAACATGATGGTTCAGATACAGTTCCAAATAATGCTTGGTGGGATGGTTTCTCAAGAGGGAGATGGACAGTAGGAGGAGAGCAAGTGTCAGCAGGAACTTATTTTTATATATTACACCCAAATAGATCAGATAAGAGATCTAAACAAGGATGGCTGTATATTAATAGGTAAGTAAGCAAATTAAAAAACCTTTATAATTTTTATAAAGGTTTTTAAAAAAAACATCGTATAATTAAAATAAATTTGTAAGTTTGCCAAAATTTTTTAGAATTAGATAACTACTTTTCCCTTAAAATTTAGTTATGTATCTTATAAAATTAAGAAAATAGAAAAATCAGGTATAAAGAACAATTAAAATTAATAGTATAAAATAACTATATAGATATCAGTTGTTTAACAGAACAATTGTAATTTATTATAGTGTAAATTAAAATTATTTATTAATAGAATAAATAAATTTATGTAGTGAGTAATAATAATTAATAAAAGAAAAATTATGGTAAAAAATTATGCTTCCAATATTTTTATTGGAAAAAAAGAAAATCACAAAACTTCCTTGAGATTTAGGAAAGAAAAACAGAAGCAAATAGCAATGAGATTCTTTACATTTTTTGTGTTATTATTTGCTTTTTCTGTGTTTTCGCAGGATTATGCAAATGATGATTTTGAAGTAGTTTATCAGCCTTTAATGCTATCAGCAGATGCTGCTGTAGGTATTGGTGCAGGTAATGAGGCTTTTAATGAAGTGGGTGTAACTGCACTTGGTTCTGCAACTAATACGGTATTGGTAACCATGAAATTACCTCCAGGCGTTATGTATGTTGTAGGCACGGTAAATAAAACAAGCGATAATCCTGTAGGAGGATTTACGGTAAGTGAATCTAATATTGCAGATTTAAATAACCCTGTCTTTGCATTAAATAAAGGAACCGCCGCTACTAATTGGGGAGCAGGAGATTCAATTTCTTTTGAATTTCAAAGAACTGCAAATTGTGATGCTGTAGCACACAAAGAAGCAAGTGGTACTTTTAAAGATTTTACATCTTTAGCTTATACAGGTGGTTTAGGGGCAGGTGAAGATACCGATCCAAATACTGGTACCTATAACCTTATTGCACCTTCTTTGCAAGTGCAAGCACCAATATTAGCTGTGCCTGCTGTTGTAGGCGGAACACATACTAGAGATATTACTGATATTAATGCTGGTAATTCTGGTATTGCAGCAGGATACCATTCGGTATTATTAGGTGCAGAGGTTACTAATTATAAATTATTTTATTTAGGAACAGAATTAACTCCTATAGATCCTGCAGCAAATCCATTAATTTTTAACTATGACATGACAATGGCACCTTTTAACGCAGGTAATGGTGCTTTTGAAGATGGAAATGGTGTTTTTAATGATGGAGAATCTTTAGTGTTTTCTGAAGAATTCAGTTTAGCATCTTGTGGGGTTACTGTTGAAGAAACAAATATTGAACATAGAGCAGGTTGGGTTTGTTACGAGTCTGACCCAGTAATTGGCTCGGTACTTTTTGGAGCAGCAGTGCCAGATTTAACTTATAATGTAGTAGAAAACCCAAGAGAAATTTGCGGTACAAACCATATTAAAGTAGAAATTACCAATACAGGTGTTGGTCAAGCAGCTTGGGCAAAAGATGTTTTATTATCTTTTGGTTTAGGTTCTAATAGTCAATTATTAAATATAGATTACGATAATAACAATCGTTGGGGTTCTACATACTATAACCAAAAAATATATTCTAATTTTTCAATTGGTGGTACCGATATAAGTGCTAGTATTGAAAATTGGACTGCTGCTTCGGCAACTTATGCAGCACATCCTTCTCAAGTATTAAACCCAGATGTTTTAACAGTTGATCCTGATGGAGTTGGTGGTCTTTCTGATATAGATGGTGATGGTTCTTTTGATGATATTGCACCAGGTGATACCATTGTTGTAGAGTTTGATGTTACTTTTCAAGATGCTGCAAATTTTACATGTACTACTGGTTTTGATCAAATACAAGATTGGGAACACATGTTCTTTAATGCTTTAGTCAAAACTCAATGTGATGTATCTAAAATATCTGGAGTTGATTTAGGTTATGGTAATTTAGGTAGAGATTATTTATCACCAACTTTGTTTGAACAAGATACCGATACTTCTGATGGACAAGTATTTGAACTTTCAATTAATCCTTATTTAGTTAATTCTGGTACAACCTTTACAAATAACGGTCATCCAATATTAAACACAAATACAGATAATGAAATGGTTATTGAATTAGCGGTGCCTGCTGGAGTTACTTTAGATCCTGCAGCTGGACCAGAATTCACACAACCAGGAGGTGTTGGTACACCAATATTTTACAATACGACAGATTTAACTAATGGTTATGTAAATAGAAATGGTGGTGCATTAGATAGATTTGTTCGTTTTCCTTTAATTGCAACTTGTGCAAGTCCAAACCCAATTGTGGTTCCTTATAAAACAACATTTATTTGGAAAGATGCAGGCGGAGTAGAATGTAAGACATTAGATGTGCATTGTGGTAATTTCTTACCAGTTGTAATGCATAATTGTATTCCTTGCGAAGGTCCAAATATTACAGCCTTTGATTCATTTAGAATTACACCAGGTTATACAGATAATACAATGACTACTTTAGTAGATTTATCAACAGGTAATTACGAGTTAGATAAATATTTAGCAGGTGATGATATGCGTGTTAAAGCAGAAGGTGTAATGTCAAATCAAGGAGGTATTACTGGTGATGATTTACACTTTAGACAAAAATATACTTTGCCTCAAGCTCTATTAGGAGCAGAAACTATTGGTTTTATTAGAGGTAATGTTCATTTTACTGACGCTTCTAATGGAGATGCACAAACAGCAGATTTCGTATTGCCAGCACCTACAATTACTGACTTAGGTGGTAATGAGTACATAGCAGATTTTGATTTCTCTGGAGCTATTGCCGATTTAGATTCAGGTACGGTAGATGATGGTGATAGATTTTATATAGAAATGGATTGGCACTTTAAAGTAGATACCTATTATAATAATGGGTATCATATAATGGGCTTTAGAGGTCGTTTCTTTACCATAGAACCAGGACATGTTAATGCAAATGCGGCAGATGAAGTTTCTTGTGATGATTGGGGAGATTCGGTTGGGTTTACAAGACCTTATTTAAGTACTTATGGTAGAAGTGAAACTTTTAAAAATTGTGACGAACATTGGGCAATAGATTATAATACCTACGTAAGAGGTAGTATTGGTCATTTACATCCAGGGGAATATAGACCATTCTCAATAATTAAAAAAGTAGAATTTACAGTGCCAGATGGTGTTAAAGTATTAGATGCTTCTCAATATAATACTGAAGGAACTTTCTTAGCAAGTGCTGGCGATTTGCAATTAGTACAAATAGGACCTAACTCTTGGCGTTCAACACCAGCACCAGGTAGTAATTATAGAGATGTAAATCAAACAGGTCAAGGGTCGTATCATTTTAAGGCACAAATAAAAGGAACTTGTGAGTTAGATACACCTACACAAATTGATTACTTTACAACCTTAGATTTATATCCTTGGGCACATAATGTGTATAATAACCCAGGAGATTATAATGAAGATTTAACAAGAATTCAAAATATTGTATTTTCTGATGATGGAGATACATCTAATAACCAAACAGGAGCAGCAGGAAATACGTATGCTGGTACAGCAGGTGTTTTAAATTATACTGCACCAACGTATAACTTTCAACCATTAGTTGCTTCTAGTGTAGATGGTTATGGAGCAGAAGCATTTTTTGATTTACAAATTGTGAATACCTCTGGTGGAGCAATTGGTTTTCATTGGATAAAATTACCTGCAGGATCAGGATCTGTTACAAGAGCATTTGTTGATGTAGCAGCAAATGGTACTGGCGGTACACAATTACCAGCAAGTGATATTGTACAAGATGCCAATGGTAATTGGTACGTTAAGGTAGGTGCAATTACCGCAGGAGGAACTAAGAACATACGTATTGCAGCAACTTTTGATGTTTGTGTAGATACAGATATTCCTTTCTTTATGGGTTGGGATTGTGATGCTTACCCTGCAGATTTTGGAACAACAACACAAACTTGTTATAAAGATGAAACATCTATTAGATTAATACCTTCAGCTGCATTAATTCAACAAACGGTTGCTACTCAACCCGCAGGTGCTGTGAATAATTGTTCACCATTTGTTATGGTAGTTGAATATAATTCAGGACTTAAAGGAACTATCATCAATCCAATGGCAGAATTATTACCTTTTGGTGGCCCTGCAGCTTTAGATATTGTTACTGTTGAAGTAGAATACCCTCAAGGTACGGGGAATTGGGAAGATGTTACCGGAAATGTGGTTGCAACTACAGACGGTTATCTAGTACCAATTACACATACCGCTATGGATCCTTTTGGTGGTTTGCCAGGTACTGGTGCTGTAGGAGTGAGCCCAACGGATAGAAAAGCAATGGTTCGTTACACATTAAAAACTACATGTGTTTATGAATCTAATGCACCAATAATATTTGAAGTTTATGGTAATGCACCTTGCGGTGAGCCAGCTCAAGGAAATAAAACTAAAGTAATTACCGATGGTGTAGTTATTTCAGGTTTAGAAGCACCATATAGAGCCTTCCCTGAATTGACAGTTCCAGATCCTATAGATGGTTGTGGAGCCAACTTTACTATTATCAATAAATCTACAGTTAAAGATATTTTAGGAAATCCACCTGCCTTAACAGGAAGTAACGATTTTGCTAAAGTTATTATTCCTGCAGGTTTAGAATTTGTACCAGGATCATTTGCTAATACTGGTAATGGTTCTGATGCTGTTACATTAGATAGTTCGACAACAAATGAAATTATTGTTAAATATCCAGCAGGAATGACAAACGATGATACTATTGAGTTTTCATTTGACGTAACTCCTGTAAATGGTATTTGTGTAGCTGCAGCTAGTGTTACGGTGAGTAATTATATTGAAGGAGGAGGAATCGCTTGTTCAGGAGGTATGGCTTGTACCTCAAGTATTATACAAACTGGTAACAAGCAGAAGGATGTTGCTATACGCAAACCAGCTCCAGTTGCATTAAATTCTACAGGTGCTGTGTTAACAGAAACAACATCTAGTTTTGATTATGCAATTGTTTCAGTTACTTTAGATAATTCTGGAGAGGTAGATATGCCAGCAGGAGGAGAATATTCTATCTATTGTGCTGACGCCTCAGGAAACCCTATGGGTGCATCAATTTATACAGGTAATTTAGTTGGAGGTATTCCTGCTGGAGGTTCATTAACTGAACAAATTCAGTTTGTAGGTACAGCAGCTTGTGATATTACTAATGGTATCGTTTTTGAAATGGTTCCTAATGCAGTAAATTGTATGTGTGCACCTACACTTTTACAAATAGCTTTAACTAGAACACCTATACAAGCTATGCCTGATGACTTTATAACTACAATTAACGGTCCTATACATTTAAATTTATTTGAAGTACAAGACGACTTTGCCGATGGTGGTGAAGAGGATATTTTAGGTACAGGTAATACTACAGTAACAAGTTATACACAACCAGGTAACGGTTCTGTAATTGTAGATCCTGATGGAACAATGCATTTTACACCAGAACCAGGATGGTCAGGTGAAACGAGTTTTGAATATACTATTACAGATGATCAAGGTAACGAAAGTACTACAACAGTAACTATTCGCATACCGCCACCAGCAGTACCACCAGTAGCAAATAATGATGAAGATTTATTAAATGTTGCAGGTCCAGTTACTATGGAGGTTGCAGCTGTTGTAACACCTATTTCAGATAATGATGTGGCAGATACAACTTTAGATCCTGCTAATGTTATTGACCCAACAACAATTAATTTTGTTGATCCAGCAGCTACTGATACAAATGCTGATGGATTTAACGATAGTTTAGTTGTGCCAGGAGAAGGAACATGGATTGTTTTACCTACGGGTGAAGTAACTTTTACTCCAGAACCAGGTTTTACAGCTGATCCTACACCAATTAATTATACAATAAATGATACAGCAGGTTTAACTTCAAATGAGGCAACACTTACAATTACTTATGTTAAAGTGCCACCTATTCCTCAAGATGATTTTGATTTAGATAATGTGTCTGGTTCTACAGTAGTAATTGACTTATTTGCTAATAATGAAGATCCAGCAAATCCAAACCCACTTGTTGATGATGATGCCGATGGTACAGTAGATGTAACTAGTGTGAGTTTAGTTGTACCAGCAGGTGCAACAAGTATTATTGTAGATCCTGATGGAGATGTTACAGGATTTAATGTGCCAGGAGAAGGTAACTGGAGTGTAAACCCTTTTACAGGTGAAACAACATTTACACCATTACCTACTTTTACAGGAAATCCTACACCAGTAGATTATACTATTAGAGATAATGATGGTAATGTAAACTTACCAGCCGATAATGCTACGATTACAATTACTTATTTATGTAATTTACCAGCACCAACGTCTCCAAATGTAACTCCAGAGTTTTGTGTCGGAGATGCAGCAACTTTAGGTGATTTAGTTGTTGATAACATTCCTGCAGGAGCAACTGTTATATGGTATGATGCAGCAGGTAATATTTTATCTAACACAACGCCGTTATCAAATGGAGTACATTATTTTGCTGGTTTTGCAGAAGCAGCACCTTCAACTTGTATTTCAGATGTTGCAGATAGGTTAGACTTTACTGTTACTGTTAGTCCAGAACCTGAAGATCCAAATGGAGCAACTCTACAATCTTTCTGTGCGTCAGAAATGGCAACAGCAACTTTAGCTGATTTAGAAGTAACTACCGATGGTCAAACATTAACACTTAATTATTACGATACTTTAGCAGATTACAATACAGGTAATTCTATACCAAGTACAACTTTATTAACCGCATTAACCAATAACTTAGTTGTTATTAGTCAATCAAATGCAGCAGGTTGTGAAAGTATAGATTTATTAACTGTAATTATAGAGTTTATACCAGAAGCAAATCCAGGAACAGATAATACAGTAACAGCAACTTGTGATCCTGTAGATTTATTTGCTTTATTAGGAGGTGCTGATGCAGGAGGAACTTGGTCTCCAGATTTGGTTGGCGGAATGTTTGATCCTACGACAGACGCTTCAGGAATATATACTTATACTATTGCAGGTCAAGCACCTTGTGGAGATGTATCAGCATCAATAACTGTAACCAACGATTGGCCAACTGCCGATTGTGATGGTGACGGTTTAACTAATGCTGATGAAATTACTGCGGGTACAGATCCATTAAATCCAGATTCAGATGGAGATGGTGTAACTGATGGTCAAGAAGTTAATATAGATATGACAGACCCATTAAACAATTGTGATTATTTAGCTGCAAGCCAAAATATAGCAAATGTAGATGCAGCATGGTTAAGTGCAGATTGTGATAATGACGGATTGACAAACAATGAAGAATTAACAGGAGTTGACGATCCTACAACACCAGCTGATCCTAATGGAAATATTACAGACCCTCAAAACCCAGATTCAGACGGAGACGGTGTAACAGACGGTCAAGAAGCCTTAGATGGAACAGATCCAAATAACAATTGTGACTATGTTGCAGCAAACCAAAATCTTACAATTGTAGATGCCGCTTGGATGAGTGCAGACTGTGATAATGACGGATTGACAAATAATGAAGAGGTAACAGGAATTGATGATCCAGCAACGCCAGCAAATCCAAATGGAAATATTACAGATCCACAGAATTTTGATACGGACGGAGATGGCGTGTCAGATGGACAAGAAGCCTTAGATGGAACAGATCCAAATAACCCTTGTGACTTTATTTTAGCAAACCAAGACACTACAATTATAGGTGCAGGTTGGTTAAATGCAGATTGTGATAATGACGGATTGACAAACAATGAAGAATTAACAGGAATTGATGATCCTTTAACACCAGATACACCAAATGGAAACATTACAGACCCATTAAATCCAGATTCAGATGGAGACGGAGTTTTGGACGGTACTGAAGGAACTGATGGTACAGATTCAAATAACCCTTGTGACTTTGTTTTAGCAAACCAAACTGTAGTGCCAGATGCTGCATGGTTAGCAGCAGACTGTGATGGTGATGGTCTTACTAATGGAGATGAACTTGCAATTGGAACTGATCCTCTAAACCCAGATTCAGACGGAGATGGTGTAATAGATGGTCAAGAAGTTACTGATGGAACAAATCCTTTAGATAATTGTTCAGTTAATGCGGCGAGTATAACTGTTCTACCAAGTACAGATTTCTTATCTGGAGATTGTGATGGTGATGGTTTATCAAACGAACAAGAATTTGGCGGTGACCCATTAAATCCAGTTGATACTGATGGTGATGGTCATCCAGACTTCCAAGATGTTGACGATGATAATGATGGCGTATTAACCGCAGACGAATATCAAGGCGATACTGACGGAGATAATTTACCAGATTACCTAGATCTAGATGCAGATAACGATGGTATTGCTGATAATGTTGAGGCTCAATCTACTGACGGTTACGTTCCTCCAACAGGAAATGATACAGATGGTGATGGTATAGATGATGCTTATGATATTGATAATGGAGGTAATCCTATTGTACCAATTGATACTGATAATGATGGAGAGCCAGATATGATAGATCTAGATTCGGATGGTGATGAAATTAATGATGCAATAGAAGCATTTGATCTTAATCATGATGGTGTAGCAGACACAGTTCCTTCAGGCGATGATTTAAATAACAACGGTATTGATGATATATTTGAAGATGTTGTAATTGTACCAGGAGTTTCAGATTATAGTGACCCTAATGGTATATTTAACGGTGCTATCGATACAAACAATACTGATGGAGATGAATTCCCTGACTTTAGAGATACAGATGATGATAACGATGGAGCACTAACAAATAATGGTGGAGATTTTGAAGACGAGTCAAATGAAGATTGTGACTTTGATGGAACACCTAACTATTTAGATTCAGACCCATGTAGTTTAATGCCTCAAGGATTTACACCAAATGGAGATGGTATTAACGATACTTTGATTATTCCAGCAGCAGTTAATGCACTAAATTTCACAATAGAAATTTATAATCGTTGGGGTAACATAGTTTATGAGTATGACAGAAATGGAGCAGTTTCTCCAGAGTGGTGGGACGGATTCTCTAACGGAAGATGGACATTAAGCGAATCTAGTGAAAAAGTACCAGTAGGAACTTACTTCTATGTACTAGATTTTAATGATATCAATGGAACTAGAGAGCCAATCACAGGTTGGATATACGTAAATTATTAACATCAAATTTAAAAAAAATGTAGAGACGTTTTTAAAACGTCTCTACTTTTAAAAAAACAATAAAGAATTATTTTATGAAAAAAATAGTAATATTATTCGCATTAACCTTGATGTTAACACTTACATCAAGTTACGGTCAACAAGACCCACAATACACACACTACATGTATAATATGAATGTAGTAAACCCTGCTTATGCAGGATCGAGAGAGACCTTAAGTATAGGTATTTTAGGCAGAACCCAATGGGTTGGTATTGACGGAGCGCCACAAACGCTAACCGCTAATATTCATGCACCCGTAGGGCGTAATTTAGGTTTAGGTTTGTCAGTAATAGCCGATAAGATAGGACCTGTAAAAGAGCAAAATGTATTTGCAGATATTTCTTATACCATTAACACCTCCGAAGAAGGTAGATTAGCCTTTGGTTTAAAAGGAGGTCTTTCATTCTTTAATGGCGATTTAGCAAAATTATTAACACCAGATGGTAATATAGGTCAAGACCCATTATTAGATGAGAATTTAACCAAGACTTTTCCGAACATAGGTGGAGGATTGTATTATTATACAGACAATTTTTATATAGGAGCCTCAGTACCTAACATTTTAGAAACTGTACATTTTGATAATTTAGACAATGCAAAGGCAAGTGAAAAGATGCATGGTTTTTTAACTGCAGGATATGTTTTTGAATTGAGTGAAAATGTTGATTTTAAACCAGCGGCAATGTTAAAGGCTACACCAGGTTCACCATTATCGGTAGATTTAACAGGAAACTTTTTAATAAACCAAAGATTTGAATTAGGTCTAGCTTATCGATTTGATGATTCTATAGATGGTTTGGTAAGTTTCTTAGTAACCGATGATTTTAGAGTAGGTTACTCATACGATTATACATTAACAAAATTAGGCGATTTTAATAGCGGTTCACACGAAATATTTTTACAATACGATGTAAACCTATCACGTAAAAACTTAAAATCACCAAGATTCTTTTAAACAAAACTAAAACCTTATAGAAAATGAAAAAAATAAAAATTTTAATAGCAATATTAATGT
>Ga0256839_1006287_pt1 | contig 10501 bp, 12 predicted proteins | sample 354166metaG_FD_185968 | JGI IMG/M metagenome (GOLD analysis project Ga0256839, IMG submission 185968) | Hydrothermal vent microbial communities from Mid Atlantic Ridge, Atlantic Ocean - 354-166 | ecosystem: Environmental > Aquatic > Marine > Hydrothermal vents | place: Atlantic Ocean: Mid... | reverse complement strand
GTGGTGAACAAACGCGCGATCGAAGCGGTGGAGCAGCACGGGATCGTGTTTCTCGACGAGATCGACAAGGTATGCGCCCGCTCGGATGCGCGGGGGGGTGATGTCTCGCGCGAGGGGGTGCAGCGGGATTTACTGCCGCTGATCGAGGGCACCACCGTTTCCACCAAATACGGGCCGGTAAAAACCGATCATATCCTGTTTATCGCTTCGGGCGCGTTTCATATCGCCAAGCCGAGCGATCTTTTGCCCGAGCTTCAGGGCCGCTTGCCGATCCGCGTGGAGCTGCGCGCCCTGACCGAGCAGGATTTTGTGCGCATCCTGACCGAAACCGATAACGCCCTCACCCTGCAATATACCGCCCTGATGGCGACCGAGGAGGTGAAGGTCGAATTCACACCCGGGGGCATTGCCGCGCTGGCGAAAATCGCGGCGGATGTAAACCAGTCGGTCGAGAATATCGGCGCGCGGCGGCTATATACCGTGCTGGAGCGGGTATTCGAGGAGCTGAGCTTTGAAGCGCCGGACCGCAGCGGAGATCATGTTATTGTGAGTGCGGAATTTGTGGAAAAACACCTCGGAGAGCTGAGCCGGAGCAGCGATATATCCCGCTATGTTTTGTAACAAACCCGTTGTTTTTATATTAAAGATTGCTTGGGTAAATATCCAGGCGTAAACTGGGTTCGATTCTTCAACTGTTAGGAATAAAATTATGAAAAAACAGCTTTTAATGGCCACCACCGCGCTTGCCATCGGCTTTGGCGCGCCCGTAGCCGCCCAAGATGATTTTGCAGGATTTTCCGAGGGCATTTTAGGCATGCTCAGCAGCCAAGGGGCCACGGTTTCATTTGATCAACGCAATGTCGGGGCCGATGGTTCGGTCGAATATGTCGGATTCAGGATGTCTGCGCCAGATGGAACAATGACTGTCTCTGCCGATTGGATCAAAGGCGTGCCATCGGCCATAACCCCGGGGCAGGTAACATTCACCCTTTCGCCTTCCGCCACGATCACCATAAATAATCCCGATACCGGCGAGCATATCATCAACATATCCAATAGCGGCCTGACCCTGACGCTGGACGGCATTACCAGCGGCCAATCTGCAGAAACGCTGAATTTTCTGCTTTCGGCCAATAGTCTCGGTTTCACCTCGGGCAATCCAAACGACACCATTCTCAAAGCGCTGGATATTTCCTTCACCGATCTAAGCCAGAGCATTTCCTTTTCTCCGGCCAGCGAGATGCTTAGCGGCACCTTTGATATTGCCTCTATGGGTATAATTTATGATCTGGTTTTGCCCGATGGGCAGATGGCCAGTGACGGCACATTGGACGGCCTGAATTTCGCGTTTCAGCTTATTGCCAACGATAACAAGCGCAATGCGCTGGCCTATTTGAGCGGGGCAACCACCGCTTTTATTGAAATCGGTTTTGGCGCATCCTCGGCTGTGGCAAAAGTTATAAATCCGGAAACGCGGATCGCCTATACCGGCTCTTCTGCCGGTGGCGAAATCAAGATCAGAGCCGAAGACGGTTATTTGAGCTTCATTGAAAACCTCGGGGCTGCCAATTATTCCTTCAGCGAATTCAACATTAACAGCATGCCAATCCCGCCATTCGATTTTGCAATTGAAGGTATAAAGTTTGAGCTGAGCGGCCCGACCGTCAATCATGGCAGCTTCGAAGAAGCCAAAGCCACTATTGCACTGCGCGGCCTGACGGTCTCTGAATCGCTTTATTCGATGATCGATCCGGGGCAGGCTATCTCTCGCGATCCGATAAATATGGTGGTCGATCTTTCCGCCAATGTGCAGCCCAAAGTGGACTGGAGCGATCCCGAAGCCGCACTTGGCAGCGGAAATCCGGCAGATGCTGTCGATGTGCAGGATATCAGAATTAACGAAGTTCTGTTCACCGCTGGCGGTGCCCGGATTACTGCCGAAGGCTCGGCCACGGTTGATAACTCAATGGGCTTTCCCTTCCCGACCGGCAAGGTCACCGTCACCGCAGCCGGTGTTCAGGCATTGGTAAACGGGCTGGTTTCGATCGGTCTTGTCCCGCAGGATCAGGCGGGCTTGGCCATGGGTATGATGATGGCTTTTGCCCGCCCCGGAAATGCGGCTGACGAGTTTGTATCCGACATCGAATTCTCTCCCGAGGGTGTAACCGCAAACGGGGTGCCGCTGCCGTTCTAATCCGGTAACATAAAAAAAGGCCGTAGCTAAAACCTTTAGCTGCGGCCTTTCTTTTTGAGATATACATAATAGGCTCCGCCGCCGCCATGGCGCATATGGGCCGAGCTGATTTGCAAGATCATCGGGTGCATATCCGGCGCATCCAGCCATTGTGGCAAAGCATGGCGCAGCACCCCGCTGCGCGTGGGCATAATGCCGACTTCCTCACGTGTGGTATTGCCCTTGCCGGTAATCACCAGCACCAGCCTCAGCCCTCGCGCATGGCAGGAATGGATAAACCCTCGCAAAGCACCATGGGCTTGCGCTGCTGTCATGCCATGCAAATCCAGCCGCGCTTCGGGAGATTTTTTCCCCTTGCGCATCCGATCATGGGTGCGCTTATCCAGCAATTGTGGTGCGCGCGAAAGCGGCTGCATCGGATCTGTTGCCAGATCAATACGCAAGCGGGGCTCGTTTTTATGGCCATTGATATTGAAAGGTTTGATCGGCAGCGGGGTATGGAGCTCGGGCAATATATTTTTTTCCCCTGACGGGGGCGGGATCACCGCACTATGCAGCGGCCGCGCCGATTGCTTTACCAGATCCCATAGCTTCTGATCCTCTTGCGAAAGTTTTTTTGGTTTGCGCGCCATGGTTAATGATCCCGCAACCGCGCAGCGGTATTATTAGGCAACAGGGTGATTATCTCGCCGAAATATCTGATCTTTCCGGCCTCCAAGCCCGCTTCAACGCCTGTGCCGTAATATATATCGGCCCGCTGCGCGCCCTTGATCGCGCTGCCGGTATCCTGCGCCACCATCAAACGATCAAGGCCCAGGTTGCCCGCTGCCTCCATCCGCACCCAGACCGGCGCGCCAAGCGGCGTGAATGCCGGATCAACCGCGATAGAGCGCAGCGGTGTCAGCGGCACCTGCAGCGCACCGAGCGGGCCAAGATCATCGGGAAGATCCAGTGCCCGGAAAAATATGAATGAAGGATTGTATTGTAGCGCGCGGGTTGCAGCATCAGGGTTTTCGGCCGCCCAATCCTTGATCCCCTGCATACTGGTCTGGCTGGCGCGTAGCGTGCCAAGCCGAACCAGCTCGCGACCAACCGAGCGGAACCGTTGCCCGTTTCGCCCGGCAAAGCCTACGCGCATGAGGCTTCCATCTTGCAGCGATATTCTCGCAGATCCTTGAACATGCACAAAAAATGCGTCTACCTGATTATCCAGCCATACAAGTTCAAGCCCGCGCCCCTCCAGCAAGCCGTTTTCAATCTCGGCACGGGTATTCCACCGCTGCCCCGGCTCTATTTCCGGAGGCAGGGTATATAGCGGATAGCGAAACCTCTCGGTTCGGGTTTTGGAGCCGCGCAACGCAGGCTCGAAATATCCGGTAAAAAGCGCTTTGCTGCCTGTGGTTATGATTACCGGTGTAAAATTTTGTTCAAAAAACGCCCGCGCAGGCCCCGCGCCAGAGCGCGCCAGTGCGCAAATCCTATCCCAGTCGCGCCGAGGTATCACCGACGTGCTGCGAATGCTGTCGCAACCGCGCTGAAAAGCTTCCAGCGCCGGAGCATGATCATCCAGCGCCCAGCCTTGAATATTTGCAAACTCCACCTCGATAAAGCTGGCCGGTATCCCTGCATTTGGCAAAAGGAAAGCGGCCGCGCATAGAATGCTCTTATAACAAAGCCCGCGCATTATTCATCGGTGGCAACAAGCAACCAATTGGGATTATCCGTGCCCATCAGCCGCGCGAAAGTCCAGATACTGGTCTGGCGTTTTATTTCGCTGGCGCTGCCTTCCACCACATTTCCGGCGCTGTCTTTCACCACCGATGTCAGCTCGCCAACAAAACGCATGGTAATCTCGCCCTCTTTTTCCGCACTATCGAAACGCGCCGATTTAAGGCTGATTTCGCGCACGCCGATAAAAGTTGCTTCCACCTCGTAACCCTTTTCTTCACGCTCAAGAATGACACGGGAAAAGCTTTCATAAATATCGGGGGCCAGCAGGCTTTCAAGCAATTTGAGATCACCTTCCTCGAAAGCCATCAGGATCATTTCATAAGCCTGGCGGGAACCGGACACAAATTCGCTAACCGAAAAAGAACGGTCCGCCCGCTTCATCTCGGCAAGGGCGCGGCCGGTCGGGCTATCGGCCTCGGCAAAATCGGTGATATCTGGATCTTCAGTGCCTTCAATCACTTTCAAATGATTTGTCCTGCGTGGCTGTTGCGCCTCCTGCCTTGGCTCAAAGCCTTCGCGGGTGCCCAGAACGGCGAGCAATCGCATAATCAAAAACACGGCAACACCGGCCAATATAAGAAGTTGAACCATAGAACCCATTTTGTCAGCCTTTTTTCATCATTTTCGCCCCAAGCCTTGGCACTCGGTGCTGTTCATCCCTATGTAGGGATTGAGCGGCTTTAAGTCTATGGTCAGAAAGCGGCAAAAATGCGAGGAAAGCAAAATGTGGTTGTTTTTGGTGTTGGTGGCGGTTCCGATCGTTGAAATCGGTCTTTTTATCCAGCTTGGTGGCTTTTTGGGGCTCTGGCCGACGCTTGGCATTGTTGTGCTTACCGCGCTGGTCGGCTCTGTTTTGCTGCGCGCTCAAGGGCTTTCCACCCTCGAGGAACTGAAGCGAAGCGCCGAAACCGGGCAAAACCCCGCCAGGCCGCTGGCCAATGGCGCTATGATACTGGTGGCCGGGCTTCTTTTGCTAACCCCGGGTTTCTTTACCGACAGTATAGGTTTTCTATTGATGATGCCGCCAGTGCGGGCGTTGCTCATCCGCTTGATCGCGGCCCGGGCGCGGATGAAATTATATGCTTCGGCTGCCAATTCCCAGCAGGCACCGGATATCATCGATGGGGAATTCGAGGTGGTGGATGACAAAAATACGGATGATTCCGGCTGGACCAAACGTCCTTGATATTGTAGCACACGACCATAGGTGATACCCCCGAAAGCGAAATTGTTCAAGCGAGGAATATTCCATGGCAGATAAAGCCGCTCCAACCGCCACTCCGAATACGGGGCAAGTGCCGTTACAACCGAAATTGAAGGTGCTTTCGCAATATGTGCGCGATATGTCTTTTGAGAATGTGGCCGCCCAAAAGGGAATAACCCCGCAGGGCCAACCGGCTTTTAATGTGCAGGTGGGGCTGGATGCGCAGAAAAAGCAGGACAACAATTACGAGGTTGTGATCAAGCTTCAGGTGAATGCAACCACAAATGAAGAAAAAATCTTTATCCTCGAAATCGAATATGCCGGTTTGTTCAACATTGAAAATGTTGCCGAACAACAGATGCATCCGTTCTTGCTGATTGAATGTCCGCGCCAGATCTTCCCGTATTTGCGCCGGATTGTAAGCGATGTAACCCATGATGGCGGCTTCCCGCCGCTCAATCTGGACACCATTGATTTCCTGGGGCTATACCAGCAGGAATTGCAGCGCCGCGCCCAGGCCGAAGCCGCAGCGGCACCAAAAAACTAATCTGTATTCCAAAGAGAATCGCCGTCCAGCGCTTTGATAAAAGCATCATGGGCGGCGGTTTCTTCTTCGCTGCGCATTGCCGGTAGCGGCCTTGGCCGCACGGCAGGGATATAATCGCCACCCACGGTATCCGCGCGCTCGTTTTGCACCACTTTCAGAGCAAAATCCGGCTGACGACCGCCGATCAGTTCCAGATAAACCTCGGCCAGAATTTCTGAATCCAGCAATGCGCCGTGTAAGGTCCGGTTGGAATTATCAATCCCGAACCGGCGGCACAGCGCATCCAGTGAATTTTGCGCGCCGGCGAATTTTTTCCGCGCGATCGCCAATGTATCCAGCGCCTGCCCCATCGGAATTTTGGGTTGGCTGCACCATTCCAGCTCCGCATTCAGGAATTTCATATCAAAGGCGGCATTATGGATAATCAGGCGGGATTTGCCGATAAACTCCAGAAAATCCTTGGCCACGCGGCTGAAAACCGGCTTGTCCGAGAGAAATTCCATGCTCAGACCATGCACCGCAAACGCCTCGGCGGGCATATCGCGCTCGGGGTTGATATATTGGTGATAAACCTCGCCGGTGGGCATGTGGTTGATCAACTCCACTGCGCCGATTTCCACTATCCGATCACCCGTCGCAGGATCCAGCCCTGTGGTTTCGGTATCCAGCACAATCTCACGCATTTTCCGCCTCCAACGCCTCGATCAAGGCTTTAACATCCGATTTGGTCTGCTCCATCCCGTAGGAAGTGTCAAAGACAAAATCAGCCCGCCGGCGTTTTTCGGAATCCGGCAATTGCCGCGATAAAATGGTATTCAACATGGCTTCATCCATGGTGTCTCGCGCCAATACCCGCGCGAGCTGAACCTCTGCGGGAGCTGTGACCACCAATACATAATCCAGCCAGCTATCGGCTTTGGTTTCAAAAAGTAGCGGAATATCGAACAAAACTAGCGGCGCGCTGCGGTTTGCCATTTGGAAGGCAGCCCGGGACTGGCGCAAAGCCGGCGCAATAGCTGCCTCAATCCTTGGCAATAGGCCACGGTCTTTTGTGATCTCTGATTTCAGCTCTGCCCGATTGACAAAGCCTTTTTTCACTGCAGCGGGTGCAATTCCGGCTATGGCAGATATGGTTTCCGGGTTTTCCATATACATCCGGTGCACCTCGGCATCCGCATCCCATACCGGCACCCCAAAATCCCGGAAAAACCCGGAGGTGGTGGATTTTCCCATACCGATAGATCCGGTAAGCCCGAGCTTTATGCTCATCGATCCAGAACCGCCAACCGCAGACCTTCATCCACCTCTGGCAGGTGATCAAACCATAGCTCGAAGCCCGGCACACCTTGATGTAGCAACATGCCAAGCCCGTCTACCGCTGCTAGGCCTAGCGAGGCCGCATTTTCCAGAAACGGGGTGATCAGCGGGGTATATACCAAATCGGTAACCGTTGCTGTCTTGGGTGCCAAATCAAGGGAAACCGAAAGGTCCGGCTGGCCCTGCATGCCTAAAGATGTTGTGTTTACAATGGTTTGCGCACCATCTATCGCCTCGGACGCCCGATGCCAATCTATGACCTGCACCTTGGCACCAAATTGATCGGCCAAAAGCTGGGCGCGCTGTCGGGTGCGGTTGGCCAAACGAAGCTCGCTCACCCCTTCAGACAGCAAAGCCGAAATCACAGCGCGCGCGGCACCGCCCGCACCCAGCACCACGGCTGGACCGGAGCCGGCTTTCCAGTCGGGGGCGCTTTGTCGCATATTCTGGATAAATCCGTATCCATCTGTATTATCGCCCCAAATCGTGCCATCTTCTTTAAAAGCGATGGTATTGACCGCGCCAATCAGCGCCGCACGATCGGTTACATTATCGGCAAGTCCGAGCATGGAAACCTTGTGCGGAATTGTAATATTTACCCCTTTGAAACCCAGCTTGGGCAAAGATCTTATACCCGCTACAAAATCTGCCGGAGACAATGAAACAGGAATATAATAACCCTTTATCCCGTAACGCTTAAGCCAGTAATTATGCATCAAGGGTGAACGGCTATGACCAATCGGAAAACCAACCACCCCCGCCAGTGGCGGGGCTTTATTTGTATCTATGTCTGACAAATGCCCTGTCCTCGCAAAAATTCCAAAACTTCCAAGAGCGGCAACCCCAATACGCTAAAGTAATCTCCTTTGATGCCAGAAAACAACTGGGAACCGATGCTTTCCAGTTTATATCCGCCTACTGTTGTAAATAGATCATCACCTACTGTCTCTATATAACTGTTCAGGAATGCATCTGTAAACGGGCGCATGGATAGCTTTACCTGTGAGGCACAAGACCAGACACGTATAGAATTCTCGTATATTACTGCCGCAGAAACAAGGCTGTGGGAATGACCCCTGAGCGCCTGAAGCTGGGCTTTGGCTTCGATTACGGATTTTGGTTTATCGAATATTTTTCCTTTGAAAACCAAAATCTGGTCGGCTGCCAGAATCAGGCAATCCGGGTTTTTCCTGTTACATTCGCGTGCCTTTTCCTCGGCCAGTGCCGTTGCTGTTTCCGGCAGGGCCATGCCTTGCAAAACCATAGATCGCTTGAGCGCCGCTTCATCTATATCCGCTGGAGAAATTTTGACATCCACACCGGCATAACGCAACAACCGAGCGCGCGCTTGGGATCTGGAGGCAAGAACTAGGGGTTTATTCATGTTTTGTTCGGTGGATCGTTTTGTGGAAAAAATAGGGTCATACAGAGCTGGGACTTTTTGCGCGATATTTATCCCTGTTATTCTGTTTTATCCGGCATGTTATACAATGTGTATTAATTTTCCAGCCGTTTTATTTCCTGTGCTTTGTTTGGATTTTCTCCGGTAAAATCAAGGCCTGTGGCGATTTACCCCTGTGGAGAAACCCGTGGAAAAAATATATATTATGGTAATCCCCATAATTCATATGTATCTACTACCAAAACAACTTCTCTTAAATATTATATTTAAGTATGGATGGATCAAAGCTCATGCCCGAACAAAAAAAACTGTTAAAAGCCCTTGCTGGAGAAAGACAGGATATTCCACCTGTTTGGATTATGCGCCAAGCCGGGCGATATTTGCCGGAATATCGTGAATTGCGCGCAACTGCAGGCGGTTTTCTAGACCTGTGTTATAATCCTGAGTTTGCCACAGAGGTAACCATGCAACCAATCCGGCGCTTTGGCTTTGATGCGGCAATCCTGTTTGCCGATATTCTGCTTTTACCGCAAGCTTTGGGTATGAAGCTGTGGTTTGAAACCGGAGAGGGACCACGGCTGGAACCGGTGTCGAATCTGGCAGAGATAAATAGCCTGAAGCCGATTGATGAAATCCACGAGACGCTCAATCCGGTTTATGAAACCGTGAAGCGCCTTTCCGATACCCTGCCGGCCGAAACCACGCTGATCGGCTTTGCTGGCGCCCCTTGGACCGTTGCCACCTATATGGTGGCGGGTCGGGGCAGCTCCGATCAGGGGCCGGCGCGCAAGATGATGTATCAGGATCCGGTGGCCTTTCAGGAGCTGATTGATCTGGTAGCGGATGCGACCATTGAATATCTGGCCAAGCAGGTTGAAGCCGGTGCCGAGGTGGTAAAATTGTTTGATAGCTGGGCCGGCTCCTTGAGCGGGTCTGGTTTCGAACAATATGCATTGAAACCGGCGGTAAAAATAGCCACGGCGCTGAAGGCCAGATTTCCGGATTTGAAATTCATCGGTTTTCCGCGCGGTGCGGGCGGCGGTTATATCAGCTTTGCGGATGCCGGTGTTTTTGACGGGCTGGCGCTGGATAGCTCGGTGCCGGCAGAATGGGCGCGGGATAATTTGCAAACCAAGGTGGCGGTGCAGGGAAATCTTGATCCGATGATGATGATTACCGGCGGCGAGATGCTGGAATCCGAAACCAGGCGCTTGCTCGATATTCTGGGCGGTGGGCCATATATTTTTAATCTTGGCCACGGGATTACTCCGGAAGGCAAGCCGGAAAATGTCGAGAAAATGCTGCGTATTATTCGGGGATAGGAAATGGGAGATTTTCTTTTTGCCATCTATCCTTGGGTAAAAGCCCTGCATATCGCGTCGGTGATTTCATGGATGGCGGGTATGTTTTATCTGCCACGGCTGTTTGTTTATCATGTGGAGCGCGCCAGCCCCGGCTCTGAAATCTCCGAAACCTTCAAGGTGATGGAGTATAAATTAATGCGTGTAATCATTAATCCCGCGATGTTTGCCACGTGGTTTTTCGGGTTGCTTATGGTTTTTACGCCGGGGATTATTGATTGGGGCGATATTTGGCCATGGATCAAAGCCTTTAGCGTGCTGGCCATGAGCGGCTTTCATGGCTGGCTATCCGCGCGGCGTAAGGAATTTGCGGCGGATAAAAACACGCGGTCCGGGCGGGCTTATCGGCTGGCGAACGAAGTGCCTACCGTGCTGATGCTGATCATTGTGGCTATGGTTATTGTTCGCCCGTTTTAAGGTGGTTTGACAACCGATCCTGTTTTGGGCTAAGAAGCTAATCAGCGCGGGCTGTTCTGGCCCATTTTCGCCTTCCCTTACAAGAAAATCAGGCCTTTGGCCAAACAGGATATTATTATGGACGATTTATCGACAATCGAGCATCTTTCTTTGGCTGACCTGAAAGCCAAAAAAGCTTCTGACATTTTGAAAATGGCGGAGCAGCTGGATATTGATAACGCATCAACCATGCGCAAGGGCGAGATGATGTTTTCGGTGCTCAAAGAGCTGGCCGAAGACGGGGTGGAAATTTCTGGCGATGGCGTGCTGGAAATTCTGCAAGACGGGT
>Ga0256839_1006286_pt1 | contig 10503 bp, 11 predicted proteins | sample 354166metaG_FD_185968 | JGI IMG/M metagenome (GOLD analysis project Ga0256839, IMG submission 185968) | Hydrothermal vent microbial communities from Mid Atlantic Ridge, Atlantic Ocean - 354-166 | ecosystem: Environmental > Aquatic > Marine > Hydrothermal vents | place: Atlantic Ocean: Mid... | reverse complement strand
CCACCAAGCCGCCTAGCCGTAAATAGGCCCGAATAAGCGGTGGAATGTCCTTGACCGCAGCCCGCTGGTCCACCGCTTCCCATGCCATTTGGTCAAGGCTTTCATAGGCTTTTGAGCACACCCGTAAATCCTCTGGCGCAAGGTATTTATGATGCAGAAAAGTGAGCGCATGCTTCAGCGGCGCAATTCGAGTGCCTGAAAAAGAGGCCACGCCAAACAGCACCTCTACCTTGTGGCGGGTCACGTAATCCCCAAGCGCATCCCAGAGCAAATGCATGCCAGCCCCGCCTCGATAATCCTTTGCCACACAAGAGCGCCCTAGCTCCAGCGCGCTGCGGTTTTCAAGCTTGGAAAGATCAAACTCAGCCGCGCTATAAAAGCCAATGCCCTTGGCGGCCATGTCGCTTCGCATCAGGCGATACGCGCCAATAACGCGGGTGCCAACCAGTAAAATAAGGTGGTCAAAATGCGCGTCAAATTGATCGCGCTCCAAGCGCTCTGCGTGGTCTGCTTCGCTGGCCTTGGCACCCATTTCCTCTACAAACACCTCATAGCGTAGCCGCTGGGCGGCGCGAATATCGGCCTCGCACGTGGCAAGGCGGGTTTTGAAGATGGGGCTTGGCATCACATTTTCCGCTGGCTGGTTCGGGATATGTAACCCCTGCCCAAGCGCATCACAAGCCGGATTCAGGATTTGTTAACCATGATGGCCTATAGAATAACATCAAGGCTCACCACATCACCGTTGATCACAATCTTGCCGGCGTGTTCAAAATTAACGGTAATGCGGTTGCCGATCACCGATTGCACCTGCCCAATGCCCCAATCAGGCTGTTGGGGGTGGCGCACGCGCATACCAGGTGCCAATATAGAATTCATAGCATCCTCCAACAGGGGCCACATTATGCAAGACACCCTTAGCGAACTCATAAGCGCGCGCATCTGCCATGACCTTATAAGCCCGGTTGGCGCTATCGGCAACGGGCTTGAGCTGATGAGCGAACTTGGGAACGCGTCGCCAGAGTTAGAGCTGGTTGGGCAATCGGCCCAAAGCGCGCAAGCCAAACTCAAGTTTTTTCGGGTGGCCTTTGGTGCTGGAGGCACATCATTTATTGGCGGGCCAGACGCCCAGAGAATGGTAGAGAACATGTTCGCCGCCGGGCGCATATCGGTCGTGTTTTCCCAAGGGTGGGGCGCGCGCGAGCATAGGCTGGTAAAGCTGTTTTACCTGCTGCTGCTTTGCATAGAATCTAGCCTGCCACGCGGCGGCACACTGGCAATTACCCCCACCCGATCTGGCTGGAATATTGTGGTTGAAAACACCCCTGTTGCCCCACCACATGACCTTTGGCGCGCCGTAACAGAGGGGGATAATGGGGATGATGTCAGCGCCAAAACCATCCAGTTTTCGCTGGCGCGGGACAGTATGATTACACAATCCATTACGGTTTCAGCTCGTTTTTCAGATACTGGATTACAGTTGGCATTTTAGCTATTCTAAAGGTAGGTTAAATATAGTTTTAACAAGGAGCCTTCTATGTTTCGCATTCTCACTCTCGCCTTTGCCATTTTTGCCAGCCAAGCCTTTGCCCAATTTCAACCTGCCGAAACGGAAGAAACGCTTTATCTGGACTTCCCCGATCTTGCTTTAGAATACGAACCGGGAAGTGAATTCAGGGTCCATGCGATTGTGAATAGCTACACTGACAGGGCCATCTACGTGATCACGCGGGAATATCGCGGTAGAATTATCCCGTTTGGTGCCTTTGAATGCGGCACCGAGTTCACATATTTAAGCAGCAGCACAAACGGATTTCGCGATATTCTTTGTGTCACCACTGATGGAGTGCTAAACCGCATCACCACCATATTACGCGTTATAAATAATGCCGGATATGAGGAAACCTTACCTTAAACCTTGCGCAACCCCTTCAGGTAGCGCGCCATTTTCGTTTGATAGCTGAGGGCCGAGTTTTGTAGCATCTCAATGGTTTTTGCATCTAGCGCCCGCACCACTTTGGCCGGCGAGCCAACCACAAGTGAGCCATCAGGGATCACCTTACCTTCTGTTACCAGCGCGCCCGCGCCAACCAGGCAATCACGGCCAATGCGCGCGCCGTTCAATATAATTGCGCTCATACCGATCAGGGTATTTTCGCCAATTTCGCAGCCATGCAGCATGGCCTTATGCCCAATGGTGCAGCCCGCGCCAATGGTCAGCGGATATCCCGGATCCGTGTGCATCACAGTGTTTTCCTGCACATTGCTGCCCGCGCCAATTGTGATCCGTTCGTTATCTCCGCGCAGCACCGCCCCAAACCAGACAGAGACCATGTTTTTGATCACCACATCGCCGATCAACACCGCCTCATCTGCAACCCAGTGCTGGCCCGCAGGTAAAACCGGCTGCACACCATCCAATTCATAGATCATTGCATCGCCTCGAATTCTGCGTTTAGCCCCGCCACAAAGTCGCTCAGCCCCGCCACGCGCGCCCGCCTCAGCCGCTCGGCCTGCACAATAGCGCGCAGGTTTGTCTCTGCTTGATCTACGTCGTCATTAACCAGCACATAATCATATTCCGCCCAATGGCTGATTTCGTCCTTACTCTGCTGCATCCGCCCTGCCACCACTTCAGCACTATCCTGCCCGCGCTTTAGCAAGCGCGCTTCCAGCTCCCCCATGCTCGGAGGTAGCACAAAAACCGAAACCACGGCCTCACTTAGCGCTGAATTGCGGATTTGCTGCCCGCCCTGCCAGTCAACATCAAATAGCACATCCTGCCCGGCAGCAATTGCGGCTTCAACTGGGGCAAGGGGCGTGCCGTAAAAGTTGCCAAACACCTCGGCATGTTCCAGCATGCCACCACTTGCAACCAAGGCTTCAAAATCGGTGCGGGTTTTGAAAAAATAGTCGCGCCCATTCACCTCACCTGCCCGGGGGCTGCGCGTGGTCGCCGAGACCGAAAAAACCACACCTGGGTCGTCTTCCAGCACCCGTTTTGAGAGTGTAGATTTGCCCGCACCTGAAGGTGAGGACAGGATTATCAGCAAACCGCGCCGATTAAGCTTCATGGTTAATCTCCCAACGTTTGCCCATATTTGCCCAATACGCCGCGCAATTGCCAGCCAAAAGGCCCGATGCCGCTCATTTTAATAAAAACAGCCCCTTATCGGCGAGATATCGCGTGTGCTGAACAACCTTATTGAAATCCTTAGCTTTTCAAAATCAGGTGTCGCCTAGGCGACAGAAAAACCTCGCGATTTCCCACTAATATTAACGATAAGTGACCGTATCCGGTTACATACTGTTAAAATTCTATTATTCTTATTACCGAAGTTACGATAAAAGCCAAAACAGGCAGGATAGTATGAACGCTCATGAAAAAGCTGTAAAAATGCAAAACCCTATTTTTAACAATCTGTTCGATCATTGGAGCGCGTTGCGCCAAGGCAATAGCGTGCCTAATCGAAGCGAGATTGACCCGCGCATTTTCCCTGATGCGCTGGAAAATACCTTTATTTTTGAGCGCATATCCGAAGGCGACTTTAGGGCGCGCTTGGCGGGGATGAACCTGTGTGACATGATGGGCATGGAAGTGCGCGGGCAATCGGCTGCAAGCTTTATGCAAAGCGACGAGCGTGATCATATTCAAAAAGTGCTTGAGCAGGTGCTGACGCGCCCGGCCATTGGCGAGCTTGTGCTTTTGGGGCGTGACCTATCGGGAAACGAGTATGAAGTGAACATGATTCTGCTGCCTCTCCGTAGCGATATGGGAGACATAAACCGCGTGATCGGGTGCATTTCCTACCCGCAAAAATCTTTTACCGCTCCGTTACGATTTGCGATTAAATCCCAAAAACTGACTCCGCTCAGCAGACTTAGCGATAGTTCTAAAGATCTAGCCGTCGGCTTTTCCGAGCGAATAGACCCCTTTCGCCCAATGGGGTTTCGGGCGGTTTCCGAGAATGAAGACCCAGTGCCAAGCCCAAAAAAACGCGGTCATTTGAAGCTTGTGAAAGACGACAAATAGAGCTGGTTTCTGAAGGCTGGAAGCGGTGAAGACTCAATCTGGCTGCAATACATCTTACTGAAAATTATGCTAGCACTACCTACTGTAACATGTTGATTAATATGTATAATCAGGACTGTCTAGATGACTACTAACCTAGGTTAGTAGTCACTAAAATACTATACGATGCTTATTCGACCCTTTATGCACCATAAAGGTGTAATCTCTTAAAAAATTGATTTACAGCCCTTGAATGGCCAGTAAAGCACTCAGGTCGGAGTGGTCCAACACCACATCGGCTTTGGCTTTTAGCGCCGGCTTGGCGTGGTATGCCACCCCCAGACCAGCCGCGTCGATCATCGCAAGATCATTTGCGCCATCTCCCACTGCAATCACATCGGCACGGGTAATCCTGCGCGCAGCACAAAGCTCATCCATGGCTTCCAGCTTGGCTTTTCGGCCTAGAATCGGCTTTGTGACAGTGCCAACCAGTTTTCCGGCGGCTATATTCAACACATTCGCGCGGTTATGCTGAAAGCCTGCATCGGCTGCCACCTTTTCAGTGAAATACGTAAATCCGCCCGATACCAGAGCGGTGTATGCCCCGTTGGCATTCATAGCCTGCACCAATTCGCGCGCGCCGGGATTAAGCGAAATGCGCTCCTCGTAAGCGCGCGCCAGCGCCCCTTCATCTAGGCCTGCCAACAGTGCCACCCTTGCCTCAAGGCTTTCCTCAAAGCCCATTTCACCCCGCATTGCCACTTCGGTAATTTCGGAAATATGTGCTTTTACGCCTGCAAAATCGGCCAGCTCATCAATGCATTCTACCGGAATGATCGTGCTATCCATATCTGCAATCAGCAGTTCCTTCTTGCGATTGCCCGCTGGCACAAAGTTCACGTCGACCCCGGCAAGCGCGACCTCTGGCAGCGCGCCGCGCAGAGCCACATCAACCGCACAGGCTGAAAGCCGACGCGGCGCGTGTGAGTCAACCCCCGCAAGCGCCGCTGCAACCTGTTCATCGCTGACCCCCAACGCGGAGGTCAGCACCATAATCATATTAGCCACGGGCCTTGGCCTCGTTTTGCGCCTGCAACTCGCGCGCCACCAAAAACGCCAGCTCAAGCGACTGAGAGGCGTTCAGCCGCGGATCACATGCCGTATGGTAGCGGCTTGAAAGGTCCTCATCCTTCACCTCACGCAACCCGCCTGTGCATTCGGTCACGTCTTTGCCTGTCATCTCAAAATGCACACCGCCCGCATGGGTGCCCTCGGCTTTATGAATGGCAAAAAACTCCTGCACCTCGCCCAGCACCCGATCAAACGGGCGGGTTTTATAGCCGCTGGCTGATTTAATGGTGTTACCGTGCATTGGGTCGCACGACCAAACAACCTTTCGGCCTTCCCGCTCGACCGCGCGGATAAGGGCCGGCAGGTGCTTGCCCACTTCGCCCGCGCCAAAGCGGCAGATCAGCGTTAGCCGCCCCGCCGTATTTTCAGGGTTCAGCTTGTCGATCAGCGTCAGCAGCTCGTCGGGCGTAATCGTCGGGCCGCATTTCATGCCGATCGGGTTAATGACGCCGCGGGCAAATTCCACATGTGCGCCATCGGGCTGGCGGGTGCGGTCGCCAATCCAGATCATATGGCCAGAGCCGGCAATCCAGTCGCCTGTTTCAGAATCCTGCCGACACAGCGCCTCTTCATATTCGAGCAGCAGCGCCTCATGGCTGGTGTAAAAGCTCACGCGCTTCATGGCATCCACGGTTTCGCCGGAAATGCCTGCGGCCTCCATAAAGGCCAAGCTCTTGGAAATATCGCGCGCCAACTCGTGATATTCTTCATAGCCCGCCCCACCCTCGGTGCTTTCCAGTGTCCATTGGTGCACGCGCTTGATATCGGCAAAACCACCCTGCGAAAAGGCCCGCAAAAGGTTCAGCGACGCCGCCGCTTGCGTATAAGCCCGCAGCATACGCTCGGGGTTGGGTATCCGGCTTTCGGGGTTAAACTCAAAGCCGTTAATAATGTCGCCGCGAAAGCTCGGCAGCTCCACGCCATCCACGCTTTCAGTGTCAGCCGAGCGCGGCTTGGCGAATTGCCCTGCCATCCGGCCCACTTTTACAATCGGAGTTTGGCCGCCAAACGTAAGCACCACCGCCATTTGCAGCATCACCTTATAGGTATCGCGGATCATATCAGAGGAGAATTCATCAAAGCTCTCGGCACAATCGCCGCCTTGCAGCAGAAAGGCGCGCCCCTCGGCAACCTCGCCCAAAGCGCGGGTCAGGCGGCGGGCTTCACCGGCAAATACCAGCAATGGATATCGGGCCAGACGATCGGTTACGCCCGTCAAGGCCGCCTCGTCCAGATACTCGGGCATCTGGATCCGGGGCTTGCTGCGCCAGTCAGATTTGGTCCAAGTGTTTCCCATTGCTTTTACTCCTACAATTAAATTATCAGCCGCCATCATAACGGCAGTTTTTGTATTGACCAGCGCAATAAAATCGACAAGATGAATAATATTACCGGCAGGGTATTTCCAGCGGTCGATTCCCCCTTTTATATTGCAGGTTCCCATGTCAAATACCGCCCCCAAACCGCAGCGTTTTGTGTTTTTACTGCTGCCAAACTATTCACTGGTCTCGTTTTCCAACGCCATAGAAGCCCTGAGGCTGGCCAACCGTATGGCCCGCAAAGAGCTTTACGAGTGGCAGGTGGTGACCGAAACAGGGGCCTCGGTGACCTGCTCTTCGGGGCTGCATATCGGGGTGGATAGCGCGCTTAGCGAGCTGCGCCGTGAAGACACTGTTTTGGTGTGTGGCGGAGCACGGGTAAAACTGGCCGTAACCCAAAAATTGCTGAACTGGGCGCGGCGCGAGGCGCGCAAAGGTGTGGCCTTTGGCGGGCTGTGCACCGGCACTTATTTTTTGGCCAAGGCTGGGCTTTTACAAGGGCGCAGGGCCACCATCCATTGGGAAAACCGCGAAAGCCTGATGGAGGATTTCCCCGATCTTGATATTTCGACCGCCGTTTTTGTGGTTGATAAAAACCGCTATTCCGCCGCCGGTGGGGCCGCCACCGCCGACCTGATGCTGAGCTTGATTTCGAATGAACACGGGCCGGACCTCGCCAACGCCGTGGCCGACCAGATGATCTATACCACTGCGCGCACCGACAAAGACGAACAGCGCCTAAGCATCCCCTCCCGCATAGGTGTGCGCCACCCCAAGCTTTCCGGCGTGATTAAAATGATGGAGGGGAACTTGGAGGAGCCAATTTCGCCGCCCGAACTCGCGTCGCAAGCGGGGATGTCCACACGGCAGCTGGAGCGGCTGTTTCGGCGCTACCTGAACCGCTCACCCAAGCGCTATTACATGGAGCTGCAACTGCAAAAGGCGCGTAACCTGTTAATGCAAACCGATATGTCGGTGATCAATGTGGCGCTGGCCAGCGGCTTTGCCTCGCCTTCGCATTTTTCAAAATGCTACCGCGCGCAATTTCACACCACGCCTTACCGCGAACGCGGCACGGCTGGAGGGCGATAGGTTGGCCTTGTTTATTCAGCCTGTTTTTCGATCAATATCTGAGCGATCACGCTAGTTATCCTATTGATATATAGGTATATTCACAGTGATCTCCATAACTAGATACCTAGGTATCTAGTTATGTTTCTATCTAAGAAAAAATCGTAAGTATCAAATCGTCCTAAAGTAGATTTGGCCGGGTTTTTGGTCAGGAATTTTATACGGCTGCCAGAAACAACAGCGCCAAGCGGGTTTTCGGGTGACATACGAGTATTTCAGCGTATAACTGAACAAACGGTCAGTTAAATGCGAGGGAAATTTATGTCGGATCCTATTGTTATCATTGGTGCCGCGCGGACGCCTATGGGCGGGTTTCAAGGCGCGTTAAGTGGGGCTAGGGCCTCCGAACTTGGTGGTGCGGCGATCAAGGCGGCGCTGGCGGGGGCCGGTGTAAAGCCCGAACAGGTGGATGAGCTGCTGATGGGCTGTGTGCTGCCAGCGGGCCAAGGGCAAGCGCCCGCGCGGCAAGCGGGCTTTGCGGCGGGGCTGGGTGAGGGCGTTCCGGCGACGACCCTAAATAAAATGTGTGGTTCGGGAATGAAAACCACAATGATGGCGCATGATCAGCTTTTGGCGGGCAATGGCGATGTGGTGGTTGCAGGGGGCATGGAAAGCATGACCAACGCGCCCTACCTGCTGCCAAAAATGCGCGGCGGGGCGCGGATTGGCCACGGCGCGGTGATCGACCATATGTTCCTTGATGGCCTGGAAGACGCCTATGACAAGGGCCGCCTGATGGGCAGTTTTGCCGAAGACTGCGCCGAGAAATTCCAGTTTACCCGTGAGGACCAAGATGAATATGCCCTGAAATCGCTCAGCAACGCGGTGGCGGCAATTGAAAGCGGCGCGTTTGAGGCCGAGGTCACGCCGGTGGTCCTCAAAACCCGCAAGGGCAAGATTACCGTGAGCATAGACGAACAACCAGCCAATGCGCGGCCCGAGAAAATCCCGAACCTGCGGCCTGCGTTTAAGGAAAACGGCACGGTGACCGCCGCCAATGCCAGCTCGATCTCTGACGGCGCGGCGGCGCTGGTGTTGATGCGGGAAAGCGAGGCCGTGGCGCGCGGGCTAACACCCTTGGCGCGCATTTTAGGCCATGCCAGCCACGCCCAAGCGCCGGGCTGGTTCACCACCGCCCCGGTGCCCGCAGCGCAAAAGCTGCTCAAGCGGATAGGCTGGGAGGTGTCGGATGTGGACCTGTGGGAGGTTAACGAGGCCTTTGCTGTGGTGCCGATGGCATTTATGGCTGAAATGGGCATCGCGCGTGATATTGTGAATGTAAACGGCGGGGCCACGGCGCTGGGGCACCCCATAGGGGCGTCTGGCGCGCGGATTATCGTAACGCTGCTGCATGCGCTCAAGCGGCGGGGGCTGCAAAAAGGCGTGGCGGCGATTTGTATTGGCGGCGGTGAAGGCACGGCCATTGCGATTGAGAGGGTATAGATATGCAAATTGATGGATTGCAAGCGGTTGTTACCGGCGGGGCCTCGGGCCTTGGGGAAGCAGCCGCGCGGATGCTGGCAGCAGCCGGTGCGCAGGTGGCTATATTCGATATGAACGCCGCGCGCGGAGAAGGCGTGGCAACAGATATTGGCGGCAGCTTTCATCTGGTGGATGTGTCGGATGCCGCTTCGGTAGCAGCAGGGCTAACAGGCCTTTCGCCGCGCATTTGCGTGAGTTGTGCGGGCATTGCCCCAGGGGCAAAAACCGTGGATCGAGACGGCAATGCCCATGATGCCGCGCTGTTTGCTAAGACGATCGCCATAAACCTGATCGGCACGTTTAACGTGGCCAGCCAATGCGCGGCCCTGATGGCCACGCAGGCCCCGCTAGAGGAAGATGGCGCGCGCGGGGTGATTATTAACACCGCCTCTGTGGCCGCATTTGAAGGGCAAATCGGGCAAACGGCTTATGCAGCCTCCAAGGGCGGGGTGGCGGCGCTCACGCTGCCCATGGCACGGGATATGGCGCGCAGCGGTGTGCGGGTGATGGCGATAGCACCGGGCTTGTTCCTCACACCGATGCTGGAAGCGCTACCGAGTGAGGTGCAAAACAGTTTGGGCGCACAAGCCCCCTTTCCGGCCCGCCTTGGCGCGCCTGCCGAATTTGCCAAGCTTGTGCTGCATATCATTGCAAACCCGATGCTTAATGGTGAGGTAATCCGGCTAGACGCGGCTATTCGGATGGCCCCAAAATAGGGGCCTTTAGGGGCAGACGGCAGCGCTATAACCCGCGTTTATTGTCAGTGCTTCTTAAGCAGGACTAAGGTATTTTCAAAATCGAATCGCCAATATACGTGCCGAAGGGATATTGAAAATGAAGCAGGCCACCAAAGCCAAACTCCTGAAGTTTTTCCGAGTCACCCATGGCTGGCTTGGGGTATTTGTTTTTCCGTGGATATTCGCCATCGGGTTAACAGGGCTTTACCTGAATCATAAGTCTTTGGTGTTAGACTGGATCGGCACCAACGAATATGACGAAAGCCAGTTCGCACAATCGCCGCCCCGTGATATTACGGTGACAGAAGCACTGGCCATTGCCAATTTGTATTGGCCGGATGAAGAGGTATTGAGCCTAAAAGATGATAAATACCACGGCTTCAAAAGCTTTATTTTCAAGAAAGATTCGGGCCGCATCATGGTCACGCAAGATACCGGGCATTACTTTGTGAAAACCAATATGACGCGGCGCACCTTTGCCCCTGATGGCGAGTTGTTGCACCGAAAAATTTATTGGAAATCGGTGTTTAAGTGGCTGCACGTGCGCGGCTGGCTAAACACGGACCTTGGCACATGGCTGGCTGATATTACCGCAATGGCGATGGTGTTTTTCTCCCTCTCGGGCCTGTGGTTGTTTTTTGCCCCGCGCATTAAAAAAATCAAGCGCTCTTTGGGCAAAATGCTATCACCC
>Ga0256839_1006285_pt1 | contig 10504 bp, 9 predicted proteins | sample 354166metaG_FD_185968 | JGI IMG/M metagenome (GOLD analysis project Ga0256839, IMG submission 185968) | Hydrothermal vent microbial communities from Mid Atlantic Ridge, Atlantic Ocean - 354-166 | ecosystem: Environmental > Aquatic > Marine > Hydrothermal vents | place: Atlantic Ocean: Mid... | reverse complement strand
TGTCTAATCAAGCCAATAAATGGGAAGTTTATCGAGATAAATGACCCATTTATTGGTGAAGAGTAGGCGAAAAAGAGCAAGTTTAATATGTGTGTTATTTAGTTCTTACGCCACTAGTGGCTTAGTATTGCGCAGAAAATAAAACCCTACATCCGATTTTCAATAATCTATAAACTTTTCACTTCACATTATCGAGCAAATGAGATCGCCCGTTTTTCCCGAATAACAGTCACTTTAATTTGCCCTGGATACTGCATAGTATCCTGAATCTTTTCAGAAATCATAAAGGATAAATCATCGGCCTGCTTATCAGAAACATTATCTGATTCTACAATAACACGCAGCTCACGGCCTGCCTGCATGGCGAATGCTTTCTGAACACCTTCATGGCCTAAGGCCAGCTCTTCCAGTTCATTGATACGTTTGAGGTAGCTTTCCAATATCTCACGACGTGCGCCAGGGCGCGCACCAGAAATAGCGTCACAGGCCTGAATAATCGGAGAAAGAATATTGTTCATCTCGATTTCATCGTGGTGAGCGCCTACGGCATTGATGACGGCAGGATGTTCTTTGTATTTTTTACATATTTCCAAGCCTATTAAAGCATGTGATAGTTCACTTTGTTCTTCGGAAACTTTACCAATATCGTGTAATAAACCAGCGCGTTTGGCTAGTTTCACCTGCTTAGAATTTAAACCTAATTCAGCAGCCATCGCAGCACAAAGGTGAGCTGTTTCGATAGAGTGCTTGAGCAAATTTTGGCCATAAGAAGAACGGAAACGCATACGACCAACCATTTTCACCAAGTAGGCATTCAGGCCGTGAATATCAAGATCGATGACGGTTCTTTCACCGATTTCTCTAATCTGCTGGTCAATTTCTTTGCGCACCTTGGCAACAACCTCCTCAATACGTGCAGGATGAATACGACCATCTGCAACTAAACGTTTCAATGAAAGGCGGCAAACCTCCCGACGAATTGGATCGAAACTGGAAATAACGATTGCTTCTGGTGTGTCATCTACTACGATTTCAGCACCAGTGGCGGCTTCGATAGCACGAATATTGCGCCCTTCACGGCCAATAATTTGTCCTTTCAAATCATCACTATCTAAATTGAAAACGGAAACAGTATTTTCGATTGTATACTCTGCACACATCCTCTGGATGGTTTGAATAACGATCTTTTTAGCATCTTTAGCAGCGGTGGCTTTTGCTTCTTCGACAGAACTTTTGACGATTGCCATGGCATCCGTCTCTGATTTGGCTCTTACAGCTTCCAATATCTGTTCTTTAGCGTCTGCTTCTGAAAGGTTGGCTACTTTTTCCAATTCTCGAATGTGGCGTTCGCTGGCAGATTCTAATTCTTCTTTCTTTTTAGAAACGATTTTAAGTTGCGTTTTTAAATTTTCGCGAATAGAGGTGATTTCTGTTTCGCGAGATTCAATTTCACTGCGCTGCTTATCGAGTTGGCGTTGGTGTTCTTTAAAGCCTGATTGTTTAATGTCAAGTTCTTTGGAGAGTTCTTTAATCTCCATTTCACGCTCTTTCAATTCGACCAATTGCTCTGCTTTGTGCTTACCAAACTCAGAGCGGTAACGGTTAAATTTCTCCTTCGCTTCCCTGATCTTGCGCTGCTTGATCTTTTCGTTTTTCTGCTCTGCTGTTGAAGTGATTTTATTAGCCGTAATTTCGGCATCACTTATGAGTCGTTTAGCGGTGATCCGAGCTTCTTTTACTTCTCTATCTGAGCGGACATTGATTTCTTCTAATTGTTTTTCTAATACGCTTTTGTTGCGAAGCATCATCACAGCAATACCGATTATTAAACCAACTACAAGACCTATCCCTAATGTTATTATATCCATAATGGTTTGGTTTGTTACTGGACTTTGGATATAAAGTAGGAAATAGAAAGGACTTTTTTTTAATAAGTTGATAATCAATTAGCCATAAAAATCATTGAAAATTTCAACTGGTTTTTATTTCTGATAGTCAACTATTTAGTCTCTCTGTTCTCTACCCATAAGTCCTACGTCCAAGTTTGTAAAGGAGCCACCAATAAAAGAAATAGATTGTCTTAAAGAAGGGAATACCACTAATTGTCAATTGCCTTTAAAAAAGCGATCTGTTTGACGATTCGTATTAGAGCATTTGCTCAAGTAATTCATCAATTTTCGCAAGTTGATTTTCAACGCCAGGCTCATTGCCTTCGGTTGGTTTTTTGCGTAATTTATAAAGGTCAAAAGCGTAAGTCAGAAGGGTCATTGACAAACCATCTTGTTTATCGCGGTCTTGATAGGCCGTTTGAAAACTATTGATTTTATCGTTTACTTCTTTTACTATTTTACGTACAGCGGTTTCATCGGCAGCCTGCACCCTCAAGGGATAAGGCCTACCTGCAATGAGGACGGTGATTTTTACCATATTCTGCTCCACCATAACTTAGTACTATTTGAAAACCCAAACACCACAACTTCCTCTTTTCTTCCAGGAGATGGGTTTTCATTTTTTTACTTACTGTTCCCTCAGCCACTCGATACATTGATCTATTTCGCTGAGGTAATGATCTATTTGTTGACGAATATCTTGATTCAAAGCTGCCCGTTTTCCTTCTTCTTTTCCCTGTTCCTCTTTTTCTACGTGCTCCAAAATATTATGTACAGCCGCATCTTTACTTGTTTGTAAAGCTTGCAGACCAGTTTTTAATTTATTATTTTCTGCCTTTAGGTTAGCTTTATCTTGTTCTAGCTCTTGCAGCTTGCGCTGAAGATTTTGTAGTTTTTCTACAATATTTTCTAGTTTTTCAGATAACCTCATAAGCATTCTAACGTCTGATCTGTGCACTTAGTTGCACTTCACAGCTCTTAATTAGTTTGTCCATTATTTTATCGACCTCTTTGATTTTTAAAGTACGACTGGGATCTTCGAAAAGGAAACTTACGGCGTAAGATTTTTTGTCATTCCCTAGTTGATCGTCATTCCTATAAACATCAAAAAGGTTGATATCGCTTAGCAACTTTTTGCCAGTTTTGGTTGCGATGGCTGCAATATCACTAAATTTAACGGATTTATCAACAACAAGTGCCAAATCTCTTCTCATTGTTGGGTATTTATTCAATTCTTTAAAGGCAATACGTTTTTTAGGCAAGGATGAGATGATATTATCCCAATTAAAATCTGCATAAAAAACAGGGCCTTTTACATCCATACTTTTGACTAATTGGCTATCTAGTTGACCAAAGTTAACCAATGTTTTTTGCCCACGATAATAATGCAAGCCATAGCCAAAAATCGTATCATCTATGAAAGATGCCTGTTGGTAAGTTGAAATACCCAAACGGTCAAGAATGGCTTTTGCGTGTGCTTTTATAGTATAAAAACTCAAGGCGGCTTTGTCATCGGTCAGCCAGCTCTCGGCATAACGACGGCCTGTCATGAAAATAGACAAATGGTTGGTTTCTTCAAAAGTGTCCTCATTTTTACGATAAGTACGCCCAAATTCAAATAAACACAAATCATTTTCCTGTCTGTTTTGATTTCTCAATATCGCTTCCAGTCCACTGAAAACCATATTAGGCCGCATAATATCAAGGTGTACATTGGAGGTATTGTTGATAAAAACCAGCTCTTCCGCTGGAATTACATCTTCTTTATCTTTATAATACCTTGATTCTGACAAGCTCAAGCCCATCATTTCATAAAAACCTCTAGCTGCTAGTAAATCTCCTATCTTCTGAGTGATCTGATTAGGGTCGGGATGGGTATTCAACGCCAAACTCGTACTTATTCTACTAGGAATGGGTACATTATTGAAACCATAAATACGTAAAACCTCTTCGATAATATCGATTTCCCGAAGGACATCTGACTTATTGGTTGGTACTTCAACAATGAAGTCGGTATCATTTGGTTCTAGGATATTCATCGCCATCGCTTCTAAAATCTCATGTACTTTAGAGGGTGAAATTTCGACACCAATCAATTCATTCACCCGTTGATAACGCACTTTGATCTGAACAGGCTTTCTTACTTCGGGATAAATATCGACAATCTCCGAAGAGACAATGCCTCCTGCTAATTCCTGCATCAATAAAGCAGCCCGTTTTAATGCGTAAACGGTAATATTGGGATCGCTACCTTTTTCAAAAACCTTAGCAGCATCCGTCCGTAAATTATGTGCCATACTTGTACGGCGAATCCATTCGGCATCAAAGTGAGCAGACTCCAAAAAAATAGATGTCGTAGTATCTTTTACACCAGAGGTAATGCCTCCAAAAACACCACCAATACACATCGGATGACCGTCACCATCACAAATCATAAGGTCTTCATCGCGCAATGTTCTTTCTGTTTCATCAAGGGCTAAAAATTTGGTTTCAGCGGGTAGTGTTTGCACAATGATTTTGCTACCCTTAATTTCATCTAAATCAAAAGCGTGCAAAGGCTGGCCTAATTCGTGTAAAACAAAATTGGTGATATCAACCACATTATTAATGGGACGAACATCAATGGCATTCAAGCGTTTTTTTAACCAATCAGGGGATTCGGCTATTTTTAAATTCTTAATTACAACCCCTGAATAACGAGGGCAGGCTTCTGTGTTTCGCACCTCGACTTCTATTGCGCTATTATTATTATCTACTTTGAAAGCGTCAACATTGGGCGCATTGATCGCACCTTCATAATTGTGGTTAATTTTAAGAGCTGCTCCCAAGTCTGTTGCAACACCCAGGTGATTGGTACCATCAGAACGGTTCGGGGTTAGGCCAATATCGTATACATAATCTGTTTCAATACCGTAAAAATCACGAACAGGGCTTCCTGTTTTAGTATCTTCTGGCAACACGATAATACCATCATGCCCTTGACCTAGACCAATTTCATCTTCGGCACAAATCATGCCCATAGACACTTCTCCACGAATTTTTCCTTTTTTGATTTTGAAAGGACTACTTCCGTCTGTTGGGTGCAATTCAGTTCCTACAGTAGCGACTACTACTTTTTGCCCTTCGGCTACATTGGGTGCACCACAAACAATAGGCAATAACTCTTCTTGTCCAATATCTACTTTGGTTACAGATAGTTTATCTGCATTTTCATGCTTGCCACAACTAACGACTTCACCAACAACCAAGCCATGCAGTCCGCCAGGGATACTCTCCACCATTTTCATACCTTCTACCTCCAAACCTGTGCTGGTGAGAATGTCACCAATTACTTCTGGTTCAAGGCCTACTGTGTCTATATACTGGCGTAGCCAGTTGAGGGATACTTCCATTTTTTTTCAATTTGACCTGCAAAGATAGAAGGGATTGGTGGCTTGGCAAATTTTGAAGGAAAAATTAGTAATTTTAAACCCTATGTGGCCTATTCCACAATTCTGTGGAACAAGTCGTTCAGTCACTATTTAAGCCGCACCAAGCCTGCTTTCGCCTGCATATGTAAACCCGTCTTATAATCAGTTGGGTTGAGTTCCAGGCAGAGGTTGAAAAAAGATTTTGCGGCGGCTATATCACCTCTTTTTTCTTCAATAAGGCCAGCACGTAAAGCTGCATTACAAGCATAAAAAGCTTCATGGGTTCTGCCGATAGCAATCGTTTTATTGTATTGAAGGATGGCCTCATCATCCTTATTCAATCCATCTAAAATACGTCCCATACGGTAATTGAATTCTATTTTGTGGATATAAAAAGGGAAATTATACTCACTAAACCCCGATAAAAATCTATTCGCTCTAAAGTAATAACCACCATCAAATAGAAGACGTGCTTTTAGTAAATGAATATTAGGAATGATACCATCTTTTGCTTCTTTTTCTGCATTTTGGTCACCACCTGTCGAAGTGATTCCATTATTAAGTACCCGTTGCATATTGGCTTTGTAATTCTGTATATTATTATCCAACAAAGCAGCCCATGCTAATTTTTGATAGGCTTCTTTTACGAAAGACTTCCCCTTTGTTGTCGCAATAAATTGTAGAAGGTTTTGTTTTCCCCCAGTGTCTAAACGACGTAACTTGGCGACACCCAGCATATAATCCAAATAAGGAAAAGGCATAAAACCATTCGATGGTGCATCTTGAATCCATTCAATGGCTTGGTCATTGCGTCCCGTTTGCATAGCTACATTGGCCAAAATAAAAGCGTGCAATGGTGTTTTGGTAGCATCGAGATGTGTATTTTTAAGCGCACTCCATGCGGCCTCTGGTCGTCCGTCCAAGTGAAGTAATAAAAAAGTATGTAGTACTTTAGTTTCGAGAATATAGGGGAAATATTGTTGTTCAGACTGTCTAATGACATATTCTATTTCCTTTTTCCCCTGTTCAATCGTGCCTTCCATACTCGTCAGTAGTTCTAAGGCCCACCTGAAATTATCGGGAACAGTGCCTACGGCAGCATGTAAAATACCGAGATCTTTTTTATTGGCTAAAAAGGATGGAAATAGTTCCTGATTTTTCAAAAGAAGCTTATGCGCCTTGTTGATATCCCTGAAAGCAGGTATGTATTCTTCAAACCGTAGGCGTAATAAAGCCCAGTGTAATCTAATTTCTGCCTGAATAAATAAACAATAAGGTGACTTAGGGTTACCTAATTCAACTTTAGCTAAGCGTTTATCCCTGTTAGGGGAGAGCCTTTTATAGGTTTCGTAATCTTCTGAAACATAAATGGTGAAGAAGTCAACATAGTTTTCCAGATGATAAACAATCAAATTATTAGGCTCTGTGCGTTTAAGGTTTAAAATAGCAGGCCTGGCTTCGTCTAAGCGAAGTTCAAAAATATCCTTATAAATATCCTGAGCTTTCGTATGAAAATCAAAATAGCCTTTCCCTAATAATACATAGGAAAAGGCTATAGTGAAGATATAAAAAAGACCAAAACGAATGATTATCTTATTCATTTTGCATCTAGTGTTATTTATTTTGCTTCCGCTTCCGCTTCTTGTTCAAGACCAGCAGTTACATTATCTACCAAAATACGTCCGCAATGTTCACAGGCAGTAATGCTTTTGCGTTGTGCTACCTCTAGCTGTACCTGAGGGGGGATGACATTAAAACAGCCACCACAGGAATCTCGTTCAATGGTTACTACAGCTAGGCCATTGCGATAGTTATTACGAATTTTGTCGTAGGCTTTTATCAAGCGCTCTTCTATTCCTTTACGGGCTCTAGCAGATTTTTTGAGTAACTTAGTTTCTTGTTTTTCTGTTTTTTCAATAATAGCGGTCAGCTCAATTTTTTTAGCGTCAAGATTAGTGCTTTTATGGTCTCTACGTTCTGTAGTAGCAGCAAGTGTTTCGTTTTTTGCCTCTAAATCACGTTTTATCTGGCTCATTTTCTTTTCAGAAAGCTGAATTTCTAAACGTTGCATTTCCTGCTCTTTCATGAGTGCTTCGTACTCACGATTATTTTTCACATTATCCATTTGCTTGTTATAACGATCAAGCAAATTATTGGCATCTACGATATTGTTCTCATGATGCGTAAGGTCTCCTTCCAATTCTTTAATGAGCGTTTCCAAACGGTTGATCCGTGTACTCAAGCCTTCAAGATCATCTTCAAGATCTTTTACTTCCATAGGGAGTTCGCCTTTGAGTATTTCCAATTCATCTAGTTTACTATCAATAGATTGGAGTGTAAACAAACTGTCCAACTTCTCTACCACTGTTTTTTGAGCTGCCATCGGCTATATTTTATGGAGTCTATTTAGTGTCTATCTGAAAACGCTACAAAATCAAAAACAATTCATTTTATAAGATTTGACAGTTTTCGGTAAGACACTATTTATAAATAATTGACCGGGTTTGTATTAATTTTGGTCAAACGAACCGCAAAAGTACCAAATTTTTCTTGAATTATATGTGCTAATAGCTCAATTGTGAACTGTTCGCTTTCAAAATGGCCAATATCGGCTATAATTATCTGATTTTCGGCATCAAAAAACTCATGATGCTTGTAATCGCCTGTAATAAAAACCTGTGCTCCTGACGCAATCGCCTGTGGTAATAAAAAGCTACCAGCACCACCACATAAGGCTACTTTTTTTATAGGCTGACCAATTAGTGTCGTATATTTAACACAATTGGTGTTCATTTGGGTTTTCAAATGCCTTAAAAAATCCATTTCAGACATCGATTCTTCTAATTCACCAAACAAACCCGCCCCCACAAGCGGGTCATTGAACGCTGGTTTAGGAGAAAGAATGTGTGTATTAATCAAGCCCAAACGCTCTGCAATTTTAGCATTCACGCCCTGTGCATAGACATTGTCTAAATTGGTATGAATAGCATAAATGGCTATATCGTTTTTAATCGCTTTAATCACGACTCGCTCGACATAGTTTTCTCCAGTAAGTCGTTTTAAGCCTCTGAAAACGATAGGATGGTGTGCTACAACCAGATTACATCCATACTCGATAGCTTCTTCAATAACAGCCTCAGTTGTATCAAGACAAGTGATCACGCCTGTACAAGTAGCTTCTTTATTACCCACAATAAGCCCCGCATTATCATAGTTTTCCTGATAAATAGGCGGCGCAATATTTTCCAAGTGAGTAATGATATTTGCAATGGAATCTGGCATTATATATTTATTATTTTCAGTTTGGGTCAAGACTAACTTCCTCCTAAAATTTTAGCTTCTATCTGACTAGTAGAATGGCCAGGTAGAAAAGATAATATTTGAACGATCCCTCCTCGTTCTGTGACTTCTTTAGCACCTACAACCTCATCTACTCTATAATCGCCTCCTTTTACCAGGATATCTATTTTCAAGGCATTTATTAAGTTTAATGGTGTGTCTTCTTCAAAAAGAACAACCATATCGACAAAACTGAGGCTGGCCAGTAAAAAAGCCCTGGCATCCTGGTCTATAATGGGGCGATTTTCACCTTTTAAGCGTTGGGTAGAAGCATCACTATTTAAACCAACTATTAATCGGTGACCCAAAGATCGTGCTTCGGCTAAGTATTGCAAATGCCCTGGATGGATTAAGTCAAAACAACCATTGGTGAAAACTATTTTTTGCCCTAGAAATCGCCATACAGCCAAACGTCGTTGTGCCTTTGGAATATCTTGTATTTTTTGGCGAATTAAATCAATCATACGCTCAACTTAGCGTCAAAGTTGACTAAATCAACAAAACGCAACATACGTTCGAGGATCAGGTCATCGTCTAATTCCTTAAGGCGTTCTGTACCAAATTTTTCGACACAGAAACTAGCCATAGCAGAACCATAAATGACGGCACGCTTCATGTTTTCGAAAGAAAGATCATCGGTTGATGCCAAATAGCCCATAAAACCACCTGCAAAAGTATCTCCTGCCCCTGTTGGGTCAAAAACCTCTGCTAAAGGCAATGCGGGAGCAAAGAATACCTGATGGTCAGAAAATAATAAAGCACCGTGTTCTCCTTTTTTGATAATTAAATGCTTAGGCCCCATTTCATGAATAGCAGCCGCCGCTTTAACCAACGAATGTTCACCAGATAATTGACGAGCTTCTTCATCATTTATCGTTAGGATATCAATACGTTTGATGACTTCTTTCAACTCATCCAATGCGATATCCATCCAAAAATTCATAGTATCCAGAGCAATTAACTTAGGGCGTTTTTTCAATTGATCCAAAACCCTCATTTGAACAGCAGGGGTCAAATTGCCCAACATCACATAATCCGCCTCTTGGTAAGAAGGCGGTAATACAGGGTCAAAATCTGCCAATACATTCAATTGCGTGTCAAGTGTATCACGATCATTCATATTATCGTGGTATTTTCCAGCCCAAAAGAAAGATTTTTCACCTTTTATCAATTGAAGTCCTTTAAGATCAACACCTCGAGCAGTCAGATCATCTAAATCCCCTTGAGGGAAATCATCCCCTATCACGGAAACTATATGGACGTTTTTAGTGTAATATGAAGCAGAAAGAGATATGTAAGTAGCTGCACCACCAACTACCTTTTCTGCTCTCCCGAACGGTGTTTGAATGTCATCAAAAGCGACAGTACCAACGACAAGTAAGCTCATTTAAATGTTTTTTTGAAAAAGTTTATGCAAATATTGTAATTTTTAATGAAACGTTGTACTTTTGCACTCGCTGATTCAGAAAAGGGGTGAAAATCACCTAGAATCATCTGAAAATTTGCCTCAATAGCTCAGTTGGTTAGAGCGCCGGACTGTTAATCCGTAGGTCCAAGGTTCAAGTCCTTGTTGAGGCGCAAAAAATTAAAGGTTTCAAGTTTTACTTGGAGCCTTTTTTTGTTTATTTTAAAAACTGACTATGCATTATGTCTACATCCTCTACTCCGAAAAGCATGATAAATATTACATTGGTCAAACTAAGGATTTAGAGACAAGATTATTATTTCACAATGAGCTGTCTGAGAAATCTTTCACCTCAAAATATCGACCATGGGAAATAAAGTGGTCGATTACTTTAGCGAATGCAAGTCAGGCTACAATCGTGGAGAAATACATCAAAGGTCGGAAAAGTAGATCATTCAATG
>Ga0256839_1006284_pt1 | contig 10507 bp, 8 predicted proteins | sample 354166metaG_FD_185968 | JGI IMG/M metagenome (GOLD analysis project Ga0256839, IMG submission 185968) | Hydrothermal vent microbial communities from Mid Atlantic Ridge, Atlantic Ocean - 354-166 | ecosystem: Environmental > Aquatic > Marine > Hydrothermal vents | place: Atlantic Ocean: Mid... | reverse complement strand
GCTGATCGTGTTTGCCGTAACGGCCATTACCATGGTGGTCATTTTCCGGTTTGCCGGCTGGCGGGCGGAAAATGCCCTGCTGCCGCGCTATTGCGATGACCCGCATGCCAGCATTGAATATGTGCGCCGCATTATCGAGGATGGCGGGCCGGCAGAGGGAGAGAAGCGCCGGCCCTACATGATCTCGGCCAAGCTGATTTTCCTTGTTCCTCAGCAGGTTGATGAAAGCGAGGCCGATTGGCTGGCCCGCATTGAAGAGCGGGTGCGTGTGAGCTGCGCCGGGCGCTATTGAGCGGCCGCAGGAGGAGAGCCAGCGCTCGATCGCGCGCGGCTTCCTGAAGGTTTTCAGCTTTCTGAAATTCCGGTTCTGAACGGCCGAGCCTTCCAATCCCCCGCACTCCAAGTGCTGCCAGGCCCCTCACGCAATTGTGAAGGCTCGGAAAAATTCGGGAAAGTTGACCGCCGTCAATTACCCCCGCCAGCTCATATGCAAGAGCTTGCAAACGACAGTGGACAGGGAACCTCGGAGCAATGCGTAAGAAAAGCACCTTGCTGGGCAAGATCGTTTTCACGGCTACCTTCATCGCCATGCTGTATTTCTTCTGGTGGCTCCTGCTGTACGACCACGGCGTCAAGGCAATGCACTGATTGCGGGAGAGGCGGATGAATACCAAACAGATACTGGCTATACTGATCGGCCTGGCCCTGTGGGCGGCGTATTTCTACGCGATGGATCGCTACATCATGAATGCACAGGGTCTGCCGGTTGGCTATGACCTGATGCCGCTTTGAGGGGGCCGCTGTGAGACACCAGAGATCCCTTGCTTTCGTCGCCCTTGCCGCGGGCGCTATGTTGCTGCCCGAAATCGTGCGCGCCGCAGGCGACATGGCAGAGGCGGCGGCCAACCTGCCGCCCGCGCCCCAGCCCAGCCGCGCCGATTACCCGCAGATCGGCGGGCTGAGCGCGCGCACCGTCGCCTGGGGGCTGGCGCAGATGCACCTGTTTCTGGCCGCTTTCGTGCTGGCGGTGCCGCTTTTTGCCATTGCCACCGAGTTCATGGGCCAGGTCACCGGCGATCGGCGCTTTGACGACATGGCCCATGAATTCATGAAGATCACCATGGCCGCCTACAGCCTGACCGCGCTGGTTGGCGGCTCGCTCGCCCTGGCGCTGTTTCTGTTTTACCCGCAGCTGATGGGCTATCTGTTGCAGGTATTTCGCGGCCAGGTGCTGATCTATGCGGCTCTGTTCCTGCTCGAAAGCGTGACCCTGTATATCTATTATTATTCGTGGGATGCGCTGCGCTATGGCAACCGCAAATGGGTGCATATGTCGATCGGCCTCGGGCTCAACACCGTTGGCCTGACGCTGATGTTTGTCGCCAATGCCTGGGCCACTTTCATGATGTCGCCCGCCGGGGTCGATTTCACCACCGGCGCGGTGACCGGCAGCGTCTGGGAGGCCACGCGCAACCCGCTGTGGAACCCGCTCAACCTGCACCGGTTTCTGGCCAATATCGCTTATGGCGGCGCCATTGTCGGCGGCTATGCGGCCTATATGTTTCTGGCCGAGAAGGATCCGGTCAAGAAGGCGCATTACGACTGGATGGGATACACCTCGAATTTCATCGCCATTCTCGGCTTTCTGCCGCTGCCCTTTGCCGGCTATTGGCTGATGGCCGAGATCTACGCCTATTCCCAGCAGATGGGCATTACCGCCATGGGCGGCATTCTCGCCTGGCTGTTCATCATCCAGGCGGTGCTGATCGGCACGATCATGCTGGCGGCGAATTACTACCTGTGGTCGGGCCTGATGCGCACCGAGCGCGGCGCGGCCTATGGTAAATATGTCAAATATATCATGGTGGTAATCCTGGGCGGCTTCCTGGTCTGGGTGACGCCGCACTCGCTGATCCTGACGCCGCAGGAGATCCAGTATCTCGGCGGCACCCAACACAAGCTGCTCGGACCCCTTGGCATCATGCCGGCCAAGAATACCGCTGTGAACCTGATGCTGGTCTTTACCTTCCTCAGCTTTCAGATGTTTTACCGCTCGTCGCGCAAGCCGACCAACAAGTTTGCCGATATCGGCAATGGCCTGATCATCGCCCTTTATGTGATCGGCATCATCAACATCGTCGGCGCCGGCATCTATGGCTATATCACGCCCACGGTCTACAAGGTCGGCGCCTCGGTGCCACAGGTGATCTCGACGCTGACCATCATCGTCGGCGCGGTGATTATCGACCTCTTCCGCCTGCGCGGCGCTGAGCCCGAAAAGGTCCATTGGGGCCGCATGACCGAGCGCAGCCAATACGCCCTGTTCGTGTTGCCGGTGGCCTTTACCTGGCTGATGGGGCTGATGGGCTATATCCGCTCGTCCTTGCGCACCAACTGGCATGTCTACACGATCATGAAGGACAACTCGCCCGAGGCCTATATTCCCACCATCGGCCAGGCCGGCAACACCATCACGGTGATTACCCTGGTATTCATGGCGATCATGGTGTTCGTCTTCTGGCTCAGTCGCCTGGGCACGACCAGGCAAAAAGACCCCAGCGTGAGGGAGACCATCGGATGACCTTTCTGCGTGTCATGGTTTTTTCAGTGCTGACGCTGCTGGCCTTTACCGGCTTTGCCAATCTGCTGCCACAGGTGCAATCGGATGCGCCCAGCGACGAAGAGGCCCCGACCGGCGCCATGGATATGCCCGCCTTCATCGCCTATGGCGAAAGCCTGTTTTCGGGCGCCGGCACCTGCACCCTGTGCCATAATGACCTGGGCCGCGCGCCCGATCTGCTGCAAATGGACCTGCGCGCCGATTTCGAAGAGCGCCTGGCCGACCCAAAATATGGTGGGCCCAAGGATATCGAAAGCTACATTCGCGAAAGCTTGGTGATGCCCTCGGCCTATGTGGTGCCGGGTTTTGGCAAGAAGGGCAGCAATGATACCGAAAGCCCGATGCCGGCCGCCAACAAGCCGCCGATTGACCTCAATGACGTGCAGATGGATGCGATCATCGCCTTCCTCGAGGACCTGGCCGGCTATGAGCCCACCGTGGCGCTACCCAGCGGCGAAGAGACGGCACCGCCGCCCGAACCCCCCGCCGCCACCGCCGATCAGGGCGCGCCGGCTGCCACCACCGCCGAAGAGGCGATCGACAAATATTTCTGCGCCGCCTGTCACGACCTGCTGGGCAGCGAGGCCGATCTGGGCCCCGACCTGCGCGGCATTGGCGCGCGCCTGGGCGAAGGCGGCATCATGGTCGCCATCCTCGACCCCAATGCCGAGATCACCGAGGGCTACGAGCCCGACATCATGCCGCAGGATTTTGCCCAGCAGATGTCGGCCAGCGAGCTCAAGCTCATCACTGACTACCTGATGAACCTGCCCGAGTGAGGAAAGACATGCGATTTTTCAAACATCCCCTGTTCCTCGCCATTCTGACCGTGGCCGTCATCTATGTGTTCTTTGCCTATGTGATGGACCCGCCCCTGCCCAAATCCCTGCTGATGCAGAACATGGTTATCGTTGTTGTCGGCGTCCTGCTGGTCGCCACTTTCGACAACGAGACAGCCCGGAAGTTCGCCGAACCCATATTCGCGCTTCTGGGTAGCCCGCGCCGGAAATTCCTCCGCGCTCTTGCCTTCCTCGGCGTCGTGGTCGGCGCGGGCTGGTTGACTTACGGCTTTGTGCGCCCGACCAATGTCGCACCGCTCGAGCTGCGCACAGTGCATCCGGCCCCACCTGCGCGCCTCAAGGTTTATGGCAAGACCTATGACCTGCTGACCCTGACCAACCCGATCCGCGATGAATATGGCGACGGTAGCCCGGAAATGGATGCCGCCATCGCCGAGGGCGGCGAGATCTATTACAAGAATTGCCTGTTTTGCCATGGCGACCGGCTCGATGGTCAGGGCCATTTCGCCGATGCCTTCACCCCGCGCCCGATCAACTTTCAGGATGTTGGCACCATTGCCCAACTACAGGAGAGCTTCCTGTTCTGGCGTATCACCACCGGCGGGCCCGGCCTGCCGCGCGAAGGCACGCCCTGGGCCAGCGCCATGCCGGTCTGGCACGAGATGCTCAGCGAAGACGAGGTCTGGAAGGTCATCGCCTTCCTTTACGATTATACCGGCCATGTGCCGCGCAGCTGGGATCTGGCCGAAAGCCCCCCGCCCGAAGACACTCCCCCCACCGATCAGGCTGGCGAAGGCGGCGAGATCGACGTTGACGCGATCTATACCAAACGCTGTGCGCAATGCCATGGCGAGGATGGCGACGGGCTGGGCCCGGCGGCTGACCGGATGTATCCCAAGCCGCGCGATTTCACCCTGGCCCTGTTCAAGTTCAAATCGACCGATGCCGACAGCGAATTTCCCACCGATGCCGACTTTTTCAAGACCATCGCCGAGGGCCTGCCCGGCACCGCCATGCCGGCCTGGGGCGATATGCTCAGCGACGCCGAGATCAACGCCCTGATCCGAAAAATCAAGGAATTCGGTGAATGGGAAGAGGAAGAGATTGACTATACGCCGATTGAAATGCCCGCCTCGATGCCCGGCCCCAGCCCCGAGCTGCTTGCCCAGGGCCGAACCCAGTTCGTCAAGGCTTGCGTGCAATGTCATGGCGACGAGGGGCGCGGCAATGTCACCTCGGGCAAGGTGCTCAGGGATGATCTCGGCGACCGCATCTGGCCGCGCAACCTGACCCGGCCGGAAACCTGGCGCTGGACTCGCACCACTGCCGATGTGTTTCAGCGGCTGTCGACCGGCATTCCCGGCACGCCGATGCCCGAACACTCGACAACGATGAGCCTCGAAGACCGCTGGGCGATTGCCAATTACGTCATGACCCTGCGCGAGGGCTCGGTGGCGCCCAAGCCCGGCGAAACCGTGATCGAGGCCATGCGCATCGACGGCCCGCTGCCCAGCGACCCAAAGGACGCGGCCTGGGACAGCGCCCCGGCCATGACCTTCCCGATGTCGCCCAACATCATCAAGGAGCCGCGCATCTATTTCTCGCTCAACGATTTCGTCACCGTACGCGCGCTCTATAACGACGATGACATCGCCATTCGCATCGACATGGACGACCGCACCTACAGCGTGCCGGGTGATCCGCTCGAGCGCGCCTATGCGCTGGAAGATGTCGAGGCCACACGCGACGCCATCGCCATCCAGCTGCCGGTTGAGTTGACCGGCACCAGCGAAAAGCCGTGGTTTCGCCATGGCGACCCGAAACATGCGGTGACGATGTGGTACTGGGCCGCGCCCAGCGTCGAGCCGGAGGCGGCGGAGATGGCGATGATCCTGGATGCCAAAGGCCCCGACACCGCGCCGGTCCCGCGCCAGAGCAGCGACCTGAAGGCCAGCGGCGAGTGGAAGAATGGCCGCTGGCAGGTGGTATTCACGCGGGCGCGCGAGACCGAAAACCCGGCCGATATCGCCCTGCGCGACGGCGCGTATATTCCGATTGCCTTTGCCGATTGGGACGGGCTGGCCGGCGACAAGGGCGGGCGCCATTCCTTCACCTCGTGGTACTGGCTGCGCCTCGAGCCGCAGGCGAATCCTCTGCGCCTGTACGGCCTGCCGATCGCCATGGCGCTGCTGTTTGGCGCCCTGTTCGTGCTGCTGGCCCGGCGCATGCGCCGCCGCTTTGAAACCTGAGGGTTTCCCTGGGAGGTACGTTTGCAAAAAAGGGTCGGTTTCCTCAGGAAATCGGCCCTTTTTCATTTGCTGGCTTCTGTCAGCCCTGGCTGACTTTTTTCAGGAATCTCGGGAATCTTGACGGCCGTCAATGACGCGCCCTCTGCCCATTTGCGACAATAAGAGGTGAACCAATCTGTTCTGGCCGCTCCTGGTCGGGACGCAGACCAAAAGGGGAGTCTGATGAGAAAACCTCGGATCCGAAATGGTGTGGCGAGCTTGCTGGCAGCCACTGCGCTGGTGGGAGCCTTCTCGGCCATCCCGGCCGCGGTCCAGGCCCAAGAGCTTGGCCCGGTCGTAGCACCGGAAGTGGATGCGGCAAAGGCTGCGCTCGGCCAACGCCTGTTTTTCGACATGCGCCTGTCAGGCGACGCGGCGATCAGCTGCGCATCCTGCCACAATCCCGAATACGGCTTTGGCGGCAACGAAGCCCTCTCCCCGGCCTATCCGGGCTCCAAGGGCTTTCGCAACACGCCAACGCTGATCAATACCGCTTTGGCGGCGAACTGGTTTCACGATGGCCGCATAGGCACCAACCTCAACGACGTCACCCGTGAGAACATCACCGAAGATTACATCATGAACATGGACATGCGCCTGATGCAGGAACGCATCAAGCAGGATCCGGTTTATGTGCAGATGTTTGCCGATGCCGGCTATGGCGAGCCTTCCAACGGCTCGGTGCGCAAGGCGATCCCCGAATATCTGAAAACCCTGATCTCGAAAAACGCGCCGTTCGACACCGGCACCATGAGCGAGAGCGCCCAGCGTGGCCTTGAACTGTTTACTGGCAAGGCTGGCTGTGTCACCTGCCACAATGGTCCGCTCCTGACCGACGAAGTGCGCCATGTGACCGGTGTGCCGGAAAACCCGGACCTCTGGAACGACCCGATGCGCCACATGACGTTTGCGGCTTTTGCCCAATTCATGGGCATCGAAAATTATTACAACATCCGCCAGGACCCGGGCGCCTATATCTGGGACCGCGATCCTGAATATTTCGGAAGCTTCATCACACCTACCCTGCGCGAACTGAAATATACCGCACCCTACATGCATAACGGGATGATGGCGACATTGCAGGATGTAGTTGCTTTCTACAATGCCGGTGGCGGTGATGTTGAAAACAAGGACGAAGCGCTCAAACCTCTCGGCCTGAGCGATGCCGAGCAAGCCGACCTGGTCGCCTTCCTCGAAGCCTTGTCGGGTGATCCGCTGACCGGGCCGGAATTCGTACCGAGCGAACCGATCCCGGTGACCTACCCAACAATCGAAAACTGGCGCGAAGTGCCTAACTGAGGAAGGGAGACAGATTATGAAAACCACTAAAAACGCCTTCCTGCTTGCCGCGACGGCCAGTGCCGCGCTGTTTGCCGGAGCGGCATTTGCGGGTGAGATGGATTATCCGCCGCTGGCACCGCTGGGCGATGTGCCGGTGCCGCTTGACAACCCGATCACCGAGGCCAAGGTCGAGCTGGGCAAGATCCTGTTCTGGGATCCGCGCGTGGGCGGCGACGCCTCGACGGCCTGCGTTACCTGCCACGAGCCCGACCAGGGCTGGGGCTTCAACGACAGCCTCTCGCGCGGCTATCCCGGCACGGTGCACTGGCGCAACAGCCAGACCGTGGTCAATGCCGCCTATCTCGGCAAGCTGTTCTGGGCCGGCTCCGCTGCTTCGCTTGAAAAGCAGGCCCCGGCCGCAGCCAAGGGCGCGGTTGCCGGCAACGGTGAAAACGACGTGATGGAGACACGCCTTGCCTTCATCCCCGAGTATCGCGAGCGCTTCAAGGATGTGTTTGGCACCGAATGGCCGCTGATCGGCGATGCCTGGGCAGCGATTGCCACCTTTGAGCGCACCCTGATCCACAAGGACACCCCGGTTGATCGCTACCTGGCCGGCGACGAAAGCGCGCTGACCGAACAACAGGTGCGCGGCATGGAGCTGTTCAACGGCAAGGCTGGCTGCATTCAGTGCCACAACGGTGCCAATACCACCGATGAGGCTTACTACAATATCGGCGTGCCTCCGGCAGAGCGGTGGGAAGAAGACGGGCTTGCCCAGGTCACTTTCCGCTACGAATTGTATGCCAAGGGCGTGACCCAGGATCTGTATCGCAAGCTCAAGGACGATCCGGGCCTCTATTTCCGCACCAAGGAAATGGACGATATGGGCAAGTTCCGCACCGCGCCGCTGCGCTATACGATGTTCACCGCACCGTACATGCATAACGGCGCCTTCTGGGATCTCGAAGAGGTGGTTCAGTTCTACAATGCCGGTGGCGGCGAGAACGAATTCACCGATGGCACCATCGCCGCGACCAAATCACCGCTGATCAAGCCGCTGGGCCTAAGCGACGATGAAGTCGCCGACCTGGTTGCCTTCCTCGAAGGTTTCACCGGTGACGAGCTGGTGGTGGAAGCCCCCGAATTGCCGCCCTACGCCCCGCTTGACACGGCGATGGCCGAATAAGCGGACAGGAAAGGACAAACACATGACTGACAAGCAACAAAATCGCAATCCACGCGCCACCAGGGAGGCCGCCAAGTCGGTCGGGCACAAATGCCTGATGAAGCGGCGCACCTTCCTTGCCGCGGGAGGTGTGACGACGACAATCATGGTGACCATGAATGCCGGCACGGTATTCGCCCAGCAGGTTCCGGCCTCGGTCACCACCTATCCGCGCAAGTTCATCGCCAAGCTCAGCGAGCTGAAGCTGGACGAGCCGGTCGACTTCACCTACCCGGATGAAGGCGCCTTTTCGGATAACATGGTGGTGAAAATGGGCGTTGAAGCCGGTGGCGGCATCGGCCCGGACAAGGACGTGGTTGCCTTCAACTATGCCTGCACCCACCAGGGCGGATCGCTTTATGACAGCTACAAGGCTGACACCAAGAGCCTGGGCGCCTGCCCGCTGCACCTGTCCACCTACGACCTCACCCGCCACGGCATTCTGATTTCGGGTCAGGCTTATCAAAGCCTGCCGCAGATCCTGCTCGAGCTGGATGGGGATGACATTTATGCCACTGGCATTTTCGGGCTGATTTTCGGCCGCGAAGACAATTTGCAGGGCTAAGGGAGAGGAAAACATGTCAACACCGTACTACATTCCCGAAACTGACATCCCGCTGCCCCCGGCAGATGCGGAAGTCATCTCCACGGCCTGCGATTACTGTATCGTTGCCTGTGGATATCAAGTGTATCGCTGGCCCGTAAAGGGCGGCAAGACCGGCGGGCCCGCCGCGTCCGACAACGCCTTTGGCGTCGATTTTCCGGTCGATACGCTGGGCCCATGGGTCGCCCCCAACCAGCACAATATCGTGCTGCATGATGGCGAGCCGCACCACATCATCATCCTGCCCGACAAGAACGCCGAGGCCACCAATACCGATGGTGACTCTTCGGTGCGGGGCGGCTGTATCGCGCAGAAGGTCTACAATCCGCAGACCCCAACCCGCGACCGGCTGCAAACACCGCTGATGCGCGTTTTCGGCATCCTGACGCCAGTCCCGTGGGACTTTGCGCTCGATGTGGCAGCCGAGGTCGGCAAATATGTGATCAAGAAGCACGGCACCAATGCCTATGGGGTGAAAACCTTCTCGTATCAGTATATCGAGAACACCTACGCAATCACCAAATACGCGCTACGCTCGATCAACACGGCGAACTTTACCTTCCACGACACGCCATCGGACGTGTCCTCGACACCGGGTTTCCGCGATGCGGGCTTCGATAACTTTGGCCCGGCCTACGAGGATTGGCGTGACGCCGAAACCCTGTTGATCTGTGGTACCGACCCCTATGAAACCAAGACGATCCTGTTCACGCAATGGATCATGAAGGGTATTCAGAACGGTCAGAAAACCATCTTCATGGTACCGCGCAAAACCGCCGGGGTGGCCTATGCCGAACAGAATGGCGGCCTGTGGCTGGACGTGACACCGGGCACCGATCTGCTGGTGGTCAACGCCATTGCCCGCATCATCGTCGAGAACGGCTGGCAGGACAAGGAGTGGATCGAGAAGTGGGTCAACGACAAGTGGGGTTCGTCCTCGGGCTTTGGCCAGGGCACGCGCAACACGCCGTGGCAATGGCGCACGACCTGGGGCATGTTCCAGACCAACGGTTATGACGACTGGGCCAAATGGTTGCTGGCACAAGACGAGTTTGCGCTCGACAAGGCCGCCGAAGTCTCGGGCGTCGATGCCGCCAAGATCCAGCTTGCCGCCGAGATGATGGCCAAGCCGGATGCATCCGGCAAACGGCCGAAAACCTCGGTCATGATCGAAAAAGGCTTCTACTGGTCCAACAATACCGGCAATACACAGGCCATCTCGGCCCTGGGTATCATCGTCGGTGCTGGCGGACGTCCCGGTCAGGTGATCGGTCGCGCCGGTGGTCACCAGCGTGGTGGCGTTCGGGGCGGTGGTTATCCGCGCAACAAGTCGCCGATGAAACTGCCGGGTCGTCGCCGTCGTGCGCTCGATACCGACACCTACACGCTGGCTGGGCATACCCGCTTTGCCCATGTGATCGGCACCACCTGGATCCAGTCGATGTGTGGCTCGCAGCATCTCTCGGCCAGGTTTGACGAGCTGACACGGGGCAACCCACACCAGATTCGTTCGATCGACAAGGATGAGATCATCGCGACGCTGAAACGCCGTGTCGACTCCGGCGGCATGGTGGTAATCAACCAGGATATCTATCTGGTTGACCCGATCGGCAGCCAATATGCCGATATCGTCTTCCCGGCTGCAACCTGGGGCGAAGAGGACTTCACCCGCGCCAATGGCGAACG
>Ga0256839_1006283_pt1 | contig 10507 bp, 8 predicted proteins | sample 354166metaG_FD_185968 | JGI IMG/M metagenome (GOLD analysis project Ga0256839, IMG submission 185968) | Hydrothermal vent microbial communities from Mid Atlantic Ridge, Atlantic Ocean - 354-166 | ecosystem: Environmental > Aquatic > Marine > Hydrothermal vents | place: Atlantic Ocean: Mid... | reverse complement strand
GGTCTTTATTTGGATTCCAAAGATGAGGGTGATACTCCACCATATCAAACCCAACACAGATAATAAGATCCGCTTTGGCAAAACCACCATTTTCATAGTCGCCTTTTTGTAACCCTGCGGTTCCCATTGCCATCTCATGTGAAAAAGGGATGATTCCTTTGGCCATAAAGGTATTAACCACAGGAATTTTATGGGTATCAATAAATTGCTTAATATCATTACTGGCGCGGGATCTTACGGCGCCATTGCCCACTAAAATTAATGGGTTTTTTGATTTTTTAACCAGTTGAGCGGCTTCGGTCACTAAGGCTTTATCGGCAAAAGTGAGTCGATTAATACTGACGGGCAGCGGGGACTCAAGAGAATCCATTTCAACGACATTTTCAGGCAGATCAATAAAGGTGGCACCGGGTTTTTCTGCTTCCGCTAATTTAAAGGCTTTACGAACAATTTCAGGGATAGTATCGGGTTCTAATACTTGTGCGGCGTATTTGGTGATGGGCTTAAACATACTGACTAAGTCTACGACTTGGTGAGACTCTTTATGCAAACGAGAGGTGCCAGCTTGCCCTGCAATAGCCACTAAAGGCGCATTGTCCATATTGGCATCCGCTACGCCTGTTACAAGGTTTGTGGCTCCAGGCCCTAGGGTAGAGAGGCACACGCCAGGTTTACCGGTTAAACGGCCGTATACATCAGCCATATAGGCGGCGCCTTGTTCGTGTCGAGTGGTAATAAACTCAATATCGGAATCAAGGAGTGCATCCATAACATCCAGATTTTCTTCCCCAGGAATACCAAAAATAAATTCGACTTGTTCGTTCTCTAAGCATTTTACAAATAGTTTAGCGGCTTTCATGTGGTTCTCTGTTTTAATTAGCTTTCCATAATAATGGATTTATAGCGTATTTTTTAGGTAATGGCATTTTAAATGTAAGTGGAGATCTTTGCACGAGAGGATACACGGATAAAAAAGGCTAAAATATATCTGATTTTCGTTGAAAACCTTGCGAATAGCTAGCTATTCCCTGCGATTTCCGTCTCAATCAGCCAAATTTTATCTCTTTTCTCTCTCGCGTCCCTCTCGTGCAAAGGTCTCAGTGAATTTTTTTATGAAGGGATAAAAAAAGGGGCAAAAGCCCCTTTTTTTGAAAATGTAGAGGGTAAAACGTTACATTTTAGTTAATTTATTGACCACTTCCCAAAGTTCATCAGGCGAACCAGCCATGGGGACATCGGTACGGTATTTACCATTTACCACAATCGTTGGAACACCTTCAATACCATAATCAACGGTAAGTTGACGGGCTTTTCGAACCTGTTGATCGACTTTAAAGCTATTAAAGGTCGCAATAAATTTCGCTTTATCGGCACCATATTGGCTAAAAAAGTCCGCCAGTGCCTCTACTGTATATATCTGTCTATTGTCACGGTGAATCGCTTCAAAATACGCTTTGTGTCCTTTATCTAAAATTCCTAGCTCTTTTAAGGTATAAAAAACCTTTCCTAAAAAGACAAATTTAGGTTTATTAAAAATAGCGGGCATCAGTTCAAATTCAACATTTTTAGGTTTGGTTTCGAGCCATTTTTCTAAACTGGGTTCTAGGTGATAACAAGAAGGGCAGGTGTATAAAAAGACTTCGACCACCTTCATTTTAAAAGGGGCAATGGATTGCTCTTTATTGACTTTTTTGTACTCTACACCGGCTAATAAACCTGAATTATCGGCTAGGGCAGAGGTACTTAATGTGGCTGCAATAAACAGACCGGCAAAAGAAGAGAGTAATTTTCGACGTAACATTGTTTTTAACCTCGTAATGAATAGGATAGATTCGTTTAAAAATAGCATAGAGTATATACTTATGTACATTATTGATAAAGTCTTAATATTTGGGAAAAATTAAAACTATGCAACACCCTTTATATCAACAAGCTACCTACCTTAAAAGTGTGCCAACCTTGGCACTTTGTCCGGATGACTTAACGCATGAAGTTGCTTTTGCAGGACGCTCTAACTCTGGAAAATCCAGTGCTTTGAATGTTATTACCTCACAAAAAAGTTTAGCGCGTATCAGTAAAACGCCCGGACGAACTCAACTGATTAACTTTTTTCCAGTGGATGAAACCCGCGCATTGGTCGATCTACCGGGTTATGGTTTTGCCAAAGTGAATGTCAAAATTAAACGTGCTTGGGAGGCTGGATTATCTGAGTACATTGAGAAAAGCAAAGCGTTAAAAGGGCTTATTTTATTAATGGATTGTCGAATGCCACCGACGGACATTGATTTACAAATGTTGGATTGGTCAGAGTCTTTAGGGTTGCCCATTCATATTTTATTAACCAAGTCCGACAAACTTAAAAAAGGGCCTGCAAAAGCCAGTCTGTTAAAACTACAGACCTTATTAAAAGCAGAATACCCTATGGCGAGCGCACAACTGTTCTCTTCGTTAAAACGTGATGGTTTAGAACAGGTGTGGAATAAGTTAGATGAATGGATGGAGTATGAACGCCCGATTAAAGTGAAAAAAACAACCAAACCCGCCACAAAAACAGTGAAAAAGAAGGTGAAAAAGAAGAACTTTAGAACGTTTAATTAGTGAATGATTTAGATTCTTTAGGAGGGGGGAAGTTTTTATCTTCCCCGCATTTGATGGTTCATATTGCGTTGTAGTTCCATCTGATCTTTTAAGTTTTGCAGTTGATGCATCTGCTCCATTCGATCTTGAATCATCCCTTTTTGTTCTTGTTGTAACCGCATCATATCACTTTGATTCTGCTGTAACTGCATCAACTCTTTGGGCGATAAATGAGCAGGCATTCTGTTCATCTTATCGCCATGTTGCTGTGTTAAAAAATCACTGTAATGCATCATTTTGGTTGGCATAATTTTGCCCTGTTTCCAAACACCCTCTAAAATAATAGGTTGGTTATTTTTAGGGGGGGTAAGTTTTATTTCATTGATTTTAAAGTGATTTTTCCAAGCATTTAGTTGTGAAAAACTGGCTTCAATAATGACGCGTTTAATCTTGTCTGAAAACATTTTTGTGGGCAGCGTATGAGCAAAACGTTGCTGTTTTGGATTATGGTTAACGCGGGTTGCAGACCAGGTTTGTTGTGCGACTTGATGACCATTAATCGAAACAAAGTTGCCTTTTTTAAGGGTTAAATTTGAATCAAAATGGGTACTCTCTTCTATTTGAATACGATATTGACCATCAATCACCAGTTGATCTTCTGTTAAGGCGGTTATTTTTCCGGCAATAGGGTAATAAATATGAATCGCCTTGGTTAAGGTTTTATCCTCTCTTGGTAAGGTCTCTAAAATAACCTGTTGCCCAAGCTTTAAGCTGTCTTTCTCTGTTAGATCAGAAGTAATGGCGGTTAAGTCGCCGTACTCTATCTCTATGCCATTGACCCAAATGCTGCCAAATTCGGTAATAGTGCCAATAATACCGGTACCGCCAAAGCCAGAAGAGGAGTGGCCTGTACCACCAAACCCGCTGCTATTATCATCGGCTAAGTGGGCAGAACGCGCCATTTGATAGGGGGGACTTGACTGGCAAGCGGTTATGATGAGCAGCGCACTGATCCATAAAAGTGATAAGAGGGTACGATAAAGGCGAGGTAGGTGATTCATTCTTTAAGGCTCGCTTTTGGATGAACGATGAAAATAAGCGCCCACATGCATACTGTGTTGAGCATCGCTGGCTTGTTTGTCTTGCTCTTGTAACTGGCTGGCAAGTTGATTTATTTCGGTTAATGCAGCCATTAACTTCTCTTTAGAGGCTTTTTCAATGGCATCAACCGAGCTTTCTGTCAGTTGATGATAATAGACGGCACGATCAAATAGAGCGGGTTGTTGTCCCTCTAAATTATGGGTGACAACACTTAGATGGGTTCCAATATTTTTACCCGCAAAAAACAACTTTTCTTCAAAGTCCTCTTCAGGGATATAGCCTTTTTGAACCAGCGTAACGAACTCTTTGCCATCCTGTTTGGTTAGCTCAATCATCTCTTGATGTAGCCACTCATCTAAAATAGAACGAGGGTGCTTATCTTTTGAGATAGCGTGTACCAGCTCTTCAAAAGAGGGCGCTCCTTCATGAGCGTATCGATACAGTTTTTCAGGTTCCCCTTTGGCATTAAGATAGGCTTGATGTCCCGTCCAAACCGACATGATTTGAGCACTTAAACTGGCTTTAATCTCTTTTTCAGACGGTTTAGCCAAATGTTCACTGCGAATACGTTTAACATCGCCACGATGCACCCCCGTTAACAGGCTGACTCGACTGTCGGTTAACCGTTTTTCTTTAATTTCAAACGACGCTTCAGCCACCTCGACATAGATGCTTTTTAATAAGTTTAATAATCCAGGATAAGTGATATTTTGATGGATTAATAAACGCACTAAAGGCCTTAACATTGCGGTTAACGCCTTAGCAAGAATTTTCTCTTTAAGAGAGCTGGCGGAGGTTGTTTCAGTCATAATTATTAAAACTTTGTAGTGATTGTCATGCCTAAGCTGCTGGTCTCTGTGCTGTCATAACCACCAAAGGCAGAGAGGCTAACGGTTTTTGTAAGTGATTTACTTGCAAAGACAGACGCTCCAATTTGATCGTCTAGGTTTATAAAGCTAGACTGGCGATAATCTACCGATACACCAACGTTTGCCCCACTGGAAAAACTATAGCCAGTACCAATAGAGGCAGAGGTCGTGTCTTGCATCTCAATGCCAGCAATTTTACCAACAAACTTATGTTCAATGTTTGCAAACACAGAGGTGTTGCTTTGAATGGGGTAAAAATAGTCTAGTAGGATAGAGGTATCATCTTTACCTGTACTGAGACTTTTTGCTTCATCACCCGTTGGAAACTTATGCTTTAGTTTCACCGATACCCAAGGGTCTTCGGTTAAGTCATAAGCAATATAAACGGTGGTATCGCCCATACCTTCCTCTTTTAGTGTGGCAGCGTCAATTGAGAGATAAGAGCTGGAAGCACCAAAGGAGAGGCGGTTGTTTTTAACCGATACCATCACAGGCACTAAGGTTGTGGTGGTGTCTTTTAAGCCTGCGGTATCACTTTGACCAGAAGAGTAGAAAAACCCCGTTGAGAGCTTAGTAACACTCTGTTCAGAGGCCTGAACGGTGCAGGAAAAAGGGATTAATAGCCATAATAAAGGGATTTTTTTAAAAGAAAATAGTGTCATATTTATTTGCCTTGTTAGGCCTTTAAATCCGTAAAGGCCAGTAACGTTAAGGAGGGTTCATTATAAAAAAGCGTTTAATTATAAACCAGCGGTTTGCTCTAAGCTAATGGCTGGATCTAAGTTAACTGTTGGATCTAGGTTAACTGCTTGATCCAAGTTAACTGCTTGATCCAAGTTAACTGCTTGATCCAAGTTAACTGCTTGATCCAAGTTAACTGCTTGATCCAAGTTAGTTGCTTGATCCAAATTCGTTGTTTGGTTTAGGTGCTGCATCGTTCTTTGCATGGTTTGAGTACGCGTCATATTTTGTTCCATCTGTCCCATGTTTTGTTTCATGGTTTGAGCGCGTTCCATATTGCCGTTCATCTGTTCCATGTTTTGTTGCATGGATTGAGCACGTTCCATATTGCTGTTCATCTGTTCCATGTTTTGTTGCATAGATTGAGAACGTTCCATATTACTGTTCATCTGCTCCATGTTTTGTTGCATGGACTGAGCGCGTTCCATATTGCTGTTCATCTGTTCCATATTTTGTTGTACAGATTGTGCACGATCCATATTGCCTTGCATTGCGCCATAACCAGCAGCGGTTGCAGAGAAGGAGAGCGCCATAGCAGAAGTTGTTAACAGTACTTTTAGTGTGTTTTTTAGCGTTGTATGTTTCATTTTTAAATCCTTTTTAATTGAATAACTATAAAATGTAATATATTTACAGTTCCTATAATACGGAATCTAAAAAACAGAGTCAATTAAAAAATGTTAAATTTTTACATTATCTTGAGAGTATGTCCTTAAACAGTTTAAAAACTCAAAACCAAAGCGTTCTAACTTTACCTCTCCAACCCCTGTAATCTTCAACAAACCGGCATCGTCTTGCGGGCGTTGCTGTGCCATTTCAACCAAGGTCGCATCGCCAAAAACTTGATAGGCGGGGATATCTTCACTGTCTGCAATCTCTTTGCGCAGCACTCGGAGCTCTTCAAACAGTTCGCGGTCTTTATCCAGTAGACTGTCTTTAGAGGATTTTTTGCCAGATGTACTGCGGTTCGCTCTGCCCGATTTTTCCTCTTTTTTAGGAAAGGCGAGTTCTAGCTCTGTTTTGCCCTTGAGTAAATCACCCGAGTGTTCGGTTAACTTAAGCACTGAGTAGTTTTGAATGTCTTGAAAGAGATACCCTAAGTGAATCAGTTGTCTTAAAATACTGTTCCATTCGTGTGCCGAATACTCTTTACCGATGCCGTAAGTGCTTAAATTATTGTGATTAAGATCACGAATGCGCTCATTGTCCATGCCTCTTAAGACATCAATCACATGCTTGGCACCAAAAGACTGGTTGAGCCGATAGACACAAGAGAGCGCTTTTTGTGCCGCAACTTTGCCATCAAATAGGGTAGGGGGGTTAATGCAAACATCACAGTTACCACAAGGTTTTTGACTGGACTCACCAAAATAGTTGAGTAGGACATTACGGCGACAATTTTGCGCTTCAGCAAAGTTGACCATGCTGGAGAGTTTAAAGCTCTCAATACGGCGCTGCTCTTCATCAGGCACTTGCTCAACAAAAAACTTGGCGGTCACCACATCTTGCATACTAAAGAGTAACAGCGCTTGAGAGGGTAAGCCGTCTCGGCCGGCACGCCCAGTCTCTTGGTAGTAACCTTCAATGCTTTTGGGTAGGTCATAATGCACTACAAAACGTACATTGGATTTATCAATCCCCATGCCAAACGCCACGGTAGCGACCACAATATCTACCTCATCACGTAAAAACTGTTGATGTACATCTTGTCGAACTTGGGCGGGCAAACCTGCATGATAGGCTTTGGCTTTAAACCCATTGGCCTTTAATTTTTCAGCGACTTCTTCAACTTTTTTACGGCTTAAGGCATATATAATGCCGCAGTCATTGGTGTAGTCTTGTAAAAAAGTTTCGAGCTGTTTAAAGGGGTTATTTTTTACCTGCACGTTGTAACGAATATTGGGGCGATCAAAACTGCTGATATTTACTTTGGGTTGGTGTAAGTGCAGTTTGTCTAAAATATCTTGGCGGGTCGCATGATCCGCTGTGGCGGTGAGTGCAATAAAAGGCACTTGTGGAAACAGCTCACGCAGGCCGCCCATTTGACTGTATTCAGGTCTAAAGTTATGCCCCCACTGTGAAATACAGTGGGCTTCATCAATGGCAAATAGCGCAATAGGCAGGCTTTGCAGTTGGTTTAAGAAGTTGGGTTGCAGTAGGCGCTCAGGCGATACATACAATAAATCCAGTTCTCCCATGTGCAGCTGTCGCATCACTTGGTGTTCAGAGTCGGGGTCTAAGCTGGAGTTATAATACTCTGCTCGAATGCCATAGGCTTTGAGTGCCGAGACTTGATCTTGCATCAGCGCAATTAAAGGCGACACCACAATAGCGGTACCAGAGCGAATAAGGGCGGGAATTTGGTAACATAAAGATTTCCCCCCCCCCGTTGGCATGAGAACAAAACAGTCGTGTCCTTGAATGGCATTTTCAATGATTTCAGCTTGCTGAGTACGAAAGCTGTCGTAACCAAAAACGGACTGTAGAACGTCTAAGGCTAGGGTGTTAGATGATTGGGTCATTTAATGCGCTTCATCCCAATTTTTACCTTGACCGATTTCAACAATTAATGGCACTTTTAGCGTTAAGGCGGATTCCATGATGGTTTTAATCTCTTTTTTGACCGCTTCTACTTGGTTTTCAGCGACTTCAAAGACCAGTTCATCGTGTACTTGCATCAACATTTGAATATCGAATTCAGTGCAATTTAACCACGCCTCTATTTGAATCATTGCCATTTTAATAATATCGGCGGCGGTGCCTTGCATGGGAGCATTGATTGCGGTGCGTTCGGCGTACTGTCTGAGCTGGCCATTGCGGGCGTTGATGTCTGGCAGATAAAGGCGACGGCCTTTTAAGGTCTCAACATAGCCGGCCTCTTTGGCGTGCTCTTTGGTGTTTTCCATGTACTGCAACACCCCTGGGTAACGCGCAAAGTAGAGGTTGATGTACTCTTGTGCGGTTCCACGTGAAACGTTGAGCTGTTTGGCGAGACCAAAGGCGGACATGCCATAAATTAAACCAAAGTTAACCGCTTTGGCACTGCGACGTTGTTCGGTGGTGACTTGGTCGAGCTCAATGCCAAAGATTTCAGCGGCGGTGGCTTGGTGAATATCCAACCCTTGTGCAAAGGCGTTGAGCAAGCCTTCGTCACCTGAAAGATGCGCCATGATTCTAAGCTCAATTTGAGAGTAATCAGCGGCGACCAGTTGGTAGCCATCCCGCGCAATAAAGGCTTGACGAATACGGCGGCCTTCTGCGGTTCGGATGGGAATGTTTTGCAGATTGGGATCCGTTGAAGAGAGTCGTCCTGTGGAGGCGACGGCTTGTTGGTAAGAGGTGTGTACTCGACCGGTTTGTGGGTCAATTTGTTTGGGCAGAGCATCGGTGTAAGTCGATTTTAACTTCGCCAAACTGCGGTACTCTAAAATTAAAATAGGCATTTCATGCCCTTGTTCCGCCAGCTCTGCCAATACAGGTTCTGCGGTAGAGGGCTGCCCTTTGGGGGTCTTTTTGAGAATAGGCAACTCTAAGGTTTCAAACAGCACCACTTGCAACTGCTTGGAGGAGTTTAAGTTAAAATCGCTGCCGGCAATTAAGTGTGCTTTTTGCTCCAGTTCCGCCAGTTTAAGGGTGATCTCTTCACTCTGCTTTGCCAGCATGTCGGTATCGAGTAAAATCCCATTGCGCTCCATGTGTGCTAAAACGGGCATTAACGGCATCTCTATGTCGGTAAATACTGCTTTTAACTTGGGTTCTGCTTCTAATTGTTGCCAAAGTGTTTTATGAAGTTGCAAGGTAATGTCGGCATCTTCAGCGGCATAAGGGGCGGCGGTTTTGATTTCGATCTGATTGAAGGTCAGTTGTTTTTTGCCTTTGCCCGCAATCTCTTCAAAATGGGTAGTGCGATGGTTTAGGTATTTCAGCGCCAAATCATCCATGTTATGACGTGTGGCAACGCTGTTTAGGGTGTAAGATTCCAGCATGGTATCAAACTGCATTCCTTTGAGCGAGATACCATGATTTTGCAACACATGCCAGTCGTACTTAAGATTTTGACCACATTTAAGGATATTTTCATCTTCTAGAATAGGGGTGAGTTGCTCTAAAACCATGGTTAAATCCAGTTGTTTTGGCGCATCTTCGTAGTCGTGTGTTAATGGAATATAGCAGGCAAGGTGACTGTTTTTATCTTCAGGGTTTTCGACTGCAAAGCAGAGCCCAACAATTTTCGCTTGTAAGGTATCTAACGAGGTTGTTTCGGTATCAATGGCAAACAGTTTGGCGGTTTTAAGACGTTCTAACCAACGGTTAAATTGCGCCATGGTATAAACCGTCTCATAGTGTTGTTGCGTATTTACCGCCGCACTTTCAATGCTGTTTTGAGAGGGGGGGGGGAAGAATTATCTGAGTTGTTTGTCATCGGCACAGGTGCTTTCACGCCCGTCGTTTTGGTAAACGGCACTTGCCCTTTCATCACTTGGTTTAACCAGTTTTTTAAGTCGTATTCGGCAAACAGTGCTTGCAAGCGTTCCATATCCGCAGGGTGGCGTTGAATGTCGTCCAAGTTCACGGGTAAATCGCAGTCCAATTTAATGGTGGTCAGTTTTTGTGACAACAACAGTTGGTCGATGTTGTTACGCAAGTGCTCGCCAATCTTGCCACCAATCATCGGGGCATTGGCAATAATATTATCGACACTGCCAAATGAGGTTAACCATTTAACAGCGGTTTTAGGGCCACACTTTGGAATGCCGGGGATGTTATCGGAGCTGTCGCCAACGAGCGCCAAATAGTCGATAATTTGATCGGGGCGTACGCCAAATTTTTCCACCACCGAGTCGGGGGTTAAAAAGGTATTGTTCATGGTGTTAATGAGCGTTACGTGCTCATTTACCAGTTGCGCTAAATCTTTGTCGCCGGTGGAGATCAAGACATCGTATTTTGCTTCGGTCGCCTGTTGCGCAAAGGTGCCCATCACATCGTCGGCCTCTACGCCATCAATCACTAATAAGGGCAAGCCTAAAGCCTTTACAATCTCATGAATGGGTTCAATTTGCGAGCGCAGTTCATCCGGCATCGGTGGGCGATGTGCTTTGTATTCGGAGTACATCTCATGACGAAAGGTTGGCCCTTTGGCATCAAAAATAACCGCCATTTTTTCAGGTTGGTATTTTTCCAGCAGTTTTCCCAACATATTAATGACCCCAAAAATCGCA
>Ga0256839_1006282_pt1 | contig 10508 bp, 5 predicted proteins | sample 354166metaG_FD_185968 | JGI IMG/M metagenome (GOLD analysis project Ga0256839, IMG submission 185968) | Hydrothermal vent microbial communities from Mid Atlantic Ridge, Atlantic Ocean - 354-166 | ecosystem: Environmental > Aquatic > Marine > Hydrothermal vents | place: Atlantic Ocean: Mid... | reverse complement strand
CACGCGCACCCGCGCTGATGTCTCCCTTGACGCCGGCTTCCACTTCGTAATCCACGACGATATAGATCGGGTTGAGCGCGGCATCACGGCTGGCCACCGGCTGACGGAAATACAGGCTGCCGTCACGGTAATCGATGCTGTAGTCGATATGGCGCTTCAGTTCACGACTATCGAGTATGACTTCACTGCGGAAACGGTCACGGGTTTCAATGCGGATTTTTTCGCTGTTGATCACCAGATTGGCGCCGCTGAGACGATACAGTCCCGATGTGCCATCACCCGGGATTTCTTCTTTCATGAAGCGATTGAGACTTTCGGCGGCGAATGCCTTAACGCTGAAGTCGTCGTGTTCGTATTCGGTTTTCAGCCCGGTCAGGCGACGGCTGTAGCGCGACAGCTCGGTTTCCACCATGTCGGTATCGTAGTCACCAAACATGGCGTAGAAGCGCTGTTTCTCGATTTTGACATAGAGTTTTTCCGCGCTGGATGCCTCGTATTTCTGCCGTGTGGCATCGCCATAAATCGTGTAATAAGTATCGGGGTCGATCAGCTGGTTGACGCGGTTGTCCGTAATCAGTCGTCCGCGATCGGAATCGAACGATGCGGTCAGCAGCCATTCGCCCTTGACGCGCCCCTTGGCAAAGAAAGCCAGCCGGCCATCGGCATAAAAAGCCTCGTCCTGTTTGTCCTGGTCCAGCATTTGCAGGTTGCCGGAAACATTGTTGTAGCCCACAGTACCTTCAGCCAGGCCGACCATGATCCAGTCGCGCATTTCCGGCTGCAACCAGGTGCTCAGCGTGCGCACCTCGCCATTGCTCATCGGCAGTTTCAGCGTCACCTTGCCGGCTGCGGTGGTGGGTGCCAGCTCGACCAGGGCAATGCCCTGGGCACCGATCTTGTACTGCGGCTGGCCACGCTCGAGGCCGGCAAGGCGGTTATACTGCGCCGCGTCGAGCAACTGTTGTGGCAGATACGGTGCGCCGACTTCAAAGGTGCCGACAGTTTGCGGGCGCGCATAATGGCCATCGGCATCATAAAAGCGCAGCACCAGCACCGGTGTGTGCGTGCCATCGGCCACCAGTCGGGACAGGGCTTCGTCGATCTCGACGCGCACTGGCTGTCCGGCATAGATCACCCGCCGTTGCAAACGCTCGATTTCTTTGCCGTTGGCATCCTTGAGTATGAACTCGATGAGATTTTCGCCCGGCTGCAAATGCACGCCCTGCCAGTAACTGCGGGCCACGGTTTTGGCAGCGTTGCTCTGCATGCCGAAATAGAACAACGGGTTCATCGGTTCGCCATTGAGCAACATGTCGAAACTGGCATCCGGTGCATGCTTGATGGCAATGTTCACCGACGGCACCGGTGCATAATAATCCTGCTGCGGCATCAGCCATTCGGTTCCCGGTTTGGCGGTTTTCAACCAGAAGGCATCGTACATGTCTATATGTTGATGCGGCTGTTCGGGCATGGCCTTGAGCGCATACTTGTCTCGTTGTTTGGGACGACCGCTGACCTCGATGCGGCGCAGCTGATCGCCATTGTCCACAAGCTCGACGCCTCCCTGGTCGATCACTTTCGTGGAACGGACAAAGATTTCAACACGGCGGTTTTGCGCGCGGCCTTTTGCCGTGCGGTTGCTGGCAACCGGCTGCGCATCACCCATACCGATGATCTGCACCGCGTCGCTGTCGATCGGGAGTTTTTCCGACAGGTAGGCCGCCACCGAGGCGGCACGCGCTTTCGACAGGGCCTCGTTGTTTGGATAGGGACTGCGTGGCGACCTGATCGGCACATTATCGGAATGCCCCACCACTTTCTCCAGCACGATCTCCGCATCACCCAGGCTGGCGATGAGCGCATCCAGCTGCTTCTTGCTGTCGGCAGACAACTCTGCACTCAGCGGCTTGAACAATGCCTGGAACACCAGCTTGCGCTTTTCGATCTGACCGGCATTGACCAAGAGCCCCGTATTGATCGGCTGTGAGCGGATGTTCTTTTTATCTTCGGTGTCGAACAACACGACCGTGCGGGTTTCAAGGTCCCTGCTGTCGCTGACCTTGAGGCGCGCCTTGAATTCCAGCTCATGCTGCCAGTCGCTGCCGACATCGCCGAGGCGGAACACCAGTACCTGATCGTTGATATAGGGGTCGTCGATTTTGACTGCATCGAGCATGCTGCTGTCGAGGATGTATTCGATACCTTCCGGCAGACTGACGATCAGACGATAGTTTTTCACCGGCACCACACCGTTGCGCATGCGTATGCGGTATTTCACATCCTCACCGATCAGATCGCTGCTCACGGCCAGCGTGCTGACATCGCTGATCGGCGGCTTGTTGCGCACATAAAAATCCGCCCGCCACAGGCTGCCGCCCTGCACTTCGACAAACTGCGAATACGGCGTGCCGGCATAGCGTGAATTGGTCTCACAGGAAACGACTTCCAGATGATCTGCCAGGGTTTGCAAATCCAGCTGCACCACATGCGTGCCCTTGCTCACACCCTTGAAGTGATAATGTCCGTTGGCATCGGTCACCACGCTGGTGCCGTCTTCCAGATACAGTTTCACATCGGCCAGACCGGCTGCGGGCGGCTGCCCCTTGCCATCGCGACATTCGCCGTAGAACACCCGCCCGGCGATAAAGCCCTTGTTGCTGAACAGGTCATCGCTGATGGTGACTGCCGCACTGGCTGTGTTCGAAGTATTGTTGGCAGCATCCACGGCAGTGGCAGTGTTCACCGCCTTGCCCGGCTTCACGCCCGCGGTGATTTCCGTCACATAACTGATGCTCACCGGCGCGGCTGACGGTGCAATGTCGTTCAGCGAGAAGCGCAGCGTGCGACCATCCGCGGACACCACGGGTTCGCTGGCCGCGCTGTAAACGCCGTTGATACGCACCGATGCCGCCTGATAGCGCATGCCCAGAGGCAACACATCCGTGATCACCGGGCTGACGGCGGTGGCCAGACTGTCACGGTTTTCCAGTTGCAGGGTGTAACGCACGAAATCACCGATGGCGGCCTGTTCGGTCGATGCCCGCTTGCTGAGCACCAGCAAGGAATTGAGCGGATCGACCGGAATATCCACCCGCAGCGGCGCACCGGCAGGAATATTGAACACATTGCCGTAGGATGCATTGGCGTCGATGGCAAAGGGCGCACCCGGCAGGCTTTGCAAATCGGCTTCCGCCACGCTGGAGGGGGCCTGGTAGTTGGTCGGCACTGATACCGTGATCCGGTAATTACCCGGCACCAGAATCGGGAAACGGTAACCGCCCTGCGGGAAGTTGTAGGTGGTTCCGTTGAAGGTCACGCTGCCACCGCTGACCACCTGGTTGGGATAACCCGGCACGCCGTCATCACCATAAACCGTAGCCGGGTTGCCAAACTCGTCGACAATGGTGACCACCACACCATCGACCGGCGAACCGTCGGCACTGTTGAACACCACGCCAAACGGGTCGACCAGGGTGCTGACCACCGAAGTGTCCGTGGGATCGAACACATCGGTGTAGGTCACCGTCACATTGGTGTCTTCACCCAGGCTGATGAGGCCGTCGAACGGCACCACCGAGCCCGAGCCCGACTGCACATAAGCGCTGAACACACCGCTATCGACACCGGTTTCGGTGAGCAGAATATCCTCGCGGTCGCCGGTGGAAGCAGTCACCACCACGATCACCGTCTCCCGCACTGCCGGGTCGAGATTCTGGTCGGCATCCTGCACCACGATGAACACCGGCTCGCCGGTGTGATAGGCATCCACCGGATTCATCGCAATGGCCGTGTTCGGATCCAGCGTCACCAAACCGGAACCGGCCACCGGCACCACCGGGTCGGGTGACACGATAAAACTGCCCGGCGGTGTCGCCGTGCTGCTGTACTGTGAGGGCACCGGCAGACTGACCACGCCCGAACCACTCGGGTCGTACTGATACAGGGTGACCGTGGACGCCGTGGCAATTATGGTGCTCACCACCGTGACACTGTTGCTGTTGGTGGTGACCGACGGGCCACCAAGATCGAAGCTGGCCACCGCGGTATTGCTGATCAGCGTTCCGGGTGGCGTCACCGCCTGTGCAGCGGAAACATACATAAGGAGTGCAAGCGCCTTCACAAGCTGACTGACAGCAGTCAGCTTGTGAAGGCGGGCACCACGGCCACGAACAGCCGCGGCACCTGCCTTGCCGGTTGGCAGACATGACCACACAGACAGCCACGCACGCGCGCCCGCTCCGGCCTTGCGGCCAAAGCAGGCACAGGCGCGCACAGCGCTATGCAGCCATGCCATCATTCAGAAAACTGCCGTGTCTTACTGAACGATAACGTTGAAGCGAACCACAACGCTTTCACCGGGCTGGAGTTCACCAGCGGTATAACCGGCTTCAGCGCCCATTTCAGTCGCCAGGTTGACGCTGATGTTGCCGCCAGGACCGCCCGAGTACGAACAACCGTCCGCATCGGCAGCGCCGGTGCAGTAGCTCAGACCGGCTGACGGACGCGCGGTACCGGTGGTGTCGATTTCAAAACCGGCACCCGCCGCACTGGTCGGATTACCCGGTCCGGCATTGGTGACGAAATCCGGATCCATGTCCAGCGCCGCGGCCAGGGTGTCGGCCAGCGTGGTCAGATCCGCAGACGCCCCTGCGCCCGCGTCATTGGCAATCGTCACACTGTAGGTGACATAGCCACCCGGGATCGATTTCGGGTTGCTGTTGGCATTGACCGGATCCCACAACGCAGCGGAGGTCTTGGTCACCGTCAGCACGGCAGCGGCGATGGTGAACGAATCATCGGCAGAATGCTGACCATTGCGTGCCACATCCGGTGCGCCGGTGCTGTCCAGCGTACCCGCCGGGTCGTTGAATACCGTGTCCATGGCGTTGGGATCATCCGCGGTGTTGCTGGCGGTGCCCCCCGGGCTGGTGTTGCCGTTGTCATCATTGGTGATGTCAGCGCCCTGCACCGCAGCCGCGCCGCCCTCGGCTGCTTGCGCGACCAGCGTGATGTTTGCCACATCGCCATTCGGCTGACCGGCAGGCATGGTGGCCACCGCATGCACTTCGACAGAACCACCGGCAGCCACTTCATCGAGGAAGGTGACCGAAGTGGTGTCTTCCGCCGCCTGATAGCCTGGCGTGGCGCCGCTTTCGAGGAAGAAGCTGACCGCACCGGTATCAAAGTTGTCAGCCGTACCCTGCAATGCCGTCAGCGAGAAGTCCAGCGTGGCATTGCTGTTGTTGGTGACCAGGTAGGTCACGCCTGCCGTACCGCCAGGCGCGACGCTGGTGGTGCCGGCGATACCGCCTTCAGTGACAGTGAAGTTGATGACACGGTCTTCGATGAAGCTGACCGGCGCGGAAGTGATGTCGCTTTGCGCAACCCCGCCCACGTCATAGCTCAATGTCACCGTGTTGCTGATGGTATCGCCTGCGGCGGCGAATACCGCGGGTGCCTGCAGGGCCGCCACCGACCCGACAAGCACAAGGCCCAGCAGCCTTTTGTGGTTTCGATTTTTCATCGTATCTCTCCTGTATAGAGATGGAAGTTAAGGTTTTCCCTGTTAGCTGTTTGCCGATCTGGCACTCGGCAGTTCAGTTTTCGTCGCCTGTCCGTTCCCTTGGGCAGGCCATATTCCGGCGGATCCGTTCCGGTAACCGATCCCTGTCGTGGCGACCCGTTGTCCGTGGGCGGGCCGGTTCCACCCGGCGGGCCGGTCATTTCCACCGGCCCGTCACGCGTGTGAAAAATCAATGGTCCGTCACGATTTCTGTATGGGCGGTTTTTTACACGCCGCAAAAACACCAACAGCCTGCGGTATGCAGGCAGGCGATTTTGCAACGCTGTAGCGAAAGTCATCATGCAGTCTTATTCCCCCGGTTTTTTGATCCGGGTCTTGAACGACACCTGGCGTTTTTCACCGGGTTGCAAGGGCGTTTTCACCACCCAGCGAATCACACGATAATCTTTTGCCGTGGCCGGTCTTTGTCTGCCGTTTTCCGTGACGAACAGCTTGTCCGCTTCGGCGAAATATTCACCGTCGACGGAAAACAACACCTGCGTGTTTTCCCCTTTGGCCGAGCCATCACGATAAATCGAATTGTTCGGCACCGGATCATTGAGCACGATATTGCTGATTGCATGATCGCTGATGTTTTCGAACTCGATGGTGTACAGAATCACATCACCGGGAATAACCGTTTTCGGTTCGACGAAACTGACTTCGCGATCACCCTTGTCGTTGATGCTGATCACCTGCTTCATCGCGGCGTTAGTGAGACGCACCGGCGCATCCTCAGCGAATACCGATGCCGTAAACAACATCAGTACTGCGGAAAAAAAGCCCTTTGTTATTTTTGTTTTCATGTTCATGGTCATACCTCAATCGATAGTTACGTCGAACGAAATGGTGTAGGTGGTGCCCGGGACAACCGATATGCTGCCGGCCTGGCTCAGGTCGACAATGACATCACTGCCATTGAATTGCGCATGGTCCACACCGTCCATGGTGAACGGTGCATCGGTCTGCGCCACCGAATTCAATACGATCGACCCCGGCACATAGGTGGTGTTGAGCGGAATGGTGTCACTGATAACGAGATTGTTGACACTGACCGAGCCGGCAACGCTGACATCCAGCCGGTAACGCAATATCGCACCCGGATGCGGATCACTACCGCCCAGGGTGTCGATCACGGTCACCGTCTTGTTGATACTGACCGGCGAGCCCTGCACCTCGTAGGCGCTGCTGTCCGCATGCTGACCGTTGGCGGCGACATCCTGCACCACGCCACTGCTGTCAGTGTCTTCAACGCTCAGACCGGCGGGATCATTGAACACGGTTTCCAGCGCCGCGCTGTCGGCAATATCCACTGCCGTGCCCGCTGCGACAACCGTTGCACCGTTGCTGTAATTGCCCGCCGGACTGGTGTTGCCGTTGTTGTCATTGGTAATCGCCAGGCCTTCGCCGGCACTGCCACCCTGCGCCACTTGCGCCACCAGGGTCACGGCAGCCACCGCCCCTGCATTCGCTGCCGGCAGGTTGGCAATGATGTACACGATGGCACTGCTGCCGGGCATTAACTCATCGACAAACACGGCGGTGTCTTCCGCCAGCTGGTAACCGGGCGTGGTGCCGCTTTCCACGAAAACATTCAATGGCAGCAAGGTGTCGATACTGTCCGGCGGCGCACCGAACGGATTCGCCGAGGCGTTGAAGGCGCCCAGCAGAAAATCCTGTACCGCATTGCCATCGTTGCGCAGGGTGAAGCTGGTCACCACAGCTGCCTGACCCGACAACACGACCACCGCCGAACTGTCTTGCGTGCTGACGCTGAAATTGATCAGGGCGTCTTCGGTGAACACCGTGTCAGCACCGTTGCCCAGGCCGGTCGTGGTGTTGCCGTCTGGGGAAGATTCCTGCAACAGGGTATTGCCCTGGTAATCGTAAACGATGGTGGCACGCGTACTGATGGCATCGCCCGCTGCACCGTACACCATCGTGCTCGGCAGACTTGCAAGCAACAGCCACACCGATGACAGCCAGCGTGTTGCTGAGGATTGCCAACAGATTGTTGAAATGTTCGGTCGCATCGAGTTGTTCTGTTTTGTCAATAAACCGTTACGTTTTTTCTGCAAGCCAGCGGCACCGTGACTGCCAAATGTTTTTGAAATCGCATGTCAAGCTGGGGGAAAATGTTTTGTTTCAGTTGGCAAGGACTTTCCGTGTTGGATCCGACGTATCCATGGCGCAGCGAAAAGTCAGTTCGGCTGTGCTGCCAAAGCGCTGTCAACAGGGCTTTGACCACTCTATTTATAGCTGCTAAGTTTGTGAAAATCAAAGAAAAAATGCGAGCACTCACGCAATTTTGGCAGGTCACAAAATGACAATTTTGTTGAAAAAATGACAGCTTTCTGCTTCCCCCTGAAGCATCGGAGCAAACGGGCGAGTCGCAGTTGCGCCAATGACCGTTCATCGCCCGTTTTCGGCCTTTGATACGCGCGCCAGGGACACAAAACGCGCACCCGCGGTTCGCAATGGCTGGCCGACGTCACGGCCTCCCTGCCTGCACTGTTGCCGATTCGACAGACTGGTTTTTGTGAATACCTTCACATTTTGCAAAAAAAAATGGCCCTCGAACGAGAGCCATCAACTGCGGTAGTGAGTATTCGTTATTATTGCCGGCGCCCACCCCGTGGACTGGACGACAGCTTGTATTAACTCACCGGTATTTTAATCACCTGCCCCGCATTCAGGTTATTGGAGTACAACGCATTGCGTGCGCGCAATTTTTCCACCGAGGTGTTGAAACGCTGAGCGATTTCACCCAGCGTGTCACCACGCCGCACCTTGTATTCTGCGGCGTGGGCCGACAACCAGGTGCCCGGCGGCGCCTTGCGCGCGAAGTAATCGCTGACGCCACGGGCAATCGCCCTGGCCACTTTCTGCTGATGCGCCTTGCTGCGCAGGTTGCGTTCTTCCCGTGGGTTGGAAATGAACGCGGTTTCGAGAAGAATGGATGGAATGTTAGGCGCCTTGAGTACGGCAAAATCGGCTTGCTGCACAGATTTTTTGTGCACCCGGTTGACCCGGGCCAGATGTTTGAGCACCACCGATCCGATATCCAGACTGCTTTCGATGGTACCGGTCAGTGACAGATCGAACAGCACTTCCTTGACCATCTGATCCTCGACCGCAAGATCGACATCGCCGAACAGCAGATCGCTGGCGTTTTCCTTTTCCGCCAGCAGGCGCGCGGTTTCAGACGAGGCGCCGCCGACGGACAGCGCATACACCGATGAACCGCGTGCACGCGGATCCGGGAATGAATCCGCATGCAGTGAAATCATCATGTCGGCATTGTGTTTGCGTGCCTTGGCGATACGCTCGCGCAGGCGCAGAAAACGGTCGTTGCTGCGCGTCAGCACCGCCTTCATGCCAGGCTGCTGATTGATGACCTTTTGCAGTTTTTTCGCCATCTGCAAGGTCACATGCTTTTCCTTGGTGCCATTGCGGCCGGTAGCTCCCGGGTCACGCCCGCCGTGGCCGGCATCGATTGCCACCACCACTTCGCGCAGGGGTTTCTTTTTCGGCGTCTTGCTGGCGCTGGCGTTGCGTGCATGATGCAGATCCAGCACCAGCCGGTGCGGTTTGTCAGCCGAGGGTGGCAACAGAAAACTGCGCGGCGAGGCCTTGTCCTGCAAGTCGAACACCACGCGCAAATCCTTGCCATTGCGCACACCGGAACGAATGCCGCGAATCAGGCTGTTGGCCTGCACCTGATCGACCAGCCCATGTGTCATGCTGGTGCGTTTCAGATCCAGCACCACACGCTCGGGATCGTGCAGATTGAAAATACTGTGATCGACCACGCCGTCCAGATCGAACACCAGACGCACATAGCCATTGTGTTTGGAGAGGCGGATATTGCGGATGCGCGCCGCCTTGCCGGCACCGCCCGCTGCGGCCAGAGGTGAAAACGAAGAAAGCCCGGCAACGCCACCGAGGCCGGCCAGACCGCTCAAAAACTGTCGACGATTCTGCTTCATTTTATCGATAAGAAATTCTCATCATCCCCCGTGATGTAACCCTAGTTTGGCCGAGCAGAAAAATATTTCAAGTGATTTCGAGAAAAATTTTTTATTTTTTTCTTTTGTTTTTTATAGGGATAGATAAGTTACTTACAGTGAATGATTAACTGGTCTGAGCCAACCACTTCGCACCGCGCAGGCTACCGGCACTGACGCTCAGCCTTCGGCCGGCTCCCTCGACGCGCAAGTCACAGTGCAAATCCGCTTGTGGCAGCGCGGCATCGGCTTTTTCCGGCCATTCGATCAAGCAGATCGCACGCTCGCCGAAACAGTCGCGCGCGCCGGTGAATTCCAGCTCATCGGGGTCACCAAGACGATACAAATCAAAATGATACAGGGTGAAGCCGTCCAGCGCATAAGGCTCGACCAAGGTATAGGTCGGGCTTTTCACCACCCCCTGATGGCCGCATGCACGCAGAAAACCGCGGGTAAAGGTGGTTTTGCCGGCGCCCAGATCGCCGCTCAAAAACACCACCCAGGCTGCTTCCTCCGCATCTTGCCGGCAGCGCAGCGCCAGCCAGTCCTGCGCCAGTCGCGCCGCCCGATCCAGCGTGGCGCACTCATCGGCAAGTTGCCACAGCCGCTTTGATGCGCTCATCCCGCCACCCCGTGCAAATGCGCGATGACATCGCCGGCCAGCACACCGCGATCGGCACCGGCCGCGGCCTGCTCTGCCGCGCGCGCATGGACAACCACGCCGATGCGCGCTGCCAGCGAGGCCGGCAGCCCCTGCGCCAGCCATGCCGCGATCACTCCGGCCAGCACATCGCCCATGCCGGCGCTGGCCATCGCCGCAGTGCCAGCATCACAGACATGAATACCTTCGCCATCGTGCACCAGCGTGCCGGAGCCTTTCAACACCACGACCGCCTGTGCATGACGCTGGCAGCGTGCCACTGCCTCGAAACGCTGCC
>Ga0256839_1006281_pt1 | contig 10508 bp, 7 predicted proteins | sample 354166metaG_FD_185968 | JGI IMG/M metagenome (GOLD analysis project Ga0256839, IMG submission 185968) | Hydrothermal vent microbial communities from Mid Atlantic Ridge, Atlantic Ocean - 354-166 | ecosystem: Environmental > Aquatic > Marine > Hydrothermal vents | place: Atlantic Ocean: Mid... | reverse complement strand
CTGAGTCGCCATGGACAAACCGTTCCCGCTCTCACAGACCGACGGCCATGCGCGTCACCCGCTGAGTAAACTGTCCGAAGCGGAAGCATGGGCCTGGCAACAGCGCCAGATCAAAGATCTCTGGCGCATTTTCCGGATCATGTCGGAGTTCGTCGAAGGCTTCGAGACGCTCTCGCGCATCGGTCCGTGCGTGTCGATCTTTGGATCAGCTCGCACGCCGCGTGGCCACCGGTATTATCAGATGGCCGAAGCGGTCGGCCGCTGCCTAGTCGAACACGGCTTCGGCGTGATCACCGGCGGCGGACCCGGTATCATGGAAGCAGCCAACAAAGGTGCCAAAGAAGCCGGCGGCGTATCGGTAGGCCTGAATATCGTCATCCCGCACGAGCAAGAAAGCAATCCCTACATCGACCGAGATAAGCTGATTAACTTTGACTTTTTCTTTGTCCGGAAAGTTATGTTTGTCAAATATGCCCAGGGCTTCATTGTGCTGCCCGGTGGCTTTGGCACCATGGATGAACTCTTTGAAGCGCTGACGCTGATTCAGACCGGCAAGGCCACCCGTTTTCCAATTATTCTCATGGGCACCGATTACTGGAAGGGGCTCATCGACTGGCTCCAGCGCGAAATGCTGGCTGCCGGCAACATCGCGCCCGAAGACCTAGACCTGTTCACGCTTACCGATGCGCCAGAAGAGGCGGTCGAAATGATCGAAACCTTCTATCGAAAACGCGCACTCCAGCCTAATTTTTAGAATATGTGATTTTGATGAAAAATCAGCAAGCTTTCCTTTTAACGCTGGAACTTGTATCTTTAAGCCTTGTCTTCCAGATCGGTTTGGCCGTAAACCCCGTTTTTTCAAACACTCCAACAGAGAACGATGATGCAGAAAGGACCTATGGGAGCGATTCGTTCTGGGCGCTACCTGCTGAGTATTGCGCTGCTGGCCGTCAGTCTACCCCTTGCCACCACCCGGGCCCAGCAATCCGAAGAATACAAGAAGGTGTTCAATCAGGCGCTGGAAGATGCCCGGGCCAAGCAGTATCAGAAGGCCCAGGAAGGTTTCTTGAGAGCCGCTGAAATGGCCAAAGAGGCCAACGACCAGGAGGTTGCCCAGAGGGCGCTGCGCATCGTTGCCCAGCTGGACTACAACTTTGGTCTGCGTGCTTACCGCAACAAATCGTATGATCAAGCGCTGGAGCATTATACCAAAGGCATCGAACACGATCCGTCCTATCCCAAGAATTACCTTGGTAAAGGATTGGCGTTGCTCAAGCTGGACCGTTTTGAGGAAGGACTGGAAACCCTGAAACAGGCGCTGGCGGTCAGTAAAGAAGCCCGGGATCGTCAGACGCTGCAGGCTGCGGAAAAGGCTATCCGGGATCACTATCTCTACCTGGCTTCCAGTACGCTGGCCCGTCAGGGTGGCAACCCCACGCCTCCGGATGCCCGCGAAGCGATTAAATACCTGGACGAGTTGCTTCAGATTGAAGATGTCTCGCCCGATGCGGATGTTTACTACTACTATGCAGAGGCCTGGAAAACGTTGGGCGAGTACCAGAAGGCTGTAGAAATGGCCCAGAAGGCGCTGGAGCTGCATCGGGGAAGCCGCACGGATAAGGCCAAGATTTACTTTGTGATGGGCGAGGCCTACATGCTGATGGGCGACAAAGAAAATGCCCGCAGGGCTTTCAGCAATGCGCTCTACGGCAGCTATAAGGCCCCGGCCGAGCACTATCTGTCACAGCTCTCCTCGTCGCGCTGAGCCAACTATACCATGACCTTAATCAGAAGGCCCGCCAATGGCGGGCCTTCGGCTTTTTCAGGTGGCCCGTCGGGCCAGGTAAACCAGTACGATTAAGAGCGCGGCAGGGACCAGGACACTGGCTATCGGCAGCCATTCCAGTCCGGTTGGCATAGAGACCGGTCCCTGTTGCTGCAACAGGTTCAGCATGGCAGCACGTGATTGGTGTCTGTCGTTGCTTTCCCTACGAAACTTCCATCTTTCAGGTTCTTCTGTTTCGTATCTTGCCCCTGATTCTGGTCACAGGAGGCACAGAGCTATGGCGGAAGTATCGTCTCGGGCGTTACAGATGGTTGATCTCGTCGGCCAGTACCGGGCTATTCGAGCCGAAATCCTTGCAGCCATCGAAGAGGTGCTGGAAAGCGGTCAGTTTATCCGGGGGCCGATTGTTGCCGCATTTGAGCAGGAATTAGCGGCCTATCTGGGCTGCCGCTTTGCGCTGGGTGTAGGCAACGGCACCGATGCGTTGCAACTGGCTTTCATGACGCTGGGCCTCCGCCCGGGCGATGAGGTGATTGTGCCGGCCTTTACCTTTGTAGCTACCGCCGAGGCCGCTGCCCTGCTGGGCATTCGGCCGGTCTTTGCCGACATCGATCCTCGGACGTTCAACCTGGATCCGGCCAGCGTCGAAGCCCGCCTCTCGCCCCGCACCCGCGCGATTGTACCGGTACACCTGTTCGGCCAGGCGGCCGAGCTGACCCCGCTGCTGGCGTTGGCCGAGCGCCACCATCTGTACGTCATCGAAGACAACGCCCAGGCCATTGGAGCGACCTACCGGGGTCAGAAGACCGGCACGTTCGGCCATATAGGCTGTCTTTCGTTCTTTCCCTCCAAGAACCTGGGAGCCTACGGGGATGGCGGGGCCGTGCTCACCAACGATCCGGCCCTACATGAGCGCCTGTCCATGCTGGCCAACCATGGGGCGCGACGCAAATACTATCACGAGCTGATCGGGATCAACAGCCGGCTCGACGCCCTGCAGGCGGCCATCTTACGCATCAAACTGCGCCACCTGGAGGCCTACACGCAAGCACGTCAGGAGGCAGCCGATCGATACGACGCGCTGCTGGCCGACTGTCCGGGCCTGACTCTCCCCTACCGCGCTCCGGAGCGCACGCATGTCTTTCATCAGTACACGATCCGGGTGCATCCCGAGGTGCCCGGCGGCCGTGATGGGCTGCAACGTTACCTGAAACAGCAGGGCATTCCTACCGCCGTTTACTACCCGGTCCCGCTTCACCAGCTACCTGCCTTTGCCGATTTCGGACCTCACGATAGGCTCCCAGAAGCCGAAAAAGCCGCCCGCGAAGTGCTTGCGCTTCCCATGCACACCGAGCTGACGTCGGAGCAGCAGCGCTACATCACCGACGCCATCCGCACGTACGTGGAAACGGCATTGCGCACAGGCCGGCCGCCCACCTCCTGATCCTCACGCAACGGTCTCGGGCACGCCAGCCAGCAGGTAGAGTACGGCCATGCGCACCGCGACGCCGTTGGTGACCTGATCCAGAATGATGGCCCGCTCATGATCGACCACTTCGCTGGCCAGCTCCACGCCGCGATTGACAGGTCCCGGATGCATGACCAGCAGATCCGGATAGCGCTTCAGGTGCTCCAGTTTGATGCCGTAACGCTCATGATACTCCCGCAGGCTGGGAAACAGCCCGGCCGTCTGGCGCTCAAGCTGCAGGCGGAGCGCCATGGCCACGTCGCACCCTTCGAGCGCTTCTTCCAGCCGATAGGTCACGCGCACGCCCAGCTCCTCGATGCCTACCGGCATGAGCGTCCGGGGTCCGCACAGCGTTACGTTGGCGCCCAGCGCTTTCAATCCATAAATGTTGGAGCGGGCCACCCGGCTATGGGCGATGTCGCCAATAATAGAAACGTTCAATCCTTCGAAGGAAGGAAAATGATCGGCAATGGTCAGCAGATCCAACAGCGCCTGCGTCGGGTGCTCGTGCGCCCCGTCGCCGGCATTAATGACCACCGCGTCGATGCAACGCGTCAGGAAATGGGCCGCCCCGGGGGATCGATGTCGGATCACGACCATATCGATCTTCATGGCCTCCAGGTTACGAGCCGTGTCTTTGAGCGTCTCCCCCTTGACGACCGAAGAGCCTGCGGCGGAGAAGTTCACCACGTCCGCCGACAGGCGCTTTTCGGCCAGCTCGAACGAGATGCGCGTGCGCGTGGAGGGCTCAAAAAACAGGTTAACCACCGTCACGCCACGCAGGGTGGGTACGCGCCGGATGGGCCGTTCAAGGACTTCTCGGAACTGACGCGCTGTCTGCAGAATGAGGCGGATCTCTTCGGCGGAATAGGTGGCCAGCCCCAGCAGGTGGCGATGCTGGAGCCGGCCCTGCAACGGCGTGTCGGGTTGCGTCCCCATAGGTTCAGCGTTACGCAGGTTCAGCTCAGGGCGGCCAGGTTCGCCTGCAGGCGTTCCAGCTCAGCCCGGGCATCCTGTTCTTTCTGGCGCTCACGGGCCACCACTTCGGCCGGCGCTTTTTCCAGAAACTGCGGGTTCTGGAGTTTCTTACGTACGCTTTCCAGGAACCGCTCTTTCTGGGCAATTTCTTTTTCCAGGCGGGCCCGTTCCTGCGCCAGATCGATCACCTCGGCCAGCGGCACGTACACTTCGTAGCGTCCCACCACGACGGTCGCGCTGGCCTTTGGCCGTTCCAGTCCCACTCCCACGGTCAGCGCCCCCACACGCGCCAGCCGGGCAAAGTAGCTACGGTGCGCCTCCAGATGCGCCACCTCGTCGCGCTCGTCTTCGGGCACATTGATCCACACCCGGATCTCTCGGCCGGGCGGTACTCCGTAGGTGCTCCGCACGTTTCGAATGCCCGAAATCATTTCCTGAATGCGGCCAAAACGCCGTAGCGCCGTCTCATCGATCTCCTCTGGATGCGACTCCGGCCAACGCGAGACGATACAGGCCTCTTGCTCACCGCGCGGTCGCAGCCGCCACCAGAGAGCCTCAGTAATAAACGGCATGAAGGGATGCAGGAGCTGAATCATCTTTTCGTAGAGCTCGACGGCCAGCGCGATCGTCTCCTCGTCCATGGCCTGGCCGCGCGGGGGCTTGATCAGCTCCAGGTACCAGTCGCAGTAATCCCCCCAGAAGAGGTCGTAGATGGTCAGCAAGGCCTCGTTGAGGCGGTAGCGGTCTATGGCCTCGTTGACGGTGGCGATGGCCTGGTTCAGGCGGGAGACCATCCAGCGCTCGACCAGCGAAAGCTCCTCAAAGCGCCGCTGCCGCCGGTAATCACGCAGGGGCCGTCCTTCGTCGTCGGTCTCCATGAACTGCCCGAAGACGTTGAACGCGTTCCAGATCTTGTTGGCGAAGTTGCGCCCCATTTCGAACTTTGAGGGGTCCAGTTTGATGTCCTGCCCCTGCGTGCAGAGCACGGTCAGCGAGTAGCGCACGGCATCGGCCCCATACTGCTCGATCATCTCCAGCGGGTCGATGCCGTTGCCCAGGCTTTTCGACATCCACCGGCCGTATTTGTCTTTCACCATGCCGGTGATGAACACATCCCGGAAGGGAATCTTGCCGGTGAAGTGGATGCCCGCCATAATCATGCGGGCAATCCAGAAAAAGAGAATGTCGTAGCCCGAGACGAGCACGGTGGTGGGATAGAAGTAGTCCAGCTCGGGTGTCCGGTCGGGCCAGCCCAGCGTAGCGAACGGCCAGAGCCAGGACGAAAACCACGTGTCCAGCACGTCTTCGTCCTGCACCATCCCCGGCTCAGGTTGCTCGATCGACACCACAAAGCCCTTCGACTCGTCGATCTGGCCGTTTTCGTCGGTATAGTACCACACCGGGATGCGGTGTCCCCACCAGATCTGGCGGCTGATGCACCAGTCGCGGATGTTTTCCATCCAGCGGAAGTATTCGTTGGCCCAGCGCTCCGGATAGAAGCGAATCTCACCGCGGCGCACTGCTTCGATGGCGGGCTCGGCCAGGGGCTTCATGCGCACGAACCACTGCCGGGACAGCAAGGGTTCGATGATCGCCTTGGAGCGGCTGGAGATCGGTACGGTATGGCGATAGGGTTCCACCTTTTCAAGCAGACCCTGCGCGCGCAGGTCTTCGACGATGCGCTGGCGCGCCTCAAAGCGATCCAGCCCGGCATACGGCCCGCCGTTTTCGTTAATCGTGCCGTCCGGATTCATGATGTTTACCAGGGGCAGGCCGTGGCGCTGGCCGATTTCAAAGTCGTTCTTGTCGTGGCCGGGCGTGATCTTGAGCGCCCCTGCGCCAAAATCCCGTCTGACGTGTTCGTCCGCGATAATCGGGATCTCGCGCCCGATAAGCGGAAGGCGCACCTTTTTTCCGATCAGGTGGCGGTAGCGTTCGTCCTCAGGATGCACAGCCACCGCTGTGTCGCCCAGCATAGTTTCCGGGCGCGTCGTGGCTATTGTGACGAAGCCGTTGCCATCGACCAGCGGGTAACGGATGTACCAGAGATGGCCATCCTGCTCAACGTTGTCCACCTCTTCATCAGACAACGCAGTTTGATCAACCGGACACCAGTTGACCAGATAGTTGCCCCGATAGATCAGCCCTTCGTTGTACAACCGGATGAAGGCCTCCTGCACGGCCCGTGTGAAGCCTTCATCCATGGTAAAGCGCGTGCGAGACCAGTCGCAGGAGTCGCCCAGCCGCCGCTTCTGTTGCAGAATAATATCGCCGTACTCCTCTTTCCACTGCCAGACGCGCTCCAGAAAAGCTGCGCGGCCCAAGTCGTGCCGCGTCTTGCCTTCTTTTTCGCGCAGTTCGCGCTCGACCACGTTCTGCGTCGCAATGCCGGCATGGTCAATGCCCGGCAACCAGAGGGCCTCATAGCCCTGCATGCGCCGGATGCGCGTCAACGCATCCTGGATCGTGTCCTGCAGCGCATGCCCCATGTGCAGCCGCCCCGTTACGTTGGGCGGCGGCATCATGATCACAAACGGCGTTCGCTCGGGCCGGATTTCCGCCCGGAAGAAGTGGTGGGCCTCCCAGTAGGCGTACCAGCGGGGTTCGATTTCCTTTGGATCGTAGATTTTGCGCACCCGCTCGGTCTTTAGCAACGGCGCTCCTGCCATGACACCAACCGTTTCAGCTCACATCAGCTCAGCGTTTTCTCTCAACCTAAGGCTCTGCCGGGAGTTCCAGTGTGCCTTTTGCGATCAAGATAGCGCAGAAAAGCGCGTGCTTGCTTTAAGCCTCCTTGAACCTGATGTGCAAATCTTGCACGCTCTTTCTTAACCATTTCCCACTACAATGTAATTCTTCTGGTATTCTGTGCAGGATTTATACTGGCATCATTGTTGCGCTCCCTCTCCTGTGTCGCGTGCTGTGTTTCACTAAAACAAAATGGAGGGATCATGTGGCGCAACATTGCTACGGGATTGCTGGCCTTTCTGGTTGGCCTTGCTGCGCAGGTAGCGCAGGCCGATGAACATCCAGGATTTGAGCTGGAAGGTACCATTGAAGCAGTGGATCATACCACGCTGACGCTTCATGGTATCACGTTTAACCTGACTGCAACAACGCGCATCCGCGATGCGGCAGGTCAACCCATTCCTGCAAGCCAGCTACAGCCTAACCAGTATATTGAGCTGACGGGACATTTTGGAGCAGATGGTTTCTACTACGCTCTGAAAATCGAAATTCAGGCAAACCAGGATTCGACCGATGAGGTAGAAGCCTGGGGCCCCCTGATGGCCCTGACGGACAGTACGCTGACCGTTCAGGGACTCACCTTTTATCTCAGCGCAACCACCCAGATCTCCGGCCGACTGGTTGTCGGGCAACGTCTGGAAGTTGAAGGTATTGTCCAGGGTGATCGTTTTGTGGCGTTGGAAGTCGCCAGCAGCCGCCCTGATGAAGGGGAGGAAGAAGGAGAAGAACACCGTCCCACAATCGAGCTGGAAGGGCCTATCACGGCGCTGGGCGACTCTACGCTGGAGGTACGGGGCCATACAATCCGGATTCTACCGACAACCCGCATCTGGGGCGATGATGATCAGCCATTGACACTGGCTGACCTTCAGATCGGCGTGTTTGTTGAAATCAAAGCCCGCCTGGTCAATGGACAGCTGGTGGCCCTTGTGATCGAGGTGGAGCAGCCTGAACGCGCCGAAATGGACCGTCGTAAGGTCGAAATAGAAGGAATCATCCAGGCACGCACCGATAGCACCTTTACGGTGGGCGCGCTAACGTTCCACCTGACACCTGTTACGCAAATCAAGGGCGAAGACGATCAACCGCTCACACCAGCGGCATTGCAAGTGGGCGTCTTCGTGGAGGTGAAAGGGTATCTGGACCCCACAACACGTACGCTGTACGCGCTCAAGGTAGAAGTAGACCAGCTGGACGCGCAGGAACTGGAGCTGGTGGGCCGTATTGAAGCGATCGGGAGCGACAGCCTGGTTGTGGCGGGCATCACCCTCTTTGTCGATGCCAATACCCGCATTGAGGATCCCTGGGAGCAGCCGCTCACCCTGGCGGATCTCCAGGTTGGTCTGCTGGTTGAGGTAGAAGCTCGTCAGCGCGAGGATGGTACTTACCTGGCCTTAGAGATCAAAATCCGCAAAGTCTTCCATCCTGTGGTCGAAGTTGAGGGCCCCATTGAAGCCTTGACCGACAGCACGATCACCGTGGCCGGACAGATCTTCCGGGTGCGTCCGGGCGCTCAGGTGCTGGGTCCTGGTGGCCAAGTGGTGTCGCTTGCGGATTTGCAGGTGGGCCAGAAGGTTAAAGTGCGCGGCGTGGTGCATCCAGATGGAACCTACTGGGCCGTACGGATCCGGGTAAAAGAGGATCAGCAGGATGACACGATCGAAGTGGAGGGTACGATCGAAGCACTGGGCCCGGACAGTCTGGTGGTGGCAGGTGTGACCGTGTTTGTCGACGCCAACACCCAGATTCTGGCCTACGATGGTACGCCCATCACGCTGGCTGACCTTCAGACTGGATTTATTGTCGAGATTCAGGCGAACGTGCAGCCAGGCATCGGTCTGGTGGCACTGCAGATTAAGGTTGAAGACTTCGTCGAAGCGACAGGACAGGCCGACAGCGTGCGGGCCGACGCAGTGGTCCTGCAGCAGGTTACCTTCTTGATCAATGCGCAGACGGTCGTGGTCAACGCACAGCAGCAACCCATTGACTGGAGCGATGTCCAACCCGGACAGCAGGTGGTGGTGCAGGGACGTCGAGCCGCTCCGGCCGGTAAGGCTGGTGCCTTTCTGACGGCAACGACCTACGTTGCGGATTATGTCACGGTCCTCGGCGATGCCTCCATTACCAGCACTGAAACACCTGCGCTGCCCAGCGCCTTCGAGCTGGCGCCCAGCTACCCGAATCCGTTCCGTCAGCAAACCACAATTCGGTTTACGCTGAACGGGACCGGGCCCCAGCCCGTTACGCTGGAGATTTACAACGTGCTCGGGCAACGGGTGCGTACCCTGGTGCAAGGCTTGCTATCTCCAGGGCAACACACGGTGATCTGGGACGCCACCGATGATGCCGGGCGGCCGGCTGCCAGTGGCCTGTACCTGTATCGGCTGCGCGTAGGTAACCAAGTGCAGACCCGTTCCGTGGTGTTGATGCGATAAATTGGCTCCCCCACCACCTCACTGAAGCCCGGCCCTTGAAGGCCGGGCTTCTTTTTTCAAACAGATGAGAAAAGCTCCGGCTTCCTCATACGGCGTGACCGGCCAGCCTCTAACCGCTGCAACAGGCAGCGACGGGAGCCCGCAACCGCTTCCTGCTTGCCCGACCAGGCACTCGGTCGAACAGGGTCATGGCATAATGCAGACCGGCCCGGTCGCCCGCGCCGGCAAACTGCCGGTCGTACGATCAATGCCCCAAACGCACCCGCTCTCCCTTCCAAGAAGAGCCGCCACAAAGTGACGGAAGGGGGCTGGATCGGCGTTGTGCTCAGAAAAAACACGGCGACAGGGGGGAACGTGCCCCCCAGAGGGGAGGGAGCGAGAGAAAGAAAAACTGCCCCAGACAAAGAGCGTGTAAAGAGACACGCTCCACCGGCGCGTGACAGAGATGGATGCTTCCCGGCCGTCTTCGTAGTAAAGACACAAGCTCCACCGGCGATCCGGCAGCCATGGCCTCCTTAGGCAAAATTGCCCGCACCATCCTCTCAGACAAAGCTCCTGGCGTTGAGCCATAAAAAGTTTGCTCACTTAGGCGTGACACCGCGAGCTGCCTCAGATACCCCTCTGGCATTGAGCCATAAAAACTTTGCTCCCCCTTCCAGGGGGAGCTGCCCGAAGGGCTGAGGGGGTGGCTGTTGAAACCAGCGTCGCCGCCAAAAACAGCGCAGCAAACAGGCTGGCGAACTTGGTTAGCCCCTCCCCCTGCCCCCTCCCCAGAGGGGAGGGGGAACATCATTAAAAAGCCTTGCCAGGAATCGGACAATCGTGCTGAAGTAAACGTTACGTGACCAAACCAGAATCTCTGCTCCCCCTTCCCGGGGGAGCTGGCCCAATGGGCCTGAGGGGGTGTTTGGCTTCCGGGTAAGACACCTGCGCATGGGGTAGTGGCGATAAGGGATGGCGTCATGCCCCTCCCCCTGTCCCCCTCCCCAGAGGGGAGGGGGACTTAAGGAAAAAAGCTTGGCCGAACATCTGGCATAGGCGCCAGGGTGCGCTTTGCCATAAAGCCCCAGAGAAATTCAGCTCCCCCTTCCAG
>Ga0256839_1006280_pt1 | contig 10511 bp, 7 predicted proteins | sample 354166metaG_FD_185968 | JGI IMG/M metagenome (GOLD analysis project Ga0256839, IMG submission 185968) | Hydrothermal vent microbial communities from Mid Atlantic Ridge, Atlantic Ocean - 354-166 | ecosystem: Environmental > Aquatic > Marine > Hydrothermal vents | place: Atlantic Ocean: Mid... | reverse complement strand
CCTTCTCAAAGCAATATCATTATCTTGGCTTTTACCCCTGTCGTCCTTGGCAAAGATGCCCGATGATGAAGTTAAAGTCCTCTTCCCCGTCACCTTCAGGGACAGGAAAAGGTGGAAGAAGGTCTTTCTGAGAATAAGGAGTGCCATTAACTTGTGGGGAGCCAAGGCAAAAATTGAAGTGGTAGCATACGACGAGGGAATTTTCCTACTTGATAGATTTGAAAGCGGTGAATTTGAAGAGAGAATATCCAACCTAATGATCTATGGGATAGAATTCAAGGCTTGTCAGGTGGCAATGAACATCTTCGGCGTTGAAAGGGAAGCCCTTTACCAAGGCGTAGAGGTAATAAAGTCGGGTTTTGAGTACCACATCTTGAAAGTGAAGGAAGGATATATACCTATATACATATGAGGATAGGTGAACTCGCAAGGAGATTGAAGTTAAATCCCAAAACGCTCCGCTATTGGGAGGAGATAGGTTTGATTCCGCCTCCCGAAAGGAACGCCTCCGGATACAGGGAGTACGGTCCTTTTCACGAGGACATCTGCAGATTTATCCTGAAGGCAAAGGAAATAGGATTCAGCCTCGCGGAGATCAAGGAAATCCTTGACATAAGGTTATCGGGCACTGACCCCTGCAGGTGCACGAGAGAAAAAATCATCAGGAAAATTGAGGAGATTGACAGGCTGATGAATGAACTTGAGAGGAAGAAGTATCTTTTGAGAGAGCTTCTTAAAGGACCGCGGGCAAAGCCCGCGGTGGTTTGTCCGATAATAGAATCTATAAAGTAAACTTCATAGTCTTTTCGTTCCAGGTGGCGAAGAGCATCCATACAAGGGCAAAGGCGAGAAGGATGACAAGAGCCCATTCAAGACCCACAGCCTCGGGGAGGAAGAGCTTTTTACCGGTCGCGTTGGTAGCCTTGAGAGGTTCGTAGATAAAGCTGAAAGCTTGGAGAAGGACCGGCTCAATCTTTCTGTAGAAGAAGGCAAAGAGTGAACCCCCGAGTGCGTAAAAGAGTATTGCGGTGACATTCTTGAGTGAGCCTTCGCCTGCCCTCCACATGCTACCCACAGAGCACCCGCCCGCAAGGGTCATTCCTATTCCGAAGATTATCCCTCCTATCAGAGAACCTATGGGGAAGGAAGGAGCGATCATCATCCCCTTGACTGTGGGAGGCGCGGTCATCTCAATTGCCAGAAGGTCCTGAACATCCTGAATCTCAACAATTCCCGCGAAAGGAGAAAACTTAACTATTGCCCCGAAAACCGCAGCGATGATCAGTGCGAGAGCCGCAGCCCTTGTCATGTCACCTTCGCCCGTCATGAAGGGCTCCCTGAATGCACGAACAAAGCAAAACCTCGTTCTCTGATTTATTATTCCGAGAATAACACCGAAGAAGATAAGAGAGCCTGCGGCTATTTGAATTGAGCCAAGACCGAGGGCTGGGCTGTAGGTGGATACTTTTCTTTCAAGAAAGAGAACAGCTACAAGGGCAAGGGCTATTAAAACAATTCCAAGGAAAACCTGAACCTTGAGAGGAACCTCAATAATCTTGCCCGGAGCTCCCCATCCGCGCGAGAGGAGCCACATGTATATGCGGAGCCCGATGTAGGCTCCCACTCCCAAGCCTATCATCATCGTAATCGCTGAAGCAGAAAGAGCTCCGAAGCCAACGAGAAACGCTCCGACGGTACAACCGAAAGCGAGGAAGGCTCCCACTCCCATCAGGGAACCCCCGAATGCTCCGAGAATAAACTCCCTGAAACTCGGAATGCTTATTCTGAAGTCTCCTCCCAAGAGTGCCGATGCAAGGGCTCCCCAGAGAAACGCCCAGTTAATAAGGGCAATGAACTGCCAGATGGGGCTCTGCACTTCCGCATCGGGATACAGAATGGGCTTTAGAATGTTATCTCCCCAGATTATTATTCCGTTGGTCACCCCCCATGGACTTCCCCAAACAAACATAAGTGCAACTATGAACCCCATTGTTATACCGCCGATCCACGCCGGCCACCGCTGTCTGAAAAGGAATGTGTAAATCTCCTTCACTGCTTCCATAGCCCGCTCCTCCGTGGGTTTTTCAATTGTTATGTTATGACAATGAAACTGACATTCGTTAAAGAAACTCTTATAAAACTATAAAAAATTTACCAACACTCACCCTTGCACCTATCTGAAGTATAACCGCTAATAAAAGTTTAGTTTCTAATGCTTAGATATTTCAAAAATACCCCTTGACAACGGGGATATTCGTTAATATAATTTTTTACTGCAATAAAAAATCCGGAAGGAGGTAGGAAGATGGCAAAGCTGAAGCCACTTTACGATAAGATAGTGGTGAGGCGATTTGAGGAGCAGGAGCAGAAGACGCCTTCGGGGATTATCATTCCCGACACCGCCAAGGAAAAGCCCCAGATGGGCGAGGTGATCGCGGTGGGTGAAGGCAAACTTCTCAATAACGGTGAGATCAAACCTCTCAAAGTCAAGGAAGGCGATGTGGTTCTCTTCAACAAGTACGCGGGAACGGAAGTGGAGCTTGACGGTGAGCAGTACCTCGTTATGTCCGAAGACGAGGTGCTCGCAGTTGTTGAGGATGCCAAGGTTACAGCCTAAAAACTAAAAGGAGGTGGGCAAAATGGCGGCAAAAGGAATTATTTATAGTGAAGAGGCAAGGTCAAAGCTCAAGTCTGGTGTTGACAAACTTGCCAACGCGGTTAAGGTGACCCTCGGACCGAGGGGTAGAGAGGTAATTCTCGCAAAGAGCTGGGGTACACCCGTCGTCACCAAGGACGGGGTCACCGTTGCGAAAGAGATTGAACTAAAGGACAACTACGAAAACATCGGTGCCCAGCTGGTGAAGGAGGTCGCATCCAAAACTTCTGATGTCGCAGGGGACGGTACCACCACCGCAACCATTCTTGCTCAGGCAATATTCCACGAAGGTCTAAAAGCGGTCGCAAGCGGTGCAAACCCCATGGACGTCAAGAGAGGCATTGACAGGGCTGTTAAGAAGGTGGTTGACGAGATTAAGGCTCTTTCGGTGGACGTTAAGGGAAGAACGGACATTGAGCAGGTTGCAACCATATCCGCCAACAACGACCCGGAAATCGGAAAAATTATTGCAGATGCCATGGAGGCGGTAGGTAAGGACGGCGTTATAACCGTTGAGGAGTCCAAGTCCGCCGAAACCACCCTTGAGACGGTTCAGGGTATGCAGTTTGACAGAGGATACCTTTCACCCTACTTCGTAACCGATCCCGACAAAATGCAGTGCGTACTTGAGGAACCCTACATCCTCATTTACGAGAAGAAGATATCCAATGTTAAGGACCTTCTCCCTGTCCTTGAGCATGTTGTCAGGGCAGGAAAGCCTCTTGTTGTAATAGCTGAAGATGTTGAGGGAGAAGCACTCGCCACCCTCGTGGTCAACCACATCAAGGGTGTTCTCAAGGCTGTGGCGGTCAAGGCTCCCGGTTTCGGTCAGAGAAGGAAGGATTACCTGCAGGATATAGCCATCCTGACGGGCGGACAGGCAATAATGGAGGACCTCGGTATCAAGCTTGAATCAGTAACCCTTGACATGCTCGGAAGAGCGGACAAAGTAATCGTTGACAAGGAGAACACTACCATAGTGGGCGGAAAGGGAGAAGAAGCCCAGATTAAGGCAAGGATAGAGCAGATCAAAAAGCAGATTCAGGAAACCACCTCCGACTACGACAGGGAAAAGCTCCAGGAGAGGCTCGCCAAGCTTTCCGGAGGCGTTGCGGTTATAAGGGTAGGAGCAGCAACGGAAGCGGAGCTTAAGGAAAAGAAAGCGAGGGTTGAAGACGCGGTCCACGCAACGAAGGCTGCAGTTGAAGAGGGCATTGTCCCCGGAGGTGGAGTCGCGCTTGTCAGGGCATCGGAAACCCTTGATGGAGTTGAAGCCGACAATGAAGACCAGAAGCTCGGAATTGACATAATCAGGAAGGCGTGCAGAACTCCCCTCAGGCAGATAGCATACAACGCGGGCTTTGAGGGATTCGTCGTCCTTGAAAAGGTCATTGAGCTCGGAAAAGAGAAGGGCAAGAACTGGGGATTCAACGCGGCGGCGGGAGACTATGTTGACATGATGGAGTCAGGGATCATAGATCCCACAAAGGTTGTCAGAACGGCAATTGAAAACGCCGCCTCCGTTGCAGGAACAATGCTAACAGCGGAGGCACTCATAGCCGACCTTCCCGAACCGGAAAAGAAAAAGGACATGACCCCCACCGACATGCCCGATCTTGACTGATTCCCTATCTCCTTCCCGCCTGCTATAAGGGCGCCACATGGCGCCCTTTTTTATTGTGATATAATTAAAAAAACCAATGACAATTGGTTCAATATCAATTCCCGGACTCCCTTTTTTTGCCTGGTTCAGGGAGTATGGAAAGGACTCTCTGTCACGGGATCTTATTGCGGGAATTACAGTTGCAGCAGTTTATGTCCCTCAGGCTATGGCTTACGCCCTCCTTGCGGGCATGCCACCAATAACCGGTCTTTATACCGCTTTCATAGCAACTATAATCGCCGCGGTCTTCGGTAGCTCAAGGTTTCTGGGAACGGGACCCGTTGCAATGACCTGCCTCCTCTCCGCATCTGTTCTTTACGGCCTCAACCTTGAACCGAGGTCAGACCAGTGGATAGCTTACATGGGTCTTCTCGCCCTTATGGTGGGGATAGTCAGAATCGGCGTTGGAGCCTTTAAGCTCGGATTCATAGTTGAGCTAATTTCAAACTCGGTGGTTATAGGATTTACAGCCGCCGGTGCCCTCGTCATTGCCCTTTCTCAGTTTAAGCACCTTCTGGGATTTCAGGTAGTTAACACAACCCACATTTTTACAATTCTCGCAGACATCGCAAAAAAGCTTGAACTGACCAACCCTTACACCCTGCTTATTGGTATCCTCGCCTACGCTCTGATATGGGGTTCAAGAAAAATCAGCAAATACCTTCCCGGTGCCCTGATAGCGGTGGTTGTAACATCTGTGATCACCTTCCTCTTCAAGCTGCAGGAAAAAGGCGTTTCCATAGTGGGAACCGTCCCTCAGGGATTGCCCGACCCAACAATGCCGCCTTTAGACCTTCAAACTATGAGCAAAATGTGGGGAGGTGCTCTTGTTGTTGCCTTCTTCGGGCTGATTGAGGCGGTAGCAATAGCGAAAACCCTTGCAATAAAGACGGGAGACAGGTGGAATCCTAATCAGGAGCTTATCGGTCAGGGTCTTGCCAATGTTGCCGTTGCCTTATTCAAGGGCTTTCCCGCGGGGGGTTCCTTTTCCCGGTCCTCGCTCAATTACGCTCTGGGTGCCAAGTCCCCCCTTGCCAGCGTGGTTACGGGTCTGCTCGTGGGAGTAACCCTTTTTCTTCTCGCACCCGCCTTTTACTATCTTCCCAAGGCTACCCTCTCCGCCATCGTTTTATCGGCGGTAATCAACCTGATCCGCCCCCAGGACATCTGGAAGCTTTACAAAATCAATAAAACGGACGGTGCTGTGGCGGGACTCACCTTTGCCTCGGTCTTTTTCATGGACCTCTGGGTCGCCATTACCCTCGGCGTAATGCTTTCTCTGGGAACCTTCGTTTACAGAACCATGTACCCGAGAATAGTGGTTTTGTCAAGGGAGCCCGAATCCGGCACCTTCGTCAATGCGGAGAAGAGAAATCTTCCCGAGTGTCCACAGATCCTGTACATAAGACCAAACATGTCCATCTACTTCGGAAACGCTCAGTATGTTTACGACTACATTCTTGAAAAAGCAAGGGATAGACTCAAGTGGGGGCTAAAGTATGTCCTTCTTGACATGGAGGCAGTTAACTACATTGATGCGACGGGAAGTGAAACGGTTATAAGACTTATTAGAACCTTAAGGGACCTCGGTATTGAAATGGCGTTCGCAAATATCGGTTGTGATGTTTATCCCCTTCTTGAAAACGCAGGCTTTGATAAAGTCGTTAAAAGCAATCTCGTTTTTGACTCCAAAGGACAGTCAATCGTTGAGCTCTTCGGTAAGATTGACCACGAGTTCTGTGCAAAGGTTTGCGACAAGGTGGTCTTTCGCGAGTGCCTGACGGTTAAAGAGGGTGCCGCCGTGAAGTGATAAAATTGTAGGCGGATGGTAGGGAGGCTTCTGCCCTTCTTAAACTGGATAAGACACTACAACGCAAACTCCTTCTTGAGAGATTTTTCAAGCGGGCTAACCGTTGCGGTGGTTCTTGTCCCCCAATCTATGGCTTACGCCATGCTGGCGGGTCTCCCTCCCGTCATAGGACTTTACGCCTCGGCACTTGCTCCCGCCATTGCCGCTCTCTGGGGCAGTTCACCCCAGCTTCAGACGGGACCCGTTGCGATAGTAAGTCTTCTTGTATTCACTTCACTCATGCCCATTGCACAGCCGGAAACCGAGGAGTTCATTACACTCGCCGCAATTCTCGCACTCCTTGTGGGAATATTTCAGCTCGCTCTGGGAATATTCAGGCTCGGCTTTATAATGAACTTTGTATCACACGCTGTAGTTATAGGCTTTTCCAACGCCGCGGCAATAATAATAGCCTCAACCCAGATTCCCCACCTCCTGGGTATAGAAATCACCAAGCACGAGTTCGTCTTTAAAAACTTTATTGAAATAGGCAAGAACCTCCCTCAGGTTCACCCATACACAGCACTCATAGGAATAGCTTCAATAGTATTTATCCTACTTGCCAGAAGAATCCACCCCCTCTTTCCCGGAGCACTGATAGCTGTAGTGGTGTCAACCCTGACCGCATACTACATGGGTCTTGGAGAGATGGGGGTCAAGCTTGTAGGCAATATACCCTCCGGACTTCCCAAGCCCTCCCTTCCTGATATTGACCTTGACATCGTGGACGAACTTATGGGTCAGGGAATAGTAATTGCCATCATAGGTTTCATGGAAGCCTACGCAATAGCCAAAACCATGGCTGCACAAACTAAGTTCAAACTTGATGTTGATCAGGAGCTGGTGGGACAGGGACTTGCCAACCTCGTTAACTCATTTATAAAGGGATATCCCGTCAGCGGGTCCTTTTCAAGAAGTGCGGTTAACTTTCTTGCAGGTGCCAAGACCGGTTTATCAAGCGTTTTTACCAGCGTTTTTGTTATCGTTACCCTCTTCTTCCTCGCTCCCCTTTTATACAACCTCCCCCGCGCAGTTCTCGCCGCAATAGTAATAGTTGCGGTAATAGGAATAGTCAAACCCAAAGCTTTTGTTCAGCTATACAAAACAAATCCCCACGACGGAATGGTTGCCATAGTGACCTTTGCCTCCTCATTCATAATGAAGCCCGACTACGCTATTTTCATCGGTATAGTCCTCTCCCTCGTTCTATTCCTCTGGAGGAGCATGCACCCGAGACTCGTTATCCTCACAAGGGACCCAAAAACGAGGACCTTCGTAAATTCGGAGCTCTTCGGTCTTCCAGGCTGTCCTCAAATTCTCTTCATTAGACCTGACGCATCCCTCTACTTTGCCAACGCGGAACATATAATTGAAGCGGTTGAGATGCAGATAAAGAGAAGGGAAGATTCCCTGAAGTTTCTGATAATTGACGGGGAGTCAATAAATCACATAGATGCAACTGCTGTTGACATACTCACTGAGTTTATTGAGGGACTTGAGTCAAAAGGAATCCGTGTTTACTTCGTAAATCTGAAAACTCCCGTCAGAGAGATCCTCTCAAGGGCAGGTATATTTGAAGTAATCGGAGATGACAGGGTAGTGCCCTCAAAGGGTTCAGTCATTCAAAAACTCTTTGAGCTGATAGACCACCGATACTGCAAGGAGGAGTGCCCCTACGCGGTCTTTGACGAGTGTTATAAGGTTAAGGAGTTTGTGAAGCTGAAAACTCCAGACAAGGGACTCATCAAGAAGATCTACTCGGAGCTGAGCGCTGAACCGGGCATTAAAACATACATAGGAGACGGAGACTCTTCAATACTTATTGCCGTGGGAAAGAGGATGTTTGAGTTTGTAAAGGAAGACTTTTATGAAGATGAAAGGGGAAGGATTTACATAACACCCACCAAGATACTGACGGTCAACGGCAAAATGATCACTCTCGGACAGCTTGCCAGAAAGATGGGCTTTAAGATACTAAACGGCAATCCCCTGCTCGGCAAAAAAGCAGATGAAATTGCAAGCTCTCTTTTAGCGTTCGTCAGGAAAGCCTGCGAAGAGGAAAAACCTTAGTAAAGTACAGAACCCCTCCCAGAAGCGGGAAAATTCCCATAAATCCAGCTGAAAGACGGAAATTGCCATCGGTCATGTGAAGGAGAAATGCCCACAGGGTCAATCCCGTCGTTGATGCAATCCTCTCTGTTAAGGAGAGGAAGGAGAGCCTCATTGAAGCGGTCTCTTGGCCGAATTGCTCAAGAAGAAAAACCCGTCCCGTCGTCCACAGATGTGATAGGGCAAAGCCGAAGCACAGACCCAAAAGCAGAATAAAACTTTCGGGAACAAAGGGGAGCGCAAAGAGAAGAACCGACCACATAGCAAAGCCAGCAGGGAAAACGCGCCTTACCCCCGTAAGCTCAGCCATCTTTCCCCAAAAAACCCCGCCCGCAACACCTCCTAAAGCTGAGAGGCCTATTACCCTATAAATTTGCTCATCCCTGAGGGAATACACCTCCCTCAGATAAACCCCAATCATGGCAATGAGAGTGTTTGCAACCTCGGTCATTGAAAGGACGCATACGATAAAGAAAATAAATTTTCTGTCCTTTAAAACTTCGGAAAGCCTTATATCTCCTCCGGATGCGGGATTAGGAAGAGTAAGCATTGCAGGAGAAGACAGGAGCAGAAACAAGACAGCTACTGCGTAATATACCTCGGGATCTTTCAGGTACTTTGCAAGAAGTAAAAGGGAAATGGCTGATCCCACATACCCGAGCGCAACTCCGTATCCAGAAGTTTCACCCCTTGCTCTGAAATTCAAAAGGAGGGTGTTGTAAAAAACGAATGCCTGCTGGTGGGAGACTGCAAGAATTAAAAAAACTGCAAGGGCAAGGTATGGAATTCCGTAGGACGCTCCGAGAACACCGCTCATAAGGGCCGTGAGGAGTGAAAAAAACACAAAAAAGGGTTTCCTAAGCCCGCGCCTGTCCGCAATCCACCCGAGAAGGAGGGCAACAAAGAACGAACCGAGAAAGGAAAAACCGTAAAGGAGGCTGTAAGTTTCGGCTGATATGTGCTTTGTAATATAGAGGGGGAAGAATGTTGAGAAGACGAGGGCGGAGAGTATTGTTTCTCCCGAGTCAAAGAGGGCGAAGCTTGCTTTTCTGTGCAATGTACTCAGCGGGTGAGCGTTTCTATCTTCTCGCTTGCGTCACTGTAAGGGTCCTTTGATCTCTGCTCAAGGGGGATAACCTTCCAGAACTTCTGGAGATACTGCTCAAAGTTTTCAAGGATCTCCCTTGCCCTCGGACTTGAGGTAAGATCAAAATGTCTCCCTATCAGGCTCCTAAGCTCCTCAACCTCTTCATCTCCCACCAGCCTTCTGGCGTAAACATAGGAGTAGTTGAGCTTGTGGACGAGGGTCTCAGACTCGTCAATTATGTAGGCATACCCTCCGGTCATTCCCCCGCCGAGATTGTAGCCCACATCTCCGAGGGAAACAACGATTCCTCCCGTCATGTACTCACAGCAGTGGTGTCCGGTTCCCTCAACCACAGCAACTGCACCACTGTTCCTGACAGCAAACCTCTCACCGGCTCTTCCTGCGGCGTATATTTCACCCCCAATTGCTCCGTACAGACAGGTATTACCCATAATAACGCTCATGTGGGTTTGAGCTATTCCCTCAGGAACCAAGATAATCTTTCCTCCCCACATTCCTTTGGCTACATAATCGTTGGCGTCCCCTATGAGGCGAAGTGTCATTCCCCTGTGATTGAAGGCTCCAAAGCTTTGCCCTGCGGTCCCGCGGAAGGTGAGCCTTATGGTATCCTCCGGAAGGCCCTCGTCCCTGTACCTGAGTGCTATGTGGTAAGCGAGCTTGGTGGGAATGGTTCTGTGGATGTTTCTGATGCTGTACTCCTTTTCAAAGGGCTGTCCCTTTTCAATGTAAGGAAGGACCTCTTCAAGGATAACATCGTTAAAGTTTTCTGCGGGATTGTCGTTCCTCTCAAGGAAACAACGCCTTGGCTTATCAGCGGGATAGGTTTCAATAAGGTCCTTTACCTTTATTCTCCTTGAACCCGGGAATTCGGGGTAGGTGACAAGCTCTATGAGGTCTGTTCTTCCAATGATCTCGTCAAGGCTTCTGAAGCCCATCTGGGAGAGAATCTCTCTGACCTCACGGGCAACCGCCCTGAAGTATGCCATAACCTTTTCCACCTTGCCCTTGAATTTAGCCCTGTACTTTGGGTCCTGAGTAGCCACACCGGTGGGGCATGTATTCAGGTGGCATGCCCTTGCCATCACACAGCCTTCCGCTATCATAGCTGCAGTTCCGAAGCCGAACT
>Ga0256839_1006279_pt1 | contig 10513 bp, 8 predicted proteins | sample 354166metaG_FD_185968 | JGI IMG/M metagenome (GOLD analysis project Ga0256839, IMG submission 185968) | Hydrothermal vent microbial communities from Mid Atlantic Ridge, Atlantic Ocean - 354-166 | ecosystem: Environmental > Aquatic > Marine > Hydrothermal vents | place: Atlantic Ocean: Mid... | reverse complement strand
CGCTTGTTGCGCAGCCGCTCTATTTCTATGGCCGCATGGGCGTAGGTCAGTTGTTGGGAGGATGGACGGAGGGGCTGTGGCGCCCGACCGCCGGACTGGGCATGGGGCTGGAAACGCCCTGGCCGATTTCTGTAGAAAGCTATGTGGGTGGATTTACCATTCGTTGGCAACCGTCCGGTGGAACACCGATTACCTATTGGCTATCGGATGTACTACCCCCCTCTTACGGAGGCCGGATCTGGCAACTGCAGCTCAACCTGGCGCTGCGGATTCGACTGCTTCGGTACAAACGAAGTGAGCTGGCCTTGGGGATAGGGCCCTCGCTGCGCTATATCCGGCGAAGGTTGGTCAGTGAGGATGCGCGGTTGCGGTGTCTAAGTCCCTACTATGAAGAAAATAACTGTGTTTACTGGCCTCAAAAGATAACGAGCCAGGGATGGGAGACCGCCGGCCATATGTTTCTGGAAGCCGGCCTCTATCCACTGATTGCGCAATGGGGGATGGGTATTTTTCTGGAGTCAGCGGCTTTTTCAGAAGGTTCGTTTATGGTGATCGGTCTGCGCGTCGTTCGGCGATAAAGGCCTTGCTGTGGGAAAGATCTGAAGCTACCTGCAGGTTCACTGTAACGGAGCAATAGCTGATTTTTTAGCGCATTTCTGACCAAATCTTGATGCGTTCAGCTTGCCTTGGGAGAATTGTTGTCTTTATTTGGGACAAGGTAGTCTTAATTACCAATGCTTTTGGCCAAAGATGACGGGTATTATGCGACGCACAATAGGGTTATTGCTGGGGTTGAGCCTGGCATGGTGCAATATGACATGGGCGGCGACACCGGCCGATACGATTCGGGCGCAGGGGACGTGGGGCCAGGTGCGGCTGGATACCCGGTATCGCTATGAACTGGTGGATGAAACGGGTAAAGAAACGGCGCGGGCATCGACGCTGCGGCTGCGGCTGGGGTATGGCACGCCTGTGTTGCAAGGCTTGCAGGTGTATGGAGAAGTTGAGGGACTACAGGCCGTGGGGGCTGATCGCTATAATAGCCTGCGTAATGGCCGTACGCAGTATGCCATAGTGGCCGATCCAGAAAAAGCCGAGCTGAACCAGCTCTGGCTGGAGGTGCGCTGGATTCCCCGAACGCGTCTTCGGATAGGCCGGCAGCGGATCACTTACGACAACCATCGTTTTATTGGCAACGTAGGGTGGCGTCAGCTTGAACAGACCTATGACGCTGCTTCGGTAACAAGTCGGCCATTGCCCGACCTGGTGATCAATGGCGCTTATCTGTGGCGCGTGCAGAATGTGCTTTCGCAACGCCAGCGGCTGGCCGCCCCGTTGTTGCACCTGACCTATACAGGTTGGCCGGCCATGCGTATAGTAATCTATGGCTACTGGATTGGCTATGAAGCGCAGGTCTATGCTACGCGCTCGGTGCAGACCTACGGCGTCCGGCTGGAGGGTAGGCGGTTGCTTACCGATCGGCTGACGTTGCGCTACACGGGCGAGTGGGCTTACCAGAGGGATTATTACGACAATCCGAACGACTTCGCTGTGCAGTACACGCATGGATTGGTAGGGCTGACCATGCAGCAGGACGGCTGGACGATCTCAGTTTCCGGTGCCTTGGAGCTGTTCACCAGTGACAATGGTGTTGCTTTCAGCACACCGCTGGCTACCCTGCATGCTTTCCAGGGGTGGGCGGATCGATTCCTGCGCACGCCGCCGCAGGGATTGCGCGATCTGTATGCTTCGCTGAGCGTTCGACGAGGACGCGTGCAGGTTACCGGCGTCTATCACGACTTTGCCAGTGACGACGGCAATGTGGCCTACGGCCGTGAACTGGACCTGGTAGCCAGTTATGTGCTGACGCCTAATCTGTCGTTGCTGGTAAAATATGCCGCCTATGATGCCCGTTCCTGGAGCGTCGATGTGCAAAAGTACTGGTTTATGCTGGACTTTCGCTTCTGAAGAGAGCGGCATTCTGAGGCGTTTAATTCCCCGCCTGTATTGCATAGGCGGGGAATTTTTTATAGAATAGGCCGCTAAGTCGATATTTACGACGGTAACAGGTTTTGCCAGGGCTGACGTTGTTCGTAAAAATCGGTAGTAAGATGTCTATGCGTGTACGGGCAGAGGATGTGTGCCTGATGATGCAGCATGTGTTCAATGCGGCGATTGCGGTGTTGAAGGACAGCCAGCAGCTTAGTGATGAAGTGAGCCTGGTGCAGACGGCCCGTCTGGCAGCGTTGCAACGCTCGCTGGAAGATGTGGTGACTATTTACAAAGCCTACGAAGAGGATCAGCAGCAGCGATTCCGCTCTTAGTCTTCGGTGTTAACTTCCCTTGACTATCTGGTCCTGACAGGCTACCTGCTGGGTTCCATTGCGCTGGGGCTGTGGGCGGGTGGGCGCCAGCGCAATGCGGTTGATTACTTTCTGGGTGGCCGTACCCTTCCCTGGTGGGCGCTGTGTCTGTCGGTCGTTGCCACAGAGACCAGTACGTTGACGGTGATCGGTATTCCGGCGGTTGCCTACGCCGGTGATCTGAGTTTCTGGAAGCTTACGATTGGCTACGTACTGGGCCGAATCGCCGTCAGTTTTTTCCTTTTGCCCCGCTATTTTGAAGGTTCGCTTACGACGGCCTATGCTTTTCTGGGGCAGCGTTTTGGCCAGGGCATGCAAACGGCGGCTTCGCTCGTTTTTCTGGTGACCCGATTGTTGGCCGATGGGGTACGTCTGTTTGCTACGGCTATCCCGCTGAAGGTCATGGCCGACATGGCCGGTCTGTCGGTTTCGTACCTGGAAGTGATCTTGGTCGTAGCCGGGGCTACGGTACTTTATACGCTGATTGGGGGACTGCGAGCAGTGGTCTGGCTTGATGTGTTGCAGCTCCTGGTGTACGTGGGAGGGGCGGTGGGGGCTCTGTGGGTGCTCTGGCAGGGGGTACCGGATGACTGGTGGCAGCTGGCCTCGGCAGCCGGGAAAACCCGCCTGCTGGTGCCCGATGCCGAAACCAGTCCACTGCGCTGGATGACCGAGCCGTACGTATTTGTGACGGCCGTCGTGGGAGGGGCTGTTTTTTCAATGGCTTCGCACGGGACAGACCACCTGATGGTGCAGCGGCTGCTGGCCTGTCGCAATCTGCGCGATAGCCAGAAGGCACTGATCGGTAGTGGGCTAATTGTGATGGGACAGTTTGCGCTGTTTCTGCTGGTCGGACTGATGCTCTGGGTGTATTATGGGGCCTCCCCGCAGGAGCTGGGGTTGTCCCGGGCCGACGAAATCTTTCCGCGTTTTATCATCGAAGGATTGCCTCCGGGCATTTCCGGATTGCTGCTGGCCGGTATTCTGGCCGCCGCCATGAGTACCCTTTCCTCTTCACTCAATGCTCTGGCTTCTTCAACACTTTTCGATCTGTATCAGCGGTGGCGTGGACGGCCGTTAGAGGGGCGCCAGTCCCTGATGGTTTCGCGGCTATTGACCTTGGGCTGGGCGCTGGTTTTCGTGGGATTTGCCAGTCTGTTTGAAAGCACCGACAATCCGGTCGTGGAGCTGGGGTTATCGATCGCTTCGTTTACCTACGGCGGGCTGCTGGGGGCTTTTCTGCTGGGGCGCTTTAATCGGCGGGTTTCGCAGCGGTGGGCTATCGGGGCTTTTCTGGTAGCTATCGGGCTGATGACGTTGGTGATTCTGGGGGTGCGCATTCATCCAGACGGTCGCCTGCTGTTTACGTTGGCCGCGGATGCGACTGGTGAGCTGCGCAGTCTGGCTTGGCCCTGGTATACGTTGCTTGGGGCGCTGCTGACCGGCCTGCTTGGATCCTTGCCGCAGCTGGTGCATAGGTACGGACGTTAAATCAGGGTTGAAAGAACCACCTGCATGCGTATCTGGGAACGATTCCAGCGAGGACGTCGCGCCCCGCGGCCGGTAGGACAGCAACTGGAGCGTGGACGTGAAGCCAATGCCCTTCGGGTGCGGCGCCGGCAGTGGATGATCAAGGCGGCTATCTGGCTGGGCTTGATTCTGCTAACCCTGCTTGCATTTCCGAGGGAACGTGTGTACCAGTTTACCGTGCGCGTCGGTGAGGTCTGGCAACACAATGAGCTGGTTGCTCCCTTTGACTTTGCCCTGTACAAAGATGCCGAGCAACTGGCCCAGGAACGACGTCAGGTCATTTTGCAGACGCCCCCGTACTTTCGTGAGGTGCCTAATGCATTGCGTCGCATGGAGGCCAACCGGGATACGGTACGCGCCCAGCTCGAAGCCATTTTTGAGGCCTATGCCCGTTATCGGCATAATTTGTTGCGGGGGCGTCAGAGTGCGGCCCAGGCCGATTCGATTCGCTATGTGGAGCTGCGACGGAATGCACGGGTCAAGTTGACGTCGGAGCAATGGCGTCTGCTGGCCGAAGATTACCTGGCGGCGATAAGCGAGGCCGGAGAGGTGGTCCGGCGGGATGGCAGGGAGCCGCTTTACGCCGTGTTGCTCCAGGAGGCCTGGGCCTTCGGAGTGCAGGTACTACGGGTAGGCCTACTCGACGTGCCACGCGATAGCGTGCGAACCACTGAGATTGTGGTGCGCAACGAAGCGGAGCGGACCGAACGCTTACTTTCAGCAGACCGTGTCTTTGGGTTGGATGAGGCCTATAGTGCTGCGCGAGAATACTTTCTCCGTCAGTTTAACAATCGGCCTGATCTGGCCAGTATTGCGCTGGCGTTTTATCGAGCGATCCTGGTGCCCTCCTATGTCTATCTGCGCGCTGAGACGTTACATGCCTGGCAGCAGCAGCAGGCACGCCTTTCGCCAACCTATGGACTGGTCAAAGCCGGCGAAGTGATTGTGCAACGTGGTCAGGTGGTAACCGAAGAGATCAAGCGGAAGCTCGTCTCCCTTGAACGCGCCCAACAGGAACGTGGAGGACCTGCACTGTTCTGGCGACGGTTGCTCGGACAAACGCTGGTCACGCTGGCTACGTATCTGTTTTTCTTTTTATATCTCTATCTGCTACGACGTCCTATTTTTGAAAACAACACGCAGGTGTTCCTGATTGCGCTACTGTTTGCTGCCATTCTGGGGCTTTATGCCATCGCTGTACGGCTGCCCGCGCTGGCCATGTATGCCGTGCCGGTTGCCATTGCGTCGATCCTGCTGACTGTAATTTTTGATTCTCGCGTGGCGCTTTTTGGCACGATCACGCTGGCTTTTATCGGAGGGCACCTGCTGAGCTACGATTTTGAATTTGTGTTTGCAACGGTCTTTGCCGGTACACTGGGAATTTTCAGTGTGCGTGATATCAAAAATCGAGGGCAGTTCTTCCTGAGTGCAGGTCTGGTTTTTCTGGGGTATCTGGTGGTATTGGGAGCTTCGGCGCTCTGGCATCCGGCTGCCAGCGGTCGTTTTCTCTCCGATCTGCTGCTGGTAGGTATTAACGCCATGCTGGTGCTGCTGGCCTATCCGCTGCTCTGGGTATTCGAGCGCGCCTTCGACATTACGACCGATCTGACGCTGCTGGAACTGTCGGATACCAATCGGCCCCTGCTAAAAGAACTGAGTTTACGGGCGCCGGGCACGTTCAATCACTCACTTCAGGTGGCCAATCTGGCCGAAGCGGCGGCCGCTGCCATCGGGGCCCATGCCCTGCTGGTTCGTGTGGGGGCCCTTTATCACGATATTGGCAAAATGGTCAAGCCCGAGTATTTCGTTGAGAACCAGCGGCCCGGCATGAATCCACACAAAAATCTCAAGCCGCGCATGAGTGCCCTGATTATCGCCAGTCATGTGAAAGAAGGGCTGGAGATCGGCCGCCAGTATGGCCTGCCCCGGAAGGTGCTGGACTTCATTCCAATGCACCATGGCACCACCCGTATTGAGTACTTCTACCGGAAGGCGGTGGAACAGACAGGAGACCCGGAACTGCCAGATGCAGAGTTTCGGTATCCTGGCCCCAAACCCAACTCCAAAGAGACAGCCATTCTCATGCTGGCCGACTCGGTAGAGGCCGCCAGTCGCTCACTGGAGGAGCCTACGCACAAGCGGTTGGAAGCACTGATTGACCAGATTTTTCGTGCTCGGATTGAAGACGGCCAGCTGGACGACACAGACCTGACGTTTCGCGATCTGCAAAAGATCAAGGAAACCTTTCTGCAGATGCTGCTGGCTATTTACCACATCCGTGTGAAGTATCCAAGCAGCGAGGATCAGGAGTCCGGAGAAAAAAGCGAGGCGTCGACCGCTTCTTCGCAGGACGAATGAAGCAGCAATAGAGGAGATTACAGGTGCGTTGGTTATATACTTTGCAGATAGCGCTGAAGCATCTCAAGCGATTCGGCGCCGATGCGGAACGAAAGCACGGTCATCGGATAATTGCCGCTTGAGACCCGTTGGCGGCTCTGTGGTGTACAGATCAGCAGCTCGGCCTGCTCGAGTAGAGGGCGCAGGTGATGTCGGCTTTCTTCGATGGCCACGGCCAGCACCTGACCACCGAATCCTGTGGCTACGCGAATTTCCGTGAGCAGATGAGGGATGGTTTCAGGCTGGAGCGTAATCAGCCCAAGTGTCTCTCGGGGGAGCAGCGTGGCGATGCGTTCCAGCACGGAAGGGTCAGGATACGCCATAAGGCCCAACCAGTGGGTCTGAGGAAGGCGGTGACGAAAGCGGTGCAGATCGGCATGCCGGGCCAGGATGAGATCCGCATCTTCGTGGTGCGCAAGCACATCAGGGGTGGCCGGCTCGATGAGCTCAGACCAGGGCGTGCCTACTGCGACAATCAGACATTCAGCCAGTTCGCGGGTAGGAGCCAGGCAGAGCACCTTGGGCGTTGGCGCTTGATCTTCCAGCAACGCCAGTTGTTCTTGGAGCAGGTACTCAATATCTTCGGGTTCGAGCCCAAGGCCGATGAGCTGGCGCAACGTTTCCTGCATGAGGGTGGCCCCCTGCTCTAAACGCGTTTCCCGGGATAGGGCCGCTCCGGGGCGTACCAGATAGCGGCGTCCGGATTGGCTTTGGAGGAGCCCTTCGGCTTCGAGCTGCTGGTAGGCCTTACGTACGGTATGGAACGAAATGCCAAGCTGACGGGCCAGCGCGCGCGTGGACGGTAGCGGCGTGCCCGGACGAAAATGGCCGCGTGCAATCAGGTAGCGTAGCTGCGCCACCAGCTGCTCCTGCAACGGTTGCGTGCGGTCCAGCGTGATCATGGATCAATCGAAATCGCTGCAGGACATAAAGTAGTGGCAGTTAGGGCAGCGGTATTTGCAGCGGTGATTTTCCAGCCGATGTCCGCAGTTCGGGCAGTAATCCCACCAGGCGTCCGGGCCCTGTGGATTGCCGGTGTCGGTCCGGGGCGAACGCAACGGCTGATCTGGCATAAAATCCGGCGAAACAGGTCGATCAGAAGACATAAGCACTCAAAAAGGATACTTTTTGCCAATGAACCGAGCATTGTTGTGGCAGGTTCGGCAGCACATCGCGCGGTATCCAGAGCGATTCTGTGCGGCCCAATGGGCCTGGGCCCGCAACGTGTACGCTGTGTTGGCGGCAGGAGCTTCGCCTGAGGGCTTTCGTTGCTGTATTGCAGGCCATGTGCTGCTGCTGGGAGGCTATTGTGATGAAGCCATGCTGTTACGGTTAAGCGTGCAGCGCGACGATGGTTTTATCGGGCGCGAAGCGGCACGTCTGCTGGGGATTTCGCGGGAGCAGGCCCGTCGATTGTTCTATCCTACCGGCTGGCCGGAGCCTTATCGGTCGAGGTATTATCAGGCAGCCGATCATGAGGCGGAAGCCATACTGGCCGTTAGTCTCTTAGATGCCTGGCTTCAGCCGGTGGCAGGTGATGGGTGGCTCATATCGTCTCCGGTCGAGCCAAGGGCCTCGATACCAGCGTGATGACGGTGGGCGCGGAGTGTGGCCACCAGTTGGGGCATCTCCGGCCAGTCGGTATCGCGCAGCGTGTACAGGGCATCGGCGCAGAACAGGTGGGTGCGGTCGTGGTCACGGCGAACTCCCAGCAACCGACGTGGTGGGGGATGGCGGCCTGTGAGCACGTCCCAGATACTTCGAAGCACGATGGTGTCGTCGTGCAGGTGCAGTTCGGCCAGCGTCTGCTGCATCCAGTAGGCGGTCCAGCCCAGGGCCACCAGTACGGCCATCGGGAGGCCCAGCAGGAGCCACCGGCCAAGGGGTTGCGCCTGCAGGGCGCGAATCAAGAGGGTAACGGCCAGCGTCAGCAGGCAGGTGGCCAGCGGACGCAATAGGGCCGTCCGAAACGCCCGCAGATCAGGCGCCTGCGTGGGATGAAAGCGGCTGCGGTAAGTAGCGCCCATCGGCGTCATAAAAAAGACCCGGCCGGAGGATTTAACCGGCCGGGTCGCGCTCGTCAGGACGAAATCGTTGTGGCCTGGTCGGCCGCTACTTCAGCGTCTGGCTCCAGGTAGGGGTACTTAAAGTGCCGGGGGGGCACAAACGTCTCTTTGATGGCGCGCGGCGAGACCCAACGCAGCAGGTTCAGGTAAGACCCGGCTTTGTCGTTGGTGCCCGAAGCCCGGGCGCCCCCGAAAGGTTGCTGGGCCACAATGGCGCCGGTCGGCTTGTCGTTGATGTAGAAGTTGCCTGCTGCATCGACCAGGCGTTCGGTGGCCACCTGGATGGCCTGGCGATCCTGCGCGAAGATGGATCCAGTGAGCGCATACGGCGAGGTGTTGTTCACCAGGTCCAGGGTTTCCTCAAAGCGGGCGTCTGGATAGACATAAACCGACACGACCGGCCCGAAGATCTCCTCGCACATGGTACGGTGTTTCGGGTCGGCCACCTCCAGCACGGTCGGCTCAATGAAATAACCTTCCTGGTCGGAATAGTTGCCGCCGTAGAGCACCTTGACGTTCGGATTCTGCTTGGCCTCTTCAATGTAGCCGACAATCTTGTCGAAGGCCTTTTTGTCGATCACCGCGTTGATAAAGTTCGTGAAGTCCTCGACCGGACCCATTTTCACTTCGCGGAGCTGGTCGAGCAGCGACTCCCGGATACGTGGCCAGAGGGACTGCGGCAGATAGACGCGCGAGGCAGCCGAGCATTTCTGGCCCTGATACTCGAAGCTGCCCCGCACGATGGCCGTGGCCACGGCTTCCGGATCGGCCGATGCGTGGACCATGATAAAGTCCTTGCCGCCGGTTTCGCCGACAATGCGGGGATAGGCCCGGTAGCGGTCGATGTTTTCGCCGATGGTGCGCCACATGTAACGGAAGGTGCTCGTCGAGCCTGTAAAGTGGAGGCCGGCCAGATGGGGCGAGGCAAACACAGCGTCGCCTACGTCCGGTCCATGGCCGGGCACCATGTTAATGACTCCGGGCGGCAGGCCGGCCTCTTCGAGCAGTTTATAGAGGAAGTAGGCCGAGTAGACGGCTGTGGTGGCCGGCTTCCACACGACCGTGTTGCCCATAAGGGCCGGAGCAGTAGGCAGGTTGCCCTGGATCGAGGTGAAGTTGAAGGGAGTAACGGCAAAGACGAATCCTTCCAGCGGCCGGTACTCCATGCGGTTCCAGACGCCCGGCGCGTTGAGCGGTTGATCTTGATAGATGCGGGCCATGAAGTAGACGTTGAAGCGGAAGAAGTCGGCCAGCTCGCAGGCCGCGTCGATCTCGGCCTGATGAACGTTTTTGCTCTGGCCAAGCATGGTGGCCGCGTTGAGCGTGTCGCGCCAGGGGCCGGAGAGCAGTTCGGCCGCTTTCAGGAAGATGGCGGCGCGTTCGGTCCAGGGCATGCGAGCCCATTCTGCGCGGGCTTTCAGGGCGGCCTCGATCGCCATTTCAGCTTCGCGTGGTCCGCCCAGATGCACCGTGCCCAGCGTGTGAGCCAGCTCATGCGGGGGATGGAGCGTTTCGACTCGGTCGGTGGCGATTTCCTGCCCTCCGATGATTGGTTTGACTTCGACCGTTTCGCGTTTGAGTTCCTGCAAGCGCTTTCGGAGGGAAGCGCGTTCAGGAGTTCCCGGCGCGTAGCTTCGTACCGGTTCGTTTTTCGGGACGGGAGGGAAAGGGATAGCGTTATGCATGGGTCTTCGGTATCTGGTTGGCGGAACATGCAGCAGCGTGCCCTGGACCCGCCTGGCGGGTCCGGCGTTGAAAGAACGCCCCAGGTGGAGGGGTTGTTTTCCGAGGGGCTGGAAGAGGGAGCGATGCAGGCGCAGGTGGCGGTTCTCCGCTACCTTGGTTGTTTGCAGCATTGCGGGAGAGGGGTGCGTTGGCTAACTTTGCGTGTGTTGGGGAGGTGGTGGAATGGGTAGACACACGGCACTTAAAATGCCGTGGGCCGTAATGGCCCGTGCGGGTTCGAATCCCGCCCTCCCCACCGGAAAGTCTTGCACGTCTGCGGACAGGGCCTTGATAAAGGAGCAAACTGCCGGAGTGATGTCCATTCGCCTGTAAGTGAACCAGGCGCTTTTTTTTCTCATATTACAGTTTTTGTGTACCTGCCGCATGGGAAGCTGGGACGCCTGGATAGAGGTCGGAGTTGGTAGCCGGCAG
>Ga0256839_1006278_pt1 | contig 10514 bp, 10 predicted proteins | sample 354166metaG_FD_185968 | JGI IMG/M metagenome (GOLD analysis project Ga0256839, IMG submission 185968) | Hydrothermal vent microbial communities from Mid Atlantic Ridge, Atlantic Ocean - 354-166 | ecosystem: Environmental > Aquatic > Marine > Hydrothermal vents | place: Atlantic Ocean: Mid... | reverse complement strand
GGGGATCTTTACCCCCGGGGTGGAGCTCGGGAAAGCGAACAGGGGGCGAAACCCGTGCCATGAAAAAAGGCCCGCACGCGGCGGGCCTTTTCCATGCGATCGATCCCTTCAACCTAGCACACCGTACCGGCATCGCCAGGGCTCTGCGCCCACGGCAGCCAGAATCCGCTCCGGCCGGTTCGAATCGCCCGCGAGGTCTCCGAAATCGCGGAGAAAGGGCTCCAAAACCGGATCTCGGGCGCGGAGCCCGCAGGCCGGCCCTACTCGGGTTCGTCCTCGGCGAGGCGCGCCGCCCGGATCGGGTGCGGCGCGTGTTCGGGTCCGTCCGACCATCCCGGCAGACGTGCCGCCTCGGCCAGCCACGACTCGGCCAGGGACGCCTCGAGCACCACCGAGCCGCCGTCGAAGCCCTCGCGGATGGCGTCCCAGAGGTCCTGTCCGCCGGACTCCCACCAGAGCCGGCTGTCGTTCTCGAAGTCGATGGCCAGACGGATGAGCAAGGGCCCCCTCCCCACCGGCCCCGCAGCCTAGCCCGGGCCCGCCGGGGGGCGCAGGCCGCCGGCACCCCTCAAGCAGCCCGGGCGCGGCGACGATGGTGGAGCGGGGGGAGGCATGTCCGGAAGCGATCCCTGGGAGCGCATCAACCGCCAGTGCCGCGGCTACTCCGGTGCCGGCCACTGGCGCGCCTTCGAGCGCATCCTCGCGGAGCCCGGCATCCGGACCATCGGCGTCCTCGGCGTCTACCACGGCCGCGACATCGCCTACATGGCCTCGATCCTCCGTGCTCTCGGCCGGCGGGACTACGAGATCATCGGGGTGGACCGCTTCGAGGATTCGGCCTGTGCCGACTGGCCCGCGGAGCTGCGGGGCCTCTCCTGGGAGGAGGCGGGCTTCGGGCCGCCGCCGAGTCTCGAGGCGGCTCGCGAGAACCTGGCCGCGCTCGGCCTCGCCGACGGCGTGGCGCTCGTGCGCGCCCCGGCGGAGGACTTCCTCGTGCGCACCGACCGCATCTTCGACCTGCTCTACCTCGACACCTCCCACGACTACGAGACGACGGTGCGGCAGCTCGAGCTTGCCGCGCCCCGCATGGCCCGAGAGGGCTGGCTCGCCGGCGACGACTTCTCCGACCGGGGCACCTGGGGCGTGGCCAGCGCGGTGCGGGACAGCTTCCGCCACTTCGAGACCTTCTACGACTGGATCTGGCGCGCCCGCAGCCGGGACCTTCGGCCCCGGCGGGCTCCGTCCCCGCGAAGCCGCGCATCGGCGGCCTGAGCCGCCGGACAGACGGCCCGCGGGAGGCGGAGGGCCGGCTCCCGCGCAGGGGGCGCGCCGTCCTTCCGGGTCTCGCCCCGGACCCCCCGGGCGATATCCTCGGCCCGCCGGGTTGCGCCGTGCCACCCGGGATCGAGGCCGGCCCGCATGTCCGAGTTCCAGGACGCCTTCGTGCAGGCCGCCCGGCTGCTCGGTCGGGCGGACCCCGAGCTCCTCGAGATCATCGCCCTCTCGCTCCGGGTGAGCCTGACCGCCCTGGTGCTGGCGTGTGCGGTGGGGCTTCCCATGGGCGCGGCGCTCGGTGTCTTCCGCTTTCCCGGACGCCGCGCCGCAGTGACCCTCCTGAACGCGCTCATGGGGCTGCCCCCGGTGGTGCTCGGCCTCGCGCTCTACCTGGTCCTCTCCCGCTCCGGGCCCCTGGGGTTCCTCGGGCTGCTTTTCACGCCCACGGCGATGATCCTGGCCCAGTGGCTGCTCGTCATCCCCATCGTCGCCGCGCTCACGCGGCAGGTGGTCGAGGACCTGCACGAGGAGTGGGAGGAGGAGTTCCGCTCCCTCGGCGCGGGGCGTCTCCGCTCGCTCTTCGAGCTCCTCTACGAGGCCCGCTTCCAGCTCGCGACCGCGACGCTCGCCGGTTTCGGGCGGGCGATCGCGGAGGTGGGAGCGGTGCTGATCGTGGGGGGCAACATCGCCCACGTGACCCGGGTGATGACCACGGCCATCGCCATGGAGACCAACAAGGGAGAGCTCTCGCTCGCGCTGGCGCTCGGCATCGTACTCGTCGCCCTTTCGTTCCTGATCAACGCCGGCCTGGTCGCGGTGCAGGAGCTCGGTCGGGTGGCCCGTGGCTGAGGGAGCGCGGTCCGCGGCGGGCTTCGGCGAGCGGGGATCCATCCTCCCGCTCCGGGTCGAAGGGCTCGGCTACCGCGCCCGCGGCGAGTGGCTCCTGCGCGACGTCTCCTTCACCCTGCGCGCCGGCGGCATCGCGGTGCTGCTCGGGCCCAACGGCGCGGGCAAGAGCCTCACGCTCCGCCTCTGTCACGGGATGCTGCGTCCGAGCGGCGGGCTGGTCTCCTGGAACGGCCCGCCGGCCGAGGTGCGCGGCCGCCAGGCCATGGTCTTCCAGCGCCCCCGGGTGCTGCGCCGCTCGGTCCGGGCGAATCTCGCCTTCGCCCTGCGCGCCCGCCGGGTGCCCCGGGCCCTGCGCGACGCGCGGACCCGGGAGGCGCTCGCGGTGACCGGGCTCGACGCCCTCGAGCACCGGCCCGCCCACCGCCTGTCGGAGGGGGAGCGCCATCGCCTCGCCCTGGCCCGGGCCTTCGTGGTCGAGCCCGAGGTGGTGTTCCTGGACGAGCCCACGGCGTCCCTGGACCCGGCCGCCACCGCGGCGCTCGAGGGAGCGATCCGGCGCGTGGCCGCGGACGGGACCAAGGTGATCCTGAGCACCCACGATCTCGGACAGGCCCGCCGGCTGGCGGACGAGGTTCTCTTCTTCCACCGCGGCCGGCTGCTCGAGAAGACACCCGCCGAGTCCTTCTTCCGCGGTCCCCGTACGCCGGAGGCGAGGGCCTTCCTGAAAGGAGAGCTGCTGGCGTGAGCGCGAGCCGGGGCCGGAGTGGGGAAGCGGGGAGGCACCGGTGCGGGCCGGCGCTCGTCGTGGTCGCGCTCGCCGGACTGCTCGGGTCGGCCGCGGCCGGTCCGGCGGTCGCGGCGGAGGCCGCGCCCTACATCGTGCTCGCCTCGACCACGTCCACCCGCGACTCGGGGCTTCTGGACTGGCTGATCCCGGCCTTTCGGGCCCGGACGGGGATCGACGTACGGGTGGTGGCCGTGGGAACCGGGCGGGCGATCCGCCTGGCAGAGCGGGGCGACGCCGACGTCCTCCTGGTCCACCACCGCCCCTCGGAGGAGGCCTTCGTCCGCGCCGGCCACGGGGTCGAGCGCTTCGAGGTGATGTGGAACGACTTCGTGGTGGCGGGTCCGCGGGAGGACCCGGCAGGGGTCCGCGGCCTTTCGGACGTGGCCGTGGCCCTCGCCCGGATCGCCCGGGGCGGGCATCTCTTCGTGTCGCGGGGCGACGAGAGCGGGACCCACAAGAAGGAGATGGAACTCTGGCGGGCCGCGGGCATCGATCCCCACCGGGATTGGGGGGCGGGCCCGGGCGCCTACCGGGAGACGGGAACCGGGATGGGCGCCACCCTGAACGTCGCCAGCGAGCTCGGCGCCTACGTGCTCGTGGATCGCGGTACCTGGATCTCCTTCCGCAATCGCGGGGCCCTCGATCTCCTGGTGGTGGGCGACCCGCTGCTGCGCAACCCCTACGGCGTGATCCTGGTCCATCCCGCCCGGCACCCGCATGTGAAGGCCGAGCTCGGCCAGCGGTTCATCGACTGGCTCCTTTCGGACGCCGGCCAGGCCCGCATCGCGGCCTTTCGCCTGGAGGGGGAGGTACTCTTCCACCCGGTCCGCGACGTGGATCCCCCGGCCGCTCCCGGCGCGAGCTCGCGCCGGATCGGGTCGCCCTAGAGGTAGGTGCCGGTCCCCGGCGCGAGCCGGTGGATGGTCTTGCGGAAGCGCTCCGCCTCCCGCATCACGTCCTCGGTGGAGACCGGCCGGACCGCCTCGCCTGCCGCCTCGAGGCGGGCCTTGTGGCGGAGGACGGCGTGCAGGAGCCGGACCCAGTCGCCGATGGAGGGCTCCCGATACCGCGAGACCACGGCCGCCCAGTCCACCTCGGCGAAGAGCGGCCGGCCGGCCCGCTTCTCCGCGGCCCGTCGGTGGATCTGCAGGGCCTCCACGAAGTCGTCCGGGAACACCGGATTCACCTCGATCACCCGCTCGAAGCGGCCGGGGGCGAGGAAGGCGGGGCGCAGGGTGTCGGGGTGTGCGGTGCTGCCCACGACCACCGCGGCATCGATGCGCACGCTGCGGTCCACGAGGTCGAGCAGGAAGTCCATGATGGGGCCGACGGGCAGATCCGGCCGGCGGGCGCCGATCTCCTGCGTCTGCGAGAACTCGAGCTCGTCGAAGAAGAGGGTGAAGGGGGGGAACTCGGCCAGCGCCTCGCTCCACGCGCCCAGGATCTCGCCCACCTTGCCCCCGCTGTGCACCACCTCGATCACCAGCCGCGGCACGCGGACCTGCAGGAAGGAGGTCTCGGCGCGGGTGGCCAGGGCCCGCGCGAGCAGGCCCTTGCCCACACCCCGCCGGCCGATCAGCAGGGTGCCGGTCGCGGGCTGCGTACCCCAGCGGGCGTAGACCTCCGGGTTGGTGGTCGCGCAGGCCAGGGTCAGGATCTCCTCCTTCGGCTCGGCGAGGCCGCCGATCTGCTCGAAGTCGACCTCCGGGCGGGCCTCGAGGTGGGTGCTGTGCGCCAGGGGCGGGTGCTTGCGGGCGAAGCTGTCCCAGAGATTGGCGGTCCGGATGGCGAGCTCGTCCATGGCCCGAGCTTAGCCCGGTTCGGCGCGGTCCCCGTCGCCCGGACGGGCCGGCGGCCGGCGGGAGGGCTCCGGTAGTCTCCTCCCGTGGCCCGGCTCGACCCCGAAGCGCGCGAGCGCGCCCGCCGCTGGCTGATCCGGCGGGACCCGGTTCTGGGCGAGCTCGTCCGCCGGGTGGGGCCCTGTGGGCTCCGGCCCCGGGGAACGCTCTACCAGGCGCTGGTGCGCTCGATCCTGTACCAGCAGCTCGCCGGGAGCGCGGCGGCGGCAATCCACCGCCGGTTCCGGGAGGCCTTCGGCGGCCGTGACCCGACGCCGGCCGAGCTGCTGCGGGCCTCGCCCGCCCGGCTCCGCCGGGCCGGGCTCTCGCGACAGAAGGCGGAAGCGCTGCGCGACGTGGCCGAGGCCTTCGGGAGCGGGCGCATCCGACCCCGGGCCCTCCAGCGGCGCCCGGACCGGGAGATCGTCGAAGAGCTCGTCCGGCTCCGGGGGGTGGGGGAGTGGACGGCGCACATGGTGCTGATCTTCTGCCTCGGGCGTCCGGATGTCCTTCCGGTCGGCGACTACGGCGTGCGCAAGGGCATCCGGGCCCTCTACGGCCTGCCCGCGCTGCCCCGTCCGGCCGAGATGGAGGCGCTCGCCGAGCCCTGGCGCCCCTTTCGCACCGTGGCCTGCTGGTACCTCTGGCGCCATCTCGACGTGGCCCCGCCCGCCTGAGCCGCCGGGTGCGCTTCGCCAGCCGCAGTGGGATTCGGCATACTCCCGCGCCACGTCCCCATCGTCTAGTGGCCTAGGACTCCGCCCTTTCAAGGCGGCAACACGGGTTCGAGTCCCGTTGGGGACACCACCTTCTGCCCGCGGTGTGCCGGAGACACGGGCTCCCCGGCTCCGCCCCGACCTTCGGTGTCGGGACCCCCTCTGCGGCGGCGCGTCGACCGGACGCTCCTTCTCCGGTGCTCGGGGGGCGGCGTTCAGCCCCGGTCCGTCGTCGCGCCACCGGCCCGGCCCGCGCCCGACCGACGCCCCCGGCCGGGCTCCGGCGCGCTCCGGGACCGGCGCCGCGCGGCCCGCTCGAGCTCGTCGAAGGCTGCGCGGAGATCTTCGACGATGGCATCGAGGTCGGGCACCAGGTCGTAGTCGGCCGTGAGGCCCCAGTAGAGGCCTCCGTCGTAGCTCAGCAGCGCCACGCAGAGGCCGATCTCGTCGAAGAGCGGCCCGACCGGGTAGGCGGCCGCCATTCTCGCGCCGCACAGGTAGAGGGGGATCTGGGGCCCGGGCACGTTGGTGACGATCAGGTTGAAGGCCGGAAGCTGCATCACCGCGCGGGCTCCGAGGGCGAGGAGGGTCGGCGAGGTCCACTCGGCCACCCCGGTGAGCAAGTCCGCACCGAGCGCATCGCCCCGGCGCTTGAATTCGGCCGTCTGCGCCCGGATCGCGCGGAGTCGGGCGAGGGGGCCGGCCCGCTCCACGGGCAGGTCCACGATCCACACCCATACGCGGTTGCCGAGCACGCCCCGCTCGTCCGCCCGGCGGACGCTCACCGGTGCGAGCACCCGGATGCCTCCCTCCCGCAGCCTCTCGCCCCGGCGGCGAAGCGTGCGACGGATGGCGCCGGCCACGGTCGCGAGGACCACATCGTTGACCGTGCAGCCGAGCTCTCGGGCAAGGCGGCGGACGACCTCGAGATCCTGGCCCGAGCAGGCGTAGCGGCGGTGGGGCCCGATGGGGCCGTTCAGGGAGCTGCGCCGGGCCGGCCGCAACCCCCGGCCGAGGCTGCGCGCGAGGGCAGCGGCGCGCCGGGCGAGCTCGCGCCCGACCTCCCCGACGTCCCTGCGGGCCTCTCCCCGCCCGAGGGCCGCCTCGAGCGGCAGGCGCGCGCGCCTCGCGAGCTCCCGGAGCAGGAGCTCGGCCGCGGGCGGGGCGGGCGCAGCCGGAGGAATCTCCTCGCCCGCGGGCCGGGCGTCCGGGTCCGGGGAGAGGATCCGGAGCATCAGCTCCACCCCCGCGATCCCGTCCACCATAGAGTGGTGCACCTTGGTCAGCAGGGCGAAGCGCCCGCCCTCGAGCCCCTCGACGACCCACATCTCCCACAGGGGGCGGCGGCGGTCGAGCGGGCGCTCCATGACATTCGCCGTGAGGCGCGCGAGCTGGGACAGGGATCCCGGTCGCGGCAGCGCGACATGCCGGACGTGGTAGTCGAGGTCGAAGCGGTCGTCGTCCACGAAGACGTGGCCGCCGAGGAGCGGAATCTCCACGACCCGCTGCCGGTAGCGCGGCACCCGCGCGACGCCGGCCAGGATCGCCTTGCGGAGCGTCGTGAGGTCGAGGCCCCCGTCCGCGGTGGCCAGCGGGCCCGGCTCGAAGACCATCACCGCGGCGATGTGCATGGGCGTGTTTTCGGCCTCCCAGAGCAGGAAGGACTCGTCGAGGGCGTGGAGCCGTTCGGGCTCGTTCCGGCGGGGTGTCTGCGGGCGCTCGGTCATGCCGGCCACATGATCACCGTCGGCCGCGTGTCAAGGAGGCGCATCGGAGCCGGCCCCACACGGCGGAAGCCCGGTGTTACCATGGGTGCCGGCCCGGCGTGCCGCCCCGGCTTCACGGGCGGGGGCGGGGGGGCTCCCGGACCGGCGGTGGCGCCGGAAGCCCCGCGCGGGGCCGCGCTCCCCCCGGGCCCGCGGCAGCCGCCGCCCCCGGCGGCACCAGGAGGATGGCATGGCCGGTGTCATGGAAGGGGTTCGCGTCCTCGAGGTGGCCCAGTACACCTTCGTTCCCGCCGCGGGGGCCGTGCTCGCGGATTGGGGTGCGGACGTGATCAAGGTCGAGCACCCGGTCACCGGGGACCAGCAGCGGGGACTCCTGCGCGTCGGCGGCACGGACAACACCGGGGCCATCAACTTCCTCATGGAACACGCCAACCGCGGGAAGCGCAGCATCGGGCTCGACCTCAGCCGGCCCGAGGGCCGGGAGATCCTCTACGAGCTCGCCCGCGGCGCCGACGTCTTCCTCACCAACTACCTCCCGGCCACGCGGCAGCGGTTGCAGATCGATGTGGAGCACCTGCGCGCGGTCAACCCCCGGATCATCTACGCCCGGGGCACCGCCCTCGGCGAGCGGGGTCCGGAGCGGGACAAGGGCGGCTACGACTCCACGGCCTTCTGGGCGCGCGGGGGCAGTGGGATGGGCGGAACCCGGCCCGATGCCGACATGCCGGCCCTGCAGCCGGGCGCGGCCTACGGGGATTCCATCGGGGGCATGACCATCGCCGGTGGGATCGCCGCCGCGCTCTTCCGCCGCGAGCGGACCGGCGAGCCCTCCGTGGTCGACATCTCCCTGCTCGGAACCGGTGTCTGGGCCATGGGCTGTTCGCTCACGGCCGCGATGCTCTCGGGTGGAGGGCCGGCGATCCCCTCGAATGCCGCCTTCATGAACCCGCTGGTGGGGATCTATCCCACTCGGGATGGCGGCTTCCTGATGCTCACGATGCTGCAGGGCCACGTCTACTGGGAGGACACTTGCGAGCACCTGGGGCGACCGGATCTCGCCCGCGACCCGCGCTTTGCCACCCCGGAGGCCTTCGCGAAGAACGCCGCGGAGGCGGTGCGAGAGCTCCGCGAGATCTTCCTGACCCGGACGCTCGAGGAGTGGCGGGAGCGGCTGGCCAGCATGAAGGGCCAGTGGGGCCCCTTCCAGACGCTGCAGCAGGTCGCCACCGACCCCCAGGTGCTCGCGAACCACCACATCGTGGAGGTTCCCACCGGCGACGGCGGCACCTTCCGGCTCGTGGCGAGCCCGGTGCAGTTCGACGAGCAGCCCCCCTCCCTGCGCCGGGGGCCCGAGCACGCGCAGCACACGGAGGAGGTGCTGCTCGAGCTCGGACTCGAATGGGACCGCATCGCCGAGCTGAAGCGCGTGGGCGCCATCAACTAGGTGGCCCCTCCGGGGACCGGGCCGGGGCTTGCGAATCTGACGGAACGTCACATGCTCTCGGAGGCCGCCGGAACGGCGTCCCGCGGCCGCGCGGAGGGGGAGCCATGAAGCTCGAGGACCTGATTCTCGTGAGCGTCGACGACCACGTCTGCGAGCCGCCCGACCTGTTCGAGAAGCACGTGCCGGCCCGCTACCGGGACCGAGCCCCCCGGATGGTCCACCGCTCCGACGGAACCGACGTGTGGGTGTACGAGGGCCAGCAGGTTCCGAACGTCGGCCTGAACGCGGTGGCCGGCCGCCCCCCGGAGGAGTACGGCATCGAGCCCACCTCGCTCTCGCAGCTCCGACCCGGCTGCTACGACGTCGACGCGCGCATCGACGACATGAACGCCAACGGGGTGCTCGGCTCCCTCTGCTTCGCCTCGATGACGGGCTTCACCGGGGAGCTGTTCACGCGCGCGGCCGACAAGAAGCTCTCCGAGATCATGGTGCAGGCCTACAACGACTGGCACGTGGACGAGTGGTGCGGCAGCCATCCCGGGCGTTTCATCCCCCTCGGCCTGCCGATGATGTGGGATCCGGAGGCCACCGCCCGCGAGATCCGCCGCCTCGCGGCCAAGGGCTGCCACGCCGTCACCTTTCCCGACCGGCCGGCGGGCCTCGGTCTCCCGAGCATCCACAGCGACCACTGGGATCCGATCTGGAGGGCCTGTGACGAGACGGGCACCGTGATCTGCATCCACATCGGATCGGGCACGGGCATGAACCTGCAGGATCCCGAAGCCGCCGTGGAGATCATGATCACCGGCGCCCCCATCTCCCTTTTCAGCTGCGCCACGGAGCTGGTCTTCTCGCGCTTCCTCCGCCGCCATCCGAACCTCAAGATCGCGCTCTCCGAGGGGGGGATCGGGTGGATCCCGTACTTCCTCGAGCGCATCGACTACGTCTACCGGCACCACCACCGGTGGACCCTCACCGACTTCGGCGGCAAGCTGCCGAGCGATGTCTTTCGGGAGCACGTGATCACCTGCTTCATCGACGACGATGCCGGCATCGCCAATCGGGATCGCATCGGCGTGGACATCATCACCTGGGAGTGCGACTACCCGCACAGCGACAGCACCTGGCCGAGCTCGCCGGAGGTCCTGTGGCGCTCGCTCGAGGGGCTCCCCGAGGAGGACATCCACAAGATCACCCACCGCAACGCCATGCGGCACTTCCAGTACGATCCCTTCGCCACGATTCCGCGGGAGGAGTGCACGGTGGGCGCGCTGCGGGCCCGGGCGGCCCACGTGGACACCTCGGTGCGCTCGGTGGCGGGCGGGAAGAAGCCCTCGGACTACGAGCACGGCTACTGCACGATCGGCGACATCATGAAGCAGCTCGCCGGCGCCTACGCGGTCCCCTTCGAGGACGGGGTGAGGATCTCCCGGGAGGACGCCGAGCGACAGATGCGGGAGCGCTTCGCCCGGGCCGACTGAGCGGAGAGGAAGGCCCTCCGGAAGCTTCCCGGCTCAGCCGCCGGGGGGGCGCGCCCCGGACCGAGGGCGCGCGCGCCCCGCGCGGGGCGCCTGCGCGCCGCGGAATGCCCCGATCCGCCCGAGCGCCTCGCGGCGCATCGCCGCGGCGCAGTCGGCGGCGAGCGCTTCGAGCGCGCGGCGGGTGGCCGCGCGGTAGCCGCCCTGCAGCCACCAGAGGTTGCCGACGAGGCGCCGCTCCCCGGCCAGGGAGACGGTGGCGATCGGCTCCTCGCGGCCGGGCTCGGCCCGGGCGAGCTCGAGCTCGCAGCGCGCCGCCACCCGCACGGGGTGGAGCGGCAGCGGAGAGAAGACCAGCCCGAACAGGGCGTGGCCCCGGGCGATGGAGCGAAGGCGCTCC
>Ga0256839_1006277_pt1 | contig 10514 bp, 7 predicted proteins | sample 354166metaG_FD_185968 | JGI IMG/M metagenome (GOLD analysis project Ga0256839, IMG submission 185968) | Hydrothermal vent microbial communities from Mid Atlantic Ridge, Atlantic Ocean - 354-166 | ecosystem: Environmental > Aquatic > Marine > Hydrothermal vents | place: Atlantic Ocean: Mid... | reverse complement strand
GCGCCCCAGCGAGCCGCTGCCGGTCCAGACGACGGAAGTGTCGCTGATCTCGGCCCGGGAGTTCGCGGCCATGACCTTGCCGGACACCCCGCCGCAGGTGCCCGATACCCTTCCCGGGCTGGCCGGGCCGGCGGCCGACGAGGACGCGCCTGCCATATCCGTTCCAGAAGAGCCCCGCCCCGAGCCGCCGCAGGCCCCGGCCGTGGCCCCGCCAGAGGCCGAGAGCGCACCGCCGCCGCTTCCCGACCCGGCGCAACCGCCCGAACTGCCCGACGAGGCGCCGCAGCCGGTCGTGCCCGTGGCAGAGGCCGCCCCCGCGCCCGACAGGCCCTCCGACGAGCCGCCGAAGCCCGAGGCGGCGCCGCGCATCGCCCCCACGCCGGCCCCCGCGCCCCCGCCTGACAGCGAGGTGGCCGATGTCGTGACCCCCGAGGTGAGGCCGGACGAGGCGGCCGAGACCCCGCAGGAGGCCCGGCCCGCCACCGCGCCCGAACAGGCCGCTCCCGAGATCGTCACCGAGGCCGAGAAGCCGTCGCGCGCCGAGATCGTGGCCTCCGCGCGCCCGCGTGCCCGCCCCGCCCGTCCGCCGGCGCAGGACAGGCCCCGGCCCCAGCCCCAGCCCGATCCGGCCCGCGAGGCGATCGATGCGGCGGTGGCCGCGGCCGTGACCGGCAGCAATCGGCCAGCCCCGGCGCTTCCCTCCGGCCCGCCGTTGACCCGTGGCGAAAAGGATGCTCTGCGGGTGGCAGTGCAGCGGTGCTGGAATACCGGCTCATTGTCGTCGGAGGCGCTGCGCACCACGGTGGTGGTTGCGGTACGGATGAACCGGGACGGCACGCCGCAGAACGGCTCGATCAGGATGTTGTCCTATGAAGGCGGAAGCGAAACGGCGGCAAGAAAGGCCTACGAGGCGGCGCGGCGGGCGATTATCCGCTGCGGTGCACGCGGATTTGACCTGCCGGCCGAGAAGTTTTCGCGCTGGCAGGATATCGAAATGACGTTCAACCCGGAGAGAATGAGGATCAAATGAAACTGTTCAAAGCCCTCGCCCTCGCCCTGGCGGCCCTGACACTGGTGGCGACCGCCCAGGCGCAGCAACGCTCCGGCCCTCTGCGGATCGAGATCACCGAAGGGGTGATCGAGCCGCTGCCCTTCGCGGTGCCCGATTTCGTGGCCGAAAACCCCGCCGCCCAGGAATACGCCCGTTCGGTGGCGCGGGTGATCGCCTCGGATCTGGTGGGCACCGGGCTGTTTCGGGAAATTCCCTCCGATGCCTTCATCTCGCAGATCACCAGCTTCAAGAACCCGGTGCAGTTCGCCGACTGGAAGGCGATCAATGCTCAGGCGCTGATTACCGGGGCGGTCAGCCTGGGCAGCGACGGGCGGCTGATCGTGAAGTTCCGGGTCTATGACGTGTTCGCCGATGCGCCGCTGGGCGAGGGGCTGCAGTTTGCCGGTTCGGCTGCCAGCTGGCGGCGCATGGCGCACAAGGTGGCGGATGTGGTCTACAGCCGGATCACCGGCGAGGGCCCGTATTTCGACAGCCGGATTGTCTTCGTGGCCGAAAGCGGCCCCAAGGGCGCACGCAAGAAGCGCCTGGCGGTCATGGATTACGACGGGGCCAACGTCCAGTATCTGACCGATGACAACGCCATCGTTCTGGCGCCGCGCTTTTCGCCGGCTGGGGACAAGGTGCTCTATACCAGCTACGAGACGGGCTTCCCGCGCATCTACGTGATGGATGTGGCCACGGTAAAGCGCCGGGCCCTGGACGTGCCGGCGGAGGCCATGACCTTCGCGCCCCGCTTCTCGCCCGATGGCCGGACGGTCGTCTTTTCGCTCACTCGCGGCGGCAATACCGACATCTACAAGACGGATATCCGGGGCGGGCCGCTGGTGAGGCTGACCTCGACTCCCTTCATCGAGACCGCGCCCAGCTTTTCGCCCGATGGCTCCATGATCGTATTCGAAAGCGACCGCTCTGGTTCGCAGCAGCTTTACATCATGCCGGTGAATGGCGGCGAGGCGCGGCGGATCAGCTTCGGGCCGGGGCGCTATGGCACGCCGGTGTGGTCGCCGCGCGGCGATCTGATCGCCTTCACCAAGCAGAACAAGGGCCGCTTCCACATCGGGGTGATGCGCACCGACGGGTCGGAAGAGCGGCTGCTCACCGCCTCCTTCCTCGACGAGGGGCCGACGTGGTCTCCCAACGGGCGGGTGATCATGTTCACCCGCGAGACCCAGGGCTCGCGCGGGGCGCCGGCGCTCTACTCGGTGGACATCACCGGGCGCAACCTGCGGCGGATTCCCACCGATGGCCCGGCGTCCGACCCTTCCTGGTCGCCCATTTTGCCGTAGGCCACGTTTTCAAACCGGCCCGCGGGTGATAGAGTTCACCGGATCGGGCCAATAACAACAGCGGATCAGGTTCATGAGACTCCAGACCAAATTGCTTTTCATCGCCGCGACGGTCATCCTGGCCGCCTGCACCACCCCCGGCCGGTTCGGTGCCGGCGGCAATGAGGCGGCCCTCGGCGCGGCCTCGGATCCGACCTCGCCGGCCTATTTCCAGCAGACCATCGGCGACCGGGTGCTCTTCGCCGTCAACGAGAGCACGCTGAGCGAGGAGGCGCAGGCCATCTTGCGCGAACAGGCGGCCTGGCTGCTGGCCAACCCCGAATACACCGCAGTCATCGAGGGCCATGCCGACGAGCGGGGCACGCGCGAATACAACCTTGCGCTGGGCGCGCGCCGGGCCAATGCGGTCTATGAATTCCTGGTCGCGCAGGGGGTCTCGCCGGACCGGCTGCGGACGGTCTCCTACGGCAAAGAAAGGCCGCTGGCCATCTGTTCGAACGAATCGTGCTACGCCCAGAACCGCCGCGCGGTGACGGTGATCACCCTGGCGGGCACCAGCTGATGGGGCGGCGCGGGCGATGATGCGGATCTGGACATTCCTTCTGGTCCTTCTGGCCGGCCTTGCGGTCTCGCCCGCGGCCTATGCCCAGGAGCGCGACGAGACGCTGGCCGACATCCGCCAGGAACTGACGGTGCTCTACGTGGAAATCCAGCGTCTGCGGCGCGAGCTTTCCACCACCAGCGGGATCGGCGCGAGCCCCGGCGGCTCGACCTTCCTTGAACGGCTCGATCTGCTTGAGGCGGAACTGACCCGCCTCAACGCCCGCACCGAAGAGCTGGAAAACTGGATCATCCGGATCGTCGAGGACGGCACCAACCGCATCGGCGACCTGGAGTTCCGGCTGGTGGAGCTGGAGGGCGGCGACGTCTCCAAACTGGGCGAGACCACCACCCTCGGCGGAGACCTTCCCGAGGGGGTGGGGATGATCCCTCAGCCGCCCTCCGACGACGGGCAGCTGGAGCTGGCGGTGGGCGAGCAGGCCGATTTCGACCGTGCCATGCAGGCGCTGGAAGAGGGAAACTATCGCGATGCGGCGATCCGTTTCGCCAATTTCGCCGACAGCTACACGGCAGGTCCGCTTACCGGCGAGGCGCATTTCTTCCGGGGCGAGGCGCTGATGGCGATGGGTGACGTGGCCAATGCCGCGCGGGCCTATCTGGAAAGCTTCTCCGGCTATCCCTCCAGCGAGCGGGCGCCGGAGGCGCTTTACAAGCTGGGCATCGCGCTGGGGGATCTCGGACAGATAAACGAGGCCTGCGTGTCGCTGGCCGAAGTGGCGGCGCGCTATCCCGATTCACCGGTGGTCCCTGACGCGCTGCTGGCCCGGCAGGACCTTTCCTGCCCTTGAACGTCGAACGTCAGGTCTGCGAGGAACTCGATCGCCTGTGGAAACTGTGCGGCGGCGGAACCGGGCTGGGTGTTGCAGTGTCGGGCGGCGGCGATTCCACCGCCCTTGTGCTGATCGCGCAGGTCTGGGCCGCCCAGCGGGGTGTCGCGCTGCATGCGGCCAGCGTGGATCACGGCCTGCGCGCGGAAGCGGCCGAAGAGGTGGCGCGGGTGGCGGCGCTGTGCGCTGCGCGCGCCATCGCCCATGAGACGCTGAAATGGGACGGCTGGGACGGAACGGGCAACCTGCAGGATGCCGCCCGCCGCGCCCGCTACGGGCTGCTGGCCGGCTGGGCCGCTGAGAGGGGGATCGGGGCGGTGGCCCTGGGCCACACCATGGACGACCAGGCGGAAACCGTGCTGATGAGGCTGGGCCGCGGGTCGGGGGTGGACGGGCTTTCCGCCATGGCGCCGATGCGCTTGCAGCAGGGTATCCACTGGCTGCGCCCGATGCTGGGCATCCGGCGCGAAGCCCTGCGGCGCCATCTTGCCGAACGGGGGGTGGGCTGGGCCGAAGACCCGAGCAACGAGGAGCTCCGCTACGAGCGGGTAAGGGTGCGCCGGGCATTGCGGCATCTGGAAGCATCGGGGGTTACCGTCGAGGGGCTGGCCCGGACGGCCAGCCGCATGCGCGCTGCCCGGCGGGTGCTGGAGCAGGCGATGCAGCAGGCCGCGCGCGAGATCGCCACGGTGCGGCTGGGCAGCGTGGTGATCGGGCGCGCCGCATTTGGCGGGCTGGAGGCGGAAACCCGCCGAAGGCTTCTGGTGCATGCGCTGAACTGGGTTTCGGGCCATGAGTATCCTCCCCGCAGCCGCCCTCTGGAAGATGCGGAAAAAGCGATCGGTGCGGGGCGGACGACTTCTCTGCACGGCTGTCTTGTCGTTTCATTCCGGGGGCTTGTGGTGATCTGCCGCGAGGCAGGCGCGGTGGCGGATCGCCATGCCGCACCCGGCGAGATCTGGGATGGCCGCTGGCTGGTGACGGGGCCGCGGGATGAACGCGCCCGGATCGCGCCCTTGGGAGAGAAAGGGCTGGCCGAATGCCCCGGCTGGCGCGATCTGGGTCTGCCACGCGAGGCTCTGGTGAGCCTTCCGGCCGTGTGGAAAGGGGCAGAGCTTGCCGCCGCGCCCCTGCTGGCGCTTTCGTCGGAATGGCAGGCTCGGCTGGTGGCTGGCGAAGATGATTTCTTCACATCGGCTTTATCGCATTGAACTGCTCGTGATCATCCTTATTTTAGGCACAGGGCCCGCACCGGCGGGCCTTGACGTATTGCATGGAGATTCCCTTGGGCAACGGCAACGCGCGCAACATCGCCTTCTGGGTCGTACTGTTTCTGCTGATCCTGGCACTATTCAATCTGTTCAGCGGGGGGCAGTCGGCGGTGAACTCGCGCACCGTCAGCTATACCGAATTCGTCCGCTCGGTCGACGCGGGCAATGTCCAGAGCGTCACGCTCGATGGTGAGCGGGTTCTGTTCCGCGGCGCCGACGGGCAGGATTACATGACCGTCCGCCCAGATGGCGCGGACATCTCCGCGCTCCTGCTTGACAAGAACATCAACCTCGTGGTCAAGCCGCAGGAACAGTCCGGTTTCACCACGGTGCTGCTGTCTTTCCTGCCCTTCCTTCTGCTGATCGGCGTGTGGATCTATTTCATGAACCGCATGCAGGGCGGCGGGCGCGGCGGGGCCATGGGCTTTGGCAAGAGCCGGGCCAAGCTGCTGACCGAAAAGCACGGGCGCGTCACCTTCGATGACGTGGCCGGCATCGACGAGGCCAAGGAGGAGCTGGAGGAGATCGTCGAGTTCCTTCGCAACCCGCAGAAGTTTTCGCGCCTTGGCGGCAAGATCCCCAAGGGGGCGCTGCTGGTGGGCCCGCCGGGCACCGGCAAGACCTTGCTCGCACGCGCCATTGCCGGCGAGGCCGGGGTGCCGTTCTTCACCATCTCCGGTTCCGATTTCGTGGAGATGTTCGTGGGTGTCGGCGCATCCCGTGTGCGTGACATGTTCGAACAGGCCAAGAAGAACGCGCCCTGCATCGTCTTCATCGACGAGATTGATGCGGTCGGCCGTTCGCGCGGGGTGGGTTACGGCGGCGGCAACGACGAACGCGAACAGACGCTCAACCAGCTTCTGGTGGAGATGGACGGCTTCGAGGCCAACGAGGGCATCATCATCGTGGCTGCCACCAACCGGCCCGATGTGCTTGACCCGGCGCTGCTGCGCCCGGGCCGTTTCGACCGTCAGATCCAGGTTCCCAACCCCGATATCAAGGGCCGCGAGAAGATCCTTCAGGTGCATGCCCGCAAGGTGCCGCTGGGCCCCGATGTGGACCTGCGGATCATCGCCCGCGGCACGCCCGGCTTCTCGGGCGCCGATCTGGCCAACCTGGTGAACGAGGCCGCGCTGATGGCGGCCCGCATCGGGCGGCGTTTCGTGACCATGGAGGATTTCGAGAACGCCAAGGACAAGGTCATGATGGGGCCCGAACGGCGCTCGATGGTCATGAGCGAGGATGAGAAGAAGCTGACCGCCTACCACGAGGCGGGCCATGCCATCGTCGGCATGAACGTGCCGCAGCACGACCCGATCCACAAGGCCACGATCATCCCGCGCGGCCGGGCCCTGGGCCTTGTGCTTTCGCTGCCCGAGCGTGACCAGCTGTCGGTAACCTACACCAAGTACAAGTCCAAGATCGCCATGGCGATGGGTGGCAAGGTGGCCGAAGAGATGATCTTCGGCCCGGAGAACGTAACTTCGGGTGCGGCCAGCGACATCCAGCAGGTGACGAAGATCGCCCGTGCGATGGTCACCCAGTTCGGCATGTCGGAAAAGCTGGGCAACATCGATTATGCCAACGAGCAGCAATCCTTCCTCGGGGCCTATCAGGCCGCACCGGCCGCCAGCCCCGAAACCCAGGAGCTGATCGACGAGGAGGTGCGCCGCATCGTCGACGAGGGCTACGAAACCGCCAAGCGCATCCTCACCGAGAAGCGCGAGGATCTGGAAAAGCTCGCCCAGGGTCTGCTTGAATATGAAACGCTGACCGGAGACGAGATCCGGAAGGTCATCAATGGCGAGCCGCTCAGGCGCGGCGACGACGAGGATGACACCCCCGATCAGGGCAATGCGGCCTCGGTCACGGCGATTCCGAAGACCAAGCCCAAACCCCGCCCCGGCAGCGGGCTCGAGCCCGAGCCCTCCACCTGAGCCGGAGCGAAGATGAACGACTGGAACCCCGAAACCTATGCCAGGTTTCGGGGTTTGCGTTTGCGCCCGGCGATCGACCTGCTGGCGCAGGTTCCCGATCTGCCCCCCGGCGACGTGGTCGATCTGGGCTGTGGCGCCGGTGCGGTGGCCGAGGCCCTGCGTGCCCGTTTTCCCGGCCGCAGGTTGATCGGGGTGGACAGCTCTCCGGCCATGCTCTCGCAGGCGCGCGAGGCGGGGCTCCACGATGATCTGATCCGCGCCGATGCCGCCAGCTGGGCCCCGCCGCGGCCCCCGGCGTTGATTTATGCCAACGCATTGTGCCACTGGCTGGCGGATCATTCCGCCCTCTTTCCCAGGCTGCTGCGCCTCCTTGCGCCGGGCGGTGTGCTCGCGGTGCAGATGCCGCGTCAGTATCTTGCCCCATCGCATGCGTTGCTTCGCGATATCGCGGCTGCGAAATTTCCGCATCTGTTCGATTTCCGGAGCTGGACGCCCCCGGTGGCCGCGCCTGCCGAATATGCTGCCCTGCTTGCTCCGCTTGGCGATCTGAACCTGTGGGAGACGGAATATTTTCAGCGCCTCGCCCCGGTGGTGGAGGGCCACCCCGTGCGTCACTTCACCCGGTCCACCGCCGTCCGGCCGTTTCTCGAGAAGCTGGACGAGGCGCAGCGCCGCGAGTTTCTCAAAGCTTATGACGAGGCCCTTTCGCGCGCCTACCCAAGGGCGCCTGACGGCTTCGTCTCCTTTCCCTTCCGCCGGCTGTTCTTCACCCTGGTCCGTTCTGCCGGAGCGACGATTTAGATGCGGGATATGTCGTAATCCATGCTGTTGCGCCTCCGATGCGAAGGTATACGGTGGTAGACGAAAAGGGCGTACCCATCCAGACAGGGGGCTGAAATGAAATACAAAACGGATATCGAGATTGCCCGCGCGGCGAAGAAGCTCCCGATCCAGGAGATCGGCGCGAAGCTGGGCATCGGTGCCGAGCATCTTCTGCCCTACGGCCATGACAAGGCCAAGATCGGGCAGGAGTTCATCGAATCCGTTCAGGGCAATCCGGACGGCAAGCTGATCCTGGTGACGGCCATCAACCCCACCCCCGCCGGCGAGGGCAAGACCACCACCACGGTGGGGCTGGGCGACGGGCTGAACCGGATCGGCAGGAAGGCGGCGATCTGCATCCGCGAGGCCAGCCTGGGCCCATGTTTCGGCATGAAGGGCGGCGCGGCCGGGGGGGGGCATGCGCAGGTGGTGCCGATGGAGGACATGAATCTTCACTTCACCGGCGATTTCCATGCCATCACCGCCGCCCACAACCTGCTGGCCGCGATGATCGACAACCACATCTACTGGGGCAACAAGCTGGGCATCGATGAGCGCCGCGTCAGCTGGAAGCGGGTGCTGGACATGAATGACCGGGCGCTGCGCGACATCGTCACCTCGCTTGGTGGGGTGGCCAACGGCTTTCCTCGGCAGACGGGCTTCGACATCACCGTGGCCTCCGAGGTGATGGCGATCCTGTGTCTGGCGCGCAACCTGGACGATTTGCAGAAGCGGCTGGGCGACATCATCGTGGCCTACCGGCGCGACCGCAGCCCCATCTACTGCCGTGACCTGAAGGCCGATGGTGCGATGACGGTGCTGCTCAAGGATGCCATGCAGCCCAATCTGGTGCAGACGCTGGAAAACAACCCCGCCTTCGTGCACGGCGGCCCCTTTGCCAACATCGCCCATGGCTGCAATTCGGTGACCGCCACCACCACGGCGCTGAAACTGGCCGATTACGTGGTGACCGAGGCCGGTTTCGGGGCCGATCTGGGGGCCGAGAAATTCATGAACATCAAGTGTCGCAAGGCAGGGATCGCCCCCGATGTGGTGGTGCTGGTGGCCACCGTGCGGGCCATGAAGATGAACGGCGGGGTGGCGAAGGCCGATCTGGATGCGGAAAACGTGGCTGCCGTGGCCGAAGGCTGCCCGAACCTCTCGCGCCACATCTCGAACCTGAAATCCTTCGGCGTGCCGGTTGTGGTGGCGATCAACCATTTCGTTACCGATACCGAGGCCGAGATCGAGGTGATCCGCGAAAGCGCGGCCGCCGAGGGGGCCGAGGCCTTCCTGTGCCGTCATTGGGAACTGGGCTCGGAGGGTGCGGCAGATCTGGCCGAGCGGGTGGCCGAGATCGCCGACAGCGGGGCGGCCCAGTTCGCGCCGCTCTACCGCGATGATCTGCCGCTGTTCGAGAAGATCGAGACCATCGCCAAGCGCATCTACCACGCTGACGAGGTGCTGGCCGACAAGAAGATCCGCGACCAGCTTCGCCAGTGGGAGGGCGCCGGCTATGGCCATCTGCCGATCTGCATGGCCAAGACACAATATTCCTTTTCCACCGACCCCAACCTGCGTGGCGCGCCCGTGGGCCACAGCGTGCCGATCCGCGAGGTGCGTCTGAGCGCCGGGGCGGGCTTCGTGGTGGTCATCTGCGGCCAGATCATGACGATGCCGGGCCTGCCCAGCCATCCGGCCGCCGAGGGCATTCACCTCAACGAGCTTGGTCAGATCGAGGGGTTGTTCTAGACAGCCCCTGTTCCGGGCGGCCATTGCCTTGGGCAGGAGTATTCGGGCAAAGAAGAAGGAACGGACTGGTGACGGCAAGACTGATCGACGGAAAGGCCTTTGCTGCGGATGTGCGCAGGAAGGTGGCGGCCCAGGTGGCGCGCCTGAAGGCAGAGCACGGCATCACGCCGGGGCTGGCGGTGGTGCTGGTGGGCGAGGATCCGGCCAGCCAGGTCTATGTGCGCTCGAAGGGGAAGATGACCGTCGAGGTGGGCATGAACTCCTTCGAGCACAGGCTGCCCGCCGAAACGGAAGAGGCGACGTTGCTGGCGCTGCTGGACGATCTCAATGCCGATCCGGCTGTTCATGGCATTTTGGTCCAGCTTCCCCTGCCCGATCACATGGACGAATCGAACATCATAAACCGGATCGACCCGGCCAAGGACGTGGATGGATTTCACATTTCCAATGTCGGCCTGCTCGCGACGGGGCAGAAGGCCATGGTGCCCTGCACCCCTCTGGGCTGTCTGATGATGCTGCGCGACCACCACGGCAGCCTGTCGGGTCTGGATGCGGTGGTGGTGGGGCGCTCCAATATCGTCGGCAAGCCGATGGCGCAGCTTCTGCTGCGCGACAGCTGCACGGTGACGATCGCCCACAGCCGGACCCGCAACATCGAGGAAGTCTGCCGGCGTGCCGATATCCTGGTGGCGGCGGTGGGCCGGCCCGAGATGATCACCGGTGCATGGGTCAAGCCCGGCGCCACGGTGATCGACGTGGGCATCAACCGCATCCCCGCCCCCGAAAGGGGCGAGGGCAGGACGCGGCTTGTGGGGGACGTGCATTTCGACAGCGCCGCGCAGGTGGCCGCGGCCATCACCCCGGTGCCGGGAGGCGTGGGGCCGATGACCATCGCCTGCCTGCTGGCCAACACGCTCACCGCCTGC
>Ga0256839_1006276_pt1 | contig 10517 bp, 6 predicted proteins | sample 354166metaG_FD_185968 | JGI IMG/M metagenome (GOLD analysis project Ga0256839, IMG submission 185968) | Hydrothermal vent microbial communities from Mid Atlantic Ridge, Atlantic Ocean - 354-166 | ecosystem: Environmental > Aquatic > Marine > Hydrothermal vents | place: Atlantic Ocean: Mid... | reverse complement strand
TGACGATGTGCAGTATTTCGCACCCGGTCCTGACTTCAAGCTTGCAAACGAAGCCGCTGCCCTGCAGCAGGGTACAACTGCCCCGGCTCCCTGAGACGCTCCGCACCATCCCTTGCCCGCACCACCCTGCCGCACGAACCGACGGCGCAGCACACGGCCCCCACCACGTGAGCTGCGCCGCGGTTTTTTTGGCGCCCCTAGCTTGCCGCTTCCACGACGAGGCACCGCCCAACGGGCGTGCAACATGCCCATGGCAGCCGGCGGACGAGTCGCTCCACGTGCGGGCGATCCCGTTGGGTATACTGCTTGTAGAGTACCCCTCAGTTGGTTGAAGCACGTTGCATGCAACGCCGAGGTGTGGCCCGATGCCTCATGGCGAGTCCGAGATGTCCCGTGGTTCAAGGTCGGCCAGGGACAAGGTCGAGACGCTTCTGCAGCGGTTCGCACAAGGCGATAAGGAAGCCTTCGCCGAGCTCTTTCAGATCTACCGTGAGCAGATCAAAGACAGGCTGGAACTGCGGTTGGGGGCGGAGCTGCGCCGCAAGGTGGACGCTTCGGACATCATGCAGGAAGCGTACCTGAGTGCCACCCGGCACCTCGGCGAATTCCGCGGTGACACACCGGAAAGCTTTATTCAGTGGCTAACGGTGATCGCCTCTCGTCGCATGACCGACGTCTGTCGACGCTATCTGGCCTATGAGAAGCGGGACATCCGTCGCGAGGTCAACGAGACCGCCGACGAGGCGGGGGAGGGGCTGGAGGGGCTGTTAGCCCTACTGCCTGACGGAACGGTCGGCCCGGCAGTACGCGTTTCGATCGAGGAGTTGAGACGGAACGTCCGGGCCGCCATCGAGCAGTTGCCCGAGCACTATCGGATGGTCATCGAGTTACGCTACTTCGAGGGGCTCAAACTGGATGAGATCGCCCGTCGGCTGGGTAAGACGAAGGGGGCTGTGGCCATGCTGCTCAGTCGGGCGGCCGAGAAGCTCCGCACGATCCTGGGCGAGGTGAGTGTTGCGTGACCGAAGAGGTTCGAAACCCCCTCAATGAGCCTCACGCGGAGTCCGAGGCCGAGCAAGTCATCGGAGCTTACCTGAGTGAATACCTGGAGCTCGAGGAGGACCTCGGAGTTCGGCCATCGCTGGAGGAGTTCGCGAAGAAGGTTCCCGAGCATCTGCGAGAGCGGTTCCGCACGGCCGTGCAGGCCCTTCTCTGGCTTGAACCCCTTCGCTCGCGAACGCCTTCGCCCGTGTCGGGCCCGAGCCGGGCAGAAGCGGAACTCGACGGAACCGAGCAGTTCGGCGACTACGTGCTTCGCCGCTGGATTGCCGCGGGCACGATGGGCACGGTGTACGAAGCAGTACACCGCACGTTGAAGCGGCGAGTTGCCCTGAAGGTGATGGCCCCTTGGCTGGCCAGCCAGCCGGGCTATCGAGAGCGGTTTCTGCGAGAAGCCCAGGCTGCTGCTCGGCTGCACCATACGAACATCGCGCCGGTGTTCGAAGTGGGCGAGCACGCCGGTCGCCTGTTTTACGCGATGCACTTCGTCGATGGTGTGCCCCTGGATCGAATTCTGGCGGTGGCGAACGAGCGGCGGTCCCATCGCGCCGGGGAGTCCAAATTGGATCGGTCCCAGGAGTTGCCCCCGTGGGCCGAATCTCTCGTCGCGCAAGCGGCGAGGTCCGGCGGAGTCCCTGTCGAAGAGGTGGTCCGGTGGGGTATTCAGATCGCCTCGGCACTTCATCATGCCCATGTGTGCGGCGTCGTGCACAGGGACATCAAACCGTCCAACTTGCTGCTCGATGCTGACGGCCGAATCTGGCTGGTGGACTTCGGGCTGGCGGCCCTCTTCGATGACCCATCCTTAACTCGCCCGGGAGCGATGGTGGGTACACCGCGGTACATGAGCCCCGAGCAGGCTCGGGGAGAGCCCGTGGGGCCGGCGGCCGACATCTATGCCCTCGGTGCCGTCCTGTACGAGGCCCTCTGCCTCCGACCACTGATTCCGGGGGAATCGGTCGAAGAAGTGTTGAGGCGGATTCGCGATGACGCCCCGCGTCTGTCGCTGCCGGATCACGTGCCCCCGTCGCTGCGAGTTGTCCTGTTGCGCTGCCTGGAAAGCGACCCAGGCCGTCGCTACCGGTCTGCGGCTGAGCTGCTGGAAGATCTTCGCCGGGTCGCCCGGGGCGAGCCGGTGCGCGGGATGCGGTTTGTCCTCCTCCGGCGGTTTCTGGCCACATGCCGTCGCTACAAGGGCACGGTGGCCACCGCTGCCGTGCTGGGGGCTCTGGCCCTCGGTCTGGCGGTCTGGCGGCACGTTGACGTGACGAGGGCGTGGCGGCGGGCCGAGCAGAGCGCACGACAGGCGGACGAAGCGTTGAGGTTGTCCCGTAAGCGGCTAGGGGAGACGTTGCTGGCAGATGCACGCAGCCTGTTGAACTCGAGCTGGGCAGGTCGTGTACCGCGAGCTCTGGGCCGTCTTCGCGCGGCCGAACCGTTCGTGGCCGAGTTTTCCGAGCTCCGTCCGCGCTGGAAGAATCTGCTCACCCGCGCCCTGCAGACCCCCGACCTGATCGCGCAACCGCTGCGTTTTCCCCCTATCGCGGATCCGGTGGCACAGCTCTTAGGCGGGCCGTCCGCTTCGATCTCGCGCCCGGTCAGCATTGTGGACGCCCTCCCCGATCCGGTCCACGCCGGTCTGCTCGTGATCACCTCCGACGGCGTGCTCGCCGAGGTCCGTCGGGATGTGGCCCGCGCCCTTGCCTCGGCACCTCCAGGAGCCACCCGGCTGGTGGGGGCTAATCCCGACGCGATCTGGGTTGCCGGCGACACCGGAGTGTGGCGATTGGGCCGAGACAACGGTGCCGCTGCGGCCGTACTCGACACTGGTCCGCCCGACAGGATTGCTTTCCACCCACAAGGCGGAGTCGCTGTCGTTTCGGCGCGATCCTTGTGGGTGGTCCGCGACACCACTCGCTTCACGCTGGCCCTGCCGGACGGCGGCGCACCGGTCGAAACGTTGGCCTGGGACCGGGCGGGAAAACGTTTGTTCGTGGGCGATCGGTCCGGCCGGTTGCTGGTCTATTCGGTCGAGTTGCGGCGGCGTGTCGCAGAACTGGACCTGGCCGCCACTGCAGGGACTGCCGCCCACGTAACCGCTTGCTCGGTGCTGCCCACCGGTGAGGTGGTGGTGGGACTTTCGGATGGAAGCGTTCGGCTTCTGTCCGCCACATTGCACGTGGTCGACACGTTTAGGGGACATCGGGATTCGGTGCGCTGGGTGGTGCCACTTCGCGATGGCTTGCGGCTGCTGAGCTGCGACGGGCGTGAATTCTTGCTATGGGCGATCCCGACCGGGGAGTTGCTTGCCCCCCGCTTGCAGCCGGGAGGCAGGATTGTCCAGGTTGCTCCGGACGCGGACCAGGATGAAGTGATATTCCGCACGCAGGACGGTGCCTGGCAGAGGCTGGGCGCGCTGCCTCCAGAGCACACCGTGAGGGTGTGTAAAGCGTCAGATGCCACACTGGTTGTAGCCACACCAGCAGGCGACCGCCGGATCGCCTGGGTCGATAGGGCGGGGCGCGTCGGGATCGTCGAAATTGAGACAGGCGGTTTTGACGCGAGGGTCTTTCCGCTCGTAGCGCCGGCGCGGACGGTCGCTTCGTGCGGGGACGGGGTTTGGGTATGCAGCGCGAACGACCGCGAGCTCCATTGGATCGAAACCGGCACGGGGCGCCATCGGCGTTGGAATCTGGAATCGGCGGTACGTTCGGTTTACCCCCTTTTGCCGAGACGAGCAGTTGCTGTCACGGAGAACGGCTCCGCTTATCTGGTGGACGTGGACGATGGGCTCGATCGTCTCCCTCTGGATGACACCGTGCGGAGCGGGTGTGCCGGGCAACAGGGGCCGAGCGGAGCGAGCAACGTGTATCTGCTCCTGGGACAGGGAAGGATCGTGGGGGTCGATGCGAGCGGTAGAGTTCGTGACGGAGCACGCGTGCCGCCCCTTGCAGGGGCAAGGATCGGCGCGGTGCTCTTTCCGTGGTTCGTTCTCGAGACAGAGGACGCCGTCTGGGTAGCGAACGCCGAGTCTGGTCATGCAGACCGTGTTGTGGCCTGGAAAGACTGGAAGCGCGGGCATTTGCTTGCGGCTTCGATCGTTCCGGCTGCACGGGAGGAGGCAGTTCTCTATCGAGTGGTCATTCGCTCCGCACCGCCATCCGGTGCCCAACTGACGTTGCTGTGCGGTTCCGTGAAGGACACGTCTGGCGGTCTTGCGCGGCAACAGGTGGAAGTGGGTCTGTGGTCGTTGTTGATCCAGTCGGTACGTGGGGCAGCGTTTGACCTGGATGGGGAGACCCTTTGGTTATTCGGAGGGCCGAGGGAGAGAGGCCGCAGCGGACCGGGGCTGCTGGAGATCTGGAAACTCGCCGGAGACCCGCGCGCACCGACACCCTTACAGGGGAGTGTGGAAACGCTCGCTTCCTACGCAACAGGGAGTCATCCGTAACGGGCGTTTCGGCCGCGCGGCGGCAGCAAGGCAACTCCACGGTGCATCTCTGCCGCTATGGCCGGTGTGAGCACCGGAATTTCCCACCGGCGCATGTTCCGGAAGCGGAGCAGTACGGGCTCCGTTACGAGGGACAGGCGGGGGGTCAGGCGAGCTATTGTTCTTCGGATTGCCGGGCCAGGGGCGTTTTCTTGGGACACCGCGTAGAGCCGCGGCGCCTTCATGCGATCCAACGCCGCACGCGACCTTGCGCGGGGAGCCTTTCGGGCCCAGGACTCGCCAACCCGTGGTGGACGTCGCGCCTCTGGCATGACCGTTCGATTTTTCCCAGCTTCCCGCCTGGGCGATTTGTGTTCCGCTTGACACGTGCCATACTTGAGTGGCGGGCGAACCGCTAGTTCGCCCGATGGGCAGGAGTTTCGATCCTCGAGGATCCCGTATCAGGAGGTCTGCGATGAAGCGAATTCTCGTAGCGATAACGGCTTTGACTCTTGGTTCTGCGGTTGCGGCGCCTGCATCCGCTTGTGATGGCTGCGCACAACTGCAGCAGTTGACGTGTCGTGCTCACGGGTTGTTGAATTGCACCGCGTGCCATCCGGTGGCGTTTCCGACGGTGGCGCCGTGCAGCCAGTGTGGGATGACCTTGTGCGACCACGTACGGAGCACCTGGGAATACACGAAGGCTGCGGTTCACGGGGCGGCCATGACCGTTGGGCACGCTGCACGGGTGACGGTAGAGGGAGTCGGTAACGCGACGGCTGCTGGAGTTGGCCTGGTGGCGTACAAGATCCACCGGATGAAGGCGGGGTTGCACAGCCTGTTCGCTCAAGCTACGTGTGCTGTCTGCGTACCTAACCTACCCGCTGTGTCTCCAATGGGGTTGCCTACCGTTTCCCCGGGATGTGCCCTTTGCGCTCCTGCACCTGCTGCTGCGCCGGCTCCCGCTCCAGCGCCGGCACCCGCGCCTGAGGTGGAAAAACCGGCTGTGCCGGCTCCGCAGCCGGCTGAGCAGCAGAGCGGCCTACTGATCCTGCGTCCGGCCACGGGCGGGTAGTGCCACGAACCGTCACGCACCGAACCAGGAGGGCACGCCCTACGAGGGCGTGCCCTTTCTCGTTTGGAGGGAACGGGACTTTTCCGAGTACTTGCCTGTTTGGGGCGAGCCACCACGCCGCCTGGTCCAGGCGGCGACGCTCCTACGGTACCCAATGCCACAAGGGGTGCCTGGCCGATCGTTGCAGGCGGAGCGCACGTGACCCTGGCACTTCGGTTCCCGCCTCTCGGGGCGACGACGCTTCCTGAGTACGCGATCAGCTCCATCTGGTTCGACAGAGCCGCGGAGGGATGACCGCGGCGGGACGTCACCGAATGCGCGGGACGGTTGCCTGCCGATCCGGTGTCTGTTCGGATCGCAGCCCTGAAGAACTGTTCGGGCGATGGTGCTGATCCGGTCCGAGTTGGGGGGCCGCAGACCGGCGGTGCGCGTCGTGGTACTGAGTGCCGAAAGGGGGGCGGTATTTCCCCCCTGCCGCCGTTGCCTCTGCATCACGCCGAGGTTGGCTTGGCTGTGTCCAGGGGGTTACAGTCGCGAACGGGGGCAACCACCGGTTGATCGGCTTTGGGCTGGTCCTGTCTATGGCCGGAGAAATCCGGGCTACACGGCGGTTTTCCGGGGCGGAGGCGAATGGTTGCGGTGCGGTCGTTTGCGGTGAAACGACCTGGAGGTGGTCGGGGGGGCGCTTACTCGCCGGCGATGTGTGCTCCGTGTGAGGGGGCCGGTGTGCTACTACAGCTCTGGTGCGACTGGGGGGAACCGTTCAGTGGGCGAAGCCTCTGCTATCCGAAGGGGGCAGTGTATCGAGGGGGGCTGTTAGGAGGATTTCGGTTGTCCCCGTCACCGGTCGGTGGTAGGCCGAAGGGTGTGGCAAAAAAAGCGGCCCCGCCGGGGCCGAAGCCCCGACGAGGCGTGGGCTATGGTGCTCTCATCTGCATTATACCAGACTACTGGACGAGTTCAAGTCCATGTTCGGCTGCGAACAACTGCAGCTTCTTCAGTGCCCGGCTCTCCAACTGGCGGACCCGCTCCTTGGTCACGCCGAGCTCGCGTCCCACCTGTTCCAGGGTACGCGGGCTACCCTCCTGGCCGAGCCCGAAGCGAGCGATGATCACGTGCTGCTCCCGCTCGTCCAGCTTGTCCAGTATAGTGTACAGCAGGTTCTTGATCTCCCGCATGGACGTCTCTTCGTGGTACGGGTCGGCGCGGCGGTCCGCCGCCGTGTCGAAGATTTCGTCGTAGCCGGTTACGAAGCGGTCCCGACGCACCGCCTCCTCTGGGATCGATCGGGCGAAGTTCTTCATGATCGCCCAGCTCGCGTAGGTGCTGAACTTGAACCCGCGGCTGTAGTCGAACTTCTCCACGGCCCGGATCAGGGACATATTCCCGTCGCTGACCAACTCGAACAGGTTGGTCTGGGGAGTCACGTGCCGCTTGGCGATCGAGACCACCAGCCGCAGGTTGGACCGGATGATCCGGTTCTTAACGTCGAGGGCTTCCTGGAGAAGCCGCTCGAGCTCGTCGAGGTCGCTTGCCCGCGGCCGGGCAACATCGATCTTATCCTGAAGCAACTTCGCCTTGTGCTTCAGGTAGTTCATTTTACGGAACAGGTACACCTCCTGTTCCTTGGTCAACAGCGGCACCTCGTACAAGGAGGCCAGGTACGGAGGGAGTCCCTTCGGAGCGCGGGTGCGCTTCGGCTCCTTCTCCGGGACCGGCTCCGGCCCGAGGATCTTCTCGTCGGCGCCGGGCTGGTCGAACTCCTCGTTGTACATGTACTCGATGGGCGTTTCCTTGAGCCGTCGGGCGCGTACCTGCAGCACGGCGTGGCGGATCGTGGCCGGCGACTTACCGTACCGCTTGGCCAGAGCGGCGATCGGTGTGCCGCGTCGGTAAGCCTGGAAGATCTGTTCCTTGTCCTCCCAGGTCAGCCGTGCGCTGCGAGCCGGGAAGACCGCGCGGTCCGGATTCTCGTTGTCGTAGCGAAGCAGTTCGCGCCGTACCGTCTCCGGAGCCCGTCCGGTCTTCTCCGCGACCGCGGCAGCCACCTCGGTCGGCGTAGCGCCCTTCTTCCGCTTTGTCAGCTCCTTCGCCAGTCGCACCATCGTCTCTCTCTCTTCCTCGGTGACGTTACTGAACTGTTTGGCTTTGGCTACTAGACTCCGGTTACGCTCCAGGAACCGAACGACCACGCTTTCCGGATAGACGAGGACGACCCGATTGCCCTTAGTGTAGAAGCGCCGTCCTACCAGTCCTCGCCGTCTCCACCGCCTTAGAGTACGTATACTAACGTTCAGTTCCCGGGAGAGTTCTTCGAGGCCATAGCACCGCTCCTTCGCTGCGGCAATCGGTTGTCGTAGGGTCGCGCTGAGATCCTCGACGAACCGTGCCAGGTCATCGCTCAACGGAGCTCCAAGCAACGGATCTCCGCCGCCTTCTCGCGGGTACAACCCGGTCAGGCGGAACGCGATGTACGCGTAGGGATACAGCGTCGCCGGTTCGATTTCTGACAGCAGGCGCTCCGCCCGGTCGATGTAAGTCGCACGCAGCCTTTTCGGCGCCAGCTTCAGTTGGTCGGCCAGCTCTTGCATGCGAGCCAGCCGGTAACGCTGTCTTGTCATCGGTGCTGCTCCCGGCGTCCCGGTCCCGCACAGATTTCTGTACCGGGACGCACCTGGTTTCAGCACCCGCCTCGTCTGCTCCTGCTATAGCACATTCTGTGCCAGCCTGGCATCTCACCGATCCCCGACAACCGCCCAAGCCGGTTCTTGCCCGGCAAACGGTCCGCGGACCGGGCCAGCGGTGCTGCGTGCGCAAAGCCGGACTCTCACTCTCAGGCGTGACAAGGCGCCGGGTGTCCGACACCTGTTGCCATTCTGACAGCTACGGCTGGACAACACGAAGCACCCTCGACCCTTCGACAACCAGAGTGGCGCCAGCAGGGGCTCCGTCCCTCCGCTTGACGTCAGATGCGGAGGGTTCGTCCGGGAGCCGCGATATCCTACCACGCCTGCCCGACGTTGCCAACCGTTTCGGTGTCTTTTAGCACGCCATTCTTCACCTACTACGCGTGCACTCCCACTTGGTTCGCCATTTTAACACGGGCCGCCCAAAAAGCAACCCTTTTTCCCGCAATCTTCGCAACCCACTGCCAGCGGTCTGGGGCATTACGGGGCGGCAGGGGGAGCCGCAGGCGGTTCGGTGACGCGGGTTGGACTTTTGTGAGGCGGTTCCAACCTGCGCCAAAGTGTGACATCCCCGGGCGGTAGGGGAACATCGCCTGTGCGTTTTGACACGTCCGTTGCCTGGGGCTGGGCGAGGGGCCGGCCGATGCAGTGATTGACCGCGGGCGGGCTTCGGGGTAGAGTCAGGCCGAACCGAGGGCGACTCGGCAGTCGGACCGAACGGTTCGCAACGGCGACAGAGGTGCGGTTTGGTCACGTGCACATCGGGGGAAGTCGTGAAGCAACACAGAAGGCTGTTCATTCTGCTGGCGGTCGGCTGGTTTGGGATCGCTTCTGGTCTGCGGGCTTCTGAGGGCAGTCCTGCTGTTCCTCTCCAGGAAGCCCCTCGAAGCGGGGACGGTGTCATCCAGTCGCGGCTGGTGGCGGTGGGATCCGGGAAATTGATCGTGCCCGGGAAAAGCGGCAAGCTCGAGCGGCTGGAGGCAAGGCTGGAGGCGCGAATCGTGTATGAGGAGAGGGCGATAGGGGACGCAGAGACGGTACGGTTGATCGAAGATGCCGCTGTGGGGGCACTCGTAGGGGGACACAAGACAATTCGCCGGCTTCGCAACAGCGTGCGATTGCTGCGGTGTCGGAGGTCGGAGGGGGCTGTGCAAATCTGGTCACCGTTGGGGCTCCTAAGCTATGACGAGGCGGAGCTGTTGAGGACGCCGTTCGATACGATTTGCATCGCCGAGCTCCTTCCCCCTGACGGGACGGTTCGTGAGGGACGAACCTGGCGGATTGCGTCGGATGCGGTGGCAGCGGCCCTCCGGCTTGATCGCGTCGTTGGTGGCGAGTTGAAGGCCGTGTGCGAAGCGATCCGTGCGGACACGGTGGAGGTCCGTGTGGCAGGGACGGTCCGTGGGGAGTACAACCTGGCGCCCACGCGGATTACGGTGAACGCTCAGCTCTCCTATGACCGGGCTCAGCAGATTGTGACGAGGGTGGTAGCCGACATCGATGAGATCAAGTCACCGGGGCCGATCGATGCTGGGTTCGAGGGGAAAACCCGGCTGACGGTGACCCGCTCCGTACAGCAACCCAAGGGGCTTACTGAGGAGTTGCTTGATCAGGCAACTGCAGACGGTGCGAAGCGGTTGGCGGAGTGGTTCGTGTACGAGCATCCGAAGGGGCTGTTTCGCTTCGAGTATCCTCGTGTTTGGAGGGTGCATTTTTCGGACGAGCGCAATCTGATCCTGAAGTGGCCGGGTCGCGACGCGGTGCTTGCCCAGTGTAACGTGGTGGTCGGGCACCGGGCGAGTCCGGGGACGCACGTGGATCGTGCCAGGGTTCGTCAGACGGTCGAGAAAGGGCTGGGCGATCGTCTACAGCGGGTTCTGGAGGATCGCGAACTGTCCATTTTGCCCGGGATTTGGGTGCACCGTCTGGCCGTTGCTGGCCTGGCCGGAAACGATCCGGTGCTCTGGTACTACTACACGTTAGCCGACCGCACTGGGCAGCACATTCTGGTGGTCTTTTCGATTCCGGCCCAGCACAGTGCCCGGTTCGGCACAGCGGATCTGAGCATCATCGAGACGTTTCGCATGCAAGGGGGCAATGCGAGCGAGGCTGCGAGTCGCGAGCCTGAGCCGGGCCCGGCTGCGACCAGGAAATAGGCCGTTACGCATCGAGGGGAGGGGTCCTGGGGCGGTCTGGCGACGCATCGGGATGGGGTGCTTGGGGGGCAGAACGGTGTTGCTCGGTGCAGCTTCGTCCGTTTAGTGCG
>Ga0256839_1006275_pt1 | contig 10521 bp, 9 predicted proteins | sample 354166metaG_FD_185968 | JGI IMG/M metagenome (GOLD analysis project Ga0256839, IMG submission 185968) | Hydrothermal vent microbial communities from Mid Atlantic Ridge, Atlantic Ocean - 354-166 | ecosystem: Environmental > Aquatic > Marine > Hydrothermal vents | place: Atlantic Ocean: Mid... | reverse complement strand
AGGTCGCGGCCTTCGAAAAGCACCTCTCCGGCCGTAGGTTCAATCAGCCGGGACAGACAGCGCACCAGCGTCGATTTGCCGGACCCGGACAACCCCATGATCACGAAGCACTCGCCATCATGAATTCTGACGTCGACATTGCGCACGGCACCGATCATCCCCGCCCGGGCCAGATCTTCTTCGGCCGGGGCGCCGGCGTGGGCTCTGAGAAACTGCCTGGAGTGCGGGCCGTAGAGTTTCCATACCCCCCGGCAATCGAGCTTTACGGGTCGATCCATTCGGGCCTCGGCAGTTTGTCGCGGTTACCTCCGCGAGCATGCAGTGCAGATCTGGTGGGTCGGAGAACGGGCAGAAACCCGTTCCCCGGACCGCCGCTCAATCGTCCCAGGTCGACCAGTTCGACTCGTTGGCCGCGAGCCAGCCGGCGACCGCATCATCGACAGACATGCCTTCAAGATCAACCTGCGCGACAAGCGCGCCCATGTCTTCGTTCGAGATGTTGAACCCACGGATCATCCTGGCTGCGCCCGGCCACTTGTCCTCTACTCCAGCCCATGCCACTTTCCAGATCGGCCCGGTGGGTTTGCCGCAATCATAGGCCGCATTCGGGTTCATCCCCACGGACGGGTCCGAATAGCATTCCGGCGTGTAAGGCGGAAACTTCACGAAGCTGCCCTCGAACTTGGCCGGCGCCCAGTGCGGCGAATACAGCCACAGCACGATCGGGGCCTGACGCTGATATGCGCTTTCCAACTCTGCAAAAAGCGCCGCATCGGTTCCGGCGTGAACAACCTCGAAGTCCATGCCCAGGGCCTCGACCCGCTCGTCATCAAAGCCGCCCCAAGTGACAGGGCCACCAAGGTATCGACCCAGCGGGGCGGTTTCCGGTGTTGCAAATTCTGCCGCGCAATCATTGAGAGCCTGCCAATCGGGCAGACCGGGGCAGCGCTCTTCCATATAGGCCGGATACCACCATTCTTCGATGGCCTGCATGCCGGTTTCGCCCATGTTCACCACGTTGCCGCTTTGGGTCGCATCATCCATCGCCTCGCGGCCGGTGGTTTCCCAAATCTCCATCGCGACATGGAGATCGCCGGTTTTCAGCCCCGCAAACTGGGCAATGTAGTCTGCCTGGACATACTCGACATTGTAGCCGGCATTCTCAAGAACCTTGCCCATGATCCCCGTCGTGATCAGTTGGCCGGTCCAGTCATGGGTCGTCAGCTTGATCGGGTCCGTGGACTCCTGACCAACCACCGAACTGGCGGTCAGGGCAACGGCCGCGGCCGCCATCGCAATAGATGTCGCAATTTTCATTTTTCTCTCCCTGTGATCCAAGGGCGCACGCGCGAACTTCTTCGACGAGGCCGTTGCAACACGACCATTCTTTCGGCGATTCCCCCCAAAAATCAACATTTTTCCCCACGCTTCAGCTTTATTACTTGATAAATTGTGGTATTTTGCCTGAAATCACTCAATGATCGGCACCAATACCGCCGCGCGAAAAAGGAGTTTCTGTGACCGAACCACAACCCAGGGGCAACTTCCGGCAGCAGGCAATCCTTGAGGAACTGCGTCGCGCCGGAGGCGTCAGCCGGATCAATACGCTCGCTGCAGCTCTGGATGTCAGCGAAGAAACCGTGCGACGAAATATCAAGAGGCTCGCCGACAGTGGCCTCGTGGAAAAGATGCACGGTGGGGCCAGGCTGGTCTCGGAGCAGGAAGCCGACCTGCACCACCGAATTGCGGAGAACCCGGACGCCAAACGAAAAATCGCCCGGGCCGTCGCCGATCTGTTGCCCGACGGCGCATCGTTGTTTCTCGATATCGGCAGCACAACCACTTATATTGCCCAGGCGTTGCTGGGCCACAGGAACCTGCTTGTCGTGACCAATTCCGTTGCCGTCGCCTACAAGCTGGCCTGCCGAAACGACAATCGTGTGTTCATGGCCGGCGGTGAGCTGCGCCCGCACGACGGCGGCGCATTTGGGGCCGATGCAATGGAATTCGCAGCACGGTTTCAGACTGACTTTGCCATTCTGTCTGCCGCCGCAATCGACGCCTCGACCGGGCTGATGCTGCATGACATGGAAGAAGCGAAATTCTCGCGCCTGATCATGAAGAACGCCGGGTGCAGGATAGTGGCCGCAGATGCACGGAAATTTCACCGCAGCGCCCCTATTTGTGCGGCGGATCTTTCCATTGTCGATATTCTGGTGACAGATGAGACCCCTCCCGCCGACTTGCTTGCCATGGCGTCAGAGCAGGGTATTGAAATCGTGACCGCCAACTAGTGTCTGGGAACACCATGCCGGAAAACACCGAAGAATTGCTGCAAGCGGCCCGCCAGATTGCCGCAGACGCCGGCGCCGTTGCGCTTTCGCACTTTCGTGAGCCTCTGGACATCGAAGTCAAGGCTGACGAAAGCCCGGTCACTGTGGCCGACCGCGCGACTGAAACAGCCATCCGTGAGGCGCTTGCCGAAAAATTTCCGGAACATGGAATTTTTGGCGAGGAATTCGGCGTGCAGGGCAACAGAAATGCGCCCATGTGGGTGGTCGATCCCATCGACGGGACACGTTCATTCATCTCTGGCAACCCGCTGTTTGGCTTGCTGCTCGCCCATGTTGTCGACGGAGAGCCCGCGCTTGGCATCATCGCCATGCCGGCGCTGTCCGAGACCTTTTCTGGCGCGCCGGGAATTGGAGCCTGGTTGAATGAAAAACCGATTGCCTGCCGGACCACAAAGCGGCTGGATGACGCGATCCTGTATGTGAATGAGGCCGAGCGGCTCCACGCGGACGACCCGGAGCGGTTTGCCCGCCTTGCTCATGCGGGACACACACGGCGCATGGCATATGATTGCTATCCCCATGCGCTTGTTGCAGCCGGGCTGATCGATGCCGTGGTCGATATCGGCCTTGAACCCTACGATTTCATGGCCTTGGCACCGGTCGTCCAGGCCGCTGGCGGAGTGATCACGGACTGGTCGGGCAAGGCCTTGTCATTTGACAGTGACGGCCGCGTCGTCACCGCCTGCACACCGCAACTGCATGCCGAGGTTCTTGCCCTGCTGGATTTTCAGGCAGACCGAACCGCTGCGACGTGATCGGCAAATTCGGCATCGTTCATGAGGGCCTGACATCTTTCGAACCGGTTGAGCGAATAGGCCCAGAAATCTTCGGCCGGGTTCCCGTCGGCATGCTGGATCAGGCCCCACAACGTCCAGAGCAGATCACACATCGCCTTGTAGATCACAACGCGCCCGCGTTCATGGGGTTTCGGCTGCCCGCCAAAATATGCGCACAACAGTTCGGCTTCCAGCGCGGGCGGCAACCCGGCCTCAACCGACAGGTCGCCAAGGTCCCAAAGCGGATCGTTCATGCCTGAATACTCCCAGTCGACAATCCACATCTTTTCGCCGTCATCAAGAAAATTTTCGCATAGCGGATCGCAATGACAAGGCGCCAGGGTGCTTTCGCCAGACAGCAGCAAATCGCGCAATGGCTCGGCTGCTGTGACAACCTCGTGATACCCGTCCGGAAGCTCTGCATCTTTCTGTGCGAGCACTTGCAGATAGTCTTCGATCATCTTGAACAACTCGAACCGAAATTCAAACGGCTCTGGCGAATTGTGCAGGTCCGCCAAAGCGCGTCCGGCACGCGATGCGGCGCCAGGCCGGGTTGCGAAGAGTTCCGGGGTCATCGTCACGATGCCTTCAATTGCCTCCGAGATCATGACGCCGGTCTTGTCGTCCGCCCAGAGAACCCGCGCCGAAACTCCGGCCCTGCAAGCCACGCGCGCATTATGGATTTCCACAGCGCGGTCGATATAGGCTTCGGTGCCAGCCCCGGGGATGCGAACGATCACCTGGCGATCGCCAGTTTCGACCAGATGCACGAGATTTGTCAGCCCGCCCAACCGGGTGATCCTGCAATCTTGCGCCGCCGCGTTTTCAAACCCCGGTGCATTGCGCAGCGCCTTGATCACTGCCGTCTGATGTTCGCTCATCCTGTGCCCCTTCAAGATTTCAACCGCTTGTTCTGCGGGTCGAACAATGGTCCGTCTATTCGCCGTATCGGATAGCGGTCGCCGAACACTTCGACCTCAAAGTCATCCATGTCCCGGTATTTGCGTGGCAAGTATCCGAGCATGATCATCTTGCCGACAGTGTGGCCAAACCCGGCGCTTGTGACCGGGGCCAGCACTTTTCCGTCCGAGAGTATGGTTTCCCCGCCGGTCATGGGCAGTTTCCTGTCAGCCACAAAAGTCGCGAGCTGCCGTTTCGGGCCGTTTTGCATTTGCGCAGCCAGCGCATCACGCCCGATGAAGTCACCTTTCGACTTCAGGTGAACGCGAAACCCAAGCCCGGCTTCGATTGGCGAATGGTCCGGTGTGACATCGACAGACCAATACAGGTAGCCCTTTTCAAGCCGCAAACTGTCAATGGCCCGATACCCGACATCGCGAATGCCCAGACCGGCCCCGGCCTTGCGCAAGACATCGTAGACATGCAGACCGAACTCGGTCGGGACGTGCAGCTCCCACCCCAGCTCTCCGACATACCCGATACGAACGGCCCTTGCAGGCGCGGCCCCGACAACCAGATCACGCGCGGTTGCGAACGGGAAGGCCGCGTTCGAGATATCTTCTTCGCAAACCGCCTGCAGAACCTCTCGCGACCTGGGGCCGCAGATATTCACCACCGCCCTGGCCGATGTGACCTCTGCCAGGTGGCAAGAGTTGTCCCTGGCCATATGCCGCCTGATCCAGTCGGCGTCGTGGGTTCCGAACCCGGCCCCGGTGACGATATAAAAATGATCGTCGGCCAGTCGCGTGATTGTCAGGTCGGCTTCAATGCCACCATCGGCGTTGCAGAACTGGGCGTAGATGACACTGCCCACGGGGCGATCCATGTTGCAGGCCGCCAGCCTTTGAAGCAAGTCCAGTGCACCGGGACCAAATAGCTCATACTTGGCAAAACTGCTTTGATCGATCAGCGCAACACCCTCTCGAACTGCTGCGTGTTCGACCGCGGCAAACTCGTGCCACCCAGGTTCGAGAAAATCCAGCTGCTCCACTGCGTCCACACCATCCGGGGCGAACCAGAGTGGCCGCTCCCAGCCGTTTTTTGACCCATGGACAGCGCCGTTCTCTTTGAGACGATGATGAAGCGGGGAAAGGCGCAAGTCACGAACGCTGCCTGGCTCCTGCCCGGGGTAACGCATTTTGTAGTGGTGTGCGTAGTGCTCGACCGCGCGGGGATACATGAAGGCGCGCGTTGCGTGATGGGGACCGAACCGGCGTATGTCGAGCGGCCAGAGATCCAGCTCGGGACGCCCTTCGACGATCCACTGTGCAATCATTTCACCGGCTCCGCCCCCTGCCGCGATGCCATAGAGAAACCCGGTGGCCATCATCAGGTTGTCGAATTCCGGCGCCCAGCCCATCACGAAATCACCATCGGCTGAATATGGAATCGGACCGTTGATCATGTTGCGGACGCCGACCTGGCCGAGGACCGGTGTAGCCTGTGCCGCCCTTTCAGCCAGCGGCAGGAAGCGGTCAACATTGTCAGGCAACAATTCGCGGACAAAATCACCAGGTATTCCCTTGTCGCCAAATGGACGCGTATCGTTTTCGTAGCCCCCGATCACCATACGACCGCCGGCGTCCGGCTTGTAGTAGACCAGTCGCTCCGGGTCACGCAGGGTTGGCAGACTCTGCACCAGATCCGGCTCGGGCCAGGGTTCGGTCACGATGTACTGGTGCTCCACGGCGCATGCCGGGATGCGAATCCCAAGTTTGCGCCCAAGCTCACGGCTCCACATGCCGGCAGCGAGCACAACGTTTTCAACGTCGAACATTCCCTGCGATGTCGCAACCTGCGTTATCCGCCCCTTGCGGATCACGAAATCTTCAACGCGGACATTCTGCCTGATATCGGCCCCATGCAGCCTTGCGCCGGCGGCAATTGCCAAGCACAAACCCGACGGGTCCACATGCCCGTCCGACGGGATGAATGCGGCACCTTCCAGGCCGGCTTCGTCGATATAGGGAAAAAGCGCCTTGGCCTCGGACGGCGAAATGATGTCCATTTCAAGCCCGAAACTGCGCGCCATGGTCGCCAGTCGCCTGGCCTCGAGCATACGGTCGCGCGTCGCCGCAAGCCGCAGCGAGCCGACTTTCTTCCAGTCGAACGCCATCCCGGTTTCTGCTTGCAGCCGATCATACATTTCGACCGAGCGTTTGAGCATTCGGGTCGTGTTGCTTGATTGGCGAAGCTGCCCGACCAGGCCGGCCGCATGCCAGGTTGCCCCTTCGGTCAGACCGGCACGTTCCAGCAGCACGACGTCTTTTTCACCACCACGCGCAAGATGATACGCGACCGAGCACCCGATGATCCCACCACCAACGATCAAGTGTTTTGCAGAATGGCTGTCCACAAGCGTCTCTCCGACGATTCCTCGGTCAAGCATGTCCCCTCTTGATCAAATATCAACGAAAAATGTATCTTTCTGTGAAAATCAGCGAACAGGAACCCGGCGGGAATGCCCAAACATCGATATGAAATCGAAAAGGCCGTAGCGCTTCGCGGCTCTGTTTCGGTTGCCGAACTTGCCGATATGCTCGGGGTTTCCGGCCAGACAATTCGAAGAGCCGTGAAGCCCCTGGTTGCCGAGGGAAAACTTCGCAAGGTCCACGGCGCGATCGAAAGCCCCCGCTCGCCGGTCTATGCCCCGTTTCTTGAGCGGATCGACCAGATGCGCCAGGAAAAGTTGCGGATTTCTTCAAGACTTGCAGAGATGATACCGGATGGCGCATCGCTTGCAATCGACGCCGGCACCACCTCTGGTTTTCTGGCGCAGGCGTTGAGGATCAAGAGCAATCTGCGCGTGGTTACAAATTCGGCATTCGTCGCCGCAACACTTTCGATGCGGCCCGGCAACCAGGTGTTCATGGCCGGAAGCCGATTGCGCGACCATGACGGCGCAGCTTTCGATGCGGCGACCTTTACCACGATTGCGCGCATGCACACTGACTACGCGATATTGTCCGCCTCGGCGATGAACGCCGCCCGCGGGTTCCTCGTTCATGAAGCGCATGAGGCCGATGTTGCAGCGGCCATGCACGAGATATCAGATCTGACAGTGATGTGTGTCGACCACAGCAAGTTCCAAACAGACGCAAGCGACAAGATGATACAAGCCATTGCCACCGAACAGGTCGACATGCTGATTACCGACAAGGATCCAACCGGTTTCATAAGGCCCGGCGCATTCGAGGTCGTTCTGGCCGATTAGGGCCGGGACCCTAAGCACCGATTTCGTCATGCGCGGTGAGGCATTCGGAATGGTCGCGCAGGATCTCGAGAACCCGGCATTGGGCCACGCGATCACCAGCGCATTCACTGATCATGCGTTGCAATTCTGACCTCAATGCCTCAAGTCGTTCCAGACGCTGCTCAACCTGCAGGAGCTGTCGGCGGGCAATCGAATCGGCATCCGAACAAGACTGTTCCGGGTGATCGGCAAGATCGAGCAACTCGCGAATGGCGGACAGGGAAAACCCCAGTTGCCGTGCGTGGCGAATGAAGGCCAGACGATCAAGATCGGACTGCGCGTAGCGCCGCTGCCCCCCCGCCGTGCGCTCTGGTTCGGGCAAGAGCCCGATCTGTTCGTAATACCGGATCGTCTGGACCTTGGTTCCGGTTTTCCGAGACATCGCGCCGATGGTGAACATGACATGACCCTTTCCTGCCCCGACGAGGCTACACTACGGCAGACGAATTGTGCATCAAAGTTTGCGCGAGCCGTGGCGATGGCTTATGAAGAAACGCTCTGGACTTGCGAATGGTTCTCATTTACATAACGGCGAAACTGATCCTGCGCCCTTGCGCGCCCAAACTGGCAGGCCTTCGGAATGGAAAACATGTCTCCGGTACTTCTCGGATTTCTTGGCAGCCTGGTCGCCGGTCTCATGACGGCAGTGGGCGCCATTCCCGTTCTCTTTGGACGCTCCCCTTCGCGCGAATCCCGGGACATTTCCCTGGGCTTTGCCGCGGGCGTAATGCTCTCTGCATCGTTTTTTTCGCTGATCATTCCTGCTCTGGATGCCGCCGAAATCCGGTATGGCGAAGGGGCTGTCCCGGCGCTCATTGCGTGTGTCGGGATACTGCTCGGAATGGGCGCCGTTGCTTTCATGAATGAAAAGCTTCCGCATGAGCATTTCAGGTCAGGACATGAAGGGCCGATGTCGGATTCGCTGCGCCGTATCTGGCTGTTCATCATCGCCATAACAATCCACAATCTGCCCGAAGGCCTTGCCGTGGGCGTCGGATTTGGCGCAAACGGATTTGAAGGCGGGTTTCCGATCGCTCTCGGAATCGGGCTGCAGAACGCACCGGAAGGACTGGCTGTCGCGGTAGCACTGCTTGGCGAGGGCTATTCTGCCAAACGCTCGTTCATGATCGCCGCATTGACCGGGCTTGTTGAGCCCGTCATGGGGCTTGTCGGAGCAGCGGTCATCGTGGTGTCCCAGCCGCTACTGCCTTGGGGGCTCGCTTTCGCAGCCGGGGCCATGCTCTATGTGATCAGCCACGAAATCATCCCCGAAACCCACCGCGCCGGACATCAGAACAAGGCGACACTCGGGCTGGCGATCGGCCTGGTTCTGATGCTGTTTCTTGATGTCTGGCTTGGATAGCGCAGGACAGCCGCACACGGGACGGTGCGAGAATTGACTGCTTCGGGGGCTGCCATCTCATGTGACGGTGAACTGCCCCATCATCCCGCCATCTTCATGTTCCAGAATATGGCAATGATACATGAAGGGGTAATCCTTGCCGGCCGTTTGAGTGAACGGCACCAGCAATTCAACCTGCCCATTCACCAGCACCGTATCCTTCCACCCTCGGTTTTGCGCCCTTGGGGGACCGCCGTTTTCGCTGAGAACCTGAAAGGTCACGCCGTGAATGTGAAAAGGATGCATCAGCATGTGAGCCGAGACAACCCAGCGCTCGACGGTATTGTTCCGAACACCGTGGTTGATTGTCTTCATGTCGAATGGCGCTCCGGAAATCGAGTATCGCCGGGTCCCGCCAAACATCATCCGCGGCCCCATCGGCATTTCCAGCGTGAACCGGCGCGTCGTCGCGACCGGGTCCTGGACCTGGGCCAGCGAGCCGCCAATGTCACCCGGGATGGACGTGATACGCGCCGGAAGCGAACTGTCGACAACGAACGGCAGGATTTCAAACGCCGTCTCCGGCGCGGCGCGGCGCCCCATCATCCCGCCCATCATGCCGCCCGCATTCAAGTTCGGCCCGCTCACCAGCGAAAGGTCTGCCCCATCCGAGAAATCCACCAGAATTTCAATTCGTTCGGCCGGTGCCAACGTGATCATGGGCAAGGGGAGCGGACGGTCAAGCAGACCGGAATCAGTTCCGGCAAGATGCATGTCGCGCCCGTCGCTTAGCGCCAGAGTATAAATCCGGCCATTGGATGCATTGAGAATTCGCAGCCTCACGATCCCTTTTGGCACGGCCGCGATCGGCGCAAACTGGCCGTTGATCAACATGGTGTCACCAGCAAAACCCATCATCAGGTCTTCCATGCCGGGGTCGTAACTGGTGCGCCCACGCGAATCGAAACGCCGATCCTGAAGGATCAAAGTCAGGTCATCCACCCCATAATCCGATGGCAGGCCACGCTCGTCATCCTTTCCATCGGTCAGTTGCAGAACCCCTGCCAGGCCGTGGTGGACCTGCTCTGCCGTCTTTCCGTGAATATGCGAATGATACCAAAGGGTCGTCGGGGCCTGCGCAATCGGCAGAACCGGCTCCCATGTCTCTTTCGGTCGGACCGGCTGATGTGGCCCACCATCGACATTACCGGGAATGATCAGGCCATGCCAATGGACCGAAATTGCTTCCTTCAGGCGGTTTTCCACACGCGCATGCGTCTCTCCGGATGAAGACAGCCGGAGGGTTGGTCCCAGATAGGGCTGGCTGAAACCCCAGGTGCGACTTTCAGCGCCGCCAAGAAAATTCACCGACCCGGCCATTGCATTCAATTCGAACCGGCCACTCCTGGTTGCGTCAAGCAGCGGTGGCATCGCAAGGGTCTGCCGGTTTTCACGCGCCCACGTCGGCGACAGGCCAGATGCCAAGGCCATACCGGCACCAAGGCCTGTCATGAATGTGCGTCTGTTCAGCATGGTGTTATTCCTTTGCTCGAAATGGCGTGTGCGGAGTTGTGCGGGTGTCTGATGTGGGAACGCCGGCGCGCTTACTTGAAGGTTCCCAGATCTTCCAGGATCGGACAATCCGGCCGATGGTCGCCAGCGCATTCCTTGATCAGGTGCGTCAGGGTATCCCGCATGGAAATCAGGTCGGAAATTTTCTCCTCGATCCGAGCGAGATGTTCGTTGGCGATGCGTTTGACATCGGCGCTTTCGCGGGTTTCGTCCTCATACAGCGCCAGCAAGGCGCGGCAGTCTTCAATCGAGAACCCCAACGCC
>Ga0256839_1006274_pt1 | contig 10523 bp, 7 predicted proteins | sample 354166metaG_FD_185968 | JGI IMG/M metagenome (GOLD analysis project Ga0256839, IMG submission 185968) | Hydrothermal vent microbial communities from Mid Atlantic Ridge, Atlantic Ocean - 354-166 | ecosystem: Environmental > Aquatic > Marine > Hydrothermal vents | place: Atlantic Ocean: Mid... | reverse complement strand
CGTCGAGGGGGGGCTTTTCCGCCGGGGCCCGGGGGCTGGGGGCGGTCGGACCGGTCGTGGCGGTGCAGCGCTCGGCGGCCGGCGCGGCGGGGGTGGTGGGCGGCTGGCTCGCGCACGCGGCGAGCGAGGCGGCACCGAGCAGGAGAAGGGGGCGGGGGCGTCGCACGGCGGGGACGGTACGACCTCTCGCCCGACCACGGCCAGGCGCCAAGATCGCTCGTGGCGGGGCTACTTCTTCTCGGCCGAGCCCTCCGCCCGAGCGCAGGCCGGGTCCTTACGCAGGGTTTCGAGCAGGACCTCGCAGGTCTTGGACACGGCCAGGGGGTTGCCGTTCTGTTCGAGGTTCTTCTTGGTCTCCGTGGCCGTCTTGCGGAGGACGTCCGCTGCGACGCCCTCCTTCTTGGCAGCGCAGGCCTCGGCCTCCTCGAAGTAGGTCTTGCAGGGGTCGGAACTCGTCCCCATGCCGGGAAGCGCGTTGCAGGCGACGAGGGCGGTGAGGGCGGCGAGGAGGTTGCGCATCATGCAACCCTACCACGAGCCACCGCTTCGGGAGACTCGTGCGGGGGCCGGTGGGTTGCAACCGCGCGGCGGCGGGCGCACGGTTGCGGGCCATGACCGATCCGACCGGCTCCGGCGCGGGGGACCTTGCGGCCGCCACGCGGCGGCTCGACGAGGCCGTCGCGCGTGCGCTCGCCTGGCTTGCCGAGGATGCGCCGCGGCTCGGGGGACGGGTGACCCGGCGGGTGGACGTGGGGCCCGGGGCCATCGAGCGGGCCGCGGGGCACGTTGCCGCCGGCGGACCGGCGCAGGCCACGATCGTGTGCGACGTGAACACGCGCCGCGCGGCCGGCGAGGCCCTCGCCACCGCGCTCGCGCGGCGCGGTCGGGCCGTCGAGGTCGTGGTCCTCGAACCGCGGGCCGGGCGCGCGAAGGTGGTGTGTGACGACGAGACGGTGGCGCAGGTCGAGGCCGCCGTCGCGGGGGCGGGCGCCGTCGTCGCCGTGGGCAGCGGGACCGTGTGCGACTGCGTCAAGCTGGCGACGGCCCGGCGGGGCAAGCCGTTTGCCGTCGTGGCCACGGCCGCCAGCATGAACGGCTACACGTCGGCCATCGCGGCGGTGCTCTCGCGCGGAGTCAAGCGCACCGTGCCCGCCCACATGGCCGAGGCGGTCTTCGCCGATCCGGCGATCCTCGCCGCCGCGCCGCCCGAGATGAACCGGGCCGGCTTCGGGGACCTGGCGAGCAAGCCGTACTCCCACATGGACTGGTTGCTGGCGCACCACCTGCGGGGGGCGCCGTACGATCCGCGTCCGGCCGAGCTGCTGGCCGGCGCCTTCGAGCGGCTGCTCGACGCCGCGCACCTCGTCGGTTCGCGCGACCCGGCGGCGCTCGGGGTCCTCATGCGGACGATCGTCGTGTCCGGGTTCTCCATGGCGCTTGCGGGGTCCTCGTCGCCGGCCTCGGGAGGCGAGCACCTCGCAAGCCACTACTGGGACATGGAGCGCTTCGCCGCCGGTGCGCTGCCGCGGGCGCTGCACGGCCTCCAGGTGGGGGTGGCGACCGTTCTGTCGGCCCGCCTGTTCGAGCGCCTGCTGGCGGCCGACGTGCCGGCGCTGCTCGACCGCGCCGCGCCGTTCGATCCGCGGCGCTTCGACCGTCTCGACCGCGAGCACCCCACCTTGCCGCCGGCGATCGTGGCGGAGATCCGGGCGCAGTTCGAACGCAAGCAACGCATCGGCCAGGCGCAGCAGGCGGAGCGCCGGCGCATCGCCCAAGGTTGGCCGGCGCTCGCCCAGGTCCTCGCGGAGGCGTTCATGCCCGCCCGGCGGATCGAGGCGGCCCTGCGCGCGGCGGGCTGTCCGACGAGCCCCGCCGCCTTCGGCGTGGACCGCGACCATGCCCGCCGGACGCTGCGGGTCTGTCGCCAGATCCGCGACCGGTACGTGGGGCTCGACCTGCTCGCCGACGCCGGCGTGCTCGATCCCTGGTCGTCCGAGGTCGTGGACGAGGTCTACGCGGACGCGGGCGGCTGACCCGTGCCCGCCGGGCCGGTGCGTCGTGCCCCGCGCCCGCGGCCGCCGGTCCACGTCCGCCGTCGGTGCCCCCCGCGCGCGGCGGACCCCCTGGAGGCCCGGCGGTGGAGCGGCGGAACCCGGGGACGGGCACGGCGGCGCGGTCGCGGTTCGCCGGCCGGCCGTTGCAACCGGGGCCGCCGCCGCCCGAGCCACGTTGGAGGAACCCCGGGCTCGTGACGGTCGTTACGGTGTCGCATCGCCGGGGCCGGGGCGCGCATGGTCGAGCGTGCGCCACAGCAGGGCCTCGAGCGCCGCGAGGCGGTCGGGCGGCGCGGGGTCGGCGAGGGGGTGGCGCTCGTGCGGGTCCGAGCGCAGGTCCACGTACAGGGACGTGCCGCGCGTGCGGTGGACGAGGAGCTTGTCGTCGGCCGTCACCACCGCCGCATCGTACCGGCGCTCGTCGCCCGTAAACGGGTTTTCGACCACGACCGCGGGCGGGGGCGGGTCGAGCAGCGATCCATAGGACAGCATCGCAGGCTCGGGGGGCTGGCCCAGCAGGGCGAGGAGGGTGGCGACGAGGCCGCCCGTCGGGTACGGCGCCTCCACCCGCGCCGGCTCGATCCCCGGGCCTTCGAGCAGCAGCGGCACGTGGATCTCCGTCTCGTGCAGGCCGTGGCCGTGGCCGTAGGCCCCGCGCTCGCCGAAGGTCTCGCCGTGGTCGCTCGTGACCACCAGGATCTTGTCGTCGCCCAGGTGCTCGTCGAGCACGGCGAACAGGCGCGCAAGCTGCAGGTCGATCCAGAACAGCTCCTCGTAGTAGGCGTTCTTCGTGCCGGAGCCGGGGAAACGCTCGTGGGCCTCGTGCAGGGCGTGGGCGTCGTAGAGGTGGATCCACAGGAACATCGGGCGATCGGGCGGGCCGTCGTCGAACAGGTGGTCCACGAGGTCCACCCGCTGGCGCGCCGTCCCGCCCCGGTTGCGGGCGTCGTAGTCCCACGGGCCGATGTAGAGTTCGTCGAACCGCAACTCGGAAAAGGGCAGGTGGTCGCCCAGCAGCGGCGGCTGGACCGCCACGGTCCGGTACCCGAGCTGGCGCATGCGGTGGGGCAGCCAGAAGGAAAACCGCACGTGCTGGGTGTGCGGCCCGATCCGCAGGCGCTCGGGACGTTGCCCGGACAACAGCGCCACCATCGAGAAGAAGGTGTGGTTGGCCGGTGCGTAGGCGCGGCGGTACCAGCGGCCGCGGCGGGCGCGGGCCTCGAGGTTGGGCATCGTATCGAAGGGGGCGCCGAAGTCGGACAGCGCGTAGGCGCCGAGGGCGTCGATGGTCACGAGCACGACGTGCGGGCGGGGGCCGGCGGGCGACGGCCCGACCTCGACCTCGCGCCGTGGGGGGGCGTCGCCGCCGTGGCAGTTGTCGTCGAGGCCGTTGCCGGGGATCTCGAAGCGGTGCTGCGCGACGAGTGGGTTCGTGTCGTCGCAGTCCGGGCCACCGAGCCAGGCGGGGAGGGCGCCGTCCCCGTCGCGGTCGAAGACGCCCAGCCCGAGATCCACGATCCCCGGGACGATCCGGGTCTCGTGCAGCATGGCGGCGCGGGTGCGGTCGTCGCGGTGGGCCGACAGCCCCGCGGCCAGGTAGGCCGCGACGCCGGCGGCCAGACCCGCGAGCCGGCGGCGGGTGGGGCGGACCCGTCCCGGCAGCCAGACCGCGGCCACGAGGGCGGCGCCGGCTGCGAGGGCCGGCGCGAGCACGAGCCCGAACTTGAGGACGAACGGGCCGGCGGCTGCGGCCTGCAGCACCTCGGCGGCCACGGCGGTCATGGCCAGCCGCGCCAGGAGGCGCGCGCGCCGCCGGTCGAGCCGGCGCGCGGCGAAGCGAGCGGTCCACACGCACGCGGGCACGAGCGCCGCGACCGCGCACAGGGCCACGAAGGTGCCAATCTGGGCGCTGACCTCCACGAAGTCGAGGGTGTGGTCCTCCAGGCCGAGTACGATCGCCGGTACGAGACGGGCCGCCGCGGCTGCCGCCACGAACGCCACCGAGAAGGCCCCGGCCGAGGTGGGGCTCTGGAGCGCGTCGAAGATCCGGTCGGCGGATCGGCCGGTTCGCGCCAGCAGCAAGGCCACGAGGGCGGCCAACACGGCCGCCCACGCCCCCGCCAGGGCCGTCCCGAGCACGGCGTGGAGCAGGCGCGCGGCGCCGAACCCGAGCCGCGGCTGCACGGCCGCCAGCTCGAACGCCCCCACGGCGGCGCAGCCCAACGGGATCGACAGCAGGGCGCGAAGGGGCACGGCGCAGCGAGTCTAGCAACGGTGGTCCCGGCCGGGGCGGCACGGCACGGTGCGACGGAAGCTCGAACGAGGGGCGGTGTGGGATCCGTGGGACGGGGGGGGCGGTTCGCTGTGATAGCTTCGACCCATGTTGTCGCTCCTTCCACTCTTGGTGCTCTCGGCTCCGATCGACGTCATGCCCGGAGACGATCTGAAGGCGGTGCTGTCGGGGCTTTCGGCGGGCGACGTGGTGACGATCCAAGAGGGCTCCTACGGGCCGATGGGGTTTACGGACTTTACGTGGGCGGGTACGGCCCAGGCGCCCATCGTCGTGCAAGGTGCCGAAGGAGCGCAGGTGACGATCCTCGGGGATGGGTCCCAAAATACGCTGAACATCGCCGGAAGCTATTTCACACTGCGGAACCTGACCATCGAGGGAGGCTCGCACGGGATCCGGCTCGGCTCGTGCGATCACGTGACGATCGAGGACGTCGTCATTCACGACATCGCCGACGTGGGGATCTCGTGCAACCGCCCCGGCAACGTGTGCGAGGCGGTCACGATCCGCGGCGTGGAGATCTACAACACGGGCCAGGGCGGCGGGCCCGGTGAGTGCATGTACCTCGGTTGCAACGACGACGACTGCCAGTTCTTCGACTCGGTGGTGGAGTGGAACTACTGCCACGACACGACCGCCGGGACCCAGGGCGACGGCATCGAGGTGAAGACGGGCTCGTACGGCAACGTGGTGCGACACAACGTCATCCACGACGTCAAGTTCCCGGCGCTGATCTTCTACGACACCGTCGGCAACAAGGCGGCGAACGTCGTGGAGGGCAACGTCGTGTTCCGCGTGGTGGAAAACGGAATCCAGACCGTCGGGGACGTCGTCGTGCGCAACAACATCGTCTTCGACGTCGGCGGCTACGGGATCCACGCCAAACCGTCCCAGGGTGAGCAGGTGGAGAACCTCCGGATCGTGGGCAACACCGTGTACGATCCCGGGGGCACCTGCCTGAAGGGCAACGACTGGGCCCTGGGTGCGGGGAACATCGAGGTGCGCAACAACGCCTTGCTCTGTCCCGGCGGCATGGCGGTGAACCTGGTGGGGGGCGATGGCGGCGCCGGATTCGGCGGCAACGCCGTCGCCGGTGGGGTCGCGGGGGCGCCGGGCGGGACGGTGGACGTCGGGACGGTGGAGGCCGCCGTGCAGGGTGCGGCCAACATGAACTTCTATCCGGTGGCCGGCGGGCCTCTCGTGGACGCAGGGGATCCGGCCGCCGTGCCCGCCGAGGACTTCGACTGCAAGCCGCGGGACGATGGCGCCGTGGACATCGGGGCCTACGAGTACCGCGACCCGGGGACGCCCGCCTGGCCGATTCAGGAGGGGTTCAAGCAGTGCGACGCGGGCGGCGGGACCGGCGGGACGGGGGGGACCGGCGGGACCGGCGGCGGCGGCGAAACGAGCGGGACCGGCGGCGGAACGACGGGCGGCGGCGGGTCCGCGGGTGCGACCACCACGGGCGCCGGGACCTTCGGGGGCGATTCGAGCGGCTCCGGGGGCGAGCCGACGGCCGGCGGCGAGACCACCGGGGGCGCGGGGGCCTCGTCGGGCGGCGGCTGCGGGTGCCGGTCGGTGGCTCCCGCGATGGGAGGGGGCTGGGCCCTGCTGCTCCTTGGATTGCGCCGCCGGCGGTCGGGCGCCTGAGGCAGGACGCGGCCGCGGGGGGCTCGGACGGGCGGGGAGAGGTCGCGTCCTTCGGCCGTCGCGGGCCGCGCGGGGCCGGCGGGCCCGGGTCGCGGACCGGGGATCGGCCGGCCGTCGCGCCCGGCCGGACGGGGCCGGGTGCGCCACCGGCCCGACACGCCGCGGGGGACCGCGCCGGCGCGTTCACCCCCCGGTCGAAGCGGTCGAACCGGCGCCGGTCGTGCCGGTGGTCTCCTCGGGCGAACTGCGCCCGAGGACCGCGACGAGCGTGCCCGACGATGGCCCGGTCGGACCGGCGGCGTACCCCACGCCGAGGCGATCGAACCGTTCGCCGGTCAGGGCGGTGCAGTCCTCGGGATCGGAAAGCCACAGGTCCACCGCGGCCGCGGGGGTGGGGGCCCCGGCGACGAGCGCCTCGTGCACGGCGAACATCGTGGCGCCCGTGCGCGCCACGCGGTCCTCCGGGGAAGAATCGTCCGAGCCGGTGTGGCCCACGAAGCCCTCGGTCGCCATGTCGAGGGCGTGCACGCGCGCGGCGCATCGCAACGCCCCATCGAGCACGAGCGCCGGCACTCGACCCGTGGCGGGGCCCCCGTCGCAGCGGCGGCGCTCCCGTCGTAGCCGCGCGATGGTGTCGGTGACCGCATCTTCGAAGGCTGCCGCGTCCGCGTCCCAGGCGGCCACGTCGGCGCAGGCCGGCACGTCCGGGATCGACGCGAGGTCCTCCGAGGGGGCCTCGCCACCGCCCGTGCAGCCGGTCGTCCCGAGAACCGCAAGCCCCAGGACGATGCAGGCGGCGTGGTGGATCGTCGCGTTCACAGGCCCAGGGGTTTCTTCTCGACGCGCTTGTTGCCGCTTGCGTCGATGGCGACGATCTCGATCTCCTTTTGGCCGGGGCGCACGCGGACCTCCGTCTCGTAGTGCCCGTCGCCGTCCACCGGCACCGGCTGCCCGTTGATGAGCACCGTGCTGCCGGGTTCCACCTCGCCCTCGATCACGATCTTGACGCGGGCCGCGATCGCCGGGGCCGTCGTGTCGAGCGTAAGCTTGGCCGTCGCGGTGCCCTCGTTGCCCATCTCGTCCTTCGCCCGGATCTCGATCTCGTTCTCGCCCTCGGACAGGGGAACTTCGGCCCGATAGACCTGGCTCGACCCGACCCGCTCGGCCGGCTTTCCGGCGATGCGAACCTCGGCCGTGTCGGGGGCGGGGACCTCCACCGTGATCGACACGGGCTGCTCGTTGACGACGGTGCTGCCGTCGGCTTCCGGGTAGAGGATCTTGATCTCCGGCGGGATGTTGTCCACCGCTTGGTACTCGATCACGTACCCCCGCCGCACCACGCGAAGCGATGGCTGGTCGAGACGGGTGAGGTCGCGCTCGACCTGCGCGACGTGCCGGTCCGTCTCGAACACCAGCACGGTCTGCCCGTCCTCGCGCCCCACCTCGACGTTCTGGTAGCCCCGTTCCTGAAGGTACGTCTCCAGACGGGCCTTGGCGTCCGGTTGGAGGTCGGCCACCACGATCTTCGCCACGTACTTCGGAGGCGGCGGGGTCGAGCCCGCCCTCGCCGTCACGCTCGCCGAGCAGGCGGGCATCGTGGACGAAAGCGCCACCACGCACGCGAGCGCCCGAAGGTGGAAGAACTGAAGGTGTGTCGGTGCTGCCATGAAGGTGGGGCCCATCATCCACCGAATCCCGTTCCAGGGAAACCGTCGTCGTTACGCTCGGGTGGTCGAACATCGTACTTTTACCTACATTGAACGTGTGTTGGGTACGTGGGATATCTGGGGCTATGCGCGCCCGAATGCTTCACGGATCCCCCGGCCGGTGCTGGATCGCCGGTGTGGTTACGACGATGGCGAGCATGCTCGTGGGGTCGGGCCTCGCCGTCGCCGGCGGGCCTGGGGGCCCGACCGGGTTTACGCTCGAACCCGTTCCGCAGGGGATCTACGGCGGGACGGAGGTGGCTCCGTGCGGTTGGCCGACCACCGTCAGTCTGGAGGGGGCCTGCACCGGCACCCTCGTCCACCCCCAGGTGGTGATCTACGCGGCCCACTGCGGGAGCGACTATGGCTCGATCCAGTTCGGGGAGAACATCAACGGCGGCGTCACGCGCAACGTGCCGGTGGAGTTCTGCAAGGTCTTTCCAGGCGGCCAGCCCGGCAACGGCAACGACTTCGCCTTCTGCAAGCTCGCCGAGCCCCAGATGGACATCCCCATCGTTCCGCCGCTGATGGGGTGCGAGACCGGGGTCCTCCAACCCGGGGCCGAGGTCACCATCGTCGGCTTCGGCCAGGCGGACAGTGGACCGTATGGGATCAAGCGGGAGGTCACGACCACGATCAATTCGGTGACGAACGAGGCCTTCATCGGCGGCGGCGGCAAGGACAGTTGCCAGGGGGACAGCGGCGGACCCGTCTTCATCAAGCTGCCGGATGCCTCCGGGGTGGGAAGCTGGCGGGTGTTCGGGATCACGTCCTATGGGGGGGCCTGCGGGGGCGGCGGCTATTACTCGATGATGCACAACGGCATGGAGTGGTTCGAATCCGAGAGCGGGGTCGATCTCACCCCCTGCCACGACGCCGATGGCACCTGGAACCCCGGGCCCGGGTGCGGGATGTTCCCGATGGACGCCGGCACCGGGTACGGGACGTGGGCCGACGGGTGCGGGGGTGGTCCCCTGGGCGGCTACGAGTCCTCCTGTGGTGAGCCCTTCGGCGCCGAGCCGGACGACGTGCCGCCCGTGGTCCAGGTCACCGCGCCCATGGACCGGGCGATGCTCGTGTCCGACCCGCAGACCGGCCAGGCGCCGGTCGAGATCACGGCGCTGGCGGACGACGGCGACGGGTGGGGCATCGAGACCGTGTGGCTGCAGATCAACGGCGCCGACGTGGCGAACAGCGAGGACTTCCTGGCCCCCTTCGAGTGGAACGCCACCTTTCCGCCGGGGGTCTACACCCTCACGGCGCGGGCGCGGGACTACGCCGGGAACGAGGCCGTCTCGGACCCGGTGGTGTTCGGCGTGGACATGGAGCCGCCCCCGCCGGCGCCCGAGACGACGGGCGGCTCGGGGACGGATGGGGCCGGTGACGCCGGGACGGCCGGCGGCACGGAGGGCGGTGGCACGGCAGGGGACGGCGTCGCCTCGGACGGCGGCGGCGGGTGTGGGTGTCGCGCCGGGGCACCCGGTGGGCCCCTGGCGCCGCTCGGCCTCGTTGCGTGGGCGGTCGTGCGGCGCCGAAGGCCCAAGCGCCGGGCCTCCCCGTAGCGGGTCGCGCCTGGTCGGCGGCCGCCGAAGCGGTCAGATCACGCCGCGGGCGGCGAGGTCGTCGATCTGCGCGTCGCTCAACCCGAGTGCACGGTAGACTTGCCGGTTGTGTTCGCCGAGGGCCGGCCCGGCGTGGCGCGTGCGGCCCGGCGTGCGGGAAAAACGGGGGATCGGAGCCGGGATCGCAAGGCTCGTGCCGTCGGGCAGACGCACCCGATCGAGGATCCCGCGGGCGGCCACGTGGGGGTCGGCGACGATGTCCGCGATGTCCTGGATCGGCCCCGCGGGGATCTCGGCCTCCGTCAGGGCGTCGAGGACCTCGCGGCGCGGGCGACGCTTCGTCCAGGCGGCGATGGCCTCGTCGATCTCCCGGGCCCGCGGCACGCGCCCGTCGTTCGTCGCCAGCGTCGGATCGTCGGCCAGGTCCGGGCGGCCCACCAGGCGCATGAGGCGGACGAACAGCGCGTCGGCGTTGGCCCCGATCGCGACCCACTTGCCGTCCGCCGTGGGGTAGGAGTTGCTCGGGACGACGCCTTCGAGGGCCGCCCCCGCCGGCATCCGCACGTGCCCGAAGCGATCGTACTCCGGCAGGAGGCTCTCGGTCAGGTTGAAGACGGCCTCGTACAGCGCAAGGTCCACCTGTTGGCCGCGGCCGCTGCGGTCGCGCTCGTAGACCGCGGCCAGGGCGGCGAACGCGGCGTGCAGGCCGGCGACGGTGTCCCCGAGCGAAAGGCCGCTGCGGACGGGCGGGCGCCCCGGTTCGGCCGTCAGGTGCCGCAGCCCGCCGAACGCCTCGGCGACGTTCGCAAACCCCGGCCGCGGCGCGTAGGGGCCGGTCTGCCCGTAGCCGGAGATCCGCACGAGGATGACGTCGGCCTTGGCGGCACACAGGGCCTCGTAGCCCAGGCCCCAGCGCTCCAGGGTACCGGGGCGGAAGTTCTCGACGACGACGTCGATCCCGCTCGCCACGAGGCGGCGCACGAGATCCTGCCCCTCGGGGGTGCGCAGGTCGCAGGTGATGCAGCGCTTGTTGCGGGCGAGCGCATACCACCACACGGAGGTGTCGCCGTGCATCCGCCGCCAGCGCCGGATCGGGTCGCCCTTGCCGGGCAGCTCCACCTTCACCACGTCGGCGCCGTGCGCGGCCAGCAGGCTCGTGGCGAAGGGGGCGGCGAGGAACTGCCCGAGTTCGAGCACGCGCAGGCCGGCGAGGGCGCCGTCGTCGCCGGGGCGATGGGGGGGCACGACCGGGACCGTGGCC
>Ga0256839_1006273_pt1 | contig 10523 bp, 6 predicted proteins | sample 354166metaG_FD_185968 | JGI IMG/M metagenome (GOLD analysis project Ga0256839, IMG submission 185968) | Hydrothermal vent microbial communities from Mid Atlantic Ridge, Atlantic Ocean - 354-166 | ecosystem: Environmental > Aquatic > Marine > Hydrothermal vents | place: Atlantic Ocean: Mid... | reverse complement strand
TGCGGAAGCGTCTGCGAGGGAAGCGAAAGCGGGAGGCGTTACGGAGATTGGCCGTATATATACGTCACAACTCAGGGCGTTTGGACTATCCGCGTTATCAGGCTTTGGGGCTTCCCATCGGCAGCGGCGCGGTGGAGGGGACGTGCAAGCACCTGGTGGGGGCGCGGTGTAAGGGGTCGGGGATGCGCAACTGGCGCAAACGCCGGGCCGAGGCGGTGTTGAGCCTGCGGGCGGCGCTATTGGATGGAACTTTTGACCACCTTTGGACCGCCTGCATCCGCCAGGCTGCCTGAAAACCGCCACAAAATTTCAGCCGCACCCCTCGGCCCCTTCGTGATTCCCGGCCGCGGGTCTGGTATGGTAGTTTCGGCATGCGACGTCTTGGGTCGTGGGTCTTGGGCCGGTGCTTCCGCACCGCAGCAAGAAAAAGCGTCAACATGCCCAACAAGAGCCCCCCGCGTAAGCGGGGGGAGATGCCAACAGCGAGCCGGGAGCGTAAGCTCCCGGAGGAGAACCGAAAAACGCTGCTTCGCCAATTGGCTCCGCGAGTTGACACTCGCGGCTCGCACGCTCTAAGCCCCCAAGCCTCCAAGCCTTCATGCCTCCCCCGGCTTTAGCCGGGGGCTCGCTTTTCTTCCCCCGGTTACGCGGGGCGCTCCTCCAGCAGTTCCTTTTCCTCGCCGGTGGCTTGCGCGGTGAGCATCAAGTAGCGCAGCCCGTAGTAGATCGAGATGCCCAGGCTGCCCAGTGCGGCTCCATAGACCCACTTGTGCGGCAGCGAGCCGGCAAACCACATCATGGCAAACGAAGCCAGCATGGCCACCACCGACAGGAGGAGCTTGGTCTGCGTGGCCGTGAGTTTGAGTCGCCGCTGGTAGGTTTCGATGGCGGTGCGGGCCGAGGTGTTGGCCAGCCGCCGCAACGTGTGGAGCGTCTCGGGCGATTCGGCGGGAGTGCCGCGGGCCGTGCCTTCTTGGGAAGAATCCGCCAGGGTCGCCGGGGGACCGCCAGGAGCAGCCTGCAAGGTCTCGGGGGAAACGTGGATTTCCCCATCGGCCTCCGCCGGTCCGCCTCCAGTCTCGCCGGGGGGTTCGCTTTCCGTTTCCAGGAAGGAGGTTTCTGCTTCTTCGGCCTCCGGCTTGGCGGCCGAGTCGATTGAGCGCATCAGGCGGGCCATGTAGTCTTCGACCGATTCCCCCTCGAAAGCCGCCGGGGCGGAAGGGGGTTCCTCCGATGGGCTGGCACTGCGTGCCGCTCCTTCTGCAACGGCAGGTTTCTCGGCTGCCGGGGATTGTTCATCCTGCGGCGAAGGTTCCGAAGACTGCTGAAGGAGAGAGGGAGATTCCCCGGTCGAGGGTTCCCCCTGCGGAGGCTGATCCGCTTCCGTTCCCATCTCCAGACCCGGCACCTGGATTCCCAAACGCCGGAAAAGCTCCACGGTGCTCAGCGAACAACCGCCAGCCGCCATGACTTCTTCTTGGGCTTGCTGCTGGGGGGAAGAGGCTGCCGGTTGGCTTTCCTCCGGCTGGAGGGAGTGAGCTTCCGGCTCGGTTTGCGGCAAGCAAGAGCCGTGCTGAGGATCGCAGGGGAACTCCGCGTGGCGTTCCCGGTCCGGCGACTCCGCAGAGGGGTTCTCCGCCGGGGCATCGTCAGCCACGGACTCGGACGATTCCTTGCCGGTTGCAGGCGCGGCGGCTTCCTCCCGGGAAAGCTCCTGCTCGGCCGCCGGGGAAGTCGCGGCGTGGGAATCTTCCTGGCCCGAGGGGACCGGCTCGGCCGGAAGAGATTCCGCCGGCGGACTTTCCTGCCGGGTTTTCGTTTGCGGGGGTTCGGCCTCCGCAGCCGGCTCCTGGGGCGCTTTCTCTTTGGCCACCGGAAAGCCCACCCCGGGAGCCGTCACGGGCATGGCCCCGGCCGAGGCACCGTGGTTCTGCCGCAGCGTTTCCAAGGCTTCCCGTTCGGCCCGCAGGTCCGCCAGGCGGCTTTCCACCTCCGAGTGCATCTCGCCGCGTAGCTCCCGCCGCAAACAGCGGGTCCACTGCTCCAGCTCGCGAAGCCGCCGCTCCAGGTGCTCCATTTGTTCCAGTAGTGGGGCGACGGCTTGATCGACCGTTTGGTTTACTGCCTGCGGGTCCCACGGCGAGTCGGCCGGGGGGAGCTGGGCCAGTTGTTGGGCCAGTTGCTGGTGCTCGGCGCGGGCCTGGTCGATCGACTGCTGGGCCTGCTGTAGTTGCTGGTCCAGTCGCTGGGCTTGCGTGTCCCAGTGAAGCAGCTGCTGGTTCAAGTGGTGCTGCCAGGAGTCCTGCTGCCGCCACCAGCGGTAGAGCCGCCGGGTGAGTCGGCGTTGGCGGCGTTCCAGACGGTCCAGGCGTCGTTGCAGGGGGGCTAGTGCCTCGGCCACCAGCCGCTGCGGAGAGCAGGAAGTCCATTGTTCCTCCAGGCGTTGCAGCCGGGAGCAGAGCCCGGCCAGTTCGCCCTCTTCCCACTTCAGCTGGCGGCAGAGTTGCTCCAAGTGGTCCAGGCGCTGGGAAAAGAGCATTCCCCAGTCCGGAGGGGGGGCTGGGGCTTCCCCCCTGTGCGAGGGAGCATGGAGGGGGGCTTTCGGCAGGGGGTTCCAGGACGTGCTCAGGGAAAGGATCTCCAGCCGCACCGGTCCCAGTTGCAGCAGATCGCCCGGGCCGAGCAGGGCCTGATCCAGGGGTCGGTGCTGGAGGACCACTTCTCCTTGCAGGGCTTTGACCCACAGTTGCTGGTTTTTCCAGTAGAAGCGGCAGTGGTGGGGAGCCACTTGGGGATGGGAGAGCCGGATGTGGGCGTCTTTGGCTCGGCCGACGAGGCATTCGGGCAAGGAGACACACAGCCGATAGCGTTTTTCGGCGTGGATTCTCAGGGAGAAGCTGGGCGCCAGAACCGATGTGTCCCGGCCCGCCGACGTCCTGTACTCCGCCATGAATTTCCCCTTCGATCTGCGGATGTGATGAACTTCGGGGCTTGGGGTTGCAGCGGGAAACGTCTCGCGGCCCACCCGGGGAAGGTGCCCGGGGAGTGGAAAATCCCCTGGAAACAGATAGCTTTTTTCCCTGGCGGGGGCAAAACGGCCGCAGGGGGTCCCTCCCTGGCAGAGGGGGTCGGGACCGCTTTTGCGGTTTCGCCCCCGAGAAAGCAAAAAATCTGCACATTCCTCGAAGTTTTGACGATGTACGGCAAAGCCGCCGCCCTGGCGGTGCGCAGCCCAAATGTCCCAGCATCCCGGCCCTCTTTGCGGCCCGCAGGCGGCTGGGGCCGGAGAAGCGACATCATTCGACGCAAGTGAAAGTCAACAAAAGGCTTGCGCTCAATGCCCCCAGACAGGCCCCGTTGCAGACCCCCTTATCCGATTTTGTGATCCTTCGCACCGGTTTTGCGTACTATAGTTGGAGTGCCTGAACCGGGGAGGCGAAATTTCCCGAAAACTGGCACAAGCTGAACCGTGTCAAGGAAAGAGAACTACCTGGAGCCGATTCCCACCGGAAGGTGTTGCCATGCCCAAGAAAAAAACAACCGGAACAGCCAAAGCGTCCAAAAAGAAATCCCAATCCCTGGAACAGATCAAGCAGTTGTTGCTCAAGCGGCGGGAGGCCCTGCGGCAAGCGCTGCACGGCCAGTTAGGCACGTTGTACCAGAGCGAAGGGAATCGCGGGGGGGATGTGGTGGATGCGGCCCTGGACAGCGAGCAGAACGAATTGAGTTCCCAGTTGGCCGAGGTGGAAGGCCGGGAGCTGGCCCTGATCGAGCGGGCCCTGCGCCGCATCGAATCCGGCGAATACGGCATCTGTGAAAGTTGCGGGCAGAAGATTCCCGTGGGCCGTCTCAAAATCCTCCCCTACGCCACCACCTGTGTGAAGTGCCAGCGGGAAGCGGAGTTGAGCGGGGGCTACGAAGGCGGTTTTCCCTTGGCCGGGGAAGACTTCCTCACCACCAACGACCTGGAGCTGGATTTGTCCTGATCCCCGCGGTTGACCCTTTCGCCATCCCTCCCACTCCCGCAATCCCAAGGCAAGGAGGCCCGGCCCAAAGGGGGGCCATCGCCTCGCCGTTTCGCCGAAAACGAGTCCGAGGCTAAGGAGAGCGTATGAACTGGCAGCGGTCGGTGTTGGCCGGCGGGATGCTCCTGCTGGGCATGGTGTTGGGAAACGCCCTTTTCCAGTGGCTCCCTTGGTGGGCGGTTCGAGCCCAATCCACCTCCTCCCCCCGGGAACAACGCCAACAGCTCCTGGCCCGGTTGGACCAGGCGGCCGACGAGCTGGAAAAACACCTGCTGGTGTACCAGCTGGTGGTGGAGGCGGCTTCGCCTTCGGTGGTCCACATCGAGGCCCAGAAACCCAATCCCCGCAGCAATTCCCCCCAGGCCTTTATCGAGGAGGCCGGCTCGGGCATCATCATCCAGCACCAAGGGCGCTTCTACGTGGTGACCAATCGCCACGTGGTGCAGGGGGCTCCGCTGGGCCGCATCACGCTCCACTTGAGCGACGGCCGGGAAATCCACCCCCTGCGGCTCCGCTCCGACCCGGAAACCGACATCGCCGTGTTGTGGGTCGCCCCGCGCGACCTGGTCCCTGCGCGCATCGGCAACAGCGACCAGGTGCGCATCGGCCAGGTGGTGTTGACCATGGGCAGCCCGTTCGGACTGAGTCGCTCGGTCACCTCCGGCATCATCAGCGCCAAGGGCCGCCGGCGGCTGGAGCTGGGCGGCCAACAGGTCCGTTACCAGGACTTCTTGCAGACCGACGCTGCTATCAATCCCGGCAACTCCGGAGGCCCCCTGCTGAATCTCCACGCCGAAGTGATCGGCATGAACACAGCCATCGCCAGCAACTCCGGCGGGAACGAAGGGATCGGTTTCAGCATCCCGATCAACATGGTCATGTTCGTGGCCCATGAGCTGATCGAACACTCCCAGGTTCGCCGGGCGTTTCTGGGGGTGAACCTGGACGGGGATTACGATCTGGCCCGAGCCCAGCAGCTGGGCCTCCCTCGCCGGATCGGGGCCTATGTGACGGCCGTCACGCCTGACAGCCCGGCCCAGCAGGCCGGCATCCTGCCCGGAGACGTGGTGCTTCGCTTCGACGGTAAAGAAGTGGAAGACGACATCCATCTGATCAACCTGGTGGGCACCACGCCCGTGGGCAAGAAGGTGCAAATCGTCCTGTGGCGAAACCGGCGCCGGGTCACGGTGGAGGCCACCTTGGTGCCCCGGCCCGGACAGTTCCAGTCGCATCATCGCCCCGCCCCCAAGCCTTTGGCCCGAAACGCCCTGGTCCGCTGGAACGACTTGCCCCGCTGGGAAGTGGACCCGCTGGGCCTGACCGTGCTGGAACTGGATGCGGCGTTGAGCCGACGCCTGGGCCTGCCCGAGCAGGAGCATGGGTTGCTGGTCAGCCACGTGGACGCCCGCGGGCCCCTGGCCGGAAAGGTGCAAGTGGGCGAAGTGCTCTACGCCGTGGAAAGCTGGACGGTGCGCACGGCCCAGGAGCTGGATCAGGCCTTGAGCCGGGGCACCCGCGCCTCCTCAATCCGCCTTCACTTCCGGCCGGGCCTGCTTCGCCAGGGGCGGCCGCACACGGTGGCCGTTTCCCGGGACCAGTTTGCCCGCTGAGGCTCTCTGGCCGGTCCGCAAGCTCGCTGCGGCGGAAGACCGTCTTTGCCGCCGCTACAGGTATCGATTGATGAGATTCTCCAGGTACTCCTGGCGGCCGCTGCGGTTGGGCTCGATGTCGCCTTTTTCCAGGATGTACTGGGCCAGCGACTCCAGCGTGTGCTTGCCCGCTTCGATCTGGGCCCCGATGCCCGTGTCCCAGGAGCTATACCGCTCCTTGACGAACTGCTCCAACAGCCCGTCGGCCCGGATCGCCGCGGCGATCTTCAGCCCGCGGGCAAAAGCGTCCATGCCGCCGATGTGGGCGTGGAACAGATCCACCGGCTCGAAGCTCTCGCGGCGCACCTTGGCGTCGAAGTTGATGCCGCCCACCAAGCCTCCGTACTTCAAAATCACCAGCATACACTGCGTGGTCAGATAGATGTTGGTGGGGAACTGATCGGTGTCCCAACCCAGCAGCAGGTCGCCGGTGTTGGCGTCGATGGAGCCGAGGAAGCCCTGGTGGGCCGCATACTCGATCTCGTGCATCATCTCGTGCCCGGCCAGCGTGGCGTGGTTGGTTTCGATGTTCAGCTTGAAATCCTCGGTCAGGTCGTAGGCCCGCAGAAAGTTGATGCATGCGGCCGCGTCGGAGTCGTACTGGTGCTTGGTCGGTTCCTTGGGCTTGGGCTCGATATAGAACTGCCCGGTGAAGCCGATCTTCTTCTTGTAATCGACGGCCATGTGCAGGAACGCGGCCAGGTGGTCCAGCTCGCGTTTCATGTCGGTGTTGTAGAGGTTCTGGTACCCTTCGCGCCCGCCCCAGAACACATACCCCTGGCCGCCCAGCTCGTGGGTCACTTCGAGCATTTTCTTCACCTGGGCGGCGGCGTAGGCGAACACGTCGGCGTTGCAACTGGTGGCCGCCCCGTGCACGTAGCGGGGGTTGGAGAACAAGTTGGCCGTGCCCCAGAGGAGCTTGATCCCGGTCCGCTCTTGTTCCTCCTTGAGCACCTGGACCACTTCGTCCAGGTTGCGGTTGGTTTCGGCCAGGGTCTTGCCTTCGGGAGCCACATCGCGGTCGTGGAAGCAGTAGTATTCCACGCCCAGCTTTTCCATGAACTCGAACGCCACCCGCACGCGGTTCTTGGCCGTCTCCAGCGTATCGGCCCCTTCCCAGGGGCGGATCATCGTGGGGGCCCCGAACGGATCCGAGCCCGTGCCGCGGAATGTGTGCCAGTAGGCAACCGAAAAACGAAAATGCTCCCGCATCGGCTTCCCCTCGACCACTTCGTCCGGGTTGTAGTAGCGGAAGGCCAGGGGGTTGCGGGACTCGGGACCTTCGTAACGGATTTTTTCGATCTCGGGAAACGCGGTCATGGCCAGGCTCCTTATGCGTTGTCGCTTGCGTCGGGGGGCCGCGAACACGCGGCGGCAAGTTGTACGAGGTTGGCACGCTGCGGCGCCCATTTTCTCCAATTGCCCGGCGTTGGCAACCGTTTGTTCTTCCTCCCCGGTGAAATCGCCGCCGCAAGCGATGCTGCTGCTAGCAGCACGGGCGCCTTGCCCGGCAAAGCGGCCGGCAAACTCTTGCCCACTTGGCCAATTCCTGAACAAGTCCGCCCCCGGGCAATTATCGAACGCTCCGGGTGGCCGAGCTGCCGATACTACTAAGGGGACTTTCGCCGCTTGTTTTCCGGCAACTTGCAACCACAGTGTCGGTGATCATGGCACAACTTTTCCGCGGCACGACGGCTTGGGCTTTGGGGGTGCTCCTCCTGCTGGCACCGCTGCGGGGGGAGGAAGCGGCCGTCGAGCCGGGCCATCCGGCCTTGAGCCAGGCGGTGTGCACGTTGATTGCGGCCGAGAGCATGTTCGAGCTGGGCCAGGGGGCCGAGTTCTGCCGCCAGGCGCTGCGGCGACTCCACCGGCCCGAGGATCGCCAGTTCTGCCGCCAACTGCTGGCCTCGGCCCTGCTGCAGCGTGCGGCCTATCTGCTCACCACGGTCCGGGACGCCTCGCCGCAGTCGGAAGGAGAGCTGCAATTCTTGAAAAAGCTGGTTCGCCTGGGTGCCCGCGACGCCGAAGAGGCCCTGGAGCTGGTGCCCGATGCGGCCGAACCGTACTATCTGCTGGGCCGTTTTCTGCTCATGCAGGGCAAAAGCGAACAGGCCCGAGAGCTGTTGCAACGAGCACTGCGCTACCCGGCGGCCGACGTGCGTTTGCAGGCCCGAGCCCTGGCCGTGCTGGGCCACTTGAGCGACGATCCCCGGCAGCAACGCTTGTACTTGGATCGGGCTTGCCGCCTGGCACCCGGGGACGCCGAGGTACGGCTGGGCCGAGCCCGATTCCTGGCCCAGCAACGGCAGTGGGCTCAGGCCCTGGCCGATCTCGACGCCGCCCTGCAAGCGGAGCCGAAGCACCTGGATGTGCGGCTATTGCGGGCCGAGGTGCTGCTGAAGCTCCGCCGACACGAGCAAGCCCAAGGAGAACTCAAAAAGCTGCAAAAACTCGCCCCCGGCCACGCCCAGGTGCACCTGCTGCTGGGATTGCTGGCCAGCACGCAACACCGCTTCGCCGAAGCCGCCCAGGCGTTCACCCGGGCGATTGCCTTCCGCGGGGCCACGCCACGGTTGCTGGCCTTGCGGGCCCAGGCGCTGCTTCGGGCCGGGCAGCGGCAAGAGGCGCTGCGCGACGCCCGGGCCGCCGTGGAGCTGGAGGCGGACGACCCCTACGTGCTCACGCTGGCCCTGGGCGTGCTGCTGGAAGGCCAAGGGCCTGGGGCGGTAAAACCCCTGCTGGAGCAAGCACTCCGGAACCATCCGCACCACGGCCCCTTGTGGTACCTGGAGGCCGTGCGGCTGGAAAAGCAGGGCCAGGGGGCCGCGGCGCTTCGGGCGGCGACGCGGGCCTTGCAAGAGGACGATTCACTGATTTCGGCGCGGCTGTTGCGGGCCAGGTTCTATCAGCGGCGAGGCCGCTGGGACCTGGCCGCCTGGGACTACGAGCAGGTGCTCCGCCACGATCCGGACAACACCACGGCGCTGAACAACCTGGCCTGGATCCTGGCCACCGCCCCGCAGCCGCAGTTGCGCAACGGTCCCCGGGCCGTGCAGCTGGCCCGCCGCGCCTGCCTCCTGACCCACTTCCGCGACGCCGCCACGCTGAGCACGCTGGCGGCGGCCCTGGCCGAACAGGGGCGGTTCGACGAAGCGGTGCACTGGGCCGTGCAGGCCCTGCGTGCTGCCCCGGGCAGACTGCAAAAACAGGTGGCCGCTGAGCTGCAAAGTTACCGCCGGCGGCGGCCCTGGCGCCAGCAGGTGGTACGCTCCCGGTCCGGCCCTGCCGGTGCGGCACTTCGGCAGCGGTAGTTCCGTGGGCCGGATGGACCCGCCAGCACTTGTTCTTGCCCCGGCTCTCCCCGGGCTAGGGGCCCGGGGCTCGCCAACCGCGGGCTGGCGCCCGCGGCTCGCCGGTTGCGAGAATAAACGCTTTTTCTCGCACTGGTGCGGAAGCACCACCGCAAGACCCAAGACCCAAGACCCAAGACCTCCGGTGCGGCAGCACCACCGCACGCCGCAAGCCGATGCTCGCCCGGTGCGGAAGCTCCCGCCCAAGACCCAAGACGGCACACGCCGTTCTCCCCGCACTGACGTGCGGGGCTCCGGCTCCCTCCAAGCCTCCAAGCCTCCACGCCCTCAAGCCCTCGGTGCGGAAGTACCCGGCAGGCGCTAGTCCTTTTGCCGGGCGAAGCGGTCCAGCATGGCCAGGCCCACCTGCTGGCTCTTTTCCGGGTGGAACTGCGTGGCTTGCAGCCGTCCCCGGGCCACCATCGAGACGAACTCCAAGCCGTAGTCGGTGGTGGTAGCCACTACCTGTTCGTCCTCGGGCACCACGTAGTAGGAGTGGACGAAATAGACATAGGTGCCCTCTTCCACGCCTTGGAGCATGGCCGCCCGGCGGCGAATCCGCAGTTGATTCCAGCCCATGTGGGGCACCTTGTACTCCGGGGGCAACTGGAATCGCACCACTTTGCCCGGCAGCACCCCCAGCCCCTGGTGGCGGCCGTCCTCGTAGCTTTCCTGGAACAACAGTTGCAGCCCCAAGCAGATGCCCAGAAAAGGCTTTTCTTGCCGGATCGCCTCCAGCAGCGGTTCCACCAGGGCGGCCTGGCGCAGGTTGTGCATCGCGTCGGCAAAGGCGCCCACGCCGGGCAGCACGACTTTTTGGGCCGCAGCCACCTGGTCCGGGTCGCTGGTGATCGCAGCCTGGTGGCCCAGCCGGGCGAAGGCCTTCTGCACGCTGCGGAGGTTGCCCATCCCGTAATCGACAATGGCGATCATGCCGCGGAGGTCCTCCTCTGGAATCAATTAGTTTTTTTCACTGCTGGCTTACGGCGACAGCAGCGTGGTGGTGTGTGCAAGTTGGCGTTTCTTTTCGCGTCGGCGAGCCGCATGCGTGAGCATGCGGTTTTTCAAAACAGCGGCGGCTATTGTTTTTGACTCCGTGAGCCGCGAGCGTAAGCTCGCGGAGCGCGGCTCGCCGGGGCTCCGCCAGCTGAAGCTGGGTACATGTTTAGCGTGCCAGCACAAAATGGAGCATTTCCAGAGCAAAAGCAAGCCGAAGGCTTGCCAGCCTTGTAGCCGGTGGTCGTAGCGAAGCGGAGACCACCGGGCCGCGGCGGCCTTTCTCTCACCCAGCACCCCGGCAGGGGTGCCAGAAACCAACGGACCGTTCCTTCATCTGGCATCCCTTCGGGATGCTAAGAGCCTATCCGAAAAATTGTTCGAGCCTCACTATTTCCGAGAACGCAGGGATTTTTCGGATAGGCTCTAAGGGACAAGGAAAACGCTGCCTTCCGGGGGTCTGACGACCCCCGGCTAGGAAGCTGCGACGCCTGCGGCGTCGA
>Ga0256839_1006272_pt1 | contig 10523 bp, 6 predicted proteins | sample 354166metaG_FD_185968 | JGI IMG/M metagenome (GOLD analysis project Ga0256839, IMG submission 185968) | Hydrothermal vent microbial communities from Mid Atlantic Ridge, Atlantic Ocean - 354-166 | ecosystem: Environmental > Aquatic > Marine > Hydrothermal vents | place: Atlantic Ocean: Mid... | reverse complement strand
GATTATGCCGAAGTGGTGGTTTGGCAGGGGATGCCCCTCTACCTCTACGCCACCAGCAGTGAGGCAGTGGAGCTCGCTGAAGAAATTGACCGGAAGTACCTGGAATTGCTTGGAAATGGGCTCCATGAACGACTCCCCAGGATTACCGGAATTGCCAAGCTGGACGAGGTTCTGCTAATCACCGAGCAACTTCGCCGAAGGATCATACGCCTTGAGAGAAGGTCTCCAACTCACCCGACTTCCCTTGCTATAAGCCTTCCCTACGAAGCGGTTGACCTCTACGTCAACCTGATCGGTCTGCTTGAACTTGCGCATCGCTCCCTGCCGCCTCTTCCCCCTCGCAAACCCCTTCGCCCCTATGCCCAGATAACCCTTAGAGAAATTGAAGAGAGGTTCAGCCAGGCTGACCACCTGCTCGCCCGCGCAGAGGGGGTGGCAGAGCGGCTGTTTTCAAGTCTTTTGGGTCTGCCGGAAGAAAACCGGGTCGCCGCCGAGGTGGCTCAGTGGGCAAGATCCTCCCACACTCACATTGCCGGTATGCTCCGCAGGCTTCGGGAGCTTAGGGGGATGGCCGTTGAACTCATCAACAGGCTCGGCGAGAACCGGTCCATCGGCGAGCTGGCTGAAGCAGCGAGGGAGCAGGAACCCGATGAGAGACGCACTGTTTCTTATGAGGAGCTAGCAGATCTCCGCCGTAGGGTGGTAGAGAGGCTGGTTGAGCAGGTGGAGCAGGTGGCCTAGGGCAGGCTGGCAACTTACCTCACCTCCTTAGCCGGACGGCCGGTGTGGGAGGGCGGGAAGATACCGGCTAGCCCCGGCGGTTCTTCCACCAGATCAGCCCAAGCCCCACCAGGGCCACCACCGTATTGGGGATGAGGCTGGCCGCCAGGGGCGCAATCACCCCCGCCTGGGCCAGGCGGATGGAGGCTATAAGCACCACGTAGTAGCCAAAGACCAGAAAGAGAGCGATGCCAAAGCCGGTGGTGGTGGTGGTCCGCTCAGGGATTATCCCCAGCGGAACCGCAATGAGCACAAAGAAGGCTGCCGAGAAGGGGACCGTCACCTTCATATAGAGCTCGGTTAGCTCCTTTAGCACCTGCTTCTTGGGCAGGCTCAGGGCACGGCGCCGTATAAAGTCAAGCTGCTCCCAGAAGTCCCGCTCCTCCGAGCTTAGGGTCTCAACCCTCAGCTGGCGAGAGGAGAGCCTTAGCTCCTTTACCTCCATGGTCTCGTGCTTGATGGTGCGGGTGGAGCCGTCGGCCTGCTGCTGGGAGATCATCACCTGGTAGAACTTCCAGTCGTTGCCGGTCCACTCCGCCTCCGGCGCCCTCAGCCACCAGTCGTCGGTGAGCCGCTTACCAAAGAAGAAAAAGCGCACCCCATAGAGTCTGTCCCCCTCCAGCCGGTCAGCCATGAGCACCCAGCGGGTCCGGTCGGTGGGGTTCTTGAAAAGGATCAGCACCTCCTCCTGCCGGATGGCGCCGGTCTTTCGCTCAATCACCTGGTTCTTGATCTGCTTGACCTGACGGGCAAGGTGCACCGCCAGCTTCTCGTTGATGAGAAAGGCGGTAACCGACATCACCAGCCCCAGGGCAAAAACCGGCGCGACGATCCGGGCAAGGCTGTAGCCCGCCGCCCGGAGGGCGACCAGCTCGTGGTCGGAACTGAGCCGGCCAAAGGCAATCAGCGTGCCAAGCAGCATGGACATGGGGATGGTGTAGGCAAAGATCTGGGGAAGCCCCATCAGAAATAGCTTCCCCGCCAGGGAGAGGGGGACGTTGTACTCCACCATGAAGTCCAGGGTGGGTCGGATGAGGATGGCGCTCACCATTAGCAGGGTGAAGGCCACCAGCCCCAGGCCCAGGGGCGGGACAGCCTCCCTGAGGAGCATCCGATCAAGGGTACTCAGGATGCGCACCGGGGGAAAGTTTAGCCCCGGTACGGCCAAAGGAATCCCCTGTCCCGCCCTAAGGGTCTAATATCTAGGAGCAATCCCCACCTAGTTGAGCCATGGCCAACCTGGAGCCAAAAACAGGGAGAGGGAAGCAGGACACCCCCGCCATCCCCCTCCGCAGTCTGTTTGCCTCCGGTGTGCTGGTGATATCTAGCTGGGCCATCGCCCTCTGGCTCTACCAGATCCTGCCTGAGCGGGTGCCGGTCCACTGGAACCTGCAGGGTGAGGTTGACCGCTACGGCTCCAAGTTTGAGGGGACGATGATCGTCCCCATCATCCTCACCTTCCTCTGGCTCCTCTTCCTCTTCATCCCACTGCTTGACCCAAGGCGGGCAAACTACGCCAAGTTCCGCCAGGTCTATCTCGGTCTAGTCTGGTTCCTGCTCGGTTTTTTACTCCTCATACAGGTGCTCACCGGAATGGCCATGATGGGTCAGCCAATTGACATCGGCGTCTCCATCTCCCTGGCCATGGCCCTCCTGTTTATCGTTCTGGGGCTCATCCTTCCCCGGCTCAAACCCAACTGGTTCGCCGGCATCAGGACCCCCTGGACGCTGGAGGACGACCGGGTGTGGGAGGCCACCCACCGCCTGGGAGGCTGGCTGTTTATCCTGATTGGCGCCCTGGCGGTTCCCCTCATCTTCATCTCCTCCCCCGCCGCCCTGGTGGTGATAGTGGCAGGGGTCCTCCTGGTCTCCCTCATCCTGGTGGTCTACAGCCTCATCCTCTACCGGCGCCTCCACGCCCAGGACCCGACCGCCCATCCATAAGGAGTTGAGCTGGCTTTGGAGGTAGTTAGAATCTAGATAGGGGCCGGTAGCTCAGCGGTTAGAGCAGCGGACTCATAATCCGTTGGTCGGGGGTTCGAATCCCTCCCGGCCCACCAAGGTCAAAGCTGGGCGGTTAGCTCAGTTGGCAGAGCGTCTGGTTTACACCCAGAAGGTCAGAGGTTCGAGTCCTCTACCGCCCACCACCCCTAGACCGGCCGCAGGAAAAGGAGCCCCTCTCCCTCTCCCTTCATTTGCAGCTCCAGCGCGGAGCGGACCTGCTCAAGCTCAGGCAGACTGCGAAGGTCAATCAGACATCCCCGCCAGGCCACCAGAGCCAGCGGGATGCGTCCGCCACTGTCCCCAAAGCGTCGGTTCTCGTCCAAAAGCCCAAGCACCTCCCCCACCTCCCTGACGGGGGCCACCCGGTAGCGGTAGAGGCGGGCCAGAAGTCTCCCCGTTGGGTCAAGCACCACCAGTCGCTTCCTCCCCTTCCTTCCCCCCTCCCCAAACACCACCACCCCTCCCGCCCTCTCCACCAGCTCCGCTCGGCCAGCGGGGAAGAACTGGGCGGCTAGGCGGGTGAGCTCCTGCAGGGAAAGTTCCCCCCTGCCCAGGTGGAGGGGAAGGTGGGCCTGGAGGGTGAGGGTGCGGGCTGAGGGAGAGTAGGCGAAGGACAGCCGCACCGCTTCCTCGCTTTCTGCCCCAAGCCTCCTTGCCGCCTCTCGGGAGAGCTCCCGATAGAGCTCCGGGGTGGGGTCGGCCGCCTCCCTGACCAGGCTCACTGAGCGGACCGCCAGGGCCGCCCCGATGGCGCTGATCACCTCGGTGTGGGGGGCCAGCCTAAATCCCATGCCCAGTTCGCTGGCCAGCGGCGAGATGAGGTATGGGGCTCCCCCACCCCCGCCGATGAGCAGGCGCGAGGAGGTGTCCTCCAGCTGGTAGTCCTGAACCAGCCCTCTGATCTCACCGGCAAGCTTCTTTACTGCCCCCTCAAGGGAGCGGGAGGCAAGCTCGTGGGCTGGCCTTCCCACCACCTGCTGGGCTAGCTCCAGCGCCTCGCCAATGGCAGCCATCCGCTCCCCCTCGGGCTCACCGGCCTTCTCCGCCGTCCCCAGAAAGAGGGAGATGTCGCTGAGGGTTAGGCCAAACCGCTCCCCCGCCCCGTCGGTGAAGACCAGGTAGCGGTGCTCAGTAAGCTCCAGGGTAGAGACGGAGAGGGGAAGCCTGGCCTTGGGGCCGAAGGCGAAGTAGCTTAGCCCTGCCTGGTGGGCGGAGTGGGGGCCGAGCCTGCCCTCCTCAGAGAGCAGGCTCCCACCGCCAATCCCCACCGTCCTCAGGTCTAGTCCCTCCACCAGCAGGCGGGTGCCGCCGATGGTGATCTGGCTTCTGGGCACCTGGCCGCACTCAATCAGGGTGATGTCGGTGGAGGTTCCCCCCACCTCAATGAAGATGCCGTCCCCCAGCCCCAGGTAGCCCACCGCCGCACTGGCCCCGGCCGCCGGTCCCGAATAGATGGCCTGGACCGGACTTTGGCTTAGCTCACGCGCCCCCATCACCCCACCGTCGCTCCTGAGCACCGCCAGGGAAACACCGGGCATAAGCTCCCTGCACACCCGCTCAGTCTCTCTGGCCGTCCCCTCCATGATGGGGACCAGGGCGGCATTGGCCAGGGCAGTAAGGGCCCGGTGCTTGAGCCCCAGGCGGGGTGCGACCCCACTTGCCGCCATCATCCCCGTATGGCGGGCAGCAAACTCCCGCTCCACCAGCCCTTGCTCATCGGGGAAGGGGACAAGGAGCACGGTGAGGGTCTCGGGGTCAGAGATGTCGCCCAGCCGCTCAAGTTCCGAAAAGTTGGGGAAGAGGTGGAAGGAGTAGAGAAGCCTTGCCTCCCCCACCGAAAGCTCCCCACTACCAAGCTGCACCCTGGCCAGCAGGCCCATCACTCCCGGTGCCACCACCAGCAGACGGACCGGGGCAAACCTCCCTTCCAGCAGGGCGTTGGTCGCCTGGGTGGTGGAGTGGGCGATGCTTTCCACCCTCCCCGGGGAAGGGATCTCCTGCAGGAGACTATCCAGCACCTCCCTGATCCCCTGGGCAACCCCGAGGGGATGGCGGTGGGTGGTCAGGGTGCGGGCGCTGGCCACCAGGTTCAGCTCCTCGTCCAGGGCGACGGCGTGGGTGAAGGTGCCGCCCACATCGATCCCGATGCGAAGCCTCACCCCTCTTCCTCTTCTCCCTCAGCAAACTCTGGCACCAGCCAGGAGAGGGTGAGCACCAGCACGGTTGAGTTGTCAAAGCCACCCCGGCGGTTGGCCTCCTCCACCAGGAGCTCAGCCGCCTGGTCGGGGGAGTGGGCCTCAGCGAGGATCCGCAAGATGACCCCATCCTCCACCAGGTCGGTTAGTCCGTCGCTTGCCGCAATGAGCGCCTCTCCTCCCCCCAGGGTGAGGGAGAAGACATCCACCTCCCGGTTGGAGGGCTCGGCACATAGGCAGCGGGTGAGCATGCTGGAGTAGCCACTGGAGCGGGCCTCCTCCTCGCTCATCTCTCCCCGGGCCACCATCTCGCTGGCCGCGTCGTGGTCGCGGGTGAGGCGTATCAGCCTGCCGGCGGAGTAAAGGTAGGTGCGGCTGTCACCCAGGTTAACCACCAGGCCGTCCGCCCCAAAGCCCTCCCGCTCCACCACCAGCCCCCCGCTTAGGGTGGTCCCCATGCCGGCAAGTTCGGGCCTTTCCGCCGCCATGGAGGAGAGCTTCTCCGCCACCCAGTCCACATAGCCCTGGATCTCAACCCGGTGGTCGTGGCGGGCATCAAAGGTGAGAGCGTGGGTGGTGAGCATCGCTCCCATGTAGCGGCTGGCCAGGTCGGCTGCCACCTCCCCGGCGGCGTGGCCGCCCATCCCGTCACACACCAGGATCACTCCCACCAGCCTCTCCGGCTCCCCCACCACGGTAAGGGAGGTGAAGTAGCGGTCCTCGTTCTGTTCCCTCACCAGCCCCACCGAAGTCTCGGCACTAAGCCCAAGGTTAATCCCCACCTCCGCCAGGAGGGGATGGAGTGAGCCGGCCCGGTTCACCTCCCCTCCCGCCTCGGCCAGAAAGTCGGCCAGCTCGCGGTGGCCCTCGCCAAAGCAAACCGGCACCTCCCTCAGCCACCGGGAGAGGCGCACCAAGAGCCCCTCCCCGGCCTGCTCTCCGGCCCCTTCCTCAGAGCCCAGTTCATCCCCCGCCACCAGGAGCTCCGGGGCCAGCAGGCGGGGGACCAGATCCTGGGCGGCAAGCCCTTCTCCGGCCAGCTCAAAACCGACCTGCTCGGGGGCGGGAAGCGGGGGCAGGCCGCCTGCCTCGCCAGAAAGCTCCACCATCTGCCGGTCAAGCTCGCAAAGGGCGCCAAGCACCGCCACCGGCCGGGCCCACACCTCGCCGGAAAGGACCTGGGCGAGGGTAAACTCCACCGGCTCCAGGTCCACCATCAGCCTGGCCTCCGGGTGGCTGACAAAGTCCCTCACCCGGATCAGGGGATGGTCCTCGTGAAGCAGCAGCAGGTTGGTCAGCCGGCTGACCGCCTCGGTGGGCAGCCCCTCGCCAGCCTCCCAGCGGCAGACACTGGCTCCATTGCCCGAGGTGGCAAGCGAGGTACTCCCCAGGCTGGTCCGGTAGAGGATGACGCCCGTGGGGTCTGCCGGTTCAGGTTGAGTTGGCCCCATCATCAAGGGGAAATCTTAGACCCTCTATCAGCCCTGCTCCTCCCCCTCTTGGGGGGGAGGGGCAGGAGCTCCTCCTTCACTCTCCCAGCTACCCAGCTCCTCCGGGGGGGAGGAAGGCTCAACCTTTCCCTCTCCCTCTCCCTGGGGCGGGGCCTCGCCGGCCTCCTCCCCCTCCACCACCAGCTCCTCGGGGACCTTGATGGTAAGGGTGGTCTTGCCCACCTTGATCTCCACTCCCGGCGCCAGGGGATAGCTCACTCGGGGCTCAAGCTCCTTGCCGTCCACCAGGGTCCCGTTGGTGGAGTCCAGGTCGGTGATGGAGAGGGTCCCGTCGGCCTCCAGGCAGATGGCAAAATGCCGCCGGCTGATGTACTCGTCGCCGTCAATTACCTGATCGCACCCCGAGCCGCCCCGGCCAAAGACCGTCTCTCCCGGCTCTATGGGCCAGCTCCTGCCATCCTCCACTCTGACCAGGAGGTAGGTAGGGGTAGTCAGCTCCTCCTCCGGGGCCATCTCCCCCACCTCCGGACCCACCCCGGCAGCGGCCGCCATCACCTCAAGGTCCCCCGACTCCCCCACCTGCTCACCACCGGTGGGAACCGGCCGCTCAGTGGGGGAAACTTCCCCTTCCTCGGTCTTCTCCTCTTCCTCGGCCACCTCCACCACCGGCTTCTCTTCCGCCTGAGCCTCCTGCTTCCCTTCCCCAAGTGGAAGCAGGGGGACGATCATCTCCAGCCTAAGGCTGGTCTGTCCCACGGTGAGGGTGTCTCCGTCATTGAGCTCCACCCAGTGCTCGGCGGGAAGCCGCTCACCGTTGAGCACGCTTCCATTGGAGCTGCCCAGGTCGCGGTAACGAACGCCATCGCCGCTTACCTCAAACTCCCCATGCAATCGGCTGACATAGATGTCTTCCGGAATGATGAGTTCACCCACCTTCCGGCCCAAGCGGTAGTGGGAATCGGCGTAGAGGGTAAAGCTAAGCCCGCCTCCCACCTCAACCAGCCGGGCAACCGGGCCTTTCTTCCCCGCCTCACCAGCCTCCCCGCCCGCCTGGCGGGCCTCCGGTACCTCGCCCACTAGGCCATGCTTCTCTTCCATAGTTTTCTCTCCCGGCTCCTCCCCGGCAAATTCTGCCGGGGCGGTCGCCCGCCTTACCGCCTCCTCCGCCTCGCTGGCCAAGTCAAGCTCCCCCAGGGGCGTGGTCCTCCCCTGCTCCAGGGCAAACAGGCTCTGGGAAATAAGCTTGGTGGCATCGGCCACCGCCCCCCGCTCCGCCTTCTCCACCCCGGCGGCAATCAAGGTGGCGTCGCTTGCCCTGCCCCGCCTGGCCAGCTCGGCCTGGGCCTTGGCCAGGATGCGGGTGGCGGAGGCGGGGTCGCGCTCCATCATCTGGGTGGCCTGGGCGATCTCCTCCACCACATCCTTCTCCCGCATGATGCGGTCCACCGCCCGGTTGACCCCTTCCAGGAGCTTCTGGCGGTCGTCGGTGTAGGTGTAGGTGACCACCTCCCTGAGGTGCCTCACCTCATCGCTTCCCGCATAGCGGAAGGCAAGGTCCACTTCCACCGAGGTCTCCTCGCCCGGCTCCCCACCCTCAAGCACCAGCCTGGCAAGCACCGGCAGGCTCTCGCCCGCCGCAAGGTCGGGCAGGGCGATCTCCACCCGGTCGCCCACCTGCTCGTGGGCAAACCCGTAGACCCGGTCAAAGCGCACCCCCCTACCTAGCTTCAGGGTCAGGCTAGCCGCCTGGGCCACCACCTTAAACAGGCTCTCCATCTCCTGGCTGAAGGCCTCGGCCAGGTCCTCCGGGGTCTCAATGTAGTGGTAGTTGCCCGCCCCGTGCTTGGCGATGCCGGTAAGCAGCTCCTCGTTGTACTCAATCCCCAGCCCCAGGGTACTCACCCCGATCTGGTAGGTGCGGGCGATGCGCGCCTCCATCACGATCTGGGAGTACTCGGTCACCCCCTCGTTCACATCCCCGTCGGTTAAAAGCAGGATCCGCTTGACCGCACCTTGGGCCTTGGCATCTTTGAGTAGCCCCACCCCCCTCACCAGGCCGGCGTGGAGGTTGGTGGTGCCACGGGGGGTGACCTTGGCCATGATCCTCACCGGCTCCTCCCCGTCCAGCATCGGCTGGGGCTCAAGCAGGGTCTCCACATACTCGTCAAACACCACGATGCCCAGAAGGTCCGCCGGGGTAAGTTGGGAGGCGATGTAGCGCACCGCCATCATCAGGTGCTCCCACGGCCGCCCCTCCATGGAGCCGCTCTTGTCCAGCACCAAAACCAGCGCCACTGGCGGCCGGCCGAGCTTCGTTCCTCCCTCGTAGCCGGCGCTCAGGTTAGCCAGCAGGTAGTTCTGGGTGGGCTGGCCGGCCAAGGCAAAGTGGTTGTAGGCCAAACATTCCAGGGAGAGGTAGGGCCTAAGGTCCCCCAGGGAGACCTGGACCGGCTCCCCAATTATCGTCTCCTCCGCCCCCAGGGGACGCTCGGCGATGATGGTCGCCTCACCTTCCGGCTTGGCAATCAGCTTGGTGTAGGGGCGGTCGGGGCCGATGACGGTCTTCTCCGCCTCCTCAGCCTTGGAGATGATGCGCGTTTTTTCCGCCTCGTGCTCCATCATGTCTACCCTGAATTCTAGTGGGGAGAAAATCAGCCCACCGCAGACTGACCCGGGGTTTAGACCAGATCTTGGCAGGCAAGTTCCGCCAGGGATGGGCTAGAGCATCCGCCGGTAGCGGCGAAGGATGGGGTCGTCCTTAAACTCCACCCTCACCTCCCGCATGAGAATGTCGCGGGGAAGATACCTCCGCTCCCTCCACTTGACCACCGCAATGGAGTAGTCCCGCTTAACCTGCCTCACCACCAGCCGGGCAATGGGGCGCAGAGGAATCATCTCCACCCGGCCGGGAGAAAGCTCAACCGGCTGATAGAGAACCAGGTAGAGGTTATCTCCCTGCCAGACACCAACCCGCTCCCCCGCATCAACCACCACCCTGCCATCGGCCAGGATCTCCACCACCCGGCGCTCGGGGAGTGGAAAGCTCTGGTAGAGGGCCAGCACCACCTGGGCCGCCGCCTTGCGCAGGGCCCGCCCCAGGCGGCTTTCGGCAAACCCGCCCGCAAGCAGGCTTGCCTGGGCAAGCTCGGCAGGATGGTCAAACTCCCCCACCTCTCCCCGCCTGCTCTCCTTGCCCCGCACGTTTCCCTGTTCCACGAGTCTGCCCTGCCCGTCCTCAATCCGGTAGGTGAGGCTCACCTCGGCCACATGGGGCTCAAGCTTCAGAAGGCCATCCCACGAGAGCTGGGGAAGCATCCCCTCCGACCTGCCCACCCGGTAGCCCTCCACCGAAACCCGGAGGGTGAGGTGCTCCGCTGGCAAGTCACCACCTGCCCGATAGACTGCCGGAAAGACCCGGTCGCGGGAAAGCCAGAAGACCAGCGCCTCCTCCAGCGCGCCTGCCAGCCCGGAGGTAAAAAGACCCGCCGGCTCAACCTCCACCACCAGGGGAGGATATCTGCCCCCACTGCCTTGGGCGTCGTCCGCCTGGGCCGGATGGGGAAAGGCAAGGGCGAAAGCGGCCACTAGTATGAGCCAGCCTAGCCACTTGACGCAGCCTCGGGGGTAAATAGAATCTAGACCCCTCGCACCTGAGCCGGTGTAGCTCAGTGGTAGAGCAGCTGATTCGTAATCAGCAGGTCGTCGGTTCGAATCCGACCACCGGCTCTCTCTCCGCTCCATACGAAGTTAATCGGCCATCCCCCGCACGCCATTGAGGGAAGAAAGAGGAAGGCCGCCTGCCCCCCTCCTTGCTGGCAGGCGGCCCACAACTCCTGATTTAAGCTGCCCTCTACTGGACGTTGAAGATAACCTGATCCAGGGCGGGGGTACGGTTGCCCTCGGTGACGGTGACCAGGGCGCGGATGTTGGTGCCTGGGTTGTTGAAGGTCATCTCCACGATCTGGCCGCTGAAGGGCTGGCCGTTGATGTCCCAGTTGATCTCCACCTGGGTGCCCGCCAGCCCCATCACATTGTCCACCTGGGCATAGAAGGTGTAGGGCTGCCCCACGCTAAGGGGCTGTCCAGCGGGGAC
>Ga0256839_1006271_pt1 | contig 10525 bp, 3 predicted proteins | sample 354166metaG_FD_185968 | JGI IMG/M metagenome (GOLD analysis project Ga0256839, IMG submission 185968) | Hydrothermal vent microbial communities from Mid Atlantic Ridge, Atlantic Ocean - 354-166 | ecosystem: Environmental > Aquatic > Marine > Hydrothermal vents | place: Atlantic Ocean: Mid... | reverse complement strand
GTGACCGATGTGCGGGTAGAAGATGGTAAAGTGATTACTGTTAGCCAGATGTACGGTGGTAAAATCAATGTGGAAGCAGAAATTGCTGGTAATCAAAAAATTGTATCCGTATTGGCAGGGGCATTTCCAGCCGATGCCGGTAAAAAAGAAGGTAGCCCTGCTGTGGAAAAAATGGATGCCCCATCGGATCTGGATGATGTAAAGGTGGTGTTCAAACAACTAATTGAACCTGAAGGCGGTGACGTGGATATTACCCAGCAGGATGTGCTGGTGAGTATTGGTCGAGGAATCCAGAGCGAAGACAATATTCCCCTCGCTGAAGAACTGGCGCAGAAATTGGGCGGTGCAGTATCGGCTTCCCGACCCATTATTGACAACAAGTGGCTACCCAAGAGCCGCCAGGTTGGAAAATCTGGCTTAAAAGTGAAGCCCAAGCTCTACCTGGCGCTGGGGATTTCTGGCGCTCCGGAACACATTGAAGGGATGAAGGATGCTGAACTGATTATTGCAATAAATGCCGATGCCAATGCCCCCATATTTGAGTATGCCCACTATGGGGTGGTCGGCGATTTATTTGACATCATTCCGGCGCTAAAGGAAAAGTTAGGTTAAACAGGGAACGGTGTTTGCCCTATTCGGGATTTCTCGAGTAGGGCAAACAGCCGGTTTAAATCACAGAAAGGACAGGGGCAGGATGCCTGCCTGTAATTTCTGCGGTTTAAACCATATAAGAAAAAGTACAATTCACAAACTGGAGGAGTGCCAATGCCTGAATTGATACCGACTCGCGAGATTTTCCGACATTTTCCCCTATGGGCGCAAGCATTATTTTACCTGACCGCTTTTGCAGGTACCATTATTTTTGCATACGGGGTATATTCACGCGTACAAAAATATTTTCAAGGGCGTCCAGACTACCGCTTCGACAATTTACCCCGGCGCTTCTGGAATACCTTAATTACGGTATTGCAAAATCGTACTGTCTCTAAAAACGATACGTACGCGGGTGTCGCCCATGCGATGGTCCTCTGGGGATTTATTGTGTTATTCATCGGTACCGTTATTGTGTTTATTGACCACGATATATTACGCTTACTGGGATATCACTTATTGAAAGGAACATTTTATTTATGGTTTTCACTGATACTGGACATTTTTGGCGTCATATTTCTGAGTGGTCTGTTCTTAATGTGGGTGCGCCGTAAAATTATCATGCCATTTAAACTGGATTATGCCCGTGTTGACCGAGGAGATGAAGAATATGACCGCAGTGGCTATATAGCCGATGATAACCTTTTTCTGGGATTGCTATTTTTTATTGGGGTAACCGGATTTTTAATTGAAGGATTTCGAATTTACGCTGATCAACCACAATGGGCGCACTGGTCCCCTATTGGCTGGTTAACCGCCCAGTTTTTAAGTTTTATGCGATTGAGCCCGGGAACCATTAACTTCTGGCATGCGACCACCTGGTGGACACATGCCGTTGCTGTGATGTTTTTTCTGGCTTACATACCTTTTTCCAAAGCCATGCACATGTTTACTGATTTTGTAAACCTGATGTTTCGCGATGAAATGGTGCCCCGTCGTCTGCCGGGCGTAACCGAAATTCAAATGAAACAGGGCATGGGGTATAAAAAAATTACCGATTTCACCTGGAAAGAATTACTGGATCTGGATGCCTGTACCAAATGCGGGCGCTGCCACGAAGCCTGCCCTGCCCGTGCCGCCGGGCAACCCCTTTCTCCACGGGATTTGATTCTCGACCTGCGCACTTTTGCCGATGCGACCTTCGGCACCAGTGAATGGTTCAAACAACAGGTCAATGGCTGGGATACCGATAAAGCGGTAGTGGCTGGCGATGTTATTCAGGCAGAAACTCTATGGTCCTGTACCACCTGTATGGCCTGTGTGGAAAATTGTCCCGTGGGTATTGAACACCTGCTCCATATCGTGCAAATGCGCCGCACCTTAGTGGATGAGGGCAATATGGATGATTCCCTCCAGGAAGCTTTAATGAATATTGGAGATTATGGGAATTCTTTTGGGCAGCCAGAGCGTGCCCGGGGCAAATGGACGCAGGGATTGGATTTTAAAATAAAAGATGCCCGCAAAGAAGAGGTAGAATACCTGTGGTTTGTGGGGGACTATGCCTCATTTGACCCCCGTATTCAGGAAAATTCCCGCACGGTAGCTAAAATATTTAACCAGTTGGGTATCGATTTTGGTATCCTCTATGAAGCAGAAAAAAATGCCGGAAATGACGTGCGCCGCGTCGGGGAAGAAGGGCTGTACGAAATGTTAGTGGAAGACAACATGGCAGTGCTTCAAAAAGCCAAATTTAAAAAAATTGTAACCACTGACCCCCACTCCTACAATACCCTGAAAAACGAATATCCCGAGTTTGGTTTAGAAGCACCGGTTTTCCATTATACCCAGGTGCTGGCGCAATTAATTGACGAGGGTAAGTTGCGTTTTAATAAAAAGTTAAATTATAAGGTCACTTACCATGATCCCTGTTACCTGGGACGCTACAACCGCGAAACCGAGGCGCCACGAAAAATTCTTAACGCTTTAGGGGTAGAGTTTAAAGAAATGCCTCGCTGCGGAACGAACACTTTCTGCTGTGGCGCCGGTGGTGGTCGCATCTGGATGGACGATTCCAATGTGCAGGAACGTCCCAGTGAACAGCGAATCAAAGAAGCTCTTTCTCTTGGGGAATTGGATTATTTTGTTGTCGCCTGCCCAAAGGATTATGCCATGTATTCCGATGCTGTCAAAACCTCGGGCAATGAAGGCAAAATCGAAGTCAAGGATATCATTCATTTAATAGAAGAAGCCCTAACCTGAAAAGAAACGTTCCACTGGATTTAAATTTAGATGGCGGAATCTGTTGGGTTCCGCCATCTAAAAATATGGAAGTATTTCCAGAGATCGTTCCTTAACAGAACTTCATTCCTTTATTTGACCGGTACATAGTGGGAATATTGCAGGTCTTACCCTGAAATATTGAAAAACGAAATGTGACTCTCCTCACCCTGAATTGTAAACAATACAATATATTCGCAAAAAATTAGTGCTATTCTGTATTGGTCTATTAAAATATACAAAATTGGGTGGTATAAATATCAGGGGGGCTTATGCGAACATTACGTTACGGTTTATTGGGAATAATTTTAATTTTGCAGTTGGGATGGGGACAAACAGAGACCAATATCGATGCATTGCGCCAGTTTGCCCGGCAACGGCAGCAGGAATTACAGCAGTTAAAGGAGCAGGCTGAAGCCTATGCTCGCCAGAACGGCATTCCCATTCGCCAGGAATTGCCCGATGGTACGGTAATGGAAATCATGCGCCTGGAAAATGGCATCCCGCTGTTTTACATTACCCAAAATGCGGATGCTTCCCGCACGACCCAAACAGACCGCTTATATCCCGGGGGAACCCTGGGGTTAACTTTAACCGGTTCTGGTTATAACCGCTTAGGGGAATGGGATGGCGGTGCCGTACGTAATACCCATCAGGAATTCGGTTCGCGGGTCACGCAGGTGGACGGAGCCACTTCCCTTAGTAACCATGCCACCCACGTTGCTGGCACCATGATTGCCGCCGGGGTGGTTGCCCAGGCAAAAGGCATGGCTTACGAGGCCAATTTGCGCGCTTTCGATTGGACAAGCGACGAAGCAGAGATGTCTAACGAAGCCGCCAATGGCATGGAATTATCCAACCACAGTTACGGCTACATCACTGGATGGTATTACGACGGAAGTAGCTGGCATTGGTATGGCGATGTTACCGTGGATCAGAACGAAGCCTACCAGTTTGGATTTTATGATAGCCAGGCACAAAATTGGGATCAAATTGCTTACGATGCCCCTTACTATTTAATCATCAAATCAGCGGGAAACGATCGGGACGACGATGGGCCTGCGCCCGGATCCCCCCATACGCACAACGGTTCCGGTTCCTATACCGATAGCCATTATGCCGATGGCTATGATAATGGGTACGATAACATTCGATCGGCTGGTGTGGCTAAAAATGTGCTCACGGTGGGTGCGGTGAATGTGGTGTACAATTATGATGATGCATCCAGTGTGCAGATGAGTTCCTTTAGTTCCTGGGGACCTGCAGATGATGGTCGCATTAAACCAGATATTGTTGGAAATGGCATTGCTTTATATTCTTCTGTGGCATCCAGCGATGCCGATTACAGTACCTATGACGGAACTTCTATGGCATCCCCTAACGTTACTGGAAGTTTGGTTCTGCTTCGCCAACATTATGAAAATACCCATAGTGGTCAGAAAATGTACGCTGCCACTTTAAAAGCGCTGATCATTCATACGGCCGATGAGGCCGGGGATTACCCGGGACCCGATTATGCCTTTGGATGGGGATTGCTCAATGTTAAACGGGCTGCCAATAAAATTACTGAAGATACCTATCAAAATGTGATTGATGAATTGGTGTTAAATAATGGTGCCACTTATACACGAACCATTACCGCTTCCGGTAAAGAACCTCTTAAAATAACCATCGTCTGGACGGATCCACCAGGTACACCGGTAGCCCCCGCACTGGACCCACCAGATCCCATGCTGGTGAATGATCTGGATTTGCGGGTTGAGGATGGGAGTAATGTGTATTATCCCTGGAGTCTGGATCGCAACAATCCCTCTGCGCCGGCAACACGAAGCGGTAAAAATAGTGTTGATAACGTGGAGCAGGTGGTGATTGATAATCCTGTAGCCGGTGCCACCTACACCATTATCGTAACCCACGCTGGAACGTTAACCAATGGCAGCCAGGCTTTTTCTCTTATTATTTCTGGCATGGACGAGTTTTCCAGTGCACCTCAAAATTGCTCCGGCGCCCTGGTGCGCCCGGGCAATGGGGCTACCAACGTGGATTTAGCCACAGTGATTGAATGGGAAGAAGTGCCGGATGCTACTTCTTACGACCTTTATTTTGGAACCGATGGCGGTGGTACCACCACGCCTACCAACATTGAAAATGGAACCAATATTGCTGGCACACGGTACACACCCAATTTGCAACCCAATACCACCTATTATGTGCAGGTAATTCCCCGAAACAGCCAGGGAACCGCCACCGGTTGTTCTACCATATGGTCCTTTACCACAGGCGGTGCCAATACAATTAGCACATTCCCCCATGTGGAAAATTTTGATGGCTTCTCCAGCGGTATTGGTAATGGCAACGACTGGGAAAACAGTACCAATGATGATTTTGATTGGACGGATAATACCGGCGCCACCCCTTCCAGCGGTACCGGACCCAATGGAGATCATACCTCAGGAAGTGGCATTTATTTGTATGCCGAAGCATCCACTCCAAATTATCCTTCACGAGCGGCGGAGTTACTATCACCTTATTTCAACTGGAGCGGCGAGAATAATCCCACCCTGGAATTCTGGTACCATATGATGGGCGCTGATGTGGGTGAATTAATTGTAGATGTTTACAGCAATGGCCAGTGGAACAATGATGTGTTTTCCATTGCCGGTCAACAAAGCACTACAGATACTGATTGGAAGGTGGCAACGATTTATTTAAAAGATTATAGCGGGGGTAATATTCAGCGCTTGCGATTTCGGGCTCACACGGGGGGTGGATGGCAGGGCGATATTGCCATTGATGATTTCACCATCCGTGGTGAGGCTTTCCATACCTTTTTAACTGGAGAAACCACACCCCATACCTTTCAAAACACAGGAGCGACAGTCCAATTTACGGTTGCCAATAGTGGTCAGGTAACTTTAGAAACAATCCGGATAGATGGGGATCCCGGTGTGGTGGGAAGTTTACCTGCAGGGGTTGTGAATTATTCTAAAGAACGGTATTGGCGGATTACTGAACTGGCAGGAACGGCGGACGGTACTTACAGTTTAAGCCTGGATCTGGCAGGAATGAGTGGTATTAGCAATTACAGTACCTTATATCTGTTAAAGCGCGCCGATAATTCCAGTCCCTGGCAAATTGTTGGAACCAATAATTATAGTGGTAGCGGAACTGTGGTGGAATGGACGGGCATTACGGGGGGATTTTCTGAATTTGCCATCGGAGGCGCAGCCGATAATGCACTGCCGGTACAATTAGCACGCTTTGAAGCCACTGCCCGGGAAGAGGGCGTATGGCTTTATTGGCGTACGGAAAGTGAAGTGGAAAACCAGGGATTTATTTTGTATCGTCGTACCGAGCCCGATACCAGCTGGGAGGTTATTGCTGATTTTGTTCGCTACAAAGCCCTGCGTGGACAGGGCACCACCACCCGGGCTACCGAATATCAGTTTGTGGATCAGGATGTAGAAGGGGGCAACACTTACTGGTACAAATTGGCGGATGTGGATTTTTCAGGGAACGTGAATGATTTACAGCAAGTGCAGGTGGTGGTAACCGGTGAAACCATTCCTGAGGAATTTATATTAAATCCCGCTTATCCCAATCCATTTAATCCGGTGGTGAATATTCGTTTTGGTTTGCCAGAACCGCGCGAGGTGAAAATAGAGGTGTTCAGTATTACCGGGCAACGGGTGGCTGTTCTGGTCGATGAATCTTTGAAAGCTGGTTGGCATACGGTACAATGGAATGGCCTGGATCAACGGGGATATCCAGCCAGTACGGGTGCTTACTTTGTGCGCATTGATGCGGACAAAGAAGTGCGAACTCTAAAAGTGCTATTGTTAAAATGAGAAAGTAGGAAAGAGAAAAAAGAAAAGAGAAAAGAGGAAAGAGGAAAAGGGAAAAAGGAAGAAGCGGAATTGGTGGATTTGCCGGGTGCTTTTGAGCTGTGAAAAGGGAACATATCGAATTTTGCCCAATGGGCTTCGGCTTATTTTAATGCAGGGAATTTTTTCTCGAGGAACAGCAGGTCGTGTCATCCTGAGCGTGCTTGCCTGCCTCACGGATGAGGCAGGTCGAAGGATGGCATGCCACGGAAATCTAAAATCGCAAATCGAAGATCGAATATCAAAGATTTTTGAGAGGCTATTATTTCGGCTGTCATGCTGAGCTCAGTCGAAGCATGACAGCCATATTCTTTTGAAACAACTTTGTGCCAATTTGTGTAATTGGTGGAAGAAAAAATCAAAAATAATACATCTTTTTATTAGATTGCCATGCTCGCTACCGCTCGCTTGCAATGACAGGACATGTCATCCTGAGCTCGTCGAAGGATGGCATGTCCTGGAAATCCAATATCGAAAATCGAAGATCGAAAATCAAAAATCAGGAATTAGGAAATATGGAATAATGGAATAGGGGAGATAAGGACACAGCGATTGCCGTATGTATGATATGTTTTACACCGCTGGCGCTCAGAATGACCACCAGGCATGTCATCCTGAGCTTGTCGAAGGGTGACAGGCCTGTAATCTGAAGCCCCGCTGTGTCATACTTCGACGAGCTCAGTATGACACAGCGTTTATCCCCCTTCGACAGGGCTCAGGGTTACAAGCTTATTGAATATCATCTATGCAAACAACTTCGTGTCAATTCGTGCAATTCGTGGAGGATAATAATCAAACATCAGACATCCTTTTTATGAGATTGCCATGCTCGCTACCACTCGCTTGTAATGACAGGGAAAGTTGTCATTGCGAGGAGGACAACAGTCCGACGAAGCAATCTCCGGAGAACATAAAAAATCGAAAATAGAGGAAAAGCCTGTCACCCTTCGACCTGCCCCTTCCCTGGGGCAGGCAAGCACGCTCAGGGTGACAGGCTTATTGAATGCTTTCCACGCAAACACATTCGTGTTAATTCGTGTAATTAATGGAAGTAAAAGCCAAACATCATTTTTATCTTTTGTCTTTTTTTCTTTTCCTCCGTTGCGTCCGTGGCGTTCGTGGCGGTTTTAAATGTTCAGAGATTCTTCACTCCGCTACCGCTCCGTTCAGAATGACATGCCCAAGTGCTATCTCCCTCATGTCAGGCTTCGACAAGCTCAGCCTGACATAAAGGTTGTCACCCTGAGCCTGTCGAAGGGCCTGTTCTGAGCCTGTCGAAGGGAGGCATGCCTGGAGCCTAAAGCCCCACTGTGTTATACTTCGACGGGCTCGGCATGACACGACGAGCTCAGTTTAAGTACCAGTAGAAAATAGCTGTTGGTTAACAAATTATCCCTTTCCTGGGGTAGTTCTGTTTGAAAAGAGTGTATCAGCCAGAGTAGAGTTGAAGGCCACACGCAGCTCTATTTTATGTTTGGGGAAACTTTTTCCCCAGCAGAGAAGTGTCGGGCTTACGTTAAAAATCCGTTTAGGGGTTTTTATAGCATTTAACCATTCATCGCACCAAATCTTTGCAATGCAGATTAAGGGGGCGATCTAATAAAAATCTTCTACACTTAGCAGAAAATTCAATCCTGCCTTGCATCCAACCCGGTGCAACCATTTAATTGGCATATAAACTGAATTCAGGAGATGGTTTATATGGAAGATATAAAAAAACACAAAACACAATGGGAGGAAACTGTTCTCACCCCATTTTTAAACAAAGGGGGAGAACGAAAAACACAATTTCAAACGGATTCCGGTATTAACATTGACCGGCTTTATTTACCGCATCCTGAGTTTGATTATATCACCCAATTGGGGTTTCCCGGAGCTTATCCCTTTACCCGGGGCGTGTATCCTACCATGTATCGGGGGCGATTCTGGACGATGCGCCAGTATGCTGGTTTTGCCACCGCAGAAGAATCCAACAAACGCTATCGCTATTTACTGGCGCAGGGGGTAACGGGGCTCTCTGTTGCCTTCGATTTACCCACCCAGATTGGATATGATTCCGATGATCCATTGGCGGAAGGGGAAGTGGGCAAAGTCGGCGTGGCAATCGATTCCTTACAGGACATGGAGATGTTGTTTGATGGAATTCCTTTGGAGAAAGTGTCCACTTCCATGACCATTAACGCTACGGCTGCCATTTTGCTGGCCATGTACATTGCAGTGGCCAAAAAGCAGGGAGCAGACTTGAAGAAACTCTCCGGCACCATTCAAAACGATATTTTAAAAGAATACATCGCCCGGGGAACCTATATCTTTCCCCCAGAACCTTCCATGCGTATTATTACCAATATTTTTGAATATTGTAATGAACACCTGCCATCATGGAATACAATCAGTATTAGCGGTTACCATATCCGTGAGGCTGGTTCTACAGCCGTACAAGAGGTAGCATTTACCTTTGCCAATGGCATTGCCTATGTGCAGGCGGCCATTGATGCCGGTTTAGATGTTAATCGCTTTGGCGCCCGATTGTCATTCTTTTTTAACGCACACAACAATTTGTTTGAAGAAATTGCTAAATTTCGTGCTGCCCGTCGTCTGTGGGCAAAAATCATGAAAGAACGATTCCAGGTAACCAATCCCAAAGCCATGATGCTCCGCTTTCATACCCAGACAGCTGGCAGTACCCTTACGGCACAACAACCTTTAAATAACATTGTGCGTACCACAATCCAGGCACTGGCAGCTGTACTGGGAGGAACCCAATCCCTGCATACCAATGCCTATGACGAAGCCCTGAGCCTGCCCACAGAATTAAGTGCGATGGTGGCCTTACGGACGCAACAAATCCTGGCTTATGAAAGTGAAGTTGGAGATACCATTGATCCCCTGGGCGGTAGTTATTATGTTGAAAGCCTGACCAATGAAATCGAACGCCGTGCAGCGCAGTATATTCAGAAAATCGATGCTTTAGGGGGAGCGGTAGAAGCTATTAAAATGAAATATTTTCAAACGGAAATTGCCCAGGCGGCATATGAATACCAGAAAAAAATTGAAAAGGGCGAAAAAATAATTGTCGGCGTGAATAAATTTCAGGTAGCGGAGCAATTTAAACCGGAAGTGCTTAAAATTGACGAAGAAATGGTAACCCGCCAGATTGAACGATTACAGACGCTGCGGCGCCAGCGGGATAACCAGGCGGTGAACGCTGCCCTTCGTGCCTTGCAGAAAGCCGCCCGTGGGTCAGAAAATTTAATGCCTTATATCCTGAATGCCGTGGAAGTTTACGCGACCATTGGAGAAATCGCCAATGCCCTGAGAGAAGTTTTTGGGGAATACCAGGAATAACCGGTACACTAAAGGGGGGAGATGCGAAGGGATACCAATAAACCCATCGGGAAAAACAGAGGGTGTTTGAACAAAAGCGCAAAGCTTTCGGGGTAGGTGATGAGGAAATATTCTGGACAATTACAAATAAATGTAAATAAATGGTTGACAAAATCACAATGGTTTAATAATATACGAAAAGTGTGGGAACCTGGGGAGGCAAAATATAACGAATGTTCAAATGTATGAAAATAAAGGACTTACAAAAATTGGTTGCACGCACTTTAATTTTAAGGGACTTAGGTGCATTTTTCTCATTTTTGGGAATAACGGAAGTAATAATCGACAGGTGTCACGCAAATGTACAGTATTTTTTACGCAATAGCGTAGGATAGAGGGGGTGCCCTTGCAGAAGCCCCGCTTTTCAGAGGGGATTGAGACATTTCGCT
>Ga0256839_1006270_pt1 | contig 10526 bp, 10 predicted proteins | sample 354166metaG_FD_185968 | JGI IMG/M metagenome (GOLD analysis project Ga0256839, IMG submission 185968) | Hydrothermal vent microbial communities from Mid Atlantic Ridge, Atlantic Ocean - 354-166 | ecosystem: Environmental > Aquatic > Marine > Hydrothermal vents | place: Atlantic Ocean: Mid... | reverse complement strand
CCGGCCAGATGCTGCTGGATGAGGGGTTTCCCGGCCACCATTTCGACGTGATCCACGGGCTGCGCTGGCGGATCGACCTGCGCCAGCCTCCCCGCTTCGATCATGAAGGTACCCTGGCCAATCCCGGCGCCCGCCGCATCGAGGGGCTGGAATTCGCCGGCAGGCCGCTGCGCGACGACATGCGCTTCATCCTCGCCACCAACAGCTACCGGGCCGGCGGGGGCGGGCACTTCCCCGGCTGCGGGCCGAAAGCCGCAATCTGGCGCAGCACCGTCCCCCTGCGCGAGGCGCTGGCCAGCCATGTGCGCCGCCGGAAAACCGTTGCGCCCACCACATCGGCGTTCTGGTCGTTCGCCCCGCTCGGCGGCACTCGGGTGCTGTTCGATACCGGCCCTGGCGCCGCGGCTCATCTTGACGATCTGGCGCATCTGCATGTCGCGCCGGCCGGAAAGGGCCCCGGCGGCATGGCCCGCTTCGCGCTCACCCTGTGACGGTCCCGCCCGGGCTTGCCAATCGGCCCCGGCACGATTAACTGCTGTCACGAGAGGTTGGCGCGGGCAGGCGTCTCGCCAACCCGGTCAGGTCCGGAAGGAAGCAGCCGTAACGAGCTCCGCCTGGGTCGCTGTCCAGCCTCTCACCCCTCCCCCCTGCAGGCGAATCATCTTGGCAAGCGCCGGGGTTCCGGTGCACGCTGCCGGCGCAGTCAGGGAGGCGAGGATGAGCGATCCATTCTTCCAGCCGGTCTCGGGGTTCGACCTGCCGCGCTTTGCCGGCATCCCCACCTTCATGCGCCTGCCGCATGTGCCGCCCGGGCATGCGCGTTTCACACAGGTGCAGATCGGCCTCATGGGCGTGCCATGGGACAGCGGCACCACCAACCGTCCCGGGCCGCGCCACGGGCCGCGCCAGCTGCGCGATGCCTCCACCATGATCCGGGCCGAGCACCCCGTCAGCGGCACCCGCCCCTTCGAGGCCATGAACTGCGCCGATCTCGGCGACGTGGCCCCCAACCCGGCCGACATTCCCGATACGATGGCGCGCATCACCGCCTTCGTCGAGCGGCTGAGCGATGCCGGAATCCGCCCGCTGATCGCCGGCGGCGATCATCTCACCTCGCTGCCGGTGCTGCGCGCCCTGGCCGTTGACGGCCCCCTGGGCATGGTGCATTTCGACAGCCATACCGACCTTTTCCACAGCTACTTCGGCGGCGCCATGTATACCCACGGCACCCCCTTCCGCCGCGCCGTGGAAGAGGGGCTGCTGGACCCCCGGCGCATGGTCCAGATCGGTATCCGCGGCACCGCCTATGACCGCGAAGACCGCGATTTCGCCCGCGCCGAGGGTATCCGCATCATCACCATCGAGGAGTTCTTCGCCCGCCCCCTCCCCGACGTGATGGCCGAAGCGCGCGAGATCGTGGGCGAGCGCCCCGCCTATCTGTCCTACGACATCGATTTCGTCGATCCCGCCTTCGCACCGGGCACCGGCACCCCCGAGGTGGGCGGGCCGAACTCCTTCCAGGCGCTGCAGGTGCTGCGCGAACTGGCCGGGATGAACATCGCCGGCGCCGATCTTGTCGAGGTATCGCCACCTTTCGATCCCGACGGCGCCACCGCCTTCCTCGGGGTCTCGCTGATGTTCGAGATGCTCTGCCTGATGACCGAAGGCCGCTGAGCCGGCCCTACCCTGCGAACAGCGCCAGCCCGGCGAGCACCAGCAGCAGCGCCAGCGCCAGGCCCATGGGCATCCGGCTGACCCGGCGGATCCCCGAATCCTTCGGAAAGCTCCAGCCCACGCCCCAGCAGGCGAAGGCCACGGTTCCGGCCACCGCCTGCCAGCTGAAGAAGCCCGAAAACCGCGCCAGCCCGGTGCCGGCCGAGTCGGGTGAAAACAGCCAGCTCAGCGAATAGCCATAAACAGCCATCCAGGCCGCCAGCAGCCCCATCAGCACCATTACCCTGTTTCCCTGCCCGTTCTGAGCCACCGTTCCCCCGCACATGCCGCCTGTGCCGCATACATTAGCCGCCGCCCCCCGGGAAAGGAACCGCTCACGGCTGGACGCCACCTTGCAGAGGCCCTAACCTGAGCCCGCCCGATGCCAGAGGATTCCATGACCGACGACACCAAGCCCGGCTACCAGGTTCTTGCGCGCAAATACCGGCCCGAAACCTTCGCCGACCTGGTGGGGCAGGATGCCATGGTGCGCATCCTGCGCAACGCCTTCGAGGCCGACCGCATCGCCCAGGCATTCATCCTCACCGGCATCCGCGGCACCGGCAAGACGACCACCGCGCGCATTATCGCGAAGGGGCTGAACTGCATCGGCCCCGACGGCACCGGCGGCCCCACGATCGAGCCCTGCGGAAAGTGCGAGCACTGCCTGGCCATTGCCGAGGGCCGCCATGTGGACGTGATGGAGATGGACGCCGCCTCGCGCACCGGGGTGGGCGACATCCGCGAGATCATCGATTCGGTCCACTACCGGGCGGCTTCTGCACGCTACAAGGTCTACATCATCGACGAGGTGCACATGCTCTCCACCTCGGCCTTCAACGCGCTGCTGAAGACGCTGGAGGAGCCCCCGGCCCATGTGAAGTTCATCTTCGCAACCACGGAAATCCGCAAGGTGCCGGTGACGGTTCTGAGCCGCTGCCAGCGGTTCGACCTGCGCCGGATCGAGCCCGAGGACATGCTCGCGCTGCTGCGCCGCATCGCCCGCGCCGAGGGCGGGCAGATCTCTGACGAAGCGCTGGCGCTGATCGTGCGCGCCGCAGAAGGCTCGGCCCGCGACGCCACCTCTCTTCTGGATCAGGCGCTGGGCCATGGCGGCGGCGAAACCACCGCCGAACAGGTGCGCGCCATGCTCGGGCTGGCCGACCGGGGCCGGGTGATGGACCTGTTCGAACTGATCATGAAGGGCGATGCCGCCGGCGCGTTGAGCGAACTTTCCGCCCAGTATGCCGACGGTGCCGATCCGATGGCGGTGCTGCGCGACCTGGCCGAGCTCACCCACTGGATCTCGGTCATCAGGATCACCCCCGAGGCGGCCGAGGATCCGACGGTCCCGCCCGATGAACGCAGCCGCGGCCAGGCACTGGCCGGGCGGCTGCCGATGCGGGCGCTGACCCGCATGTGGCAGATGCTGCTCAAGGCGCTGGAAGAGGTGGCGCTGGCCCCCAACGCCATGATGGCCGCCGAGATGGCGATCATCCGCCTCACCCATGTGGCCGATCTGCCCAGCCCCGAAGAGCTGATCCGCAAGCTGCACGAAGCTCCACCGCCCCCGTCGGGCGGCAGCGGCGGCAGTGCGCCGTCCCCCGGTCGCGGCACCGAGGCCCGAGGCGGCCACACGCCCGCCGCCCCCATGCGCGGGCCCACGGCCCATGGTGCGGCCACCGCCCTCGCCGAGGCGCCGCAAGGCGCACTGGCCCGTTATGCCAGCTTCGAGCAGGTGCTGGAGCTGATCCGCCACAACCGCGAGGTCAAGCTGTTGATCGAGGTGGAGAACCACCTGCGCCTTGCCCGCTACGCCCCGGGGCGGATCGAGTTCCAGCCCACCCACGACGCCCCGCCCGATCTTGCCGCCAGGCTGGCCGCACGCCTGCAGGGCTGGACCGGCGCACGCTGGGCGGTCACCGTCGTCAATGAAGGCGGTGGCCCAACCATCGCCGAAACCCGCGACACCGAGCGCCTTGCCGCCGAGGCCGAGGCGCGGAAGAACCCGCTGGTCCAGGTGGTTTTCGAGGCCTTCCCCCGGGCCCGCATCACCGCAATCCGCCAACCCCAAGACCTCGCCGCCAGGGCTGCCTCCGAGGCCTTGGCCGAAGCGGAAGAGGAATGGGACCCCTTCGAGGAAGAGTGACGCGCCCTTGTAGATGGCCCTGCCAGGGCGTATCTGTGGGTCGACCACGACACACCCATTGAGGAGAAGCTCGATGCTCAAGGGCCTCGGCGGCCTTGGCGACATGGCCAAGATGATGAAAGCCGCGCAGGAAATGCAGACGAAGATGGCTCGGATGCAGGAAGAGCTGGAACAGATCACCGTCACCGGCGAATCCGGGGCCGGGCTGGTGAAGGCCACGGCCACCGCCAAGGGAGAGCTGACCGCACTCGACATCGACCCGTCGATCTTCAACCCCGATGAAAAGGAAGTGGTGGAGGATCTGATCCTCGCCGCGATCAAGGATGCGCAGGTGAAGGCGGCCGAGCGCAGCCAGGAAGAGATGCGCAAGCTTACCGAAAGCATGGGCCTGCCTGCCGACATGAAGCTGCCGTTCTAGGCTGGCGGCCGTGGGCGAGGCCACGAAGGATATCGAGGCGCTCATCGAGCTGATGGCCAGACTGCCGGGGCTGGGTCCGCGTTCGGCGCGCCGGGCGGTGCTGCACATGATCCGCAAGCGTGCCCTGCTGATGGCCCCGCTGGCAGACGCCCTGCACCATGTGGCCGCCACCGCCCGCGAGTGCCTGAACTGCGGCAACATCGGCACCGCCGACATCTGCGACATCTGCCAGAGCGAAAAGCGCGCCACCGGCGAGATCTGCGTGGTCGAGGACGTGGCCGACCTGTGGGCGATGGAGCGCGCCGCGGTGTTCGGGGGCCGCTATCACGTGCTGGGCGGCACGCTGAACGCGCTCGATTCCATCGGCCCCGAAGAGTTGCGCATCCCCCGGCTGATCGACAGAGTGGCGGCGGAAAACGTCACCGAGGTGATCCTGGCGCTCAACGCCACCATCGACGGGGCCACCACCGCCCATTACATCGCCGAACAGCTGGAGGGCCGGGTGAAGGTGACTTCGCTGGCCCGCGGCGTGCCCATGGGCGGAGAGCTCGATTACCTCGACGACGGCACGATCTCGGCCGCGCTGAAGGCGCGCAAGGCGCTTTGAGGGGGTAATGAAAAACCCCGGCACGACGGCCGGGGTTTTCGGATTTCCGAAAGACGGGTTTCGAAACGGGCGAAGGTTCAGCCTTCGTCCTTCTCCGATTCTTCTTCCTCTGCGTTTTCGGGCAGGTTGAACAGGCTGTCGGCATCCAGTTCCTCTTCCTCGTCCTTCTTTTCCTCTTCCGCCCCGCCCGAAAGGGTGAAGGTCTCCAGCCCGGAAATCGCGGTCGGAATCTTCGGCTCGCTCGGCATGTCCAGAGACTGCTCGGTGCTCACCAGCTTGCGCCGTTCGTCATCCGACATCACCACGCCCTCACGCGCCTTCTTCGCCGCCGCCTTCTGGACCGCGGCGTCCAGTTCGGACTGCTTGCACAATCCCAGCGCCACCGGATCGATCGGCTGGATGTTGGCGATGTTCCAGTGGGTGCGCTCGCGGATCGACTGGATGGTCGGCTTGGTGGTGCCCACCAGCCTGGAGATCTGGCCGTCGGACAGCTCGGGGTGGAACTTGACCAGCCACAGGATGGCCGCCGGGCGGTCCTGACGCTTGGACAGGGGCGTGTAGCGCGGCCCGCGACGCTTTTCCTCGCCCACGGCGGCAGGATTGAACTTCAGTTTCAGCTTGTAGGTCGGATCCTTCTCGCCTTTCTCGATTTCCTCGGGCGTAAGCTGGTTGCTGGCGATCGGATCGAACCCCTTGACCCCGGCAGCCACGTCGCCATCGGCGATGCCCTGAACTTCCAGTTCGTGCAGACCACAGAAATCCGCGATCTGCTTGAAGGTCAGCGTCGTGTTGTCCACCAGCCATACGGCGGTCGCTTTCGCCATCAACGGTTTGGCCATGTCCTGTCTCCTTCGACAAATGCTCCCCTAGCCGGGAAAACGGCCGGTCCGGCTGGACCCTGTTCTCGTTTTCGGGGAAGTCGTGCCCGATATAATGCGCCTTCGGCCGGAGGAAAAGAGAAAATGCGCCGCAGGCGCGGCCCTGGCTGGTGCGCGAAGGCCTGGGCCGCGAAAGCGCCCGTTACCGGGGGCCGCGGCTGGCGGGGGTCGGCACCCACCGCCCGCACGCCTCGGACCACGCGGCGCTGGCGATCGATCTGGAAGGGCTCTGAGCCCCCTGCCCTCGGAGCGGGCCGCGCTCAGGCCGCTGCCTCCTGGCGCTCCTGCCGGACCCGCTCGGCCTCCTTGCCGCGCAGTTCCTCGTAGTGGTCGAGCTCGGATTCGAACCACGCGGTGCCGTGGGTCATGCCGCCCAGGGCCTGGAACAGCTCATCGCGCGCCGAGGCCGGGATCAGGGCCCGGAAGATGTCCCAGCCGCGCGCATCCGGGTTCGGATCGAAGCCCAGCACCTGCCCCTTGAGCGAACTGATCAGCGCCACCAGAGAGCCCGAACAGGCCGAGGGCAGGTGGATCGCCACCCGCTCGATCGGCTGCAGCAGCACCGGCGAGCCGGCCCGCAGGGCCTCGCGCACCCCCATCTTGCCGGCGGTGCGGAAAGCGTAGTCGGAGCTGTCCACCGAGTGGTGCTTGCCGTCGGTCAGGGTCACCGAGACATCCACCACCGGAAAGCCCAGCGGCCCCTCCTCCAGCGCATCCTTCGCGCCGGCCTCCACCGCCGGGATGTAGTTGCGTGGCACTGCGCCGCCCTTCACCGTCTCGTCGAAGCTGAAGCCTTCACCGCGCGGCAGCGGGCGCACCGTCAGCTGCACATCGGCAAACTGCCCGGCCCCGCCGGACTGCTTGCGGTGGCGGTAATGTTGCTCCACCGGCTTGGTGATGGTCTCGCGATAGCTGGCGCCCACCGGCCCGTCGCTGACCTTGATGCCGAAGTCTTCGTCAAGCTGGGCCATCAGCCGGCGCAGGTGCATCGGCCCCTGAAGCGCAGCCACCACATGGCCGCTTTCCTCGTCGTTCGACAGCTCCAGCCCCGGGTCGATCGCGGCCAGCCTCGCCAGCGCCCCCGAAAGCCGCGCCTCGTCGCGTTCGCTCTCGGGCAGCAGGATGCGGCGGAAGGCGGGGCGGTTGCCGCGGGTCCAAGCGGCCAGATCGGCAGCCCCTCCGGCGCTGAAGGCCCGCCCCGGATCGAGGTGATCCGATTTCACCGCCAGCGCCAGTTCGCCGGGGGCCACTTTCTCGGCCGAGGACTTGCCGTCGGGGCGGGTCAGGTTGCCCACCGCCGCGCCGCCCAGCGTGGCGCCCTGCGCCACCCCCTCGCCCAGTGCCCGCAACAGCACCGACTTGCCCACATGGCGGCGGTTGTCGGCGAATACGCCGACGGCCAGAGCATCGGCGCCCAGCCCCAGCCGGCCGGCCACCTCTTCCACCCCCGGGGCCTCGTGGCGCAGCGACTTCATCAGCCGGTTGACACCGTTCATGTGCTCAGCCGCACCCAGGAAGGCGGTAACGATCTCGTTCTGGCGGTGCACCTCGGCCACCACCGAGTAGATATTCTCGGGCGCCGGGGTCTTGTCCTCGATCAGCTGCTCCAGCAGGGCATCGTCGAAATCGGCCAGATGCTCCAACAGATCGGTGCGGGCCTCCTGCTCGCGGTCGCGGGCCTGCGAGGGCATCTCGATCAGCGCCGAGGGCCGGTTTTCCTGGAACTGCCAGGCGCGCTCGGAGATCAGATCGACGGTGCCCACCACCTGCCCGCCCTCGCGGATCGGGATCTGGCGCAGCACGATGGGGTGCCTGGCATAGGATTGCAGTGCCGCGACGATTTCCTGAGCGCGGTGGCTGGTGGCATCCATCCGGTTGATGAACAGAAAGCACGGCACTTCCGATTCCTCGATCAGCCGCAGGTAGGGGGCCGCCATCACCGCCTCGTCGAGTTCAGGCGGCACGCAGAGCACCGCGGCATCGCTGGCCGCCAACGCCCGCCCCGCGTAGCCCAAGTACTCGGTCCCGCCGGCAACGTCGATGCCGGCCCAGTCCTCGCCCAGATAGGAGAACGTTCGCAAACTGAGAAAATCGGTGAAATCGTTGACCACCGGCCGCCCGTCCAGCTCGCTCATAGCCTTCAGCAACGTTGATTTGCCGGATTGCGACGGCCCCAGAATAGTGAAACACCGCATTTCCCAAGTCCTCCTGTTCAGCCAGTTTTCAGAGGCGCGCAGGCGCCATCCGCCCGCCTCCGGCACCTGCCTTCCCGGCGGGCACCGGTGTGCCGCCAAACCAAACCTGCCCCGGATTTCCGCGCGCGCATTGATCTCGGTCAGACGGCCGCGGATTTGTCTGCATGTTCCGTGGGTGGGGGCGGTGCCGTCAAGGGTTTTCACCGCGGCTTGCGGCACAGGGCCTGCGGCGGGGAAGTATTCCGCAACAGGGAAGAGGAGAGGGGCGTGTATCAGGCCACCCGCAGCACGATCTTGCCGATGTGTTCGCCCGCCTCCATGCGCGCATGGGCCCGTGCCGCCTCGGCGAGGGGAAACTCGCTGTCCATCACCGGGCCGAGGCGACCGGCCTCCAGCAGCGGCCAGACCTCGCGCCGAAGCTCATCGGCGATGCGCGCCTTGGCCAGATCGGACTGCGGGCGCAGGGTGCTGCCGGTCAGCGTAAGCCGGCGGGTCATGATCTGGGCGAAGTTCAGCTCCACCTTCGGACCCTGCAGAAAGGCGATCTGCACCAGCCGCCCCTCGTCGGCCAGAGCGCGGATGTTGCGCGCAATATAGGCACCGCCCACCATGTCGAGGATCATCTGCGCACCCCCCTCGGCACGCAGCACCTCCACGAAATCCTCCTCGCGGTAATTGATTGCCCGCTCGGCCCCCAGTTCGCGGCAGGCCCGGCATTTCCTGGCACTTCCAGCGGTGGCGAAGACCCGCGCGCCTTTCAGCCGTGCAAGCTGGATGGCGGTGGTGCCGATCCCGGACGAGCCCCCGTGCACCAGAAAACGTTCGCCCGCGCGCAGCTGACCGCGCATGAAGACGTTGGACCAGACGGTGAAAAGGGTTTCGGGCAGGCAGGCGGCCTCTTTCAGCCCCATGCCGGCGGGTACCGGCAGGGCATGGGCGGCCGGTGTCACCGCATATTCCGCGTAGCCGCCACCGGGCAGCAGCGCGCACACCGCATCCCCCACCTGCCATTCGCTCACCCCCGGGCCGAGTGCCACCACTTCGCCCGCAGCCTCCAGCCCCGGCAGATCCGAGGCGGTGGGGGGCGGGGCGTAGGCGCCGGCCCGTTGCAGGGCGTCGGGGCGGTTGACCCCGGCCCAGGCAATGCGGATCAGGATCTGCCCATAGCCCGGCCGCGGCACCGGACGTTCGACCAGCCGCAGCACCTCCGGCCCGCCGGGGGCCGCAATTTCCACCGCGTGCATTGTCCTGTTGCTCATGATTCGCGTCTTTCCCCTGTCCAGCGGCCCGGCAGATCGTCACGCGGCGTGGCCGACGGGGCGCGGATATTGCCCATCACCCGGCCGGGCAGCGCCATCAGCCGCCCGGTCAAGGGGTTTTCCCGCAGCTTCGCCTTGGTCTTCTCGAAACGGGTCACCCCCTCCATGCGGCGGGCGAGGAAGTCCCAGGTGGCGGCATGGCCCTCGGAGGTGTCGCCCAGCCAGTAGAGAACGCTCGCCCCGTAAACGCCCGAGAGGATCGCCCGCTTGGAATACCAGTTGATGTCATCGGAGGTATCGCCCAGTTCGCACCAGATGCGATCGGCAGTGCCCCAGAGCAGCCGGGCACCCTCGGGGGCATGCTGGGGCAGGGCAAAGAGGGCCATGGAGCGGCGCAGGATTTCCTTGTCCCCGATCACCTCGATGCGAAGGCGCACCGCGGTGGCGACCTTCTCGGTGTAACGCAGCGCCGAAAGGTCGGACTGGTGCAGGCGTTCGGCCATCGCCTCGTCACCGCGCCGGTGCCAGGCCACGGCCATCCCCGGCGCGCCGCGCGGGTAAAGCGCCCGCGCCTGCGCCAGATCAATGCCCGCATCGGCGGCGGCGGCCCTGAAGGTGGTCTCGCTCCAGCCGTCGAAGGGCACATGCGCCAGCGCGGCATCGAGAAGTCTGTCGGCGTTTTCACCCGTCATGGCGGCATGTTCCTCCTGCTCGCTGCCAGTGTGGACAAGAACGGGGCGCCCTGCTATACGGCCCCTTCCTGCAATTCTTGCTCAACTCTAACTTAGAAAGGTGGTGACAACCACATGCAGGTCAGTGTTCGCGACAACAATGTCGATCAGGCGCTTCGTGCCCTGAAGAAGAAGCTGCAGCGTGAGGGTGTTTTCCGTGAAATGAAGCTTCGGCAGCATTACGAAAAACCCTCCGAAAAGCGCGCGCGCCAGAAGGCCGAGGCCATCCGCCGCGCCCGCAAGCTTGCTCGGAAGAAGGCACAGCGCGAAGGGCTTCTGTAAGGCGCCTTTCAACACTGGGCGGGGCAACCTGCCAACGAAAACCCCCGTGGCCTGGCCCGGGGGTTTGTCGTTTTCAGCCCGCCCCCTGTTTTCAGCCCTCCCCCTGACGCCCCGCCCTACACCGGCAGCGCGGTCGTCTTGAACACGGTACGCAGGGCAAAGCTGGAATGCATCTGCGCCACCCCGGGCAGACGCGCCAGATGGCGGCGGTGGATGCGGGCGAAATGCTCGGTATCGAAAGCCACCACCTTCAGCAGGTAATCCGCAGTGCCTGCCATCAGGTGGCACTCCAGC
>Ga0256839_1006269_pt1 | contig 10527 bp, 8 predicted proteins | sample 354166metaG_FD_185968 | JGI IMG/M metagenome (GOLD analysis project Ga0256839, IMG submission 185968) | Hydrothermal vent microbial communities from Mid Atlantic Ridge, Atlantic Ocean - 354-166 | ecosystem: Environmental > Aquatic > Marine > Hydrothermal vents | place: Atlantic Ocean: Mid... | reverse complement strand
TAGTGATGTTTATTCTATTGTTCAGACTTGGGCAGAAAGCAAGGGCAGCCGCATGGTCATTGGTGTTATGTTGCCACTCACAGGAAAGTATGCGCTTTATGGGCAACAAGTATTGCGCGGCATTCGCCTAGCCATAGACAAACCTGAGTTTGAATCCAATGTCATTCTAAATATCCAGGATACCGCAAGCCGTGTGGATCAAGCTGTATATGCTTATCAAACACTCATACAACACGGTGTGGATTGGGTGATTGGTCCTATGTTAAGCAGCCATACCCAAGCACTTATTCCCTTCTTGGTTGACCACATACCTGTGGTTTCACTATCCAGCAAAGTGCAACTGGCAAGTGAATCCCCTGCATTATTGATACATAGCCTTGCCAAGGTTGTACAGGCAAACTTTATGGCTCGATATGCACTTCAACAAGGTAAGACAAAAGCTGTCATTATTCATGAAAACACCAACAGTGCTATTGAAGAGGTCTCTGCTTTTGCTCACACTTTTATCAATGCTGGTGGCGAAGTTTTGGATATTGTGGCGCTACCAGAAAGTGTCCGTGATAATCGCCCTGACTTGATAGGCATGCGCTTCCGTACAGATGATGAGGAACTATTAGCCAGCCTTGATGAAGACTTGTTTCTTTTTAGCCCCGAACAAAATATGGATATCAAAATGCCTTTAGCCTTTGATCACATTTATTTGGTGGCTCAAGGTAAGCGTGTTGCTGTGCTGGCAGGTCAAATCGCCTATGCTGATATTCATGGCGTACAGCTTTATGGTAGCCAGCGTTGGGCTGATGGGCATTTGATGGATGATCATGGTCGATACTTAAACGGCGCTCAATTTTCCATGCCTGCCACAAGTGTTGAGCAACCTCATCAAGCTGTGCTGGAAGTTCAAAATCAATATCGCATTGTCTGGGATAATCACGATATGAGCCCACTATTTGCCTTGGCTTACGATACTGCCATGAATGCTGCAACCATAGGCTCGCGTCTGGGGCTTAAAGGCAAAGATGCCTTTGAAGTTCTGCATAGCACCACCGAATTCCCTGCTATCAGTGGCAACTATTATTTTGATGTGTATGGCATTAGTCAAAAACGCTTTGCCATTCAGCGTGTTCGTCGCAATCATGTGGAAACTATTCACCCATAATTAAACATACATCTAGTCTGGTAAACCATTGTTTTTACAAACATTAATATGCTGTTTTGCCAGTGAAGCAAACATTGGCATGCTCAACTGACACAGCCAACCCTCATCCGCAATTCTTTTTGTGCTTGGCATCATTCCATCTGCTTTGTAGGCTTGCGACATGCCAACATTTGAGACAACTGAACACGAAAAGATTTTACATGAACTGACAGATAAACCTGCGATCAAACCACCTGCCATGTATGAAGTCTTACTCTTGAATGACGACTTCACCCCCATAAACTTTGTTGAAGAAGTCTTGATGAAGTATTTTGGTAAAAACGCAGAACAAGCGGAAATCATCACCATGCAAGTCCACACGCAAGGGCGTGGTGTGTGCGGGGTTTACCCCAAAGATATTGCTGAAAGTAAGGCTTGGCAGGTGGAAAGCTATAGTCGCCAGCATCATCATCCCCTGCAATGTATTGCGGAAAAAAGCGAATAACACGGCACTATCAATAACCCATTTCGTCTGGAGAAGACTTTGACATTATCGCTTAAAGATTCGATTACCCAAGCATTACAAGATGCGGTAAACACACTTCTTGCTAATGTGGAGAGCAATAAAACACCATCTGTCATATTAACCCGCCCCAAACAAAAAGAACATGGTGATTATGCTGTTAATGTTGCCATGCCTTTGGCTGGCTTACTCAAACAAAACCCACGCCAAGTCGCTGAAAGTATTTTAGCCCAGGTTCAATTTCCTGATGCGGTAGAAAGCGCAGATATTGCTGGACCTGGCTTTATCAATATCAAGCTTAAAGCTGGTGGTGAGTCGGATATTATCAAAGACATTCTCAACCAAGCCGAAGCTTATGGCTGCGTAGATAGCAGCAAGGGCGAACGCATCAATTTAGAGTTCGTATCTGCCAACCCAACTGGTCCTATGCATGTGGGGCATGGTCGTGGTGCTGTGGTTGGTGATTCGCTAGCCAATGTGATGAAAGCTCGCGGCTATCAAGTGCATAAAGAGTATTATATCAATGATGCAGGCACACAAATTGGTGTATTGGCAAACTCTGTCTGGCTGCGTATGCAAGAGCTTCAAGGCATAAGCATCACCTTCCCCGACTCTGCTTATCCGGGTGATTATATCATTGAAATTGCCAAGGAAATTTTAGAATCCAACAGCTTCGCGCGTTTTGAAAGCATGGATGAAGCTTCTCGCCTCAAAGAACTGGGCACACTGGCTGTAGCAGCCAACATGGCAATGATTCGCCAAGATCTTAAGCAAATTGGCATTGAGTTTGACGAATATTTTTCAGAAAAAACCTTGCATGAATCAGGTAAGGTCAACCAACTGATTGAAAAGCTTGAAGCTGATGGTTTGGTTTATACAGGCACATTGCCCCCACCTAAAGGTAAAGAAGTTAAGGATTACAACCCAATCGAGCAGCGTTTGTTCCGCACCACAGACTTTGGCGATGATGTGGATAGACCTTTAATGAAACAAGATGGTACTGCAACCTACTTTGCCGCAGACATTGCTTATCATGCGGATAAATATGAACGAGGCTTTAAGCACATGATTGATATTTGGGGCGCAGACCACGGTGGTTACATCACCCGTGTGCAAGCTGCGATTAAAGCACTCACAGGTTTGGACAAGCAGCCTGAAGTGCTGTTGGTGCAAATGGTTAACCTCACCCGTGATGGTGTTCCCGTTAAAATGAGTAAGCGAGCAGGTACTTTTGTCACCCTAAGCGAAGTGGTGGAAGAAGTGGGCAAAGATGCTGTTCGCTTTAATTTCATGACCCGCCGTATCGAAAGCCAGTTTGATTTCGATTTGGAAGCCGCCAAAGCCAAAGATGCAGAAAACCCTGTGTATTATGTGCAATATGCGCATGCTCGCATTCATGCTGTGCTTAGAAAAGCCGAAGCTGAAGGTATTATGCTTGTGGATATCACCGATGTGGACACTTCTCTTCTCACCAGTGATGAAGAAAAAGATTTGATTAAAATGCTCATCGGCTACCCAGACCTGCTGCAAACCGCAGCAGATCGCCGTGAACCCTATCGCATTGCCACCTATATTATGCAGCTTGCTGCCGCATTTCATCGTTTTTATCATAAAAATCGTGTGATTATTGAAGATGAAGCTTTGATGCAAGCACGACTCTTGCTTTTACGAGCAACAGCACAAGTGATTAAAAATGCGCTGGCCTTGCTGGGTGTGTCTGCACCTGAAAGCATGTAGATCATGACAGACAAAGACTTTGCCCACATTGAATCTGCCCATTTTGAGAAGGGTAACGCTTTATCCTCTTCATCCAAAAGCATATTCATCACACTGCTTGCAACAGTCTTTGCCATTATCTGTTTTGGTACAGGGTTCTACATGGGAGAACAACATGGTATCAAAGCCAGCAAAGGCCATAAGCAAGAGGCTTTGATTGCCAAGTTAGAAAAACAGCAACAGGAACTTCAAGCATTAAAAGAAGAAGCACAAAAGTGGCAGCAACTAGAAGCCAATACATCCCAAGTTGGTGAACTGACTTTTTACAATGAGCTACCCAAACAGTCCATTATTCCTGAACCTTTAGAACACCAACCCAAGCCTAAAAGCCCCGCTGCTTTCTTGGATAAGCTGGAGGCTGAGCTGGCAGCCAACCAAGATAAAGAGCAAGCCTTGGTTGTTACGGAACAACGCTTGGAGGATGTTATTCGGGTACAAATGCAAAGCACTTCCCGAAGCTTCAAAATTCAAGTGGCGTCGTTTTCTTCTGAGCATGACGCATTACAACTGTTGCCCAAACTAAAAGCTTTAGGTATTGGTGCAAATATCCAGCGGGTGGACATTGCTAGCAAAGGCATCTACTACCGTGTTTATACACATACATACACCGATGAAGTCAAGGCCATTCAAGCTAAAGAGCTCATTAGACAAAAGCTTCATATTGATGGATTAATGGTTCAAAATGGCTGATACTCGCCTTGACCAAGCCAAAGCTTGGTTGTCCCTGCGTTTCACAAAATCGTATCACATCACCCCTCTTGCTGGCGATGCTTCTTTTCGCCGTTATTTTCGTGTTGCAACACCTGAACAATCTTATATATTGATGGATGCTCCACCAGAAAGGGAAGATATATCTCCATTTATTCAAGCATGCCGCTGGCTGCAACACACAGGCTTAAATGTCCCCCAAATAATGATTGAAGATAAAAGCCAAGGGTTTCTCCTGCTTCAAGACTTTGGAGATGTCACATGGTCAGTATATTACAAAAACCATAATCATATCGACAATTTATTTAAGGACGCGCTTCGGCAACTGCATGTATTACAACAAGCCAATCTCACCCGTTTACCTGATTTTGGCATACAACGCATGACCAATGAAATCGAATTGTATCTCGACTGGTATTTGCCATACATCAAGGAAGTCAAACCCAGTAAACATGCTCGAAAGCAGTTTATCCAAAGCTTAACGCCATTACTGCAAAGCATTGATCGTATGCCTAAAGTGCCTGTACATTTGGACTATCACAGCCGAAATTTAATGATACCAAAACATGGTTTACCACTGGGTATCATCGATTTCCAAGATATGGCAATGGGTCCTGTCACTTACGATTTGGCATCATTACTTTATGACTGTTATCAAGATTATCCTGAAGATGAACGCCAAAAATGGAGCAAGTATTTCTTTGCCGGGTTAAGCTCAACATCTCAAATGTATTTTGGTGATTTCAAAGCATGGCATCAAGCGGTGCGGCAAACCTCCTTGCAAAGGCATATTAAAGTCTTGGGTATTTTTACCCGCCTCGCTTTCCGTGACAACAAAACCCAATTCTTGGATGAAATCCCACTCGCGCATAAGCATTGTATGGACGAGTTGGGTGCTTTAGGGCTAAATATTCCTTTATTAAATGTCTGATTCATATCATTTATTCATTGCCGAAAGCCCTTGTTTTTACTATTATGCCTCGCTAAAGAAAAGGAGTGAGTTATTTTGTTTAAGCGCATCCTGATTGCCAACCGTGGTGAATGTGCCATTCGGATTATTCGTGCCTGCAATGAACTAGGCATTGAGTCTGTGGCTGTATACTCTGAGCCAGATAGTCAAGCTCTTCATGTCAAAAAAGCCGATAAGGCCATTTTAATTGGTCCTGACCCTGTTAAAAGCTACCTTAATATTCATCGTATTGTAGATATTGCTATTAAGTCCAAAGTAGATGCGATACATCCAGGCTATGGTTTTTTATCTGAAAACCCAGACTTTGCACAAGCTGTGATTGATGCAGGCATCGCGTATATTGGTCCATCGCCTGAAGCCATAAAAAATATGGGCAGCAAAACCAATGCGCGGACTACCATGCTTGCAGCTGGTGTTCCGTGTATTCCAGGCACAGAATCATCATTAAGCAGCCCTGAAGAGGCTTTGGAAGTTGCCCGAAGCATGGGCTACCCTGTGATGTTGAAAGCGGCTGCTGGTGGAGGTGGTCGGGGTATTCGCCGTTGTGACAATGATGATGAAGTTGTTGAAAACTATGAGTTAACCACCAATGAAGCCATGACAGCTTTTGGTAATGGTGAGCTTTTTATGGAAAAGTGTATTGTTGAGCCTCGCCATATTGAGTTTCAGATTTTGGCTGATTCGCATGGCCATTGTGTACACCTATTCGAACGCGATTGTTCCATTCAACGCCGCAACCAAAAACTGATTGAAATTGCACCATCTAATTTTATCACTGATGAGCTTCGTGCTAAAATGGGTGAAGTTGCAGTCCGAGCAGCCAAGGCTGTGGGCTATGTGAACGCAGGGACAGTCGAGTTTCTGGTAGATAAAAATCATGACTTCTTCTTTATGGAAATGAATACCCGCTTGCAAGTGGAGCACACCATCACTGAAGCTATTACGGGTGTTGATATTGTCGCGCAGCAAATCGCTATTGCCGCAGGAGAGCCCCTTCCTTTCAAACAAGAAGACTTAAGCTTTAAGGGAAGTGCTATCGAATTTCGGATTAACGCAGAAGATCCTCAAAATGGCTTCTTTCCCAATCCTGGCAGAATCACACGCTACCATTCACCAGGTGGTCCTGGCATTCGTGTGGATGGTTGCGTATACCCTGGTTATACCATTCCACCGCATTATGACTCCATGTGTGCCAAGCTTACCATTTGGGCTCCAGACTGGGAGCACGCGGTCATGCGCTCCCAGCGCGCGCTGAAAGAGTATGATATTCGTGGTGTGAAAACGACACTAGCATTTTATCGTAACATTGCCTCATCGGATGTGTTCCTCAAAGGGCAGTTTGATACTGGCTTTATGGATCAACACCCCGAGTTGCTGGATTACAAACCATTTGAAGCCCGTGAAGATATTGCGGCAGCTGTGGCTGTGGCAATCGCTGCGCACGCTGGGCTGTAGAAAAAAGGATTTACACAATGACTCAAACCAAGAAAAAACTAGCCATTACGGAACTTGCCTTACGCGATGGTCACCAGTCTCTTCTGGCAACACGAATGCGCCTTGATGATATGTTGCCCATTTGCGAAAAAATTGACCAAATCGGATATTGGTCTGTTGAAGCATGGGGTGGTGCAACCTTTGATACTTGCCTGCGTTACCTTAAAGAAGGACCTTGGGTGCGTTTGCGTGAATTAAGCAAAGCGATGCCCAACACCAAAATCCAAATGCTTCTTCGTGGGCAAAACTTACTGGGTTACCGTCACTATGCTGATGATGTGGTGCGTAAGTTTGTGGATATGGCAGCTGCCAATGGTGTGGATGTGTTCCGTACCTTTGATGCTATGAATGACCTACGCAATGTACGCACCGCGATTGCTCAAATCAAAGAAAATGGCAAGCACGCTGAAGGGACGATTTGTTATACCACAAGCCCTGTCCATACCTTGAACTACTTTGTAGATTTAGCCAAAGGTTTTGAAGATATGGGTTGTGATACGCTTGCCATCAAAGATATGGCTGGATTATTAACACCCGTTGCCACGAAAGAACTTATTGTGGCGCTTAAAAATGCGGTTGATATTCCACTGCATTTACACTCACATTCTACATCAGGCGTGGCTGAAATGGTGCAATGGGAAGCTGTTCATGCTGGTTGCGATATTATCGACACAGCAATTTCCCCATTATCTGGAGGCACATCTCATCCAGCCACTGAATCCATGGTGGCAGCCTTTGCCGAAACAGAATATGACACTGGTCTGGATTTGGATGCGCTGCAAGATGTTGCCGCATACTTTCGTGAAGTGCGTAAAAAATACACTCGATTTGAATCGGATGTGACTCGTGTTGATACCCGTGTGTTTGTCAATCAAATCCCTGGCGGCATGATTTCCAATCTTGCCAACCAACTTAAAGAGCAAGGTGCGTTGGACAAAATGGATGAAGTCCTGAATGAAGTTGCCAATGTTCGTAAAGACTTCGGCTACCCGCCTTTGGTGACACCAACCAGTCAAATTGTGGGTACACAAGCTGTGCTCAATGTGGTATCAGGCAAAAAGTACAGCGTCATTACTGAAGAAACCAAAAACTATCTCAAAGGCATGTACGGAAAAGCATTGGGTGACATCAATGCTAAGGTTCAACAAAAAGCACTTGGTGATGAAGCTCCCATCACTGTCCGTCCTGCCGATCTTATTCCTGATGAGTTAGATGCTTTGACGCGTGAAGTCGGTGATAAGGCCAAGTCTGTAGAAGATGTGTTGTCATATGCCATGTTCCCCACCATTGCTTTAGAATACTTTGAAGAACGAGAGTCGGGGCATTTCAAACCAGAACCTTTAGAGCTTGATGAGCCAGTAGCCAATACTTCAGTGACAGCGCCAGCGCTTGCACCCACTGAGTTTAATATCACGATTCATGGTGAAGAGTATCACATTAAAATTGAAGGCACAGGTCATGTTGAAAATGATTTGAAGCCATATTATGTTAAAGTGGATCATGTACTTGAAGAGGTTTATGTTGAAACCATTACAGAAATGGTGCCAACCCTTGATGGACGAAGCATTGACTCGGGCAAGGTATCCAAAGGGTCCAAACGCCCGAAAGCACGAAATGATAGTGATGTCACCACACCCATGCCAGGTCGGATTGTTGCTGTCAATGTACAAGTCGGTGATGCCGTGGAAGCTGGTGATACAGTGGTAACAGTTGAAGCCATGAAAATGGAAAACCCTGTGCATGCACCCGTTGCAGGCACAGTCAAGGCCATTTATGTTGCTGAGGGGGATACAGTGAACCCTGATGAATGCTTAATTGAAATTGCAATATAAATCACTGTATCGTTGGGGGATAGCCCTGCTTTAATAATCCAAGCAGGGCCCTTTTTGGATAAGGATTCATTGCCATAAACCTGAGTCAAAATCAAATATATTGTTTTGATGGCATTTGACCTTCTGCAACCAGCTAAAATTTAAATACAAGCCCTTGCTAAAAAGTCCATTCTATCTACGCCAAAGAACATCTGATGTCGTGGTTTATCATGCAAAACAAAGGTAGGCACGCCAAACGCCCCAGCTTTGAGGGCTTGCTGTGTATTGTCATCCAATGCGGCCTTACTATCACTTGTGGCTAAATCTCGCCAAACTTCTGGCAGTTGTTTGAGCTTAAAAACTTCATCCAGCCAGTCATCAGCTTTGACATCAACAACACCTGCCCAAACCGCTTCAAACACCGCTTTACAAAATACCTTTCTATCATCACCTTGCAACGCCATCGCAATAACCATGGCGGGTCGGCTATCAAATGTACCTGGACGAATCATTTTGAAGGGTACATCCCAATACTCAGCCCAGCGCTTCAAATCGCGCAACGAATACAGTGCTTTGTTTTTAATCAATGCAGGTGGTGTATTGCCTGAAAGTTTGATGAGTTTGGGTAAGTTCACTGCCACCCAGTTCACTTCTACATCATGCTCTGCTTCAAACTTATCCATCTGCATCACCGCAAAGTAAGTATAGGGGCTGATAAAATCAAAATAAAAATCAATGGTTTTCATAGGGCTGCTCCCATACACAATAAAAACCTAACTTACAGGATAAGTATAAACCCGCCAATCACTTTTATTCGTATCCAAGCTATCATACAAGGCTTGGGCTTGCGTATTATCAGGGGCGGTCAGCCATTGTAAGCGAGCTGCGCCATATTGCTTTGCGTATGCTCGGCAATGCTCAACAAGCTTGCGCCCTATGCCTTGCCCACGGTATTCAGGTGCGGTGTATAAATCATTGAGCACGGCAACCTTTGCGGTAATGCTTGAGATAAACGAGAAATAGACCGTAGCAAAAGCAACGGCTTGACCATCTTGACGATAAAGGAATAAGCAACCTTTATCACTATCTTCACCAAACTGACTGAAAAAGGTTTTGTTGTTCGCATCATCAATGTTTTGCACATGATAAAATGCCATGTATGCACGCATTAACGGCAAAAGTTCATCCAAATTCTTTGAGGAAACGGCTTCAATCATTAGAAATCTCCTACATTCTTAAACAAACGTCATACCCAACTTGATTGGGTATCCAGAAAGACCTTGCACCTTAATGGATTCCGCATCAAGTGCGGAATGACGATAGGAAGTGAAAAAGGCTTTTCATGGAATAGCTTCTTAGATTTGCTCTCTGGTTTTATGAAACTCAATCTCGGGATGCTGCTCTTCTGTGTAGCTTAATTTCCAAGCTGATGGCGCAAGGTATGTGAGGAAACCATCACCATCTTCTGCCAAGTTGGCATCATAGGTTTTCTTGAATGCGGCAAGCTGTTTTTCATCATCGCATGTCACCCAGCGCGCCACTTGAAAATCAGTGTTTACATAATCTGCATCCACTTTGTATTCGGCTTTAAGCCGCGCTACGGTGACCTCAAACTGAAGCACACCCACTGCACCTAAGATATAGTCACCACCCAAAAAGGTGCGGAAAACTTGCACTGCACCCTCTTCTGATAACTGAATCAAACCTTTATGCAATTGCTTGCGTTTAAGCGGGTCATTCAAACGGATACGGCGAAACATTTCAGGCGCAAAGTTGGGCACACCTGTAAACTTCAGTGGTTCTTTGCTGGTAAATGTATCACCAATACGAATCGTGCCATGGTTATGAATACCGATAATGTCTCCCGCATAAGCTTCTTCCACATGCGCCCTATCTTGCGCCATGAAAATGGTGGCATTGGGGATTTTGATATCTTTGCTTAAGCGATGATGACGAACTGTCATACCCTTGGTGAACTTTCCTGAGCATATACGAAAAAAGGCTACCCTATCCCGGTGCTGTGGATCCATATTGGCCTGGATTTTGAAACAGAATGCTGAAAAATCTTTTTCCGTGGGTTCAACCACCCTCTCCACCGCGGATCTAGGCT
>Ga0256839_1006268_pt1 | contig 10530 bp, 7 predicted proteins | sample 354166metaG_FD_185968 | JGI IMG/M metagenome (GOLD analysis project Ga0256839, IMG submission 185968) | Hydrothermal vent microbial communities from Mid Atlantic Ridge, Atlantic Ocean - 354-166 | ecosystem: Environmental > Aquatic > Marine > Hydrothermal vents | place: Atlantic Ocean: Mid... | reverse complement strand
GTGCCGTAGTCGCGTGTCAACTGGAACACGCGCTCGCGCAGTGCGACTTCCTCGATGTCGTCGCAGAACGCCTCCAGAACCTCCGGGTCGGCTGCCATCAGGCCGTCGTCCGGGCAGGTCCAGAACGTCGCGTCAGTGTCGTAGGGCACGACCAGCGTGTCGATCTGACCGATCTGCAGGGCGTCGAGGGTCTTGCCAAGCCCCCAGATGCCGGGCTGTTCGCGGATCTCGTCCAGCAACTGCATTTCGGCGGCGCGTTCGGCCTCTTCGAGAACCGGCAGGACGCGGCTCTTGATGTCGCCGATACGGGGGTTGTTCAGGTCTTTCGGGTTGGGCACCAACGCCACGACCCGGTCGCGCAGATGCCCGGGCAGCGTATTCCTGAAGACCGTGGTTTCGGCATCGTCGCCCATCAGCACCAGCCGGTCGGCGCCCATGGCGCGCAGGGCCTTGTCAAGCAGACGCGCCAGGCGGACATACAGCTTGTGGCGCCAGTGGCCCATCTTTTTTGACCAGCTGTCCCTGGTCGACCCGGAGAGGTCCGGCTCGACCTTGACCCGCAACTCGCCGCTGCGAATGAACCTGGCGGCCTCTTTCAGTTCTTTCCAGTCTTCATCGTCCAGTTCGGCGAAAATGTCGTCGACTTCCCGGATGTCGCCCATGAACAGCTCGAACAGGCGCCACCTGGACCCGTCCAGATGCAGGACCGCCGTGCGCTCATATTCATCGAGCGCATAGACCAGCGGAAGGATCCACGGCTCGCCATAGCGGGCGTCGACCCGACCCGCCCGCAGGTCGACAACCGGCAGGTCAACATCCAGATCGACGCGCTCGACAAAGGTCTTTCCCAGATGGTTCTGCTTTGCAAACAGAGCCAGGGTGCGCGCATCCGGGCGGTCCTGGTCGACCAGTTCCATGATCGCCTCGAAAAGCGACGGGCGGTGCTCGGTGCGCTTGTGAATGTCGGGGATATCCATCAGGGCCTTCTTGATCCGCACCCGCCAGGCATTGCCCCTGTTGTCGGGGTTGGCCGGATTGACGTCGGCATAGACCGAAAGCACCGGCCCCTCGAGCGCTGACAGACGGTCGATCAGCGCGCTGGTTTCCTTGATGTTCAACATGACTGTCTCTCTTTCATTGTTATTCGCCCCAGTGGCTTGCCCTGCACTTGGGGTCTGTTTTCGCCGGTTCAAGAACCCGGGCGCCGCAACTTTTGTCAGAGCCCCCCTGCCAGGGGCCCCGCCGCCGGGAACTGCCCGCTCGGCCGGCTGAGACGCCCGCCGCCGACAGCCGCTGCCACCCCGGTTGTGGCCGGACAACTCGTGGTCAGACCGCGCGCCACGCGCAGCGCAAGATGGGCGATGGCGCGGGCGCGCATGTGCTCGCCATCCAGGCCCAACTGCTCTGTCGCAAGCACATCGCAGCGGCAGTCCCTTGCCAGCGCGTCGCGCAGTGTCGCGTCATCCCTGTGCGGGCCATACAGAATGACACTGTCCGGCCTCCGGTCAAAAAGCTCAAGCCCCCGTTGCACCGTTCTTGCGGTGATCGCGCGCATCGTTGCGCGCCGGTCGGCGGGGGCAAGGGCGCACAGCTCGTCCGCCAGGGCCCGGACTTGCCCGGTCGGGACCGATTTCGGTGGAAGACGCGAAAACCACGCCCCGCCCAGATACCGCTCCAGCGTGTCATGGCAGACCCGGCCACCATCGAGCGGGACATCGCCAACCCCTTGAGCCTCCGGCAGAAACGGTGCTACGGCTTCCGGCCCGGGGCCCGCTTCGAAGGCAAATACCGCCCCCGGCTCCTCGGGCGTCTGCCGGCCCGGATCGACCCGTGTCATCGCAAGCGTCGCGCCGGTGTCGACAAACACCACCGGACGGCCGATGTCACCGTGGCGCGCAAGCGCATGCAAAAAAAACGGCGCAAGCGGCGCGCCCTGCCCGCCCAGTTCCATGTCGCCGCTGTGAAAATCCCAGACGACCGGGCGGCCGAGCAATTCGGCCAGCAACGCGCCGTTGCCCAGCTGCAGCCGGCGCGCCCCGGCCGGGTCATGGGCCAGCACATGCCCGTCAAAGCCCACAAGCTCGCAACCGGAAAACCCGGCCAGCAATTCACCATGCGCGGTTTCGACCACTTCGGCGGCGGCCTCGACATCGGGGCCGGACCATTGGCCAAGGGCCGCGCGCAGCATGTCCCGCTCGGCCCCGGTATAGGGCCTGAACGCAGCCTGCCCCAGCGCAAAGACGTCATGGCCGTCGCCAAGGACCGTTGCCGCGCTGATACCCGACAGGGACACATCCGAAGAGGCCCCCAGCGCCCAGACCGCTTTGTGTTCCGGCATGGCTTTTCCTTCCGCACGCCCGCCGCTATAGAGGGGGCTCAACCGTCAGAATGGACAAAACAGCGATGACCTTCCAGCCCAAATCGGAGTTTCTGAACGTGATGATCGAGCGCGGCTTCCTGGCCGACTGCACCGATTATCAGGGGCTTGACGATGCGCTGAACAAGGGGGTGGTGCCGGGCTATATCGGCTTTGACGCAACGGCGAAATCGCTGCATGTGGGCTCGTTGATCCAGATCATGATGCTGCGCTGGCTGCAGAAAACCGGGCACCGGCCGATCGCGCTGATGGGCGGGGGCACGACCAAGGTGGGCGACCCGACCGACCGCGCCGATGAACGCCCGTTACTCAGCCCCGAGCAGATCGATGAGAACATCGCGGGCATCCGGCAGGTGTTCGACAAGTACCTGAGCTTTGGCGACGGCCCTTCCGATGCCATCATGGTCAACAACGCCGAATGGCTCGACGGGCTGAACTACCTCGAGTTTCTGCGTGACGTCGGGCGGCATTTTTCCGTCAACCGGATGCTCAGCTTCGACAGCGTGAAGCTGCGGCTGGAACGCGAGCAGTCGCTGAGCTTTCTCGAATTCAACTACATGATCCTGCAGGCCTATGATTTCATGGAACTGAACCGGCGCTACGGCTGTCTCTTGCAGATGGGCGGCTCGGACCAGTGGGGCAATATCGTCAACGGCATCGACCTGACCCGGCGCATGCGCGGGGTCGAGGTGTTCGGGCTGACCACGCCGCTTCTGACCACCTCTGACGGCAAGAAGATGGGCAAGAGCGCGGGCGGCGCGGTCTGGCTCAATGCCGAGATGCTGAGCCCCTATGAATTCTGGCAATACTGGCGCAACACCACCGATGCCGATGTCGGGCGGTTCCTGAAGCTTTACACCGAGCTGCCGGTCGAGGAATGCGAGCGCCTCGGGGCGCTGGAGGGCTCGGAAATCAACGAGGCCAAGATCAGGCTGGCCCGCGAGGTCACAACGCTGTGCCACGGGGCCGAGGCGGCGGCGGCGGCCGAGGCGACGGCGCGCGAGGTGTTTGAAAAGGGCGGCACCGGCGACGATCTGCCGACGCTTGCGCTGAGCGCCGAGGATGTCGGCGACGGGATCTCGGTCGTGCAGCTTCTGGTGCGCTCGGGGCTGGTGGAATCGGGCAAGGCTGCCAAGCGGCTGATCGCCGACAGCGGCGCGCGGCTGGACGACGAGCCATTGCGCGATGCCGGCTTGATGCTGGATGCCAGGGCGCTGGCTTCGCCCGTCAAGCTGAGCGCGGGCAAGAAGCGCCACGCCCTGATCACGCTGGAAGATTGAGGCGCCTGCGGCGCCACGCCATTTATCTCGCGCCCTGCGGGCGCTCGGGGCGCCTCCGGCGGGAGTATTTGGGCAAGATGAAGGCGGCGCCGGTCAGTGGTTGCCGCGCAGGACAGCCACGATTTCGGCAAGGATCGAAATCGCGATCTCACCCGGTGTGACAGAGCCGATATCAAGCCCGACCGGGGCATGGATGCGCGCAAGGTCAGCGTCGTCCACACCGGCCTTGCGCAACCGGTCCAGCCGTTTGGCATGGGTCCGGGTCGAGCCGAGGCAACCAAGGTAGAAAGCATCCGAGCGCAGCGTTTCGATGATTGCCGGGTCGTCCAGTTTCGGATCATGGGTCAGGGTCACCACGGCTACGCGCCCGTCCAGCCCGAAGCCTGCCAGCGCTTCATCGGGCCAGTCATGGACCAGAGAGACACCGGGGAAGCGCTCGGGCGATGCGAATGCCTCGCGCGGGTCGATCACGCTCACATCGAAACCTGCAGCGCCGGCCATGGCCACAAGGGCCTGGGCTGTGTGGACCGCTCCGACAACGGCCAGACGCAGCGGCGGGTTGATGACCGCAACGAAGCGGCCATCCACCATGGCGGATCTGTCGCGCGCAAAGAGTTGCAGGGCCGGATCATCCGGCGCAAGGCGTTCGGGACGCAAGAGCACGCCGTCGCCCAGGCCCGGCGTGACGCTGTAGGCGACAGGTTCGCGCCGGCTTTGGGCGGCCACCATTTCGGCCAGCAGGCCGGCGCGCAATGCGCCTTCGGCCACCGGCTCCACCAGGATGCGGATGCGCCCGCCACAGGCCAGCCCCAGCCCGATCGCATCGGCGTCACTGACGCCATAGTCCAGCACCCGCGCGCGGCCCTCTTCGATCGCCTCCAGCGCCTCGTGGACGACTTCGCCCTCGATGCAGCCGCCAGAGACCGATCCGGCCATTTGCGCGTCCGCCGACACCGCCATCATCGCGCCGACGGGCCGCGGCGCCGAGCCCCAGGTTTCCAGCACGAAGGCCAGCGCGGCCCCCTTGCCGGCCCGGTGCCAGGACAGGGCGGCTGCGGCGACGGTCGGCGGGCTGTTTGCGGGGTCTGACATCGGTCGATCGCTCCGGGGCGCGGGGCGCCAAATTGGCTGACCCGCCCAGTCTGGCCCGATCCGGCGCGGATCACAACCCGGGGCGTTTGGCGCGCAGGCGGCCAATCTGGCGAAAAACTGCTTCGCCGCGGGCTGAAAATGCAGTATCCGGGGGCCAACCCGGCGCCAGACCGGGCCCTGGAGGACTTGAGCAGATGCACGCAAAACCCGCTTCGCCAGCCAATACCCGGCCCGACCCATGCCCGCCATCGCCCGATGGCGGCTGGTCGCAGGACATCGTGACGTTGCAAGATGCCATCGTGGTTCCGCCGATCACATCCGCGCTGACGCAGGATTGCGGGGTGATCGACAATGCCGGCCGGTTCTGCGCACACAGCGCCACATGGCGCGGCGCGCGGGCGCTGATGACAGAGCCCGAAGGCCCCGTCAAAGCGGCCCGCACACTGGCCGGCCGGCACCTCTTTGCCGGGCAACTCTGGTCGCACTTCGGGCATTTCCTGGCCGAATCCATCAGCCGGCTCTGGGCGCTGGATCACATCAAGAAAAATGTGGAAAGCATTGTTTTCATTCCGAAACGACCTGATGAACAGCCTGCGCTGAAGGGCTACCAAAAGGAATTTTTCGACCTTTTGGGCATCACCATCCCGGTGCAGATCCTGGACCAGCCGACGCAGGTCGAAGACCTGATCGTGCCCGGCCAGGGCTTTGGCCTGGGTGCAATCGCCGCCGGCACGCCGGCCTTTCGCGCCTACATGGCCCGGGCCTTCGCACCCGGCATCAAGCCCGACGGCCCGCCGCGCCTGTATCTCAGCCGCTCGCGCCTGGGCGGACAGGAAGGCAGCATCGTCCTGGAAGACATGCTCGAGGCCAACCTGGAAAAATCGGGCTATGTGGCCTACCACCCGCAGACCGAAACGCTTGGCCAGCAGATCGCCCGATACCGGGCGGCCGAAAAGATCATCGGGCCGGACGGTTCGGCCTTTCACCTGTTCGGGTTTGTCGCCAACGACACGCAGAAGGCCGCCGTCGTGTTGCGGCGCAATTCCAACGTGTTTCTCGGGCTTGCCAACCAGATCAGGCATTTCGCGGGGATCAAGCCGGTGCTGGTGAATGCCGTGGTGGCCGATTGGATCCCCGACCACAAGTCCAGCCCCGGCCGGTATTCCTTCGGCCAGCTGGATTTTGAACAGGCGCGCCAGACCCTGGCCGAAAACGGCTTCATCGACCCCGACACGCCATGGCAGATCCCCCGGTTCCGACAGGTCAAACAGGCGATGATGGCGCGCGCGCGCGAAAAGGGGCGACAGTTCCTTCGCGTGAAAGCCGGGGAGCCGGCCGGGCAGAAACCGAGTCCGACCCGTGACACCGGCGACCAAAAACCCGAAAGCCGGCCCGGTCCCGTTGACACCGGACCGGCCAGGTGAAACGATTCGCCAACCGGAACGGCCCGGGCCGGGCGCGCGCGGCAGGCGCGTAATGAGGCAGGAACCACCAGAGTGAAGATCACCGCCGTCACATGCGTCAAGAACGAAGGGCCGTTCCTGCTGGAATGGATCGCCTTCAACCGGGTGATCGGCGTGACGGATTTTCTTTTCTATTCAAACGATTGCGATGACGGAACCGACAGCCTGCTAGACGCGCTGGCGCAGCACGGCATCGTCACGCACCTGCCCAACCCGGCCCAGGGGCGCAATTACCAGATGGAAGCGCTCAAGGCCGCGCGCCAGGAAGACATCGTGCTGGATGCCGCCTGGGTGTGGATCGCCGATGTCGACGAGTTTCTGAACATCCATGTCGGCGACGGCACGATCCCCGAACTGGTCGAGGCCTGCGGCGACCCGCAGGCGATTTCCCTGAACTTTCAGTTTTTCGCAAACCACGGCGTCGAGACCTTCAGCGATGAACCGGTGATCACCCAGTTCCTGCATTCCCACAATCCCGACATCTGGTGCGACCAGTTGGCAATTGAGGTCAAGACCCTGGTCCGGCACGATTTTCCGTTGCAGTATTACGGGGCGCACCGGCCGTTTTTTCGCAAGTCGATTGCCCGCGCGCGCTATCCGCGCTGGAGCGACGGCTCGGGCAATCCGGTGCCGCACAAGTTCCTGGTCGCCGCGAACAAGCGCCGTATCCGCCGGTTTCCGGCCCATGGCGCGCGCCGGTTCGCGACGCTCAACCACTATGCGCTGCGCTCGCTTGACAGCTACCTCGTCAAGAACGCGCGCGGCGATGTGAACCGCGAGAACCGCGATTTCGATGATGCCTATTGGCGCGACCGCAACGACGCCAGCTATCTCGACGACAGCATTCTGCGCTACGAGCCCCGCCTGCGCGCAGAGATGGCCGCGCTCGCAAGGCTTGACGGCATTGGTGCGCTGCACGACAGATGCGTTGCGCGCCACCGCGAAAAGATCGCGGCGCTGCTGGCCGACCCCGGCTATGTGGCGCTGCGCCGGACGCTTGCCGAGGCGCCCACCATCCCGCCGGTCGAGGCGCGCATGATCGAGATGCTGGAACAGGGGCTGCCCGGCCCATGAAACACCGGCTTCGCGTCATCAATCTGGGCTTGCCCAAATCGGGCACCACAACCTTCGGCCAGGCGCTTGGCCGGGCCGGGCTTCGGGTGGCTGACTGGCGCATCCGCCGCGGCGACAAAAACGCCACGCATTTCGGCTTTGTCGGCAACCTGATGTATCACGCCTATTTCGACAGCGGCGACCCGCTGGCGCTGATGGAAAACTACGACGTGTTCGCCGAGATCGACATCGTGCGGCAAGGCTTCAACCTGTGGCCGCAAACCGACTGGGGCCTGATCGAGGCGATCCGCCGCCATCACCCCGGCGCGCGCTTCGTGCTGACCATGCGCGATGCTGCGAAAATATCCGACAGCATGCGCCGCTGGTCCGACCTTGGCCGCCGTCGCCTTCCCGACAGCGCAATCCCGGGCCTGCCACAGCCCTACGGCAAGACCGATGCCGAACGCATCCGCTGGATCGAGGGACACGCCGCCTTTTGCCGGCAGGTCTTTCGGGGCGATGATGATTTCCTGGAGCTTGATGTGGAAAGCGACACGGCGCGCCAGAAGCTGTCCGAATTTCTCGGGATCGAGGTTGACTGGTGGGGTGTTGCCAACGTGAACATACGCCGGCAAGCCTCTGGAACCACGTCTGAAAAACAGACTGGCGACGATGTGACCTGATGCGCATCATCCTGCATATCGGCCTGCCGAACTGCGGCGCAGAGCCGCTTCAGGCTGCCCTTGCCGACAAACGCGAGCGGCTGGCAACGCAGGCTGTGCTGTATCCCCGCACGCCGGGGCGCAGCAATCACACCCGGTTGTTCATGGCCATGAGCGACAGCGACCACATCGACCCGTTGCGCTGGTCGCGCGGGTTTGCCTCGGCCCAGGCCCAGCGACAGTTGCGCGACGAACTGCGCCGCGGGCTGCGCGATGAAATCGCCGCCGCCCGCCCGCAGACGCTGATCCTGTCGGCCAGCCAGCTTGGCGCGTCGCTGCATCGCCAGAGCGAACTGGCCCGGCTGCGTGACTTTCTGCACGAGTTCAGCGACGACATCCGCCTGATTGCCCATGTCCAGGAACAATCGCGCGCGCTGGTGCACCACTACGGGTCGCAGATCCTTGATGGGCGCACCCGGTCGCTGGCGCATGAATTGTCGAAACTGGATGCCCCCGACTGGCGTGCCGCGGCGCTGGAGGACTGGGCGCAGATGGCGCCGGGCCACAATGACATGCCTGAAGTTCAGGGCGCGCCGTTCTGGCTTGACTACGGCGCGCTGTGCGACAGTTGGGAGGCCGAGTTCGGCACCGGCGCCCTGCAGTTGCGCAGCTATGACGCGCAGGTGTTTCACAGCCCCGATCTGGCCGGTGAAATCGACGCCGCCTTCGGCCTCTCGCGCGGTGTCGGCAAGATCAGCCCGTCGGCGGCGCGGCCCGCCCCGTCAGCGGCAACGCTGGCGCGCGCGCGCGCCATGAACCGGCTGTTTGCCCAGGCGCTCAGGTCCGGGCGGCGCATCCGCCGGCCGCTCTGGCGCCGATTGCTGAAAAAGCTGGAATGGGACGGCCCGCCGATCGACCCGGCCAGCCTGGCTGCCGTCTCCGGCCGGTTCGCAAAAGACAACGCGGCCCTGCTCAGGCGCCATCCGGCCCTGGACAAGGGCGCCTTCGCCCCACCGCCCGCCGGTGCGCCCTGGCAAGAGGCCGCGCCCGAAGGCGGCTTTCGCGCAACCCAGTATTTCACCGTTTTCCTGCCGATCATCGACAGTGCCACGCGCGAAGAACTGCAAGGCGGCGCCCCGGCCCCGGGGGCCGAAACCGCCCCGGCAACACCGGCGACACCGGCCCCGTCGGCGGCCCTTCCGCCGCTGGCGCTTGCCAATTTCAACAAGCTTGCCGGCGGCCGCTTTGCCCCGCACAACAACATCGGCCGGGTGAACGAAGCCGAACTGGCCGCGCAATACGCCCCCGTCCCTGCACGAAAGCTGCCGGCCGGCAACAGCGGCAATGTCATCGTCGGCTGCATGAAGAACGAAGGCCCCTATATCGTCGAATGGGTCGCCTACCACCGGGCCATCGGCATCGACAATTTCATCATCTACACCAACGGATGCGAAGACCGGACCAGCGAAATCCTGGACCGCCTGCAGGACATGGGCCACGTCCAGCACCGCAACAACGACGCCTGGAAGGGCAATTCGCCGCAACAATACGCGCTGAACCAGTCGCTGAAAGAGCCGCTGATCCGCAACGCCGAATGGGTGATCCACATCGACGTTGACGAGTTCATCAACGTGCGCTGCGGCAACGGCACGGTGGCCGATTTTCTCGAACGGGTGCCAGAGGCGACCAATGTCGCGATGACCTGGCGGATGTTCGGCCACAACGGGGTCGTGCGTTTCGAAGACCGCCCGGTGATCGGACAGTTCGACAGCTGCGCGCCGAAATACTGCCCGAAACCACACACGGTCTGGGGCTTCAAGACCATGGTCAAGAACATCGGCGCCTACGAAAAGCTCAGTTGCCACCGCCCCAACAAGCTGATCGAAGCCAAGCGCGACAAGGTGCTGTGGGTCAACGGTTCGGGCCAGCCAATGGGCGAGGCGGTCAAGGAAAGGGGCTGGCGCTCGGAACTGCGCTCGGTCGGGTATGACCTGATCCAGCTCAACCACTATGCGCTGCGCTCGGCCGAGAGTTTTCTGATCAAGCGCCAGCGCGGGCGGGCGCTGCATGTCGATCGCTCGATCGGGCTGAACTACTGGGTGCGGATGGACTGGTCGGACCACAAGGATCTGACGATCCAGCGCAACCTCGACCGGCTGAACATGGAAATGAGCGCGCTGCTGGGCGACCCGAAGCTGGCCGCTCTGCACCGCAAGGCCGTGGACTGGCACCGCGCCAAGGCCGCCGAACTGCGCGACGTGCCCGAATTCCGCGAACTGCTGCAACAAGCGCTCGACACGCAACTGACAGAGATGGAGCGCGTGGCCTACGCGCTTGCCCTCGACATGGAGAGCTGACGACATGGCCCACACATCCCCGACCGCCACCCCGACCGCCACAGCGGATACCGCGCCTGCCTTTATCCGCTCCCGCGGGTTGCTGTTTCCCGACGATCCGGCCGTTCTCAGCCCGAAACTGCGCCGGATGCTGCGCGCCAAGACCTACGAGCTCAAGGAATTCGAGGCCATCCGCGCCCTTGTCGGCCCCGACGATACGGTGCTGGAACTGGGCGCGGGCATCGGCTTCATGTCCACGGTCGCGGC
>Ga0256839_1006267_pt1 | contig 10530 bp, 8 predicted proteins | sample 354166metaG_FD_185968 | JGI IMG/M metagenome (GOLD analysis project Ga0256839, IMG submission 185968) | Hydrothermal vent microbial communities from Mid Atlantic Ridge, Atlantic Ocean - 354-166 | ecosystem: Environmental > Aquatic > Marine > Hydrothermal vents | place: Atlantic Ocean: Mid... | reverse complement strand
TGTAGGTGTAACTAACCAGGGTCTGGCCGTTGGCTTGATGGTTGATGCCGGTGAGGCGGTCGGCTTTGTCGTAGCTATAAGCCGTGCTTGCGCCATTGAAGTGGTTGATGCTGGTGAGCCTTCCGGCATCGTCGTAGTTTGGGGTGGCGGTGAGACCCAGCCAGTCGATGGTGATGTTGTTTAGTCGGTTGAGTGCATCATAGCTGTAGCTGACGGTTTTGTTGCCGGGGTAGCTGAGCTGGGTAAGGTTACCTGCCGGGTCGTAGCTGTATTGCACCTGGAAGCCGTTGGGGTCGGTGTGGCCAGTGAGGCGGTTGAGTGCGTCAAAGCTGTTGTTGGTGACACCCAGCGGGTCGGTCATGGTGGTCAGGTTGTCTTTGGCATCGTAGTCGAAGCTGACGCTGTGGCCGGGGTAGGTGATGTTATTGAGTTTGCCAGACTGGGTGTAGCTGGTGGTGACGCTCTGGTTGTTGCGATCTGTCTGGCTGATGAGTCTGCCCAGGCTGTCGTAGCTGGTGAGGGTTTTGCGGTTGAACGGGTCGGTGCGTTCGGTGACCAGCCCCCGGTCGTCATAGGCGAAGTTGGTCTGGGTGCCGACTTGGTCGGTGAGGCGGGTCATGCGGCCGATGGCATCGTAAACAGTGGTGACAGCGGGTTCGGCAGCAGTTTTGGCGGTGGCCGGGTAGCCGTTGCTGTCGTAGGTGTAGGCAGTGGTGATGAGCCGGGGGTCGGTCTGGCGGTTCACTTGGCCATTGGCAAAGTAGGCGGTGGTGGCCTGGTTGCCTTCGCCATCACGGGTGGCGATGGGGCGGTGTTTGGCGTCGTAGTCGATCTCGGCGAAGTTGGCCTGTGCATCGGTGATGCGCTCCAGGCGGTGCTGGGTATCGTAGCTAAATTGGGTGGTCTGGGTCAGGGCATTGGTGGTTTGGGTGCGGTTGTTGAAGCGGTCGTAGCTGTGGGTGGTGGTGTTGCCACGGGCATCGGTCTGTTGGGTGGTCTGCCCCTGGCCGTCGTAGGCGGCGCTTGAGCGGTTGCCCAGGGCATCTTCAACGGCTATTTTGCGGCCGGTGAAGTCGTAATGATAGGTGATGCGGTTACCTGTGGGATCTTCTTCGGCGGAGGTCAGCCCGGTGTAGTGCATTTTGTAGGTGACGATGCCGGGCTCTCGTGGGGCGAGCTGCGTTATCACCCGGTCGTTGGTATCGTAGCTGTTGTTGACGATGGTGACGGCGGCGGGGTTGATGACGGTTTGCATCCGGTGCAGGGCATCGTAGCTGTAGCTCCAGCTGGCATTTTCAAGGCCGGTGACGCCGGTCAGCACCTCGCCAGTCTGGGTGTAGCTGACGCTGCGCCCGTTGGCATCATTGACGCTGCTCAGCTGGTTGCCGGTATAGTTGAGGGTCAGGGTACGGTTGTAGCTGTCTTTGACTTGTGTGAGTTTGCCACCGGCATAGGTGAAGGTGAGTGCATTGCCGTCGATGTCGGTCAGGGAGGCAATTTTGTTGTCGCTGTTGAACGCAATCACGGTGCCGAAGCGTTCGCGCAGCTCAAAGGTGCCGTCTCCGAGCTTGACCAGTTGCGTGGTGATGCCCGGCGGTGGGGCGTAGCTGCCGTCGGGCAGTTGTCGGAAGCTGAGTGACTGATTGCCGATATGGACGCTGATAGCGTTGCCAAGCAGCTGTTGGTTGACGGCCCAGTTGGCGACCAGCGCACCTGTTATCCAGTTTTGCAGGGTGGGCTGTTCAGCCTCCATCAGATCACGGGTGACGAAGGCGGAGACGATCAGGGCAGCAGCATCAACCGGGGTGCGCTTACCCAGGGCGCTCTCCAGATCGCTGTATTCTGAGAGGTAGATGTTGTTGTTATGAGTCCAGCCCCGACCCAGGCCAGTGCTGTCCCGGCTCACCTGCTGGCTGTTGTAGAAACGGGTGAAGCTCAGGCCTCGTGGCCCGTTACCGCTGATGCTGATATCGCTCTTCCGGGTGTAAAATGCACCACTGTTCAAGTCTACAGGGTCTGCGGCCGGGGTGGGTGCAATGGTTGCTGTGGGGGTCAGTTGGATGGTTGAGTTATTCTGTACGGTGGGTGTGTTCACAATGGCCGGGATGCTGGCAAAACCGCCATTCAGGTCGCCGCCGATGATCATGCCCAAGCTGCGTGCTGCACCGTTGACACGGTAATCGACATAGCCATTGCCACTCCAGTCGTTCAGCGTAACCTGGCCGTTCTCGGGAAGAATGAGGATGCTATTGAGATCTACTGCAACCTGGAATTTATTCAAATCATCTGCGGTATAATCGCCTGCACTTAATTGAGACCTGATTGCGCCAAAGTTATTCTTGTTGGCAAGGAAGAATTTATCACCATTCTGGTTGTTTAGCGCGAAGATTTTGATGGTGGATATGCCGGGGTTGCTGATCCCTTGCAGCTGTTCCAGCACGCTGTGTTCCATGGCACTGCCCACAAAGCTGCTGGCCTGGAAGGTGCCACTGGCCGCGCTCGTGGTCTCTGGCAATATTGAGCCAAATTGAGCCTTTACATCCACAAAGTAGCCCGCTTCCTGGCCGACGATTCCAAAACGGTGGTGCCGCAGCATGCGGTGGTCGCTTACTGCTCCAATCAGCTCTGCATTCAATTGTGTCTGCTGCATCCAGCTCTGGCCGATGACGTTGAGGGTTTCGGTCAGCACTTCGCGGGAGCCGTTGGCCAGCCCTTGCAGGGTCATTTTGTTGAGTAGCTTTTGACGTTCGGAGAGCAGCATGCTGTTGCGATCACCACCAAAAGCGGAGGCCAGGACGTAGCTGCCGTTGGAGCGGTTGAGTTTGAAGGTGACACTTTGGTCGGCAAATCCCCCGTTATCATCGGCATAGGGGTGGTCAATCGAAACGATGAAATCGCTGAGACTGCCGGTTGGGATCCCTTCGGCAATCAGCAGGATGTCATCAAGGTGAATCTCCGCAACCGGGGTTGTCTCAACAACCCCGGTCAAGTGGGCGTTGTTGGTGGCAAATACGCTCCCATTGTACGACCAGGTAAATGTCAGTGTGGCATTCTTGCGTCCCGCCGATTGCCCCGTGGCCGAGAACTTGACCTTTGTCTGTAAGCTTCCCCCCGGTGGAAGGCTGTTGTTCCCACTGCCAGAGATGAAGCTGAATGCGCTGCTGCCAGCCAGGGTTACCGCCAACTGGATGGTGACAGAATTTGGGTTGGTGTTGGTCCAGGTGAAGGTCGGGCCACCCCCACCGTTGTCCGTACCAAAATCGATTGCGCCCGGTGGAGGCGGGTCAATAACAGCACCATCACCCGCATAGGTGATGCTGAGTTTCTTGCCTGCGATGTCGGGGATGTTCTGCGTGATGTCGATGCTGCCGTGTTGAAATCGAACGGTGTGTATGTAGCTGGATGGGATCTCCGCCCACTGTGGCTCCGTAGGTGTGCCAGCAAATGGCAAGACGGCAGGCAGGGCGCTGCTATTGTCCGGCACGATCTCCCTGCCACCGACAATGTCACGGACACGGGCGTTGAATTGGTTCTGTTTGAGGTTGGCGATGAGGGTATTGGTCAGGCTGTCCAGGTGGCCTTCCAGTGCGCCTTGATTGAGGTTGCTGATGGAATCCGTACCCATTGTCCCGCCTGCTGCCGCCAACAGGGCGGCTTGGTCGTAACCCATGGCGGCGGTGAGGTCGATGCCATTGGTAGTGGTGCTGGGCTTGAAGGCTGGATCCAACTCATAGAGTGTGCCGCCAATGTCGACCACGACCCATACGCGATCCATGGTAAAACCGCTGCCCTGGTTCGCCGCCGGGATACCGCCGGAGGCGATGATGGTACCGATAATGGCATTGTCCGCCTGGGTGCCCAACCAGTTCGCCAGATCCATTCCACCAACCCCTGAGAGCGGGATATCCATGGTGCCATACTGGTAGTTGGCGGTGTACCCCGCTGCGCGCAGCACCTCAACCAATAAAGCTGCCTGATCAAAATCATTGCCACTGCGTTCAAGTAAGGTCAGGTGCGGCCCTTTGAGCGCGCCGTAGTAAGGCACATATTCAAAATAGTTGCGGACGAACTGATAGATCCGTAGTGGATCATTTTCCAGTGCCGCCGCCAATTGCGTGTAATCTGATGATGAAAAGGCAGCGACTTGCTGTGAATCAGATTGTGCAGAGGCCATTTCTTGTTCTGCAAGCACTGTTTTTGCATCTTGTGGGCTAATGAGCTTGGCGGTGCTTGTGATCCAGCCAGGGCCGGCTGTATCTGCTGTGGCAGGGCCTGCAACGACGCTCCCGATAATGAGTGCGCTGCACAGTGAAATGAGTCTTAGCAGGTATGAAATACTATCCATGTTATGTCCTTGGATTTATTAGTGTTTATTCAAAACATCTATTTAGCAAGTGTAAATAACCACCTTCAATTTAACGCAGAAACACCCAAAGCGCGGGCATGAATACCCAAAATACGGGCATGAATACCCAAAGCGCGGGCATGAATGGCGGGGTTCAGGGGTGGTGAACAGTTGCGGGTACTGAGGTTAAATTCCATCATTCTCCATTGAAGCATTTTTATTATCGAGGCCAGTTCCATTAAGAATCCATCCGCCCCGGTTGCCTCTAAATCTAAATCATTGCAACTTGCAACGCAATAATATTTTTATTGCAATCATATCAAGCATGCTGGCAAAAATAGTTTATCTGCATCCATCTCGCTCCCCATCAGAATATTCCGCCAACCAGGCAGGGGGCACCAGGATATCTAGCGATTTTCATCGGATTTGACCGCCTGCCAGTGCGCCTCCAGCTCATCCAGACTGAGATCAGTCATCTGCTGCCCCTGCGCGGCAATGCGCTTCTCAATACCATGAAAACGGCGTTCAAACTTGCGGTTTCCTGCCACCAGCGCCATCTCAGCATCTACCCCTGCCTTGCGAGCCAGATTGGCGCAGGCCATCAGCAGGTCACCTATCTCTTCAGCGACCCGCTCTTTGCTGGCACCCTGCTCCAGCTCGACGGTGACCTCACCCAGCTCCTCCTGCACCTTGGCGATAACGCCCGACAGATCCGGCCAGTCAAAGCCACCGCGCGCCGCGCGGCGTTGCAGCTTTTCAGAGCGCATCAAAGCGGGCAGTGCAGTGGCCACGCCATCCAGCAGGCTGTGCGGTCGATCACTCGCCCTGGCCTTGCGCTCAGTTGATTTCTGCTGCTCCCAGGCCTGCGTCTGTGCCTCTGCGGTGGCGATCTCTGCATCAGCAAAGACATGCGGGTGCCTGCGCCGCATCTTTTCACAGATGCCGGCCACCACATCATCGAAATCAAAGGCACCGATCTCCCTGGCCATCTGGGCATAGAAGATCACCTGAAACAGCAGATCACCCAGCTCATCCCGCAGCTCATCCATATCGCCCCGGTCGATCGCCTCTGCAACCTCATAGGCCTCCTCGATGGTGTAGGGGGCGATGCTGGCAAAGCTCTGTTGTCGATCCCAGGGGCAACCCTTTTCCGGGTCCCGCAGCCGCGCCATGATCTCCCGTAACTCGGCAATGGATTGACTCACACCCTTCTCCAGCAGACGGCGGTAAAAAAGAGCAGCGCTGCAGCAACCACCACCGCCGGGCCAGCGGGCAGATCCCACTGTAGCGAGCCAAACAGGCCGCCACTCACTGCCAGGCAACCCACGGCTGCCGCCAGTAGCGCCATCTGCTCCGGTGTCTGCGCAAAGCGGCGCGCCGTGGCCGCAGGGATGATCAGCAGCGAGGTGATCAGCAGGATGCCGACCACCTTCATGGCCACTGCAATCACCAGTGCAATCAGCAGCATAAAGGCCAGCCTGACCGGCACCACCGGCACCCCTTCCACCTGAGCCAGCTCTTCGTGTACCGTCATTGAGAGCAGGGGTCGCCAGATCCCTAGCAACAGCAGCAGCGCCACCAGTCCACCGCCAAAGATCCAGTAGATATCCATCACTGTAACCGCCAGGATGTCGCCAAACAGGTAGCCCATCAGGTCGATGCGCAGCGTCTCCATGAAGGCCAGCACAATCAGCCCCAGTGAGAGTGCACTGTGCGAGAGGATACCCAGGATGGTATCGCTGGCCAGTCGGCGCTGGTTTTGCAGCCCCACCAGCAGCAGTGCCAGGGTGACGCAGACCAGGATGATGGCCAGATTGATATTGACCTCCAGCAGAAACCCCAGCGCCACGCCCAACAGTGCAGAGTGCGCCAGGGTATCGCCAAAGTAGGCCATGCGTCGCCAGACCACGAAGACCCCCAGCGGGCCCGTCACCAGTGCCACCCCCAGGCCCGCAACCAGGGCACGCAACATAAAGTCATCCATGCCCGGTATCTCCCTTGCAGGGACTCTCCACCCGGCCATGCAGGTCATGGCAATGGTCATGCTTGTGGGTATAGAGCGCCATGCTGGGATAGGAGCCAAACAGCTCCAGATAGGAGGGATCACTGCTCACCGTTTCAGGATGACCGGAACAGCAGACATGTTGATTCAGGCAGAGCACCCGATCCGCCTTGGCCATCACCAGATGCAGGTCATGCGAGACCATGAGAATGCCACAGCCATGACGATCGCGGATGTTGGCGATCAGATCGAACAGCTCGGCCTGCCCGGTGACATCCACCCCCTGCACCGGCTCATCCAGTACCAGCAGATCCGGCTTTCTCAGCAGCGCCCGCGCCAGCAGGACACGCTGCATCTCGCCACCCGAGATATGCTGCACCGGGCTTTTCAGCAGCCGTTCGACACCCACCTCATCCAGCACCTGGCACAGCTGCTGCTCAGTGGCGCGATGGCTCAGGGTCAGAAAACGCTGCACCGTCAGCGGCAGGATCGGATCCACCACAATGCGCTGTGGCATATAGCCAATGCACAGCTCTGGCGCAGAGAAGCACCGGCCCGTATCGGGCTTCAACAACCCCAATATGATGCGCACCAGAGTGGTTTTACCCGCGCCATTGGGGCCGATCATGGCCAGAATCTCGCCCGCATGAACACGGATATCGACCGCATCCAGTATCTTTCGGCCACTCAGGGAGAGCGATACATCTTTGGCTTCAACAAGCATCTGGTCAGTGGTCATGAATCAAGCAGCCGCTTGCAGTGCACCACGTTAGTTTGTCTTGTCTACAGCAAGTGCTTCAAGGCGTTCTGCCAGCCAAACCTTGATTATAGATTGGCGAGTAACCCCTACCCGGCTCGCCTCTTTATCCAGTGATTCAACCATCCAGTTAGGGAAATCAACATTAACACGCCGCTGTTTTTGCATGCTTCGTTTAGCTTTGGATAGATCCAGGGCATCCATAATACTGGCATCCCCTGCATCAAATTTTTCATCAAACTCTTTAGCTTTCATAGAGTGCCACCTCCTCTTTTCGTGAGCGACGGACAGAGATAATGCGGATATTTTTACCTCGATGGGTAATCACGCCAGACCAATGCTTTCCAGCAATCATGCCTATAACGATAGTACGAGGCTCATCTGCCGTCTTTGCCGAAATCTCAAGTAGATCTGGATCACTCCAGAGCTCCTGAGCTGTAACAAAATCAATCCCATGCTTTTCCAGATTGATTTGACCCTTTTTTTCATCAAACTCAAATGTGATCATAGTATAATTAATATACCATTATTACTCGCAATGCAAGAGATAGCCTCAGGTTGCAGATCTTGGGAGAGTGGACTGTAATGGATTAGCACTCTTTACAAACATCAGGTATTTTAAGCCAATGATTTTACGTTTTTCTCTCATACTATGGGGGTTTATTTTAGCCATGCCCGCATGGGCCAGCGCCGCTGAGCCACCCAGGGTTCTGGTCAGCATGGCACCCATTCACTCGCTGGTGGCCGGAGTAATGAGGGGCATCGGCACGCCCAAACTGCTGGTCAAAGGCGGCAGATCTCCACACAACACCCGCCTCAAACCCTCGCAGATGCGCCTTCTGAGCCAGGCCGATCTGATCATCTGGCTGGGGGAGGAGGCAGAGGGCTTTCTGCAACGCCCGCTTCAAAACAGAGCCGAAAGCCAGCAGATGCTCAAGATTCTGGCACTGCCGAAGCTGCTGCTGCTGCCCCTGCGCAAGGGTGGCATTTGGGAAAAAGAGCACCACGACACCCAAGATGACCATGCGCATTCCACAGCACAACATCCTGAACATATCGACAGCCACGTCTGGCTGGATCCACTCAATGCCAAGGTCATTGCCCAGGCAGTGGCCGACACCCTCAGCAGGATAGATACAGAGCGCACCAGCCAATATCAGGAGAATGCCAAACGGTTGATCTTCCGGCTGGAGAATCTGCACCTTGAGATCAGTGCCGTTGTAGCCCACGCTATCGGCAAGCCCCATATTGTATTCCATGATGCCTATCAATACTTTGAGCATCGTTACCACCTTACAGCGGCAGGCTCCGTCACCCTCGACCCGGATCGCAAGCCCGGCGCCCGCCGCCTGCGCGAGATACAGCAAAAACTCCAGGAAACCAATGCACACTGCATCTTCAGCGAGCCTCAGTTCCCCTCATCACACCTGAAGATCCTGGCGGGCAATGGCCAATACTACAGCGGTACACTTGACCCCATCGGCAGCGAGATCCCCCCTGGCCCGGATATGTACTTCATCCTGATGCGCCGATTGGTGAGCGACTTTGTCAGCTGCCTGTGCCAGATCTATATCGGCGATGAGTTCGAAGAGAAAAGCCCGCCACAGAGTAGCCACAGGGCAGAACCGGGTTGAACTTTTCAGCACCAACCCCAATCTATTTGCAACCACTCCAAACCCGTTATTAAAAAAATATGAACACCCTGAGCCGCCACCTGATCTGCCTCTCCCTGCTGTTTTTCAGCACCTTTGCATGGAGCGGTCTGCCCGCCTCGGTGGATGGCAGACCACTGCCCAGCCTGGCACCCATGCTGAAGCAGGTCACCCCTGCCGTGGTCAACATCACCACCCAGGGGCGGGTTATTGAACGCAGCTCACTGTTTGATGACCCCCTCTTTCAGCGCTTCTTTAACGTGCCGGGCATACAGCGTGAGCGGCGCACCCAGGGGCTTGGCTCTGGCGTTATTGTCGACAGCAGGCAGGGGTATATCCTGACCAACCACCACGTCATAAAGGATGCGGAGATCGTGATTATTCGGCTACAGGATGGCCGCCAGATCAAGGCCAAGCTGGTTGGCGCTGATCCTGACACCGACATCGCCGTATTGCAGATAGAGGCCGACAATCTCACCGCCATCCCCTCGGCCGACTCCAGCCAGCTTGAGGTGGGCGACTTTGTGGTCGCCATCGGCAACCCCTTCGGGCTGGGGCAGACCGTCACCTCTGGCATCGTCAGTGCACTGGGGCGGAGCGGACTCGGCATTGAATCCTACGAGGATTTCATCCAGACCGACGCCTCCATCAACCCCGGCAACTCCGGTGGCGCACTGGTCAGCCTGCGGGGCGAGCTGGTCGGCATCAATACCGCCATCATCGGCCCCAGTGGCGGCAATGTCGGCATTGGATTCGCCATCCCCATCAACATGGCCAAAAGCATCATGGCGCAACTCATCCAGTACGGCGAGGTTCGCCGGGGACGCCTGGGGGTCGGCGCACAGGATCTGACCCACGAGCTGGCACAGAGCTTTGACCTGGATCAGCAGCAAGGTGCCATCATCACCCAGGTCACCCCCAATTCACCTGCCGATCACGCCGGACTGAAGGTTGGTGATGTGGTCACCGCCATCAATGGCAAGCCGCTGCGCAACACCCTCGATCTGCGCAACGTGGTCGGCCTGTTGCCGATTGGATCTGAGCTGGATATCGAGATCATCCGGCAGGGGCGCAGCCACAACATGACGGCAACCATTGCGCTGCCACAATTCAGGAAGATCAAAGGCGGAGAGCTCAATCGCCAGCTGCGCGGCACTATCCTGCGCGATATTACCAACGACCCCCGCTACTCTGGCGAGATCGAAGGGATACTCATTACAGCGGTTGAATTTAACAGCCCCGCTGCACGCGCCGGGCTGCACGAGGGCGATATCATCATCGGGATGAATGATACGGCCATCGCCAATCTGGAGATGCTGGAAAAGCGGCTCAAGCAACGCAGCCGAAGAAAGGTCTGGCTGAATATTTTAAGGGGCAGGACAGAACTTTATATTATGCTGCCTTAACCGGGCAGGGTTTAGGATTTGGTGCAATACGCTGTGCTTAATTGACGCCCTACAAGATATAGCCTTAGCGTATTGATGATGTGAAGCATGGCTGAATAGCTACCCCACCTCCTCCTGTCCCTGCTGTACAGAATATTGCAGGCGTAGCGCTGTCCACTCTGCAAGCCGCAGCTGGATGTGACCGTTGATGGAGTCCAGCGGGTAAAGCCCTTCTGCATTAGGCGTCCCAGCAGTTTTGCTGGTCAGTAGCTCCATCGCCTGCTCCACATGGCTTACGGCGTAGATATTGAACTTGCCCTGCTCTACCGCTTCAATAACCCTGCGGCGTAGCATTAGACCCCCTGACATTGGCAACGGGGATGATGACA
>Ga0256839_1006266_pt1 | contig 10531 bp, 8 predicted proteins | sample 354166metaG_FD_185968 | JGI IMG/M metagenome (GOLD analysis project Ga0256839, IMG submission 185968) | Hydrothermal vent microbial communities from Mid Atlantic Ridge, Atlantic Ocean - 354-166 | ecosystem: Environmental > Aquatic > Marine > Hydrothermal vents | place: Atlantic Ocean: Mid... | reverse complement strand
TTTTTGCGACACCCGCCGAGGGAAAGAGGAAACAAGGTGAAGATTTCCACATAACGCACATGATCTGCCGCCTATCCAGCCTGTCCGCCCTGCTATGGTGCCTGCTGTCCTTCTGGGGCACACCTGCCCTGGCCTCCGTCGATGCCGTACCCGACGAGAGGCTGCGCCAGATCCTGGTCAAAGCCATACAGGACAGCAGCAGTTTTCCCGATCATTTCGAGGCCGAGGTATGGCTGCTCGATATGTCCAACCGGCTCAGGTCGCGGATAAAAGACGACCATGAACGCATCACCCTGCTCAAGATGATCCATCACGAGGCCAGCCGAGCAGCGCTGCCCCCCGAACTGGTGCTGGCGGTCATCGAGGTGGAAAGCAATTTCGACCGCTGGGCCGTCTCCTCCGCGGGCGCCCAGGGACTCATGCAGGTGATGCCTTTCTGGCTCAAGGAAATCGGCCGCCCCGACGACAGCCTGCAGGATCCGCGCACCAATCTGCGCATGGGATGCACCATCCTGCGCTATTACCTGGATATGGAAAAAGGCGATCTCGGCAAGGCCCTGGCGCGCTACAACGGAAGCACGGGGAAAACCTGGTACTCACGGCGGGTGCTGGATGCGCTGAGCGCACGCTGGTACCGGCAGTAGGTCAGGCATCATCGCTGGAGAAATTCTTTTCCAGTTCCTCCATGCTTTCCGGACTGATGGCCTTGCTGCCACTCTCCCTGACCAGTGCAATCAGATCGGATACGGCCTTGCCGTAATCCTCGGGATGCAGGTCGTCGAATTTTCCCTCGCTGGAACGGGCCATCATTTCCTTGCAATTCAGGTTGTCGGGCGCCAGCTCATTGAGCAGCGGCAGATAGCGCCACAACAGACCTGCTTCACCTTCCAGTGAACGGATATAGTCTCGCATGGCGGTGCGCACGGGATACTCCAGGCGATTCCTCACCAGCAGCCAGGTCACCACCCCGATGACCGAGGCCGGGATCATCATCAACCAGACCATCTTGGCGAACAGGGCGTAGTCCACAACCTGGTTCTGCCAGCCGCTGTACCCCGCGGCGAAACCCAGGCTGTAGATGACGAAAGCCGCCAGCACCCCGAAGAGTATGGCCTTGCCCTGTACCGGACGGGTCTTTTTCTGATAGTCCAGTCGCTCGAGATCGAAGGTCGACTCCAACTGCTTGACCAGATCCCGCTTGAAGCGCCGCTTGCTTTTTTTCCGTGCCATGAGCGCTGCCGGGAAACCTACTCGTCCGTCACGCAGCCGGTGGCGGCGTCCTTCACGTTCTTGATGTATTTGTAGAGCGTGCCGCGCCGCGCCTTGTAGGGCGGCATTTTCCAGGCGGCGCGGCGGCTCTCCATTTCCGCATCGGAAATATCGACTGCCAGGAGATTCTCTCCAGCGTCGATGGTGATCACATCGCCATCCTTCACCAGGGCGATGGGCCCACCCTCCTGGGCCTCCGGCACCACGTGTCCGATGATGAAGCCATGGGAGCCGCCGGAAAAGCGCCCGTCGGTGATCAGGGCGACATCGTTGCCCAGCCCCGCCCCCATAATGGCCGAGGTGGGGGTCAGCATCTCCGGCATCCCCGGGCCGCCCTTGGGACCCTCGTAGCGGATGATGACCACATCCCCCTTGTGGATGCCGTCTTGCTCCAGGGCCGCCAGCATGTCCTCTTCCGAATCAAAGACCCGGGCAGGGCCGGTGAAGCGCAAACCCTCCTTGCCGGTGATCTTCGCCACGGAACCGCCGGGTGCGAAATTACCTTTCAGGACCTGGATATGCCCGGTTTCCTTGATGGGGTTGCCCAGGGGACGGATGATGTCCTGCCCTTCCGTGAGGCCGGGCAGGTCTTGCAGATTCTCCGCCACGGTCTTCCCTGTCACGGTCATGCAGTCGCCATTGAGCAGGCCGGCCTCCAGCAGGAATTTCATTACCGCCGGTATGCCGCCCACATGATGCAGGTCTTCCATGACATAACGGCCACTGGGTTTGAGATCGGCCAGAAACGGCACCCGGTCACTGACCGCCTGGAAATCGTCGATGGTGAGCGTGACATCCACGGCACGGGCCATGGCGATGAGATGCAGCACCGCATTGGTGGAGCCCCCCAGGGCCACCACGATCACCATGGCATTCTCGAAGGCCTCGCGTGTCATGATGTCGCGGGGCTTGATGTCCTGCTCCAGCAAATGACGAATCGCCTTGCCCGCCCGCAGACACTCCTCCAGTTTTCCGGGATCCACCGCCGGCGTGGAAGAGCTGTAGGGCAGGGACATGCCCATGGCCTCTATGGCCGAGGCCATGGTGTTGGCGGTATACATGCCGCCGCAGGCGCCGGGGCCAGGGCAGGAATTTTTAACGATTTCCTGGCGGGTCTCCTCATCGATATGGCCCGCCAGAAATTCCCCGTAGCTCTGGAATGCGGATACGATATCCAGCACCTTGTGATCGATATGCCCCGGCTTGATGGTGCCGCCATAGACCATCAATGACGGCCGGTTGAGGCGCCCCATGGCGATGAGACAGCCCGGCATGTTCTTGTCGCAACCCGGCAGGGAAATATTGGCGTCGTACCACTGGGCATTCATGACCGTCTCGATGGAATCCGCGATCAGGTCGCGGGACTGCAGGGAATAACTCATGCCGTCCGTTCCCATGGAAATGCCATCACTGACGCCGATGGTATTGAAGCGCAGTCCCACCAGTCCCGCCGCCTGCACCCCCTCCTTGACCTTGGCGGCGAGATCATTGAGATGCATATTGCAGGTATTCCCCTCATACCAGACGCTGGCGATGCCCACCTCGGCCTTGCTCATGTCCTCATCGCTGAGGCCCGTGCCATAAAGCATGGCCTGGGAGGCCCCCTGGGACTTGGGCTGCGTGATTCTGGAACTGAAGCGGTTCAATTTCTTTGTCATGTCAAATTCTCCGGGAAGGGATAAGCCAAAGGCCCCAAAGTGGACTATAATAATATAAAATGCTGTTGGGGCGTATAAATTCAGAGCGAGCGCAATGCCAACAATTTCGATGTTTTACGGTATCCTGATCCGCATGTTCTTTTTTGACACAGACAGGCATAACGTGCCGCACATTCACGCCGAATACCAGGGCCAGGTTGCCGTCTATTCGATTCCTGACGGAGATATACTGGCTGGCGCATTACCACCAAAGAAACACAAGCTGGTGGTCGCCTGGATTCAAATACACGAAGAGGACTTGCTTGCGGATTGGGCGTTGGCTGTAAACGGGAAAAAACCATTCCCGATAAGGGGTCTTGATCAATGAACATAGCAGAAGTTATCCCGAAGGAAAATTACATATTGTATGTCAAGGCGGAGGACGGACGGGCCGGCTTGTTTGATGTGAAGCGTTATCTTGACTCGGAATCATTTTCCCCTCTCAAAGATGAAACAGAATTCAGGCATGTCCGGAATGGGAAGTACTTCATTGAATGGGAGTGTGGCGCAGATCTTTCAGCCGATACAATTTTTGCGCGATGGTCTCCCTTGCCGGATCGCAGTGCCCAGTATGACGCTCCAGCCAGCACCCTTACCTCGCGCGGCTGAACGCCGGCGGCCCGGCATCACCGGAACCAATAAACCACGTCCAGCGCCACGCAAGATATGAAGATTTGAGAATCTGTTTTCGCTTCGTGGTGAAATTCAGCGTTCAAATGATTGCCGTTTTGCACAAAATCTCACGACACGGTGTAACCTGAGGTGGAAATTGAAGAAAATCGAGAAGAAGTTGCTGCATTACGTCGGAAAGGCCGTTTCCGATTTTGACATGATCCAGAAGGGTGACCGGGTCATGGTATGTCTTTCCGGCGGGAAAGATTCCTACACGCTGCTTTACCTGCTCAATAAGATGCGTATTCGCAGCCACCATAAATTCGACATTTTCTCGTACACCCTCGACCAGAATCAACCTGGCTGGGATGACAGCCGTATGCGCCGCTGGCTTGAAGCCCAGGGAATCCCCTATGAGATTGAAAGCAGAAACACCTATTCCGTGGTAACTGGCATAATACCTGAGGGCAAAACCTATTGTTCTCTATGCTCACGACTGCGCAGAGGCAACATCTATCGCTACGCCGAAGAAAACGGTTTCAACAAGATCGCCCTGGGCCATCACCGTGACGACCTCATCGAAAGCCTGCTGATGTCCATTCTCTACAGCGGCGAGATCCGCTCCATGCCGCCCAAGCTGCTGACAGACTCAAAACGCCACGTCGTCATCAGGCCCCTGGCCTACTGCCAGGAAAAAGATATCGTCACCTTCGCGAGAGAGATGGATTTCCCTATTATTCCCTGCAACCTCTGCGGGTCGCAGGAAAACCTCACCAGGCGGAAAATCAAGGCCCTCATCGGTGAACTGGCCGCTCACAACCCCAAGGTGCCCAGCAATATTCTGCATGCCATTGGCAATGTGCAACTGAGCCAGTTGATGGACAAGCGGCACTGGGATTTCTCTAGGCTGGACGAGGCCATAGAGAATTTGCAGACGGATATGGCGTAACTCCCCACCATGACCCAGCCACGCGAAGCGAAAGAAGCCGCACAGTTCATAGACTGGTTCCGGCAGTCCTCACCCTACATTCATGCCTTCCGCGGAAAGGTTTTTGTTGTCGTGTTCGACGGGGAAATCATGGACGGCCCACAATTCCCCAAGCTGATTCAGGACCTCACCCTGCTCAACAATCTTGGCATCAAGCTGGTGCTCATGCACGGGCTGCGTCCCCAGATTGACCGCCAACTGCATAAGGCAAAGGCAACAAGCCGCTTTCATCATGGGATACGGATCACCGATGACATCGCAATGAAACACATGAAAGATGCCCTGGGTTCCACCCGCATCATGATCGAATCCCTTTTATCCATGGGGCTTTCAAACACACCGATTTCCAGACAGGAAATCAGGATGGTCTCGGGAAATTTTATTACGGCCTGCCCCATGGGCGTGATCGACGGCATCAATCATCTTCACACAGGGAAAGTACGGCGCATCGACCATACGGCCATTCAGCAGTACCTTGCTGACAATGCCATCGTTCTGCTCTCTCCCATTGGCTATTCTCCCACAGGAGAATCGTTCAACCTGATGGCCCATGAAACCGCGACTGCGGCGGCCATTGCCTTGCAGGCCGACAAGCTGATCTTTCTGACCTCGCAGCGGCAAGCGCTTCCCAGGGAGTTGACGCTTACCGAGGCAAAGGCCATTGCCTCAGGTTCTTCTTCATCATTGCAGGCATTATCCCCCCTGCAACTGTCCTGCCTTGCGTGTGGCAAGGGAGTGCGGCGTTGCCACATTCTGGATCAGGCTGTCGACGGCGCAATATTATTGGAGCTGTTTACTCGGGATGGTTGCGGCACCCTGGTCTCGGCGGATCATTATGATGATATCCGCCATGCGGATATCACCGATGTGGGTGGCATCATGAATCTGATCGAACCCCTGGAAGAAAAAAAGGTGCTGGTCAAACGCTCAAGGCAGACGCTGGAAACGGATATTCACCACTATATTGTCGTTGAGCGGGACGGCACGATCATAGGCTGCGCGGCACTTTTCCCATTTCATGCCGAGAAAGCCGGAGAAATAGCCTGCCTTGCCGTTCACGGTGACTATCAGAACAGGGGGTATGGAGACAAATTGCTGAAGTATCTTGTCAGGCAGGGAAGGAAAATGAATCTGGAAAAGCTCTTTGTGCTCACCACCCAGACCACGCACTGGTTCCTGGAAAGGGGCTTCCAGGAAATCGATCCCGGGGTATTGCCAGTCGAGCGCCGCCTTCTATACAACTATCAGCGGAAATCCAGAACGCTGATCAAACCCCTCCCTCCGGGGTAGGACCGTTCAATTCATGTCGACGAAGGAATTGGGGTTCTGCAGAGGATCAAAGAAGGACGTCCAATCAATATTCAGCACATCAAAGTTGCCTTCGGAATAGGTATAGGTCCCGGGATCAAAGGTGGACTCATCGACGTCCCATCCCCTTGATCCCGCGGTATCTGAAGGCGCCGACCACCCTTTGCCCGGCGCATATGTATACTTCCCCGCAGTCACATTAGGCTTTTGAGCCTGAGACATGGTGAAATCCGCGCCGCCCGGTATAGGCAGGTCAGGATCAGTCACCACCAAGGTGTTGGTGAACGCCGCATCCAGATTGATGTCCGCATAGGTCGAATTCGTCATGTCGGCCACGAACGTCGATGTCACATTATCAGCGGTCAGCGTCTGGGTAATCACGGGCTTCTTGTCCAGGAACGGCTTGTTGACCTCGATGGAAACATTGGCGTCGCTGGCCTGCATGCGCAGCACGGTCCGAGAGGGGTTCATGGTGCCCGTGCCTGAGATCCGGTAACGCTCACTGACTGGCAGGACAGTTTCCTTGACAGAGAAATCCGGCTGCCGGGTAAACTGCTTGCGCCCAAAAGGATCCCTGGCATTGCCGACCCGGTTATAGGGGTTCCATGCACCGATCTTTCCTGTCTCCAGCAACACGCCAAATTGAAGTTCCCGGTTACCGATCATCGATCTTTCCATGCCACCACTGTCGGGTGAGAAGCTCCTCACGCACCCCGATGTGTTGGTGCATGCCGGGGTAGTGGCATCCAGTACAACGGCAGAAGTATAGGACTCCTGCCTGAAATCAGAATTGCTGTCTTCGACGACAACGTGAAAATATTCCTGCCCTCCGATATTGACCGTATCCAGATTGAACCGGGTGCCATCGAAGGTGCCGGCGCCTGTGCTCGCCCCGACCAGGCCCAACGAGGTGCTGATGCCCGCCACGGGCGTCCCGTGGGCCTGAAAATTCAGCTCAAACGTCGACGCGCTCACGCTCGCGCTGATCGGCAGAAGAGCCAGGGCATAAGGCGCTATTCGTACTGGTTTCATATGTCTGGATGTCCTTATTTTGCGGTTATCGCGATTCCCTGCAGATACTACATACACAGTATCATTTTACCAGAGAGCGCCGTCGGCAACAAGCCAAAGAAAAACGTATAAGGCATTGATTATTCAGTAATAAAGATTGACCCGAAACAACAAGCGCCAGCCATCCAGGTTCAGCCTGATGCTGCGATAGAAATCTTCACGGGTATCGGGGTCATCCACGTCATCGGTGCTTGCATCCTCCACCAGATATCCCAGCCTGCCATCTGACATCCTGCGGAAGGGCATGCCGCTGCGCGTCACCTGGTCTCCAGATATAAAATCATTTCGTTCCCGGATGTCGCGCAGGGAGAATTCGCGTTCGCTGAGCATATATTTCCCTTCAAAGCCGAGGGACAGCCAATCCCGGATGAACCACTCGCCACCGATGCCAAATCCGCCCATGAACAGGGAGGCCGTCTGGGACTCCATGAAGACGTCGCGCCTGACCCCGACGAGATCCTCGATGGGACTGTCCGCAAACAGGAACACCCATCGTTCCTGGTAATCGAGATCAAAGACCTCGTGAATGGACAGGGAGCTGTAGACCCGGTATTTGGGCTTGCGCAGGAAGCTGTAGCGCCAGCCCAGTTGATACTCGGTAAAGGACAAGGTGCCGGTGCGCTTGCCATTGACGATATTGTTGATGAAGTACTGCTGCAGCGGCAGATTGCCGGTGACCTCGTTGGTGGCGGTTCTTTCCCAGGAGTTGATGCCGAAGAAGAAGGCGTGGCGGTCATTGGGGTGCCAGGCAAACTCGAATCCCGCCAGCGTGGCCGCCTTTTCATCCGGCAGGGGATTGTCGAAACGAAAGGGCTGCTCGGCCGTCTCGTTCTGGTCGACATCCTCCCCGTCCACCCCGGTGCCGCTGCCGCCTTCCCGGATCAGAATCACCGCGTCGCCAATGAAGGGCGATTTGTACAATCCCTTGTTGAGGTCTTCCGTTTCCGCGACATGCGCCCCCAGGAGGAAGGAAAAGCTCCAGCGCGTCTCATCACCGAACACGCCGCCGTCGGCCAGGCCGGACTCACTGACCAACAGGCATGCCACGAAAAACCACGGCCTGAAAACCATGGCCAGCGCGCGCGGGCTTCGTTTCTCAGCGGGACGGGGCATGCGGCAGACCGGCTGAATGAGAAAAGCGGGGACGGTAGCAGGCAAACGCCAGGGGCAGCAGTATCAGCGCCGCCACGCAGGCCACCATCATATAGCTGGCGACGAAATAGCCCAGTTTGACATGGGGCGGAAACTGGGACAGGCCCAGCACCAGGAACCCGGCCGTCACCACCAGGGCGTTGAAGACGATGGGCTTGCCCACGCTGCGCATGGCGCCGAGCACCGCCGGCTGCTCGCCCAGGCCGGCCTTGCGCGCCAGGGCATAGCGGTAGATATAGTGGACGCTGTAGTCCACGCCCACGCCAATGGCGACGCCCGCCGCCAGCACCGTGGACACATCCAAGGGAATCTGCAGCCAGCCCGCCAGCCCCGCCACGAAAACCGTGGTGAAGGTCACCGGCAGCACCGTATACAGGCCCGCCGTCAGGGAGCGGAACAACAGCATGGCAATGAGGAAAATGCCTATCTTGGACAGCAGGATGGCGAGCACCTGGCTCTTGACGAGCAGATCGGCCCACACATAGGAATTGTTGGCCGAACCGGCCAGGTTGATCTCCACGTCCAGATCGCTGAAATCCCGTGATACCGTGTCGCGCACTTCGTCGATGATGGCCTTCAACCTCCCGGTATGGTCGGTCTTGATGGCAAAGGTGATGTTGGCCTGGCGGTACGGGTAGTCCACCACGGCGTCGAGCTGCTCGGGGCGCCCGGATATGGACAGCAGGAACAGGTATTCACTGATCTCCTGGCGGGTCGCGGGCAGCGCGTCATAGGCCTCGTCGTCGGCATGCAGGGACTTGTTGGTGCTTTTCAGATAGTCTACCAGAGACAGCGACCCGCCGACATCATCAAGGCCGTCGATGCGCTCCTGCAAGGCCTCCATGCGGGCCAGCAGGCGCGGGGATTTGAGGGCGTCCGCCTCCTTGCCGTCGATAACCACATTGAGAAAGATGGTGCCGTCGAACTGTCGGTTGAGGAGATCGTTGGCCTGAACGATGTCACTGTCATCGCGGAAATCGCCGATCCAGCTCGAATCCACATGGAGGCGGGCGGCGCCCGCGCCCACGATGACCGTCACGGCGAGCACCAGGACCACCGTGGCCGTGCGCCGCGCGCTCACCACCCGCGCCAGCTTCACCAGCCCGCGGGAAAGGGGGCCGGCCTCATTGTGGATGCGCAATGAACGGCGGCGCTGCAGGTAATTGCTGACATGGGGCGGCATCAGGGCCAGGGCCGCCGGCACCAGGGTCACCGAGGCCAGCCAGCAGAAAGCGATCCCCAGGGCGGTGAAGACACCGAACACCTTGAAGGGCGGCATTTCCGCCCACCACAGGGACAGGAAACCCACCGCCGTGGTCACGGTGGTGATGAGCAGGGGCTTGCCCAGTTCATTCATGAGTTGCACGACGATATCGCGCCGGTCGCGGTGGATATCCTCCAGGACGATGTCCTCGTAGTGGCTGAGAATATGCAGGGCATCGCCGATCCCCACGGCCACCAGAATCACCGGCAGCATGGTGGAGATGGTGTACATGGGCACGCCCGCCGCGGCCATCGCGCCCAGGGTCCAGATGATGGCCACGGCCACCACCAGCATGGGCAGCATGACCCCGCGGAGGTTCTTGAAGATAAAGAACAGGGCGGCGATGATGGTGAACACCAGCAGGGGGATCATGATGCGCAGGTCCGCCAGGGCGTTCTGCCCTGATGTCACCTCAATGACCGGGCGCCCCGCCATATAAAAACGGTCGCCGTTGGACGCCTGTATTTCATGCAGGGGCTTGTCCCAGCCACTATCACCCCATTCGCCATTGTTTTCCCATTGACCGTTGTTCCCCCATTCTCCATTTTCTCCACTACTCTCCTGATCCTGCCACTCACCTCCTCCATCCTTCGGCCATGAGCCTTTGCCATCTTTTGGCCAAGCGGCACTCTGCTCGCCCTGCTGCAATTCCCCCATCAGGATGCCCTTGACCTGGAAGTAACTCTGGTAGCGGTGCTCAATACCCTCCTTGAGCTTGACGCGGATCATGGTGGCCGTGCCATCGGCGGAGACCAGGTTGCCCACGAACAGGTCGGCGTGGTCATACACCAGCTTGCGCATGCGGGCGAGTGCGGCTTCATCCCGGGGCACGGTCTCCATCAGGGGCTTGTTGATCAGTTCATCCTCGGTTCCCGTGAAAACGGTCGCCGTGGCGAGGGAGGCCACGTCCACGCGGCGCTGCGCCAGCACGCCCGGCAGCGCCGCCACTTTCTCAGAAATGCGGGCCACCCGTTCCAGGGTTTGCGGATTGAATACGCCGTTTTCATTGGTGATGGCGATAATGATGGAGTCCTTGACGCCGAAGGTATCCGCCACATACTCGTCATATTGAATGGCGGGATGGCCCTTGGGAAAATAGACCCGCGCATCCGTTTCCCACGCCAGGTCACCGAATTGGGCCAGGGCCAGCAGGGTGGCCAGAGACACCAG